>Ga0265319_1000323_pt1 | contig 35477 bp, 33 predicted proteins | sample 4824metaG_FD_192443 | JGI IMG/M metagenome (GOLD analysis project Ga0265319, IMG submission 192443) | Rhizosphere microbial communities from Carex aquatilis grown in University of Washington, Seatle, WA, United States - 4-8-24 metaG | ecosystem: Host-associated > Plants > Roots > Rhizosphere >...
ACTCGGCAGCCTCACCCGGTTCCAGGTCGATCAGCTCGTCGATCTCCTCGACCGGCAACAGGAGCCTCGACTTCAGCTCCAGCAGCGCAGCGATCAGGACGATGAACTCAGTCGTGGATTCGAGGTCGAGCTCGCCGCGCGCCTCGAGGTGGTCGATGTAGCCGATGACAACCTCGGCGAGCGAGAGCTCGCGCAGGTCGACCTCCTCGCGCAGGACCAGCGTCAGCAGCAGGTCGAACGGCCCGCTGAAGACGTCGAGATCGAACTCCAGCTCGGCGACGCGCATCGACAGCGAAAGCTAGCGCGGCGCCCCGACACCCATCGCGGCACGTGCGTCCGCAAGCGTGTCGCGGGCGATCGCTCGTGCTCGCTCGGCGCCGGCGGCCAGTACCGACTCGAGTCCGCCCTGATCGTTGCGTAGGGCGTTGTAGCGCTCGCGTACCGGCGCGAGGTAGTCGATCACCGCCGAGGCGACGGTCGCCTTGAAATCGCCGTACCCGGCGCCTGCGTGGTCGGCCTCGATCTGCTCGGCGCTGACGCCGCGAACGGCGGCGAGGATCTCGATCAGGTTGGAGACGCCTGGCTTGTCGGGGGCGCGATGGATGCCGCTTCCCGAATCCGTCACGGCGCGCTTGAACTTACGTTCGATCACCGGCGGCTCATCGAGCACGAAGACGAGCCCCTCCTCGCTCGCGGCGGCGGTCGTCGACATCTTGCTCGTCGGGTCCTGCAGGTCCATGATCCGCGCCCCGACCTCGGGGATCCGCGCCGCCGGCACGACCATGTGCTCGCCAAAGCGCGCGTTGAAGCGGATCGCGATGTCGCGCATCAGCTCCAGGTGCTGGCGCTGATCCTCGCCCACGGGAACCTCGTCCGCGCGGTAGGCGAGCACGTCGGCTGCCATCAGCACCGGGTACATGAAGAGCCCCGCCGTGACCAGCTCGCGCTGCTTCGCCGACTTGTCCTTGAACTGCGTCATCCGCTGCAGGTCGCCGTAGGCCGTGACCGACGTCAGAAGCCAGGCGAGCTCGGACTGCTCGGGCACATCGCTCTGGCGGAAGAGGATGCAGCGCTCGGGGTCGAGGCCGGCGGCGAGCAGGATCGCCGCCGTGTCGTAGGTCAGCTCACGCAGCTCGATCGGATCGAACGCGACCGTCGTCGCGTGCAGGTCGACGACGCAGTAGATCGCGTCGCCGCGTTCCTGCCCGGCGACGTACTGGACGATCGCGCCGATGTAGTTGCCCAGGTGCTTGCGCCCGGTCGGTTGGATGCCGGAGAAGATCCGCACGCGCTAGAGATCTGTCGGTAGCAGTCGGAACGCGTCGCCGCCCGCCAGCGGAAGCACCGCGCGGAAATGCCGTTCGTCGAGAGTGGCGACCGCAACCGTCTCCAGGCGCTCCGCGAGCGCCACCAGCGACGCGTCGGCGAGACTGAGGCCAAGATGCGCGTAGCGCTCGGCGACGCGGACGGCGCCGCCGATTGCATCTCGCCACCACTCCACGAGATACGCGCCGCTGGCGAGATCGGCGCGCAGTGCGGCGAGCGCCGAGCGGCCACCGCGCGTCGCTACGAGGTGGTCAACTTCGGCGACGATCAACGGTGTGGTCGCAAGATCGTCATCGACGTCGGTCAACCACTTCCCGATCGACTCGTGGTGGTCGTCGGCCGCGTTCATGAAGGCGACGATCACCGAGGTGTCGATCACGATCACGAGGCGCCGAAGTCGCCGTCAGCGAGATACTCATCGACGCGTGACGCGAGATCGCTCGGGCCGCTGAACACGGCTCGAGCGCGTGGCTTGACGCGCCGCGACGCGTCCGCCGCGTCCCGCAGGGCCTGGCGAATGACGGCAGCCTTGGTCGTCCCTTCGCTCGCGGCTCGCCGCGCAAGCGCGACATCGACGTCCGGCTCAATGTAGATGCTCGTCTTCTTCACGGGGCGATCCTACCACCTGCCACCTGCCACCTGCTTCAGCTCAGAGTTCCTGGCGCAGCACCGGCTGCTTGGCCGCCCCGGCCTCGTCCAGGCGACGCACCGGCGTGGTGTAAGGCGCGTTCCGGGCGATCTCCGGGTCCTCGCGGGCTTCGAGCAGGATCGCGGCGATCGCCTCCGCGAACGCGTCGAGCGTCTCCTTCGTCTCGGTCTCCGTCGGCTCGATCAGCAGCGCCTCCTCGACGAGCAGCGGGAAGTAGACGGTCGGCGGGTGATAGCCGTAGTCGAGCAGCCGTTTCGCGAGATCGAGCGTGCGGATTCCGAGCTCATTCTTCATCGGCGCCCCGGTCAGCGCGAACTCGTGCATGCAGATCCGGTCGTAGGCGGGCGGCAGGAGCTCGCAGACGCCGAGCGCGCGAAGCCGGGCCAGCAGGTAGTTCGCGTTCAGAACCGCGACCTCCGAGGCGTCGCGAAGACCACCGGCGCCGAGCGAGCGAATGTAGGCGTAGGCTCGGACGAAGCAGCCGTAGTTCCCCTGGAAGCCGCGCAGACGACCGATCGACTTCGGGCGGTCGTAGTCGAGGTCGAACTCGCGGTGCGAGCCGTTGGTGCCCTCCCCCCCGCGGCGAACGACGACAGGGTGCGGCAGGTAGGGCGCGATGTGCTCGGCGACGGCGATCGGGCCGGAGCCCGGCCCCCCGCCGCCGTGCGGCTGGGTGAACGACTTGTGCAGGTTGAAATGGACGATGTCGAAGCCCATGTCGCCGGGCCGCGAGATACCCATCACCGCGTTCAGGTTCGCGCCGTCGTAGTAGGTCGTCGCGCCGACGTCGTGGACAATGCGCGCGATCTCGGCGATGTTGGGGTCAAACAGCCCGAGCGTGTTCGGGTTGGTCAGCATCAAGCACGCGGTGTCGCTATCCGCCTTGGCGCGCAGGTCGTCGATGTCGACGCCGCCCTCAGCGTTCGTCCCGACCTTCACAACGTCGTATCCGGCCATCGTCACGGTCGCCGGGTTGGTGCCGTGAGCCGTATCCGGCGTGAGGACGGTGCGCCGGTGCTCGCCCCGGTCCTCGTGGTAGGCGCGCGTGAGAAGGACGCCCGCAAGCTCACCGTGTGAACCTGCAGACGGCTGCAGCGACACGCAGGGCAGACCTGCGACCTCGGCCAGAGCGCGCTCGAGGTTCCACATCAGCTCGAGTGCTCCCTGCGCGCGGGCGGGGTCCTGCAGGGGGTGTAGCCGCGCGTGGCCGGCGAGCCCGGCGACCCGCTCATGAAGGCGCGGGTTGTGCTTCATCGTGCACGAGCCGAGTGGATAGAAGCCCGTGTCGAGGTCGAAGTTGCGCCGCGAGACCTTCACGTAGTGGCGGACCAACTCGGGCTCGGAGACCTCCGGCAGCCGGGCCGGCTCGGTGCGGCGAAGACGTGCCGGGATCAGCTCGTCGAGCGAGCGCTGCGGAACATCCAGCGCCGGCGGGGTGAAGGCTCGCCGGCCGACCTGCCCCTTCTCGAAGATCGTCACCGCGCGGTCGCGCTGCATCGCGGTTTCGCTCAAATCGCTCATCGGCTCTCCCCTCCCGCCTGCGGCGTCTGCGCCCCGGCGCGCTCAGCGGTCAGCGCGCGGGAGAGCACCTCCGCGAGCAGGTCGATGTCGGCGCGGCTGCGTTGCTCGGTGACCGCGACGAGCAGGCCGTCGGGGAACTCGGGGTAATCGATCCCAAGCGGATGGCCAGGGTTCACGCGTTCGGCGGCGCAGCGGCCGATAACTCGCCGGACCGCCGCGAGGTCGCGGACACCGAGTGAGACCGCGAACTCCCGGACCACTGGCTGGCTGTGAAGCACACTCACGCCGTCGATCGCAGCAAGCCGCTCGCGCGCGTAGGCGGTCCGCTGGACGAGAAGCTCGCCCAGCTCGACGAGGCCTCGGCGACCGAGCCATGAGAGGTAGACGACGCCGGCAAGCGCGTTCAGCGCCTGAGCGGTGCAGATGTTGGAAGTCGCCTTCTCGCGACGGATGTGTTGCTCGCGGGTCTGCAGCGTGAGCACGAAGCCGCGACGGCCGTCCACATCGATGGTCTGCCCGGCGATCCTGCCCGGCATCCGACGCACGTGCTCGTTGCGGGCGGCGAAGAAGCCGAACGACGGCCCGCCGAAGTCGAGCCGGTTGCCGAGCGTCTGTCCTTCGCCGACGCAGACGTCCACACCAAGCTTGCCGGGCGCTTCGAGGATGCCGAGCGTCAGGGGGTCTGCGCTGCACACCGTGAGCGCGCCGTGCTCACGCGCAGCCGCGATCAGCGGCTCGGGATCCTCCACCGCGCCCAGGTAGTTCGGCTGTGAGAAGAAGACGGCGCTGACGTCTTCGTCGATCGCCGACCGCCAGGCGGCCAGATCCGTGACCCCTTCGCTCGCGGGGATCTCAGTTACCGACATGCCGTAACCGGCGCACAGCGTCGTCAGCGTCTCGCGGGCGTGCGGGTGAACCGCGCGCGAGATGACAAACCGTGTGCGTCCGTTGGTCAGCTTCGCAAGGTAGGCGGCCGCCGCCAGTGCCGACGGCCCCTCATAGACCGATGCGTTCGAGACGTCCATGCCGGTCAGCTCGCAGATCGCGGTCTGGTACTCGAACATCACCTGCAGGCCGCCCTGTGAGATCTCCGGTTGGTAGGGCGTGTAGGGCGTTAGGAACTCAGAGCGCCCCATCAACATGTCGATCACCGCGGGCACGTAGTGGTCGTACATGCCGGCGCCAAGAAACGAGATCTCGTCCTCCACGGAGGTGTTGCGCGCCGCCAGTTCGCGCAGCTCGGCGTAGACCTCGGCCTCGCCCATCCCATCCGGCAGCTCGAGCGGCGCCGTCCGACGAACCGCCTGCGGGATCCCGCAGAACAACTCATCGACGCTGGCCACGCCAATCGCGTCAAGCATCGCGTGACGATCGGCGTCGGTGACGGCGGTGTAACGCGTCATTCGCCGAGCGTCGCTACATAGGCGTCGCGGTCCATGAGCCCGCTCGCCTGCGCTGCGTCGGCGAGCCGGATCTTGACCATCCACCCCTCGCCGTAGGGATCCTCGTTGATCAGCTCGGGCTTTTCGGCGAGACGCTGGTTGACCTCGATCACCTCACCGGAGAGCGGGGCGTAGACGTCGGAGACGGCCTTGACCGACTCGACCTCCGTGTAGGGCTCGTTCTGCGTGACCTGCGCTCCGACCGCCGGCGCGTCGAAGTACACGACGTCGCCGAGCGCGTCCTGGGCGTGCCAGGTGATCCCGAACGTGGCGAGGTCGCCGTCGATCCGCGCCCAGTCGTGCTCGGGATGGTAAAGAAGCTCGGGAGGGTAGGAGGCGTCTGCCACGGTCGCTTCCAGCAGCCTAACGGTCAGCGGGGCGGTGGGTCACGATCGCTTGTAGAGCGGCCGTTCCGCGACCACCGCGTGGCGCATCTTCCCACGCACGTCGATCTCGAACTCGCTGCCGAGCGCACTGCGGGCGCGGGGAACGTAGGCCAGCCCGACGCCAATCGCGAGGCTCGGCGAGAACGTGCCGCTCGTAACCTCGCCGCCACCGACCACGCGGTCGCCCGGGCGCGCCACGCCCGCCTCGGTGAGCTTGAACGGTACGAGCACCTCTTCCGCCGGGTTCGCACGCGCCGAGCGAACCGCCTCAGCACCGATGAAGCCCGTGTCCTCCTTGCAGCACCATCCGAGACCGGCCTCGATCGGACCGCGCTCGGGGGAGAGGTCGTTGCCGTAGAGGTGGTAGCAGACCTCGGTCCGCAACGTATCGCGTGCGGCGAGCCCGACCGGCACGGCCCCCCTGGCGATGACGGCGTCCCAGACGGCCGGTGCGTCGGCCGGTGCGAGCAGCAGCTCGACGCCGTCCTCGCCTGTGTAGCCGGTCCCGCAGACCAGGGTTGCGATGCCGTCGAGCACGCTCTCCGCCACGTGCATCCGCTCAGGGAGCGGGGCGCCTGCGATCGCTTGGACGATCTCGCGGGCAAGCGGCCCCTGGACCGCGAGCATTGCGTAGTCGGCGGCACGATCGGTTATCTCAACAGCGAGCTCGCCCCGGTGCGCGAGAAACCAGGCGAGGTCCCGCTCGTGGTTCGCGGCGTTTGTAACGGTGAGGTAGTTCTGTGGACCGAGCCGATACGTGAAGCAGTCGTCGAGCACGCCGCCGTCTTCGCGGCAGATGACGCTGTACTGCGCGGCGCCGATCGCGAGCTTCGCGACGTCGTTCGAGAGAACCCTCTGCAGGAACTCGAGCGCCTGCGGGCCGCCAGCCCCGATCTCGCCCATGTGCGAGACATCGAAGATCCCTGCGGTGCCGCGGACGGCGTGGTGCTCGGCGATCACACCGTCGTACTGCACAGGCATCTCCCACCCGGCGAACGGGACCATCCGCGCGCCGAGCGCGACGTGGCGGTCATACAGAGCTGTGCGCCGGAGCGGCGTCGCTGGGTCGGCGGCGTCGGGCATGCGCCCAGGCTAGCGTGTCGTCGGCTCCGGCCTGCGTGCTAGCGCAGGAACGGCGGCACGTCGATGTCCTCGTCGCGAATCTCCAGCGACGAGCGCTGCCGATCGCTCACACGCGACGGGCGTTCACGGGTGGCCGGGCGGTCGGCTCGCGGCCGGTCGCGGTCGCGCGGGCTGCGCGGGGGTTCGGTCTCACGACGGGCACCGCGAACCCGCGCCTCGGGCGGCGGCGCAAAGCCTGTTCCGATCACGGTCACCGTGACCTCCTCCCCGCGCTGCTCATCGACAACGGCACCGAAGATGATGTTGGCCTCGCTGTCGGCAGCGGCCTGGACGATCTCGGCTGCCTCGTCGACCTCGAACAGGCCGAGATCCCGCGGGCCGGTGATGTTGATGATGATGCCGGTTGCCCCCTGAATGTCCTCGTCGATCAGCGGCGAGCTGATCGCGGCCTGCGCAGCGTCGACGGCGCGCCCCTCCCCGACCCCGGTGCCCATGCCCATCATCGCCGTGCCCGCGCCGGTCATGATCGTGCGGACGTCGGCGAAGTCAAGGTTGATCAGCCCGGGCACCGTAACGAGGTCGGTGATTCCCTGGACGCCGAAGCGCAACACGTTGTCAGCCGTCTTGAACGCCTCGACCATCGTCGTCTTCTTCTCGACGATCGTGAGCAGTCGCTCGTTGGGGATCACGATCAGGGCGTCCACCTGATCGCGCAGGCGACGGATTCCCTCCTCCGCCTGGCGCATGCGGTGAGTGCCCTCGAAGTCAAACGGCCGCGTCACGATCCCGATCGTCAGCGCGCCGATCTCCTTCTTCGCAATCTCGGCGATGACCGGCGCGGCGCCCGTGCCGGTGCCGCCGCCTTCGCCCGCGGTGACGAAGACCATGTCGGCACCCTTCAGCGCCTCCTTCAGCTCGTCGCGCGATTCCGACGCGGCGCCGAACCCGGTCTCCGGGTTGGCTCCCGCTCCGAGCCCTTGCGTCAGATCACTGCCGATGTTGACCTTGACGTCGGCGTCGGAGGACGCGAGCGACTGCGCGTCGGTGTTGGCGGCGATGAACTCGACGCCACGCAGGCCCGCGTCGACCATGCGGCTGACCGCATTCGTGCCGGCACCGCCGACGCCGACGACCTTGATTACTGCGAGGTAGTTACTGCCGTCCATTAGGAATACAAGTCTCGACTGACAGGGAAGGGTTTTTGGGCCGCATTTCCACGCAGCCGGAAACCCACGTTATGCAGGGCTCCTTTAGCTGTCAACGCCCGCTCCACGGCGCAAGCATCGTTGCAGATCGGAAAAGTCTCAACTCTCGAGTGATTGATCGCCATTTCGAAGTCATCCTGAAGTCGAGCTTGAGGTGGCGGATCCGCGCCCGCCGACGATCGTTGCGACGCTCGCGGAACCGGGCGCCCCACCTGTACCGGCCGCGGTCGCCGAGTCCCCGACGGCGGCAGCCGGGCGCGCCGGGAGCGATACGTCGATGTAACGGGCGCCCCGCGACGACGGGCTCGAGAGCACAGCTGCGGCCGAATCCCATTTCGCGTGCGGCAGCTCGGCGCCGCCGAAATAGATCAGCGGTCCGTGGCGCAGGCGCACCGTCAACCCCTGACTGCCGAGGCGGACCTGGTAGACGTCGCTCAAGAGCCCGACCGGCGCGGCCGCGAGCAGCGCGACCTCCTCGCGGCCGAGCGGGTCGAGCACCCTGCCTGCGACCGGAGCGGCGGCCGAGCGGATCAACGGAAGCGCGTGGGGGGCAGCGACGCCTGACAGAACCTGGTCGTTACCCGCGACGGCCACGATCGTGCCCTTGTAGTCGAGCCGCGCGAGCGGCCGGCGTTCGACGACCGTGATGCGGACCCCGTGGGGGAACTCCGTGCGCGCGGTGATGCTCGCAACCGATTGGTAGCCGGCGAGCGCTTGCCGCAGCCGACTGAGCGAGAAGTCGGTGGTGGTCATCTCCCGAGCTGTCAGCTCGAGCGTCGCCGAGACCTGCGGCGCCGGCGTTCCCGACAGGCCGGTGATGGTCACGCTCTGGACTTGGAACAGGGGGAGGTCGCGCAGCACCCCCAGCCAGAGGCCGTAGGCGGCGAGCAGCGAGGTGAGCGCCAAGCCGATCTTGATGCGCAGTAACACACCTTCAGGGTTCGCCCTCGGGCGCGGAACCCCTACCCGGGCGAGCGCTCGCGCTCCCAGGGGAAGTCGACTGGTCCAAGCGCCTGCACCTCGCGCTCGAGCGCAATCCCGGACCGCTCGATGACCAGCTCTCTCGCGCGCGCCATCAGCGCGACGATGTCCGCCGTGCTGGCGCTGCCGTCGACGTTCTCGACGAAGTTCGCATGCTTGTGGGACAGCCGCGCGGCGCCGACGGTGAGTCCGTTCGCACCGGCGGCCGCGAGCAGGCCGCCGGCGGTCTCCCCCGGTGGGTTCTTGAACGTCGAGCCGAACGTCTTGATCCCCTTTGGCTGAGCGGCGTGGCGCCAGGCGCGTAGCTCAGCGAGCGTCGCGCGAACCGCCGCGGGCGTCGAGGGCGCCAACGCGAACCGCGCCGCGACCACGACCTCGCCGGCCGCTAGCGCGGAGTCGCGGTAGACGAGGCCGAGCTCCGCCGGGGCGCGTCGTGAGCACCCAGTCACAGTCGCGATCTCGACCCAGTCGAGGACCGTCTCGAGCGCGCCGCCGTAGGCGTTCGCGTTCATGCGAACGGCACCGCCCACGGTTCCCGGGATGTTGACCGCGAACTCGATTCCGGCGAGGCCGAGCGCAGCAGAGCGCGCGGCCACGGTCGGCATCCGTGCTCCAGCACCACACTCGAGCCCGCCGGGGGACCGCTCGATCCGGGCGAGCGATCCCTCGAGGTGAATGACGAGACCCGGCACGCCCGCGTCGGCGACGAGCAGGTTTGACCCCGAACCGATCACGTGCAGCTCGTGCCCGCGCTCGGCTGCGAACGCGAGCAGCTCGACCACCTCCGCCACGCTGCCGGCGCGAGCAAACAACTCGGCCGGGCCGCCGGTTCGAACGGTGGTCAAACGCGCGAGCGGAAAGTCGCGCTCGATCTCGGTCATCCCGATCCCCGCCCTACGAGCCGTCTCCCGAGCCGGTCGACGTCGCCCGCTCCCATGACGACCAGCAGGTCGCCGGCACCCGCGATCCGTTCGAGCAGCTTCGCCGCTTCGGCTTCGCCGGCAATCCAATACACCGGTTTGCCGCGCGCACTGTCGGCGGTCGCCTCCGCGACGCCCAGGCCGGTCACTCCGGGGAAGTCGGCAGCGCGCTCCCGCGCCGGGTAGACGTCGAGCACGAGGACAGCATCAGCGGCGGCCAGAGCATCACCGAACTCGCGGCGCAGCGCGCGTGTGCGCGAATACAGGTGCGGCTGGAAGGCGGCGATGAGTCGTCGCGGCGCGAGTGTTCGCGCCGCGGCGAGGGTCGCGGCGATCTCGCTGGGATGGTGCGCGTAGTCGTCGTAGACCTCCGCTCCCGACGCCGTCACGCCAAGATGCTCGAAGCGTCGAACGGCTCCACGGAACGATCCAAGCGCGCGGGCCGCCGCTGCGAGATCCGCACCTGCAAGCTTCGCGACCGTGAGAGCCGCAGCGGCGTTTCGCGCGTTGTGCGCGCCCGGCACGCTGAGTTCGACGCCTATTCCATCAAAGTCGAACCGCGACCCGGCGGCACTCAGCTCGGGGCTCGCATCAAACGAAACGACCGGTCCCCGGCTCAGCGCACGCAGCTGCGGTCGGTCCCACACGACGACCCCGGCGGCTCCGGCGAGGAACGTGCGATAGACCTCCTCGACCTCGTGCAGCGACCCGAAGCGGTCGTGATGGTCGAGCTCCACGTTCAGCAGCACCGCGATCTCCACCGTGAGCGAGAGCAGCGAGCGGTCGGACTCGTCCGCCTCGACTACGAGCCAGTCGCCGGTCCCCCAGTCCGCGCCCCGCCCGGTGTCGCGAACCGTGCCGCCGATGAGGTAGCCGGCATCGATTCCACCGCCGCGGAGCGCGACGGCGATCATGCTGGCCGTCGTCGTCTTGCCGTGCGCTCCCGCGACGGCGATGGTTCGCCGCAGCGCGCTCAGCTCGCCGAGGAGCTCGGCACGGCTCATCACGCGAAGGCCGCGCTCCTGCGCCGCCAGCCGTTCGATGTTCTCCTGCCCGATCGCGCTCGAACACACGACATCGATGTCGCTCCCGCCCGGGATGTTCTCGACGCGATGGCCGATCCGCGGCTCGAGGACCCCGTCGGCGGCGAGCCCGCGAGCAAACTCTGAGTCGCTGCGATCCGAGCCGGTCACCACGGCGCCCAGTTGATGTGCGGCTCGCGCATAGGCGCTCATCCCCGCACCCCCAACTCCGATCACGTGGATCCGCCGCCCGCTCCAGGGGAGCGGCTCGTGTCTCATCGGTGGGCCACCGCCAGAACCTCCGCCGCGATCGCGCGGGCGGCATCTGGACGCGCCAGCGCAAGCGACGCGCGTCCCATCGCCTGGAGCCGGGCCGGGTCGGCGATCAGCCTGCCGACCTCGCCAGCGAGCCGCGGACCGTTCAGCTCCGCGTCATCGATCGTCACCGCCGCGCCGCCGTCGACCATCCACCGGGCGTTCGCCGTCTGATGGTCGCCCGTTGCATACGGGTAGGGCACGAGAATCGCGGGCCGGCCGTGTGCCGCAATCTCGAAGATCGAGCCGCCGGCGCGCGCAACGACCAGATCGCTCGCGGCGAGCGCGACATCGAACTCGGCAGCCGGCAGGTACTCGTACAGTTCGTAGCGATCGGTGTGTGCGCGGGTCCGAAACTCGGGCCAGTCACGGCGACCGGTTACGTGAAGCACGCGGAAGCGCGCCCCGTCCAGACCGCTGATCGCCGCTTCGTTGATCGAACGCGCGCCCAGCGAGCCGCCGAAGACGAGCACGAGGATGTCATCGGCCCGCAGCCTGAACTTCCGCCGCGCCTTACCGCGCGCGGCCTGCGGCGGGGGAACCGCGCGGCCCGTAACGAGGTAGCGCGGGCCGCTGCGTCCCTCGATCGGGAGTGCCAGGCAGACTCGCCTTGCGAACGGCGCGAGCGTGCGGTTGGCGACGCCGAGATGCGAGTCCGCCTCGCACAGCACGAGCGGCAGGTCCAGCGCGACGGCCGCGAGGCCGACCGGCCCTGACACGTATCCGCCGCCGCCGAGCACCGCGGTCGCCCCCTGTTCGCGGAGCAGGCCTCGCGCCCGCTCGGTGGCGAGGGCCGAGCGCACCAGTGCGCCGGCGGCCTTCAGGGGGTTGCGGCGGTCGAGCCCACGGACGTCGAGTCGCTCCAGCTCGAAGCCGGCGGCCGGCACGAGCTCACGCTCCGCCCGGTCACCCCCGATGAAGAAGACACTAGCCTGCTGCGCCGCGAGCGCGTCGGCGATCGCGAGTGCCGGCATGACGTGACCGGCCGTCCCACCTGCTGCGATCGCTATCCGTGGCAAGGCGCCCATCCTCGGATCGTCGCGCGTTTTGCGCGCGCGTGCGCTCCACCAGTCTCAGACCGGCGGCGTGCTCGCGCGAAACCGCGAGCAGAACACCGAGTGCGCTCAGCATCACGAGCAGGCTCGACGAGCCGTAGCTGACGAACGGCAGCGGTACACCCGTCAGCGGGGCGAGGCTCAGCACGGCGAACACGTTGAGAATGGCCTGGACGGCAAGTAGTGAGGTGACGCCCGCCGCAAGCAGCATCGAATACGAATCCATCGCCGCTTTGGCGGTTCGCAGCCCCGCATAGATCAGGAGGCCGTAAAGCGAGAGCACCGCGCAGATTCCGAGCACTCCGAGCTCCTCTCCGATCACCGCGAGGATGAAGTCGGTCGAGCCGTTTGGTAGGTAGAGGTCCTTGGTCACGCCGCCGCCAGGACCCTGGCCGAGCAGGCCGCCCGAGCCGATCGCGATCTGACCCCATACCGCCTGGTAGCCGCTGCTCGCATAGTGAGCCCAGGGATCAACGAACGATGTGAGTCGCGCAAGCGCGTAGGGCTTGAACGCGGCGAAGATCAACACCAGGGCGATCACTCCCAGCGCGCCGACTCCGAGGATGCGCAGCGGTACGCCTGACGCGAAGACCATCGCCGTCAGCGAGAAGACGATGACGAGCGTGGTGCCCAGATCAGGCTGGGTGACGACGAGCGCCGCAGCGGCGCCGGCGACGATCAGGAGTCGCTTGAGCGCGACGCGAAGCCGCTCGGGTTCGGTTGCGCGACCAGCGAGGACCTGGGCGCTGTAGAGCACGAGGGCGAGCTTCATCAGCTCGGACGGCTCGAACCGAAACGGACCCGCGCCGATCCAGCGCTGCGCTCCGTAGGCGGCGTGGCCGAGACCCGGCGCCTTGACGGCGAGCAGGAGTAGGAACGCGACCGCCAGGAGCGGCCCGGTGAGCGAACGCAGAGCGGAGACACCGCGGCGGGCGACGATCTCCATTGCCGCAAGCCCAACGATCGACCAGGCGGCAAAGCTGATCAGTTGGCTCGTTCCGCTACCGCCGCTCGTGACGAGCAACGATGGCGCGGACGCGCTGTAGACCATCACGGCACCAAGGGCGAGCAGGCACAGCGTCGCCGTGACGAGAATCGAATGCTCGATGCTCACGATGCGGACGCGCTTTGCACGCCCGCGTAGCGCCGTCGAAGGCGCAGCTGCGGGGACGGTGGCCATCCCGTGGTGCTTCGACGCTTCGCAAGCTAGGCCTGCCGGGTGACGAGCGTCCGAAACGCCTCGCCGCGGGCTTCGAAATCAGCGAACTGATCGAAGCTCGCGCACGCCGGGCTCAGGAGCACGACCATGCCGGGCGCGCTCGCCTCCCGAGCGAGCTCCACGGCGTGTTCGAGCGTTCCCGCATCCGTGTTGGCGAGACCGTGGAGCGCCGCGGCGATCCGCTCGGCGTCCTCGCCGATCACGTAGGTATGGGCGACCCTGTCGGCAACCGCGTCGCGCAACGGCGTGAAGTCCTGACCCTTGCCCTGACCGCCGAGAATCAGCAGAACGCTTCCGCGATCGAACGCGTCGAGCGCGACGAGTGTGCTCGCGACGTTGGTCGCCTTGGAGTCGTTGACGTAGAGAACCCCGTCGAGCCGGGCGACCTGCTCGAGGCGATGCGCAACGCCAGTGAACGTGCGGAGCGCCTCGCGCACCGCGTCGATCGGGATTCCGCGGGCGAGCGTGACCGCGGCGGCCGCCTGCGCGTTCTCAACCGGTCCACGCGCACCAAGCTCCGACGCCGGAATAACCACGTCACCGTGCCAGTGGAGGATGCCGGCGCGCAGCTCCAGGTCGCAGCGCTCGAGCTCACCGAATGTCACGCGCCGCGCGCTGCCGGGGATCGCAAGCCCACCCGTAGCGAGTTCACGATCCACCAAGCCGGCGGGGACTACCGCGATCGCCTGCTCCTCCTGCGCCGCAAACACGCGCAGCTTCGCCTCCTTGTAACTGTGAAACGTGTGGTGGCGATCGAGGTGATCCTCGGTCACGTTCAGCAGGACCGCCGCGTCCGGCGCAAACCGGTCGGTGTCCTCGAGCTGAAACGACGAGGCCTCACACACCACGACCGTTTCGTCCGAGAGCGACGCGAGCGCGAGCTCGCACACGGCCGTCCCCACGTTGCCGACGACCTCCACCTCGATTCCGGCGGCGCGGTGGATTGCTCCGATCAGCTCCACGGTCGTCGTCTTGCCGTTCGTCCCCGTCACAGCGATGAAGTCGCGGTCGACCATCCGCCAACCAAGCTCCATCTCTCCGAGCACGACGATCCCGCGATCGAGCGCGGCGGCTACGACCGCGGTCTCCCGGGGCACGCCGGGGCTCTTGACGACGCACCGCACGCGATCGAGCAACTCCACGCCACTGCCACCCGTGTGCACGGCCGTCCCAAGCCCCACTTCCGGTCTCGCGCTGACGGCATCCGCGTCGTACCCGATCGCCTCCAAACCGCGGCTCGCGAGTGCGCGGAGCGCCGCAACCCCAGACCGCGCGAGCCCAACGACAAGGTAGGGGCCGTCGGGTAGCTCCGGCCTCACTTGAGCGTGTGCTGATAGATCACGAAGCCGATCGCTGCACCGACTGAGGCGATGATCCAAAACCGGAGGATGATCTTTGTCTCGGACCAGCCCTTGAGTTCGAAGTGGTGGTGAATCGGCGCCATCATGAACACGCGCCGTCGGAAGGCCTGGAATGAGACGACCTGGATCAAAACCGAGAGCGCCTCGATGACGAAGATCCCACCGAGCAGCAGCAACAGGAACTCGGTGTGGGTCATCACGGCCAGGCCGGCGATCGCGCCGCCCAGGGAAAGCGACCCTGTGTCACCCATGAAAATCGTCGCGGGAAAGGCGTTGAACCACAGGAAGCCGACGCAGACGCCGAGCAGGCAGCTGGCAAAGACTGCGAGGTCGCGGTCGCCCGTAGTGATCGAGGTGATCAGGACGTAGGCGAGCAGTACGATCGCCGCACACCCGGCCGCAAGGCCGTCGAGACCGTCTGTCAGGTTGACGCCGCTGGTGGTGCCGGCAACCACCAGGTAGATGAGCACCGGGTAGAAGACGCCTAGATCGACGTGGGCGTTGACGAAGTACAGCTCCAGAACGGGCTTCAGGTGCGGCGTTGCCTCATGCGTCGCGATCCACCACAACCCGACGGAGATCACCGCGAGCACGAGCAGCTTGGTACGCGCGGTGATGCCGAGCGAGCGCCGGCGAACGATCTTCGTGTAGTCGTCGACGAACCCGAGCAGCCCGCAGGCGAGCGTTGCGAGAAAGACGCCGAACGCCTTCCAGCTGAAGCCGGTCAGGACGAGGTATGGCGCCGCCAGAGCGACCAACATGATGATGCCGCCCATCGTGGGCGTGCCGGACTTCGTCAGCAGGTGAGCCTGCGGGCCGTCGTCGCGAACCTGCTGGCCGAACGCGCGGACCCGCAGGAACTCGATGAACTTCGGGCTCAGGAAGATGCAGATGAGTAGCGCCGCGGTGCCGCCGATCAGCACCCGGGCGAGCTGCTCATGATCGGTGATGGCGTTCATGCGCCGGCTCGCAGCAGCGCGAGGCGAAGTGCGACCGCCTCGAGCCTCATGCCGCGCGATGCCTTGACGAGCACGACGTCGCCGCGCTGCAGGAGCGGCGCAAGCACATCCGCCGCCTCCGACGCGTCAGCGACGTGGAAGTGCTCCCCACCGAGGAACGTCTCTCCCGCCAGCCCCGCCAGCTCGCCGACGGTCACGAGGATCAGCACGCGGGCATCGGTCGCCTGGTCGCCGAGCGCCCGGTGGTAGCCGTCGGCGTCAGCGCCCAGCTCGAGCATGTCGCCCAGCACCGCCACGCGACGCACCGCGAGGGTGTCCGATCCAAGGTCTTCGAGGGCGGCGAGCATCGACATCGGGTTCGCGTTGTAGCAGTCGTTGATGATCGTGACGCCGCCGGTCAGCTCGATCCGCTCGCCGCGAAGACCGGAGAACGGCACCTCGACGCGCCCCGCAAGGGCGATTCCGAGCACGCGCGCAACCGCGACACCGGCGCAGAGGTCGAGCAGCAGATGAGCTTGCCGGAAGCCCGGTTCGATCACGGTCGACTCGCCGAAAACGTCCAGCTCGACGCCTTCGGCCGTGACCGCCGCGACGGCAACATCGCCGCCTGGACCGAAATGGACTGTTGCGGCGCGCTCCGGCAGGTAGGGGTCGAGCAGGTGCTCCCCGGCCGGCACGACCGCGGTTCCGCTGTCGGGAAGCGAGGCCAACAGCTCGGCTTTCGCCGCCGCGATCGCCTCGACCGAGCCCAGCAGCTCGAGATGGGCAGGCCCGACGTTGACGATCACGCCGATATCCGGCTCGCAGATCGCGGCGAGCTCCGCGATCTGCCCCGCTCCGCGCATCGCAAGCTCGAGCACGAGAACCTCGGTTCCCTCCGGTGCGCCGAGTATCGCGAGGGGGACCCCGATCTCGGTGTTGAGATTCTCGGGCGTTGCGACCGTGACGCGTTCACCGGCGAGCAACGCCGCAATGATGTCCTTCGTCGAGGTCTTCCCGGTCGAGCCCGTCACCGCGACGACCGTCGCTCCCAGCTCGCGCCGCCAGGCCCTCGCGAGCAGCGCCAACGATGCGAGCGGGTCCTCCGCCTCGATGACCGCGCCGCCTTCGGTCGCTGCGCCGAGGGGCGCTGCGGCCAGGACGCCCCAGGCGCCGCTGTCAAGCGCCTGCTGCGCGAAGCGCCCACCGTCGTCGTGCGCTCCGCGAAGTCCAACAAAGAGGTCACCGGGGGCCACCGCACGCGAGTCGATCACGACACGGATGGGTCCGTCGGACACGCGCGGAGCATTGATCAGCCGGCCGCCGGCGGCGGCGGCAACGCGCTCAGCGTCCCAGCTCTTCATGCGCCACGCACCTCCGACGGGCGCAGCAGCTCGCGCGCGACGCTGACGTCGTCGAACTCCACCTTGCGGCCGTCGGCGAACTCCTGGCCCTGCTCGTGACCTTTCCCGGCGATCACCACGACATCGCCGGGCTCGGCCAGCGAGAGCGCACGCGCAATCGCGTCCCGCCGATCGACTACTGCCTCGACGGCGTGCCCGGGCGCTGCCCCCGCGGTACCGGCGAGGATCTCCCCGACGATCGCCTGCGGCTCCTCCGACCGGGGATTGTCGGATGTGACGACGGTGTGGTCGGCGAGCTCGGCGCTGATCCGGCCCATCTGTGGTCGCTTGCCACGGTCGCGATCGCCGCCGCAGCCGAACAGCGAGATCACGCGACCCGCCGTGAGCGAGCGCGCTGCACGAAGCACGTTTTCGAGTGAGTCCGGCGTGTGTGCGTAGTCGACGATCACCGCGAACGGCTGGCCCTCGTCGAGTGCTTGAAAGCGACCCGGAGCCGGATCGGCCATCGCCAGCGCCGCGGCTATCCGCTCGAGTGGCACGCCGAGCCTGTGCGTGATCGCGATCGCAGCAAGCGCGTTCGAGGCGTTGAAGAACCCGGGGAGCCGGGTCGTGACCCGAGCCTCGCCGTCCGGCGTGCGCACGGTGAAGGCGGCGCCGGCGATCCCTGAACGCAGCTCGCTCGCGCGATAGTCGGCGGCTCGCTCGATGGCATAGCTGGTGGTGCCGGCGAACTCGTCCAGGAGTCGGCGACCGTAGCCGTCGTCGGCGTTGAGCACCGCCACGCCGGGATTCGAGTCGAAGAGCACGCGCTTGGCTTGGAAGTAGGCCTCCATGTCGGGATGGAAATCGAGATGGTCCTGGGTCAGGTTCGTGAACACGGCACCGGCGAAGTCGATTGCGTCAGCGCGGTGCAGAGCGAGAGCGTGCGAGGAGACCTCGATCGCGCACGCGCGGTCTCCCGCGTCGCGCATCGCCGCGAGGCTCGCCTGGAGGTCGATGGCTTCGGGGGTGGTGCGGATCACCTCGCCCTCGACGCCGCCGATGACCGACTTGACGGTGCCGAGCAGCGCGCACGGCTCGCCGGCGGACTCGAGTATCTGACGAACCAGAAACGCGGTCGTGGTCTTGCCGTTGGTCCCAGTTATCCCGATCACGCGGAGCGCCTTGCTCGGCTCGCCGTAGAAGCGGGCGGCCAGCGGAGCCATCGCCTCGCGGACCGACGGAACACGAAGCTCGGCCACCCCGAGCGCGAGCGGCCGCTCGACGACCAGCGCAACCGCTCCGCGCGCGACGGCCTGCGCGGCATGGTCGTGACCGTCGCTGCGTGCGCCGGGGACACAGAAGAACAGGGTTCCGGGCGCTACGTCGCGGCTGTCGTAGGCCAGGGCTTTGATGTCGACCGGGGCTCCGCCTTCACTCAACTCCGAGAGCAACATGACGGCGGAGTTTAGGCGTGGGGCGACTCAGCTCGGCGGGATCTTCAAGTAGCGGAGCGCCCACTCCATGATCTGCTGCCAGGCATGCGCCGGAGCGTCGGTCCCGTAGATGGGCCCGTTCTGCGGCTGGTTGACCACAACCTCGACCTCGATCCGCGGATGCTGCGCCGGCGCGAAGCCGACGAAGGAGGCGACGAACCGTGTCCTTGAGTAGGTGCCGTTCACAGCGACGTTCGCGGTGCCCGTTTTGCCCGCGAGCGTGTACCCGGGAATCGATATCTCCGCGGCTGTACCGCCGGGGGCAAGCACGCTCTGGAAGATGCGACGCATCTGCGCGGCCACCACGGGGGTCAGGATTCGCCGCCCCGCGGGCTCGCGCCGGCGTACGCCGCCGATCGCCGCAACCACGTGCGGCGTACGCAGGACGCCACCGTTTGCGACAGCGGCGTAGGCTGCTGCCATCTGGATCGGGGTCACCGATTCGCCCTGGCCGAACGGCAGGTTCCCCATCGAGAAGTTGTTGTAGTTGACGAGCGGCGGCACGATGCCTTGCTCCTCGCCGGGGAGGTCGATGCCGGTGCGCGCGCCGAAGCCGAAGCGCCCGACCCACGCGGCGAAACGCGATGCGCCGAGCATCTGGCCGATCTCGACGGCACCGATGTTGCTTGACTGGGCGACGATACCCGTGGTCGTCAGCGTCTCGTCAGGGTGTGGCTCGGAGTCGTTGATCGTGCGGCCGTCGAACTGAAGCTGCGAAGGAATGTTGAACGGCGTGTTCGGGCTGATGAGGCCATCGGCGAGCGCCCCGCCGACGGCCACGATCTTGAACGTCGAACCCGGCTCGTAGACCAGCTGGAGTGCCGGGTCTGCCCAGTTTGACCCGTTTCCAGGGCTGTTGGGGTCGGCACTCGGCCAGTTGGCGAGGGCGAGCACCGCGCCCGTGTTCGGGTTCAGTGCGATCGCGGTCGCGCTGACCGGCGCGGAGGTACGCCCGACGCCCGCGAGAACCGACTCGGCTTCCTGCTGGAGCGCCGCGTCGAGCGTCAGTTGAACATCCTCACCTGCGACGGGCCGGCGGGCGACGTTGACGCTGATCGGCGTGCCGTTCGCGGCGTACACGGTGCTGCTGTCTCCGTTGCGACCGGCGAGCTTTGCGTTCAGCTCCTGCTCTATGCCGCCGGCGCCGGCGCCGCTGAGGTGGACGCCACCGAGTACCTGCCCGGCGAGCGCGCCGAACGGGTAGTAGCGGTAATCGTCGGTGGCGAGGCGGATCCCACCGATGCCGAGTGCTGCGATCCGCTGCGCTGTGCGCGCCGGCAGCTGGCGGGCGAGGTACTGGAAGCCGCGGTGAGCCGCCAACCGCTCCGCCAGCGACGCCACACTCTCGTGCAACAGCGGGGCGATCTTGGCGGCGGCAAGATCGGGCTGGCGTACGTCGTAAGCCGATACGTCGTCTCCGGGCTCGGTCAGCGCGAGCGCGTCACCGTTGCGGTCGAGGATCGCACCGCGCAGCGGCGTCACGGCGCCCGAGATCACCTGGTGGCTCACACCGACCGCGCTCAGGTGCGCAGCCTGCAGGGTTCCGAGGTCCGCGGCGCGGAGCGCGGCGAGGAGCAGCAGGCCCGCGAAGAGGACGAACAGCAGCCGTACCCGCCGCGCAGCGAGCGCCATGCTCTCAGCCCGTCGGAGCCGACGAGCCGCCGCCCGCGCCGAGCGCGGTCGCTCCGCTCGGTCCCGCCGGCGTGGCCGAGACACCTGCACCCGAGGCTGTGCTTCCGCCCACGGTCGTCGTGCTCGGCGCCGATGGCGGCGCGTTCGTCGCGGAGGCGTTCTGCGTTGCGCTCGGCGTCGCGGTCGTCTGTGTCGGCGTGGTTGAGGCGGCCAGGTTCGCCGCCGCACTCGCGGGCGCGAGCGGCGCAGTCAGGCTGGCGGCAGCGGGGGTGAAAAGCGGCGCCGTCGGTAGCGTTATCGAGTCGGCGGCCGCGGCGAGGTCAGTCGATGAGTAGTGCAGGTAGACGATGTTGCCCGCCGGTGGGTAAACCATGCCGAGCGAGCGGGCCTCTGAGGCCACGTTTCGGCCGGGCTCGTACTGGGCTATGGCCGTCTCGGCCGCCTGGTTTGCCGCCGACAGCCGCTGGATCTCCGTCACCGAGTGCCCGATGCTCGCTCCGAGCTGGAGGATCGCCACCTGCATCGCGACGATCCCAAGCAGCGCAAACGCGATCAAGCCGATCCACAACCGGCCGCGGATCAGGCGGTCGAGGAATGGCGCGTCCAGCAGCCGGACGAGCGGTGAGCGTGACCGCCGTGGAGCGGGTAGCGCACGCGGGTGGCGAGGGGGCCCGGATACGCGGCGCGGCGCGATCGGCCGGCGCAGCGGCGCGGGAGCGGGCGCAATCTCGGCGCGAGCCGCGAGAGCGGTCGGCGTCATCGCTGGACCTCGAGCTTGCGGGCGCTACGCAGCCGGGCGCTCGCTGCGCGCGGGTTTGCGGCGAGCTCGCCGCCGCTCGGGAAGATCGCACGGCGGCTCGGCAGGTCGGCCTCGGGTTCGTTACCGCAGACACAGACGGGGAGGTCGGGTGGGCAGGTGCAGCCGGTGGCGCGCGCGACGAGAAACTGTTTGACGCGTCGATCCTCCAGCGAGTGGAACGAGATCGCGGCGAGCCGGCCACCGGGCGCGAGAACCTCCCACGCGAGCGGCAGTGCCGTGTCGAGCTGGCCGAGCTCGTCGTTGACGGCGATTCTGATCGCTTGAAAGACGCGCTTGGCCGGGTGACCGGCCGCGAACCGCGCCGGCGCGGGGATCGCCGCAGCGATTACGTCCACCAGCTCGAGCGTCGAGTTGATCGGAGCCGAGTCGCGCCGGCGCGCGATCGCCCGGGCGATCTGGCGCGCGTAGCGCTCCTCGCCGTAGTCACGGAAGATCTGCGCGAGCCGCCGCTCCTCCCACTCACCGACGACGGCGAGCGCGGAGAGTGCCTGCTCGCTGTCCATACGCATGTCGAGCGGCGCGTCGTAGGCATATGAGAACCCCCGCTCCCAGGCGTCGATCTGCATCGACGAGGCGCCGAGGTCGAAGTACACGACGTCCGCCCGAACCCCATCGTCGCGCAGGCGACGCAGCCCGTCGACAAAGCTCGCGCCGACGAAGAGCATGTTCGCTGGCGTCTCGCGTTCGAAGTCGGCAAAACGCTCGGCCGCAGCCGGGTCGCGGTCAATCGCGATCAGGGTTCCGCTCGCGCCGATCCGCTCCGCCACGAGCCGCGCGTGACCGCCGCCGCCGAAGGTGGCGTCGATCGCTGTCTCACCGGGCTTGGGATCGAGTGCGTCGATCAACTCGCCGGCGAGCACGGGCACGTGCGTGATCGTCATGTCAAGCAGTGTTGCCAAGTGCAGGCCTGATCTCTTTGACTGCCGCGGTCAGCTGGTCGTTGACGCGGCTCCAGGTCTCGCGCGCCCAGACCTCGAGCCGGTTGGTGACGCCGTTGACGACGACTTCCTTTTCGATTCCCGCGGTCGCCAGCATTCGCGTCGGGACGATCACTCGGCCCGCCGCGTCGAGCTCGGCGTCGTGAGCGTTCGCGCCATAGAAGCGCGCCAGCGTCTCCCGCTCCTCGGAGAGCGGGTGACAGCTCTCGAGCAGGCTCGTGACGTAAGCGTCGAAGACCGGCGTGCACCAGATGGAGACGCAGTCGCTGACATCACGCATTCGGGCGAGCGTGACGCCATCCGCGAACGGCCCGCGGAACCTGACCGGGATCGTGAGCCGGTTCTTTGCGTCGAGGGTGAATTCGAACGATCCGCGGAATGCCACCGGTGAAGCCGCCTTACAAGAGGTTCCGAACCGGGCTGGAAGGGGTGGGAGGAGCCCCCTCCAGCCAGGTTCGCTGGGGCGAGCATGCCCCATTGCGTCCCACTTGTCAACACATCGTAGGTTCTTTATCCCACCTGCAACCACTCGCCCAGCTTCACCGGTTGGCGCTGCGTCTAAGCTTTAGAGAGATGAGCGCGCCTCTGTTTGTGCTCGGCACAGCGATCCGCTCGCGGGTTGCAGCTGGCGCTCGCCGCGGTCCACGCATCGGTGCAGCGCTCTCCCTCGCGCTGGCGCTTGCCGCGTGTGGAGCGGGCGCGAGGGCCACCTCGAATGCGAGTTCAATCGGCGCTGACCCGGCGAGCGCAGTGCCCGCGTCGGCGCTCGCCTACGCCCAGGCCGACGTCCGCCCGTCAGGGACGCTCGCGCAGAGCATCGACGCGGCCGCACAACGCCTGCTCGGCATCAGCGATCCCGGCCCCAAGCTGGTCGCGCTGATCGACAGGGCGTTGCCAAGCGGCGTCAGCTACGACAGCGCGATCGCGCCGTGGCTCGGCCCGCAGGCAGCAGTCGCGCTGCTTGACGTCTCACACACAGACGGCACGCTTGGCATTCACGGCCAGGTGGCGGTCGTCATCGATCAGACGAACAGCGACGCAGCGAACGCGGCGATCGCGAACGGAGCGCTCTACACCCCAAGCGGCGGTGCCTCGCCGACGCTTGCGCACGACAACTACCGCGGCGTCTCCTACACCGAGGACGTCACGACCGGGACCGATGTCGGCGTCGTCGGCGATTACGTCGTGATCACGACAGGCGCGTCGGGCTTCCGGGCGGTCGTCGATGCCGTTGACGGCTCGGACTCGCTCGCCGCGACGAGCGGCTTCCAGCGGGCGACGAACGCCGAGTTGCCCGGAGCTGACGCGGTCGTCTACGTCCCGGTGATGAAGCTGCTCGACGCGCTCGCTCCGATCGGTGTGGGGCTCGGCGGTGCAGACTTCATGACGACGCTCAAGACGGAGCTCGCGGACGCGGTCATCGCCGGCTCGGCGCGGTTTGACTCGAACGGCGCCCTGTTGGACCTGACCGTCAGCGGCGCACGCCTGCCCACGCCGGCCAGCCAGCCGAGTAACCCGATCACCACCCTTCCCGCGGGCTCGTGGCTCGCGCTCGGTGCAACCGGGGTCGGGAACAGGATCGCGACTGCGGCCGCCCGGCTGGTGAGCGGGACCGCCCCGGGTCCCGGCGTCCGTTGGCTGCTCGATTGGCTCGGCCCGGTCCGCGCCGACCTGGCGTGGATCGATACCGCGTCGCTCTTCGCCAAGGGCACCAACCTCGGAACGCTCGAGGCAGGGGTCGTGCTCGGCATGGCCGACCAGAGCCATGCCCAGTCGATCGTGGCCAACTTGCAGCAGGTCGCCCGCACCGCAGCCGCGGCGAGCGCCTCGATCTCCGTCGGCCCGCTCAGTCAGGCGAACATCGATAGCGGCTTCACGATCAACGTTCCGGGCGTGCCGTTCACCTTCGAGGTCGCCGCGGCCGGTGCGCGGGTCGTGATCGCCCTTGGAAACACGTCGCTCAACGATGCCCTCTCGAGCAGCGACCGCCTCGGCGACAGCGCGGCCTACGCGACCGCCACCTCAGCACTCGGGAGCGGCATCGAACCGGAGGCGATCGTCTCGCTACCGGACATCGTGAGTCTCATCGACAGTGTCGGCGTGGGCGTACCCGCGCGCGCGTCGACGATTCTCGCTTTCCTTTCGCATCTCGGCACCGTCGCGCTCGGAAGTGGGTCGGACGCCGCCGGCGAGCACGTGCGGATCGCGATCAGCGGCACCTGACATACGTCGCGAAAACGCTGAAAGAAAGCGTGCACAGGCAGTGCCGATAGAGGAAAGCCGCATATGATCCCGACGGGCCTAACGGCCTCTTGGGTCATGGATACGGCGCGTCGAGGAAACTACAACTCTGGCGAGGACTTTGTCCTCGAGTACGGAGAATTGCGCTTCACCTTCAACGAGGATGACTTCGGAGAACGGTGTGAGCAGGCCGCTCTGCGCCTCGGATTTGTCGCCGACCGCCTCGACGAGCCGGAACTCGAGGACCTCGTGAACCTGGCGGTCAACGGCGAGATCCAGGATCCCGCCTCGGCGCTTGGCGAGCACGTCCGCGACTGCTGGATCGAGCTGATCGGCCCGGCGGAGCAATCACTCGTCCACTGGCTGCGCCGCCTCGTGTTCCGCGGCGCGTGGCTGGACCAGCGCGTGCGCGAGGGCGAGCTTGACATCGCCTTCGACGAGACAACGAACAGCTTCGCCTACGTCCAGCCGGACCGTGGCGGCGAGCCGATCGAGCTCACCGCCGAGCCGTCCTGGTCGCAGTTCGCCTACAAGCCCTGAGAACCGGGCGCCGTCGCAGCGCTCACGCGGCAGGGTCCTCGGGCGTCGGCTCTTCGGCCTTCGCAGACTTTGCGCGCGCGGGTCGCGCGGCGCGCGGCTTGGCGGGCGCGCGCTTTGGCTTCGGCTTGGCGAGGAGCTCGGCGCGAAGCGTGCCGCTTTGTGCCTCATCCAGCTTGCCGGCAGCGGTCACGACGATCGAGGTGGTCTCACCGCCCAGCGGCCGGCTGGTTGTCGCGATCACGGTCAGCGTGCCGGCGCCGCGAAGGTTGCGGCCCGCCGCGAGCGCTCGTCGCGCGCCGACGTCGCTCAGCCCGTCCAGCGTGTCGATCAGGAGGATCGCGTTGCCGCCTCGAACCGCGACGCGGCGACCTCGCTCAACCGCCTGCTCGACTGCGGCGTCCTGCGCATCGCGCGGCGCTGCGAACGTGGTGCCGTTGCCGCTGAAGTAGCCAAGCGCTCGGTAATCAGTCAGCTCCTCCGGGCGCACCCCGTGCGCCACCAACTCGACCTCGTAGCCGTCGATCGCGGCGAGTGCCGCGGCGAGCTTGCCGAGCACGAGCGTCTTTCCTGACCGCGGCGAGCCGGTGATGACCACGCGCGCGCCGGCACCGAACGGAGCGACGCGCGCGATCTGAGTCAGCAGCGGATCACCCGTTCCGAGCGCGAGCAGGTCCGTCGGCCAGTCGACCTCGATGTCATCGATCCGCGTCCCGCGGACCGCCTCGTCGGCGGCAACCCCGTTGATCGTGTCGATCCTGATCAGCGACGGGTGACGCTCCGAACGCCGTGGCGCCCGCACCGGTCCGCCCACGCGGTCGCCCGCGACGAGTTCGCAGCGACGCGCCTGAGCAGCAGAGATGTAGACGTCGCTGTCGCTGTCCTTGGCTCCGTCGGGCCTCACGAACCCGGATCCGTTGGCGAGCAGCTCGACGACGCCCTCGACGGTGCGCGTCGGCACCTCGGCCGTCGCGTTGCGCCGGCCCGGCGTATCTGCCGCAGCGGCGCGCCGACCCTCGCTCGAGCCGCCCTCATCGCCGGGATCGGCGTCGCGCGCCCGGCCCCCGCGTCGGCGTCGTGAACGCTCTGGCCGCGTCGGGGCACCGTCCGCGGTGGACCGCTCCGGCGCGGCGCCACCCTGTCGAGCGAGGATCGCGTCGGCGAGATCGGGCTTGCGCAGACGGCGGAATCCGTCAATCCCGAGCGTCGAGGCGAGAGCGTGGAGGTCGGCGAGCGGGCTTGCCTCGAGGTCCTCGGAGGTGATGATCGACATGCTGCTCCCTTCGTGATGGGTGGTAGGCGTCCTGCGGCGTTGGTGTCAGCCGCCGGCACCCTGTCGGCCGCGCAGTAGCGCGGCGCAGCTTTCAGCTTACGGGTTCCTCCGGCGTTTGCGCGCGCAGCTCCTCCGCGAGCCCGGCCCCCGCAGGCGGAGGGTCCTCGCCGCGCAGCACCCGCCGCACCGCGATGAAATCCGCGGCGCCGGCAACGTCGTGCACTCTGAAGATGTGCGCTCCGGCGTCGAGGCCGTCGGCAATCGCAGCGAGCGTTCCACTGTCACGCTCGCGTGGCGGGCGTCCCGTCACGGCGCCGACGAAGTCCTTGCGCGAGAGCGCCATCAGCACCGGCCGCCCAAACTCGTGCAGCCGCTCCACGGCGCGCAGCAGCTCGATCGTCTGCGCCGGGGTCTTCGCGAAGTCCGGGCCCGGATCAACGATCAGCGCCTCCTCGCGCAGCCCAAGCTCGCGGGCGAGCGCGATCCTCGCGGCGAGAAACGCGAGGACGTCCGCGACGACGTCGTCGTAGAGCGCGGGATCCTGCAGACGCTGCTTGGGGGCGGCGCGCGTGTGCATCACGACCAGAGCCGCATCGCCTTGCGCGCAGACCTCCGCCAGCGCGGGATCGCGAAGACCGCTCACGTCGTTGACGATCACGGCGCCGGCGGCGATCGCCGCCGCGGCGACGGCCGGCTTGTAGGTGTCGACCGAGACGAGCGCTCCGAGCTCGCCCGCGACGCGCTCGACGAGCGGCACAACGCGCCGAATCTCCTCCTCGACCTCGACGGGCGGGAGGTTCGTGCGCCCCGACTCCCCGCCCACGTCGATCACATGCGCGCCGGCCGCGAGCAGCTCCGCGGCCAGCGCGACGCGTTCCTCGAGCGTCGCGCGCACCCCGCCGTCGGAGAAGCTGTCGGGACTCGCGTTGACGATTCCCATCAGCCAGGGCCGGTCGCCAAGCTCGTAACTGCGGCCCCCGGCCTCGAGAACCGGGGTCACGCTGCGTGCACGTGCGCCGCCGCGGCGGCGGCTGGAACGAGACCCTCGGCGTGTGCCTCGGCATGAAAGCGGGACAGCTCCGCCCGCGTACGCAGTGGATCCCAGCCGAGTTCATCCGCGACCGCAGCGGCCACCAGCCCAAGCGGCGCCGAGCCTTCGACGCACAGCTCGCGGGCGGCGAGCAGGCCAAGTCGCGTACGGCGAAGCAGCACGTCGCCAACGCCCCGCGCCTGCTCGCTTCGCACCGCATGCACGGCCTCGGCGAGCAGGTCCGGGAAACCCTCGATGATCGGCTGCGCGAGCTCCGGCCGCTCCGCCGCGATCTCGAGGACGTCGTTCGCGGCGTGTCCGTAGCGCGCCGCGAGCGCCTCGTAGGCGTCCACCGGGACCCCGTCGACGCGTGGCAGCGTGTCAGCGGCGACCACGCGACCGAGTTGCAGTTCCTGCGTGCGGCACGCTGCGTCGAGCGAGTCGCGCTCGACGATCCGATCGACCACCATCTTGGCCATCCGCCGCCAGGTGGTCAGCTTGCCCCCGGTGATCGTGATCATGCCGCTCGAAGTCTCGTAGAGCTCGGCCTTGCGCGAGATGTCCACGGAGGTCTTCGTGTCCGCCGCAGAGATCAGCGGCCGCACCCCCGCGAACGCACCGGTGATGTCACGGTGGCCCAGCGACGTCGCGAAGTAGTCGTTGACCGCCGCCAGCAGGTAGTCGACGTCGGCCGGCGGCGGCGCGACGTGCTCGAGGTCCCCCACGTAGTCGTTGTCCGTCGTTCCGATCAGCGTGCTGCCAAGCCATGGCAGCGCGAAGATCGTGCGTCCACCGCCGGCCGGCACGATCGCGCCGGCGCGCAGTGGCAGTGTCTGCGCAGCAAGCGTGATGTGCGTACCGCAGCTCGGGCGGATCTGCGGCATCTCGGTCTCGTCGCGCAGCTCCGTGCCGCCCAACCGGTCGGCCCAGACCCCGGTTGCGTTGACGACGTGGCTCGCTCGGACGATCAGCTGCGATCCGGTCCGAGCGTCGCGCGCAAGGACCCCGGCAGCGCGCCCCCGCTCCATCAGCAAGTCCTCGACGGCGACGTCGTTGACCGGGGTCGTGCCGAATCGCTCGGCCTCCGCAAGGACCGTCAGGACGAGCCGCGAGTCGTCGGTCTGGCAGTCGTAGAACAGATAGCCGCCGCTGGGCTCGCGCGCTGCGAGCGCGGGGAGAAGCTCGCAGACCTCGGGGCCGTCGATGGTGCGGTGACGAGCGGGACTCCAACTCTCGTACGCAGCGTCGTCTTCGGTGGCGTCGCCGCGGCGTCGTCGCGGCGCGGCGGTACGCCCCCGCCGGCTACGACGGGACATCACGTCGTACAGGCCCAGTCCAACGCCGACGAGCCGGTCGGGTCGCGCCCCGCCAAAGGCCGGCACGACGATCGGTAGCGGTCGCACCAGCTGCGGCGCGAGCGCCACCATCAGCCGGCGCTCGAGCAGCGCCTCGCGCACGAGGCCGAGCTCGAACTGGCGCAGGTAGCGCAGGCCGCCATGAACCAGCTTGCTCGACCGGCTCGACGTGCCCGATGCGAAGTCGGCACGCTCGATCAGCGCGACGCTGTACCCCCGCGAGGCGGCGTCGAGCGCGACCCCCGCACCCGTGATCCCACCACCGACGACGACGACGTCAAACTGCTCGTCCGCGAGCGCCTGGAGGGCTGTGGCGCGCGCAATCACGGTGGCTCCAGTTTGCCACCCGGTGCGGTTGCTATCGCGCGATCACGCGGTCGCGACAGGCCGGCGGATGCGCCGCCCGAGGTAGAACGCCGTGAAGATCGGCGCGATCACGACGATGATCGCCACTCCGACGAGGATCACCGAGACGAGCGGCGCATGGTGCGGCGTGCAACGCGTGACGGTCGCCCGTCCGGGCCCGCCACCGCTCGTGCAGATCTGCGAACCGCTCACTCGCGACGAGAGGAAAATCAGCGCGCCGAACAGGCCGCCCGGGACGAGAAACGTGCCGATCAGCTTGTCGCGCAGCGTCCAGAAACGTGAGGACCACAGCATCACGACGCCGACGATCCAGCCAATTCCGGCGAGAAACCCGCCGACCAGCAGGAGCACGACCGCTGCCCACTCGAGCGCGCCGCTGCTGGCCGCGGTCCCCTGCCGTTCGAGCTCCGCCGCGACGATGCGATCGGGATCCCCAAGTCGCTCGAGCGCGTTGCGCGTGTCGACCTCGCCCGCGCCTTCGCCGGTCGCCTCGCGGATATGTTCCTCGATCTCCGAGAGGAGCTCACGCCGCCGCCGACGCGGCACGCCACGAGCAGCGCGACGCAGATCGGCGAGGTAGTCGGAGATCAGCTTGTCTTGCGCGCCGGCGTCCACTTTGCCGCCCCCTTGCTGATCAGCTGATCGACGCCGTCGCGAAACCGCTTCCACTCGAGTGTGAACTCATCCAGCGCCAGTCGTCCCGCGTCGGTGAGCCTGTAGTAACGCCGCGGCGGGCCGCTGCTGGATTCGCGCCACGTCGTTTCGACTTCGCCGTCGCGGCGCAGGCGCGCGAGCAGCGGATAGATGGTCCCCTCCGAGGTGACGAGGCCGCCCAGATCGGTGAGCATCTGCGCGAGCTCGAAGCCGTAGCGCTCCTCGTCGCGAAGCAGCGCAAGGACGCAGTACTCGACGACGCCACGCCGCAGTTGTGAGAGAACACCCGAATCGCCCGGTGCCATGCACCACAAGGTAGCCGGTAGCGCACGCTAGGTCAAGCGGGAGCCTCGCGAGCAGCGATCCGACGGAGCGCGAGGTCGAGCGTCGCAAGCCGCGTGCCGCGAACCGAGGCGACCGCGAGCGCGTCCGACAAGCCGCAGCGGCGGTGGCGAGCACGCAACCCCGCCACACGACGCGCTCAGACGTCGGACAGCGCAGCCGTGATCTCGGCGACCGCGGACTTCGCGTCGCCGAACAGCATCGAGGTGTTCGGCTTGAAGTAGAGCTCGTTCTCGATGCCGGCAAAGCCCGGGTTCATCGAACGCTTGATCACAACCACCGAGTGCGCGTTCTCGACCTCGAGGATCGGCATGCCGTAGATCGGCGAGGCAGGATTGGTCTTCGCGGCCGGGTTCGTCACGTCGTTCGCGCCGATCACGAGCGCGACATCGGTGCGCGAGAACTCCGGGTTGATGTCGTCCATCTCCTTGAGCTGGTCATAGGGGACGTCCGCCTCCGCAAGAAGAACATTCATATGGCCGGGCATCCGCCCGGCAACGGGGTGGATCGCGTACTCCACCTCGACGCCGCGGGCTTCGAGCGCCTTCGCGAGCTCACGCACCGTGTGCTGGGCCTGCGCGACGGCCATGCCGTAGCCCGGCACGACGACGACGAGGCGCGCATACGCGAGTTGGATCGCGACGTCCGCGGCCGTCACGGCGTGGACACTGCCGGCCTGCTCCCCCGCGCCGGTCGCGCCGGCGACCTGCCCACCACCGCCGAAACCACCGGCGATGATCGCCGGGATCGAGCGGTTCATCGCGACGGCCATCAGGTTGGTGAGGATCGAGCCCGAGGCACCGACGATCATGCCCGCCACGATCAGCGCCGGGTTGTTGAGTGCGACGCCGGTCGCCGCAGCCGAGAGCCCGGTGAACGCGTTCAGCAGCGAGATCACGACCGGCATGTCGGCACCACCGATCGGCAGCACGACGAAGTTGCCGAGCACCGCCGCACAGACGAGCATGCCGATGAACTCGAGCTCCGAGTGCGAGCCGTTCGCCACCAGCACAGCCAGGACGATCGCCCCCGCCAGCAGCAGCCCGTTGACCAGCTGCTGGGGCTTCCCGAGCGTGATCGGCCGGCCGGGGAGCAGCTCCTGCAGCTTGCCGAACGCGATGTTCGAACCCCAGAACGAGACGGAGCCGACGATCGCCGCGAACAGGCTGAACACGGCCACATAGAGCGGCTCGCCGGCGAAGCCATGCGAGTTGCGGAACTCTGCCCAGGCAATCAGGAAGACTGCGCCACCGCCGACGCCGTTGAACAGCGCGACCATCTGCGGCATCGCCGTCATCTTCACCTGGCGAGCCGCGGGCACGCCGATGAGCGTCCCGATGACGATCCCGACGACGATCAGCGCCCAGTTCCCCTCCCCCTGGTGCAGCAGCGTCGCGACGACCGCGATCAGCATTCCGACCGCCGCGATACGGTTGCCGCGGACCGCCGTGCGCGGGCCTGTCAGGCCCATCAGGCCGTAGATGAACAGAGCGAACGCGACGATGTAGAGGACGTCGAGGAAGTTCGAGTTATGTATGAAGCTCGTTGATTTCGCTGGCGCGAAGATCAACGTCGCTGGCCCAGAGGCGCTCAGGTGGGCAGCGATGGTGCAGACGACCCGCGCCGGGACCGCGCTGAGCGGCGGACCGTAGTTGGCGGCGTGCCGCCCCAGCGCAGCCAGGAAGTGGTGCATCGCGACCGGGTGGTGGCGGAGCCGGAGCAGCAGCGATTGGCATGCCGCCGGCAGGGGCGCAAACTTCACTTGCCCTCACCGCCGTCTTTGCCCCCGGAGCCGGGCCTTCGGTCCGGTCCGGGCTTGCGCTTGAACATCTCGAGCATGCGATCGGTGACGAGGAAGCCGCCGACGACGTTGATCGTGCCGAAGGCGATTGCGATGACGAGGATCACCCTGTTGAAGGTCGAGTTGCCGGAGAGGCCGAGGACGAGGAGGCCGCCGAGCAGGACGATGCCGTGGATCGCGTTTGTCCCGCTCATCAACGGCGTGTGCAGGGTGTTCGGGACCTTCGAGATCACGGCGAAGCCGACGAAGCCGGCCAAGACGAGGATCGTGAGGTTGGTCAGGAGCACTACTTGCCGCCTTCCACGAGGGCCTTGGCGCCGGCGTTCACGATCTCACCGTCGCGCGTGATGGCGGAGCCGGAGATGATCTCGTCGTCGAAGTCGAGCTTGAGGTTGCTCTTCTCGTCGAGCATCAGCTCGAGTAGAGCCTGAACGTTGCGCGCGTAGAGCTGCGAGGCGTGCTCGGGCATCTCGGCCGGCAGGTTGAGCGGTGAGACGATCGTCACGTCGTGCACGACGGTCGTCTTGCCGGGCGTTGTCAGCTCGCAGTTCCCGCCCGTCTCGCCCGCAAGGTCGACGATCACCGAGCCCGGCTTCATGCCCTTGACCGCCTCGGCGGTGACGAGCTTCGGTGCCGGCCGGCCCGGAACGAGCGCGGTTGTGATGACGACGTCGAAGCCCTTGATCGCATCGGTCAGCGCCTGCTGCTGCTGTTTACGCTCGGCAGCGGTCAGCTGGCGGGCGTAGCCGCCCTCCCCCGCCGCCTCGATCCCGAGGTCGAGCCAGTTGGCGCCGAGTGAACGCACCTGCTCGGCGACCTCGGGGCGGACGTCGTAGCCGGTCGTCTGGGCGCCGAGCCGCCGTGCGGTCGCGAGCGCCTGAAGGCCGGCGACACCGACGCCGAGGACGAGCACCTTGGCCGGTGGGATCGTTCCCGCGGCGGTCATCAGCATCGGGTAGAAGCGCCCCATGTGCTCGGCGCCGAGCAGTGCGGCGCGGTAGCCGGCGACGTTCGACTGCGAGGAGAGCGCGTCCATCGACTGGGCGCGGGAGATGCGCGGGATCGCCTCCATCGCGAAGGCCGTCACCTTCCGCGCGGCGAGTCCCTTGGTCGACTGGGCGTCCGAGAGCGGCGCGAGGAACGCGATCAGGATGCCGCCCGCCTTCAGCTTGGCGATCTCGGCCCTGGTTGGCGGCGCGACCTTGACGACGACGTCGGCATCCCAGGCCTTGGCGGCGGTGCCGACGCTCGCCCCGGCCTCCTTGTAAAGCGCGTCGGGAATCATTGCGGCAGCCCCCGCGCCTGCTTCGACCGCGACCTGCACGCCACGGGCCGACAGCTTTCGCACGACTTCGGGGACGAGCGCGACGCGGCGTTCACCCGCGACGGTCTCCTTCGGAACGCCAACGATCATCTCGCTGAACCCTATGGCCTGCGCGCAACGCGTTGCGTTCCCGTCCGCTGGCCATTGGGTCGCCCTTGCTATCACGGCGATAAGAAACATGTATTGGACATATCACGGCTCCCCGGCTACCTTGGATTGCTCGGCAGCACCTCACACCCACCCGCCGAAGGAGACTCCGTGACGAACGCCGTGCTCCGCCTCTACCTCGGGCTGTTCGACCGCCCCGCCGGTGAGCATTACAGCGACCGACTGCGCCGCGACCACGACCGTGCGAGCGTCGCATCACGCACCGCCGCAGACCATCGCCGCGCGCACCAGGAGTCCCTGCGCGAGGGACTCGACGGCTGCCCGTACTGCGCCTGAGCGGCAGGCCGCGGCGCCCGCCGCTCCACTCTCGGATCCGCCGCGGACCGCAGTGGAGCGCTAGCCCCGCGCCCGAGTCGGCAGTGGCAGCGCGTGGCCGGCGAGTGCTGCGAGGCTCTGTGCGGTGACCCAGACCGGGGTCTCGGAGACGCCGGCCGCGTAGTCGACCGCGCCCGAGGAGGTCGTCAGGCGCGCGAGGTAGCCGCGGCCGAGGGGTGGGGCTCCGGCCGCGACGGCGGCCTGGATCGCCCAGGCCGTGGACTGCGCGTCGGAGGGACCGCCGGGCTCTGAGGGGAAGCCGCCGTCGTGGTTGCGTGTGGAGCGCAGGAAGGCGAGTGCGGATGTGAGCCTTGCGCCGTGGTTGCCGGTGACGGCGAGTGCCTCGATCGCCGCGGCGGTGTCGTCGACGTCGCTCTGGCCGCCGCGCGCGGCGAAGGAGAAGCCGCCGTCGTGGTTCTGCTGGCGCGCGAGCCAGGCGGCCGGACGGTCGATGCCGCCGGCGTGTGCGGCGCAGAGCGCGAGGATCGCGAAGGCGGTCAGGTTCGACTGGTCGGCGAAGGAGCCGTTGCTCGAGCCGCTCCGTTGCAACTCAACGCCAAGGTCGCGCAGGGGAGCACGTGCGGCGGCGAGCGCGAGGATCGTTCGTTCGATATCTCCGACCCCATGAATCCCCCGAATGTGCGATTCGATCCACGCGGCCGGCCTCGCCGGATCCCCGCCGGCCGCCGCAATCCCGATCGTCGCCCAGGCCGTGTAGAGCTGTGATGAGGGCTGCCCGGGGGCGCTGCCGAAGCCGCCGTCGCGGTTCTGCGACCGCTGCAGGTAGCGCAATTGGGCGCGGATCGTGGCGCTCGGCGTGTCCGCGCGCGCGACCGCGCCGCTCCCGCCGGGGCCGGTGAGGAGCAGTGCGGCGGCGGCGAGGCCGACGAAGCGGACGTCGAGGCGCAGGCGGAAGCGTTGCAGTGCGCGCACGAGCGCCGGGCCGAACGCGAGGTAGAAGACGAAGTTGCCGATCGCGTGGGCGAGGTTGAATGGGAAGGCCTCGCCCTCGATGAAGAGGTACTGCGCGAGCGTGTGGCGCCCGCCGTAGCCGATCCAGGTGTAGAGGTCGAGGACGAAGCCGTAGCCGAAGCCGGCGGCGGCGCAGATCAGTGCCATCGGGATACGCGGGATGCGACGGCCGGGGAGCGCGAGCAGGCCGCCCGCGATGCCGCAAAGGCCCCAGGCGAGCATCTGCCACGGCGTCCACGGGCCCTGGCCGAAGAAGATGTTCGACGCGAACGCCGCGGTCGCGCCGACCGCGAAGCCCGGTGCTGCGCCGAGCGCGAAGCCGGCGAGCAGGACGATGTCGGTCGTCGGCTTGACGTCGGGGATCGGCGCGAATGCGAGGCGCCCGAGGGTCGCGAGCGCGGCGAGGGTCGCGACCAGCGCGACGGTCCGCGAGCTCGGCTGCGAGCGCTCATACCAGGCGAAGCAGCCGGCAAGCGCGAGGCCGAGGAGTGCGAACGACGCGAGCTGCCAGCTCACCGCAGCGCCTCGACCCCCGACGTCCGGGTCAGCGCGGCGAGGCCCTGCTCCGGTGTGAGGGCTCCGGCGTGACCGCCGAGGATGCGTGCGGTCTCGGTGGCGAAATACCAGCCGCCCGCGAGGATCTCGGACGGCTTGGCGTCGGCGATGACCCGTCCGTCGGCCATCAGGATCGCGCGTGTGGCGAAGCTGGCGGCGAACTCCGGGTCGTGCGTGGCGACGATCACCGCGGCTCCGCTTGCTGCGCGCTCGCGCACGTGCGCGGCGAGGTCGGCCTTCGTCTGGCGGTCCATGCCGCGAGTCGGCTCATCGAGGCAGAGAACGCTCGCCCGGTCGGCGCCGACGATCGCGAGGGCGAGCCGCTGGCGCTCGCCGCCGGAGAGCTCGCGCGGGTGGCGGTCGGCGAGTGGGGCGAGGCCGCTCGTGCGGAGCGCCGCGTCGGGCAGCTCGTCGCCGACGCGGTCGTGGACGAAGTAGGCGCCCGGGTTCTGGAGCAGGAGCGCGACGTGGCCGTCGGCGGTGACGGTTCCGCGGGTGGGATCGAGGAGGCCTGCCGCGTGGCGCAGGAGCGTCGACTTGCCGGCGCCGTTTCGGCCGAGCAGCGCGACGAGCTCGCCCGGCTGGACGTCGAAGGAGACGCCCGCGAGAATCGAGCGGCCGGCCGGCAACTCGTGCCAGACGCCGTCGAAGCGCAGGGCCGCCGGCGGCTCGTGGCGGTCGCGACGGCGACGGCGCGGCGACGGTGACTCGGCACGGTGATGGTCGGGGGGCGGCAACAGGTCGTGGGCGCGCAGGGTCGCGCGGGCTGCCTTCACGCCGGCCGGGGGCGGCTCGAGGCCGAGCGATGCGATGAGACGCGCTCCCGGAGTCTCGAGCGAGGGCGAGCTGTCGTGTGCCCAGTCGAGGAACGCGCTCGGCGGAGCGTCACAGA
>Ga0265319_1000324_pt1 | contig 35401 bp, 25 predicted proteins | sample 4824metaG_FD_192443 | JGI IMG/M metagenome (GOLD analysis project Ga0265319, IMG submission 192443) | Rhizosphere microbial communities from Carex aquatilis grown in University of Washington, Seatle, WA, United States - 4-8-24 metaG | ecosystem: Host-associated > Plants > Roots > Rhizosphere >...
GAATTTAAAAGATTAACTACTGCATAAATATGGTATTGATAATGAATAGATTGAAAATAATCGTTTTGACCGGGATACTTATCGGAGGGACAGCTTCGGGGCAAGATTCACTGACGGTCGAGCGGGCGGTGCAGCGGGTCCTTCAGACTCATCCGGTTCTCGACCAGGCCCGCGCGAATATTCGCGCGGCTGAAGCGCGGACTTCTCAAGCTTCAAGCGCGAAACTCCCGTACGTAACGTCGGCTGCTTCGTACGCCCATATCGGTCCTGTGCCCGCATTCAGCTTTCCCGTCCTGGGAAGCTTCGTGCTGGCTCCCGCCGACGATTATAATATACACGTCGCCGGTCAATATACGGTGTATGATTTTGGCAGGACAAACTCAGCTGTTGACTTGAGCAAGTCGCGGGAACAATCGCTGCGCGACGCAATGGAGTTGACCAGAACAAGTCTATCGCTGCAAACCATCAGAATTTTCTACACGATCATTTTTCTCCAGAAAAGTCTGAAGGTCCAGGATGAGCAGATTGAAGCGCTGAACCAGCATCTATCGGTGACGCAGAAGCGGGTGGAGGCGGGGACCGCCACGAGTTTCGACGTTCTGACAACGCAAGTTCGGGTTGCGGGAGCGCAGAATCAGAAGGTGGATATTGAAAATGCGCTTGCAAAGCAGGATGCGATGCTCGGCCAACTCCTGAACCTTCCGGCGCAAAGTCTGCCGGCGATTCAGGGATCGCTCCAACAAACGCCGCTGTCGCTGAATGGCGACTCACTGAGTCAACTGGCGTTGGAACAGAGAACTGAGTTGAGGCTCGCACACGACGCAGAACAATCGGCCGAACGTCAGAAAGCCGTAAGTTTGCGCGGCAACATGCCGACGCTGAAAGTAAGCGCGGTCTACGGGCTTAACAACGGGTATGAGCCGAATATCTATCCGGTTCGCGGCAATTGGGTGTGGGGAGCTCAGGCGGAAGTCCCTATTTTCGACGGCGGACGGGTCGGCCACCAGGAAGAGGAAGCGGAGGCTGCAGTGCAGGCAGAGCACGCGCACGGCCGGGATGTACAATCGCAAATACGGTCGGAAGTTGAACAGGTTGTCGCGGACGTTCAGGCGGCGACGTCGAAGGTACAGATTTCAGAATTACAGCTGCGGCAGGCACACGACGCTGTGGCAATTGCGCGGACGCAATACGAGACCGGCTCGATCACCAACCTCGACCTTTTGGATGCGGTCACGGCTGAATCGGCGGCAAAGCTGATGAACCTCCAAGCCGTCTACCGTTTTGTCATCAGCAAATACGAGCTTGAACGAGCAATAGGAGCATCGCTGATCAATTGACGATCCAGAACTTACTAAAGAAGATAGAGCCCGCTCAGGTAAATGAACGGGCTCTTGTTTTTATACCATTTTCTGGCCACTGATTAGTGACTACTAACTACTGATTACTTTGTCATCAACAATTTCTTAACGAGCGTCTGTCCGCCGAAGACCAGGCGAGCAAGATAAATTCCGCTGGCGAATCTCGAGCCATCGAATGTCGCCTGGTGGTACTCTCCCGCAGATGCCCTACCGTCGAAGAGCGTCGCGACTTCCTGTCCGATCGTGTTATAGACTTTCAGGGTTGCTCGTCCGTCATTCGGCACGGTGAATTGCAGTGTCGTCGCCGGGTTGAAAGGGTTCGGATAGTTCTGTGCCAGCGCGAACACTCTCGGTACCTCACCTGCCTGAACACTCACTTCCTGTGAATATGTGAACGCTCCGTTATGGTCGATTTGCTTCAGGCGATATGAATACGTTCCCGAGGCTCCAACATCATCGGAATATGAATAGTGCTGCGGCGAGTTCGTCGTACCATGTCCCGCTACAAATCCGACCTTCGTCCAACCGTTCTTTGTCGATTGTTCATTGTTCATTGACTTCCGCTCAACGTCAAACCCCGCGTTGTTAATCTCGGTCGCCGTTGTCCATTCCAGCATCGCGGCAGAGCGCGCAGCTGTTACGCCAAAGCTTATAAGCTCCACAGGCAATGCTGACGCAGCATCGAACACGAGCACACGGTTGAGAGCGTTGTCCGAGACGTAGAGCTTCCCTGCGTGATTGTCCACGGCAACACCGAGTGGAAAGTACATCCCGCATTGGGAGATGCCAAAGCCGGAAGAAGTGAAGTTGGTCTGGCCGAGCACGACGTCGGCGTTGGCTCCGTTGGCGAGAGATCCGGCATTCTTGAAAACCAGGACGCGGCAATTGTTGTCGTCCGAAACATATAATGTCCCCAAGCCATCGACCGCAACGCCCTGCGGATAAAACATTCCGTTTTGAGTTGCCGCCGATGTGTGTGAAGCAAAGCCGGACTGTCCAAGTACCAGATCCGCATTTGCGCCGTTGGATTTTGAAGCGGCATTTGCGAACAACAATACGCGATTAGAGGACGCGTCCGCAACGTACAGATTTCCTGATTCGTCAACTGCTACTCCGTGTGGATAATTGAGACTATTTTGACGTGGAGGAAATACATATTCACTCGAACTAAAATTTGGCTGGCCGAGCACCACGTCAGCGCCCGCGCCGCTTGCCAGGGACGCCGCATTCAAGAATATCAATACTCGATTGTTTGATTGATCGGCGACGTACAACGTTCCCGACCCATCCACCGCCACTCCATACGGAAAACGCATACCCCACCGCGTTGCAGATCCGCCGCCGGAGCCAAAATCAGACTGACCGAGGACGATGTCGGCGTCGGAGCCGTCGGGCTTCGATGCCGCATTCAAAAATATCAGGACGCGGTTATTGATGAAATCAGCGACGTAAAGATTTCCCGTCCAATCAACTGCAACACCCGTCGGGTAGTACATGCCGCATCGCGACGTTGCGGTGCTGCTGGAAACAAAATCCGGCTGTCCCAGGACACCCAGCGCACCTTCACCGGCCGTGTAGCTCGCAGCATTGGCAAAGCGGAGCACGCGGTTGTTTTGTTCGTCGGCGACATACAGGGCCCCGGAGACAGGATCGACGGCAATCAAGTCGGGAGAGTTGAGTCCGCATCGATCAACAATGTTGGCTCCTCCTTTCGTAAAGCACGATTGACCAAGCACACGGTCGGCAGCGGCCCCGTTTGCCTTGCCTGCGGCTGACGTGAAAATCACAACGCGGTTGTTCCCGCTGTCGCCGACATACAAATTTCCCGAGCCGTCAACCGCGAGACCGTTAGGCGAATTCATTTTATTTTGCGCAACGTCACAGTCGTTCGAGGTAAAATCCGCCTGTCCAAATACTGCGTCGGCATCGGCCCCATTGTCTTTCGAAGCTGCATCTGCAAATTTCAGTACACGGTTATTCCCGTCGTCGTCTGCAACGTACAAATTGCCCGAGGCGTCGACGGCCACGCCGTATGGACACGAGATCCCGTTGACTGTGGTGTTGTTGCCGGTCGTAACAAAGTCGGGCTGCCCCAGCACGACGTCAGCCTGATCGCCGTTTGCTTTAGAGGCGACACTTTTGAAGATCAAGATACGGTTGTTGTCGCAATCGGCGACATACAGGTTTCCCGAGCCGTCGACTGCAACTCCTTCCGGACCCGACATCCCCGCCTGCGATGTTGCCGCGTGAGATGAGGTGTAATTTGGCTGCCCCAATACCAGATCGGCGTTTGCGCCGCTGGTTTTTGAAGCGGCGTTTGCAAATTTCAACACGCGATTGTTCAGGCCGTCCGCAACATACAGGTTGCCTGAGCCGTCAACAGCGACATCGGCGGTGTAGTTCATTCCGCTGAGTGATGTTGAGGAGACGCGGGTTGTAAAACCGGTCTGACCGAGGACCACGTCGGCATTTGCCCCATTGGCCTTGGAGGCAGCGTTTGCGAACTTTAGCACCCGGTTGTTCCTGCAATCCGCCACGTATAAATTTCCCGAACCATCGACTGCGACGCCGCTCGGATCGCACATACGATTTTGCGCGGTGCCGCCGTACCCCGATGCAAAATCCGGCTGACCTAAAACGCCCAGCGCCGCACACCCGTTTGTCAACGAAGCGAGGTTTGCGAAGCGAAGCACCCGGTTGTTGTCTTTGTCGGCAACATACACTGCTCCCGATACCGGATCGACTGCGATGCCGCACGGCCAAGTCATCCCGATGGAGTCGGTGATGTTGGCGCCAGTGTAGGTATAACCATTTTGTCCAATGACTCCGCTGGCGTTTTGTCCCGTCGAAAATTGTGCTAATGCGGCAAACGGCAGTACTACTATCAACATGAAAATGAGAAGGCTTGAGGCTTTCATGGAGTTTCCTTGAGAAGTGTGGAATGCGTTTGGATCCAGAATTATTTAAGCAACATCATTTTGTTTACCAGTGAATTCTTGGTTGTTTCCAATCGATAGAAATATATCCCCGATGAAAGTCCGGAAGCATCAAAGACAGCGTTGTGCAATTCCCCAGCTTTCAAGTTTCCATCCACCACTGTTTGCACTTCGCGTCCAAGCATATCGAATACCTTCAATGAGACATGGCCGTCTTCGGCAAGAGTAAAGCTGATTGTTGTCGTCGGGTTGAACGGATTCGGATAATTTTGTGCAAGAGCGAACTCTTTCGGTACTCCGCCGACCTCGACACGTATTTCTTGTGAATATGTAAATGCTCCGTTATGGTCAATTTGTTTTAATCGATATGAGTATGTTCCTGCAGTTCCAACGTTATCCGAATATGAATACTGCTGCGGCGAATTCGTCGTGCCGTGTCCTGTTACAAATCCCACCTTCGTCCAGCTGTTCATTGTTGATTGTTCATTGATCATTGACTTCCGCTCAACCTCAAAACCCGCATTGTTCATTTCCGTTTTTGTCTTCCATGTCAGCAGTGTCGTAGAGTTGGAAGTCGTTGCCGTAAAGGAAGAAAGTTCTACCGGCAGCGGCGTACCTCCCGGGTTTTGCCACTTCAAAAACGGGTATCCAGTGTTGATCCCTGGATCAATGTTCCAAACCGCGCCGCTCCAGCCTGCCAAAAGGAAGGCCGAATCCTTTTTCATTTGAGTCGTGTTCATTCCGGTCAGCCCGTCTGCCGAGCCGATGCCAAACCCGGTTCCCATGCCGGATGCCACGGTGTCCCAGAAACAGTTGCTAAAAATGTTGGAGGTGAGGATGCCGATGAACCCTCCACCGCCCGCAACAGAGACACTGCCACTGCTGTAGCAGTTTGATATCGTTCCCCCCCACGCGACCCCGATGAGCCCGCCACATTCCGACACGGTTACCGAAACAGGACCTGTGCTGTAGCAATCGGTGCACGCCGTCAACCCGCCATATGTCTCCCCGATCAAGCCGCCACAATATTGGGATGCTGAAACCGAAGTTGTGGAATAGCATCTATTCATGGAACTATAATTTAGTAGTCCGATCAACCCGCCAGCAATTCCATCACCTCTGACAGTTCCGCCGATCACGGCGCAATCGACCACCGTGGCGCCTGATGCGGCCCCGATCAAGCCGCCAGTGATTGATTGGCCGGCAATATTCGGATTCTCTAGAATTGTATTCGTGATCGTACCGCTGACGCCGCCAAAAAAGCCCACACGATCGGTTGCGATTCGGCTAATCGATATCCCCGTGATCTTGTATCCTTGTCCGTCGTACGAGCCAGAGAAACTTGTGCCGTTTACGTCCCCTATCGGTAAAAATCCCGCTCCGGATTCCCATAAAGAAGTCGAAGACGCATCGATGTCCGCGGTTTGTTTGAATGCTTTGCCCCACTCCGAATTTGATTGGGTCATCCAATAGAGATCGCTCAGGCTGGCGATGAGATAAGGATCGTCAGACGTTCCGCTGCCGGCCGGGGCCGAAAGATAGACATTCCCCGTTAACGTTGGGGCCGGACCAGTACCGCCATCAACCTGCCATCCGCCCGATGGCGGCAGTGCTGTGTTGGCGGTATTGTAATACCACCTGCCACTTCCCGACGGATCAGTAAATCTCCATTCTGTATAGAACCAGACGATATCGTTCGATGAACTTTCATACGCATTTTTGCCGGCATAGGAAAACGTATGATTATATCCGCCATTAATAGCCGGTGAGCCTGCACCGCCAACGGTGATATCTTGTGCGACCAACCCCATTGAAGCTGCGAGGAGTATAAATGAAAAGAGGATCGAACGTAATATGAAATGATTCATGATTTTCCTGTGTGATTGAAATAGTTAGTAAGGAGCAGTGTATGTAGTTGATGATTTTAATCTCGTCTTTGTTCTTTCATAAACCGAAGAATCCCGTCCAACCCCGGTGCATTCAATGCGTGCGGAATAGTCAGACAAACGCACGCTGCAACCGCCGAGGCGAATTCGATCGTCGCTTCGTCATCCCATGATTTCATTAAACCATAGATGATCCCTGCACGGAATGAATCGCCGGCGCCGGTCGTGTCGATCGGCGTGATCTTGTAGGGCTGAAACTTGTTGATCTTTTGTCCCCGGCGTCCATACCAGAGTTCATCGCTGCCGAACGTGAAGATGACCAGGCCTGCACAACTTGCCTGGTACTGTCGAAAGATCTCGTCCATTGAACGATCAGGATACGCGCGATCGCGCAGCTCATGAGAAATAATGACGGCATCGGCCTTCTGAGCCATGAAACTATCAATCGTGCAGTCGATCGTGACATATGGTTTGTCAAACCGGACGCACATTTCCGCAACGCGAAGAGATTCGTCTTTGAGATAGGGATCTAAGCCAACGAATGCGGCGTTGCGGATGTCAATTTCTTCCGGCGCATTCCATTGTTTCTCACCCGAATGGAATCTTGCATAATTGCCGAAGATCGTGCGGGAATTTTTATCCGTGATGACAATTTCTTCGGTCCCGAACTCTTGCTTTACTGCAAGGCGCGATACGTCGATACCGTACGGTTTCAGGAGTGTGAAGACTTGTTCGGCGTTCTTATGATTCAGCCAGTTGCCGTCAAGCTTCGTCTTAAGGCCGAGCTTTGACAGCACAATGGCCGAGTTTACCGCTTCGCCGCCAATGGAAGGGAAGGATCGCCCTACTTCTGCGTATTGATTAGGCGGAGGAAATGTAAAACCCTCGTCGAGAACATACACCGTGCTCGGCGAGATCATTCCATAGAGATAGATATAATTTTCACTTGAACTCTCAGATTGCTGCATAATCTATTCCTGGTTATTGAATTAGGAACATTATTCATCATTCGTGCAGCTGACAACGGCTTTGACGAGTTATCACAAAAGCCGTTTTTTGTCTCTGAAGCAACACACTTTGTTTGGGAGTGAAATGGGCTCTGCACATGGAAGGCGTACAATCACAGTGTACTTCGCTGAGCTCATTCATTGGTGGTGAGAAAACCGTTCGGTGCCGGTGATGCCGCGATCTCCCACGGCATCACCGACCGACGGATCATTTTTCCTCTTCAAGAGCAGGTTCCTGTATCTCCTCTTTCCCGTTGACTGGCCACACGAACAGCCCCCGTTTTGTATAAGTTGTGTGGAGAAGGTGATGTGACATTTCCCCCAGCGGTTCCTTCAGGAATTCCTTGTAGAGTGCCGCGACCTGCGGATTCTCGTGGGACTTGCGGATCGGTTTCCCTGCGTCCTCTTTATAGATGGATTCCGCTCTCTTCTTCCTGATCTCCCACGTCGTCGGAATTGGCTGGCCGCCTCCGCCGAGACATCCGCCGGGACAGGTCATCACTTCGATGAATGCGTACGGCGATTCTTTCCGTTCGATTTGTTCGAGCAGCACCCGCGCGTTCTTAAGCGTGTGTGCGACCGCTACTTTCACCTTTAGCCCGTTCATATCGACCTCCGCTTCTTTGATGCCTTCCATCCCTCTGACGGCAACGAAGTTGATGTCGGTCAGGCTCTTTCCCGTAACGACTTCGTAGGCGGTTCTGAGCGCTGCCTCCATCACGCCTCCCGTGGCGCCGAAGATCACCGCAGCGCCGGTCGATTCGCCCAGCGGGCTGTCGAACTCTTCGGGCGGGAGATTGGCGAAGCGTATCCCGGTTTCTTTGAACATCCGTGCGAGTTCACGGGTCGTCAAAACGTAATCGACATCGTAGAATGCATCATCGTCCGACCATGCTTTTTTCTCTTTCCAGTATTCAAAAGCGCTCATCATCTCGGGGCGCTTCGCCTCGTATTTCTTCGCGGTGCACGGCATCACCGATACGACCACGATCTTTCTCGGGTCGATTCCCATTTTTGCCGCGTAGTACGTCTTTGCCACGGAGCCGAACATCTGCTGCGGCGACTTGCAGCTTGAAAGATGCTCGAGGGAGTTCGGGAAGAAGTGCTCTGCGAATTTAATCCAGCCGGGGGAGCACGACGTGATCATCGGGAGTACACCTTTCGTGGTGATCCGATTGATCAGTTCGTGTCCTTCTTCCAGAATGGTCAGGTCCGCGGTGAATTGAGTGTCGAAGACCTTCGAGAATCCCAGCCTGCGAAGTCCGGCGACCATCTGACCCGTCACCAGACTTCCCGGATCCATTCCCATCGCTTCGCCGATGCCGACGCGGATCGCCGGAGCGGTTTGCACGACGACGACTTTCTCGGGATTCGCGATCTCTTCGAAGACCATCGCGGTATCGTCGCGCTCGACAATGGCGCCGGTAGGGCAGACAAGTGCACACTGTCCGCAATTCGTACAGGCAACGTTGCCGAGTCCTTTTTCCATGTATGTTGAGACTTTCGTCCGTATGCCCCGCTGCGACAAACCGATCGCCGATACCGTCTGCACATTTTGACAGACCGCGATGCACCTGCCGCAGAGGATGCATTTGTTCGGATCCCTCGTGAGTGAAACGGATGTCGTGTCCAGCTTTTCCTTTTTCTTGGTGCGGACAAAACCGTTCTCTTTCACGCCGAGGTCGGCAGCGAGCGACTGAAGCTCGCAGTTCTGATTTCGGAGGCAGGAGAGACAATCCTTCGGATGGTTTGCAAGAATAAGTTCGACGCTTGTTTTTCGGGCATCGCGGATGCGCGCAGAACTGGTGGCGATCTCGATGCCTTCGCGGACGCATGTCGAGCAGGATCGGGTCAGCGACCGGGCGCCTTTCACCTCGACGACGCAGACGGCGCACGACGCGTTCGTTGCCACGTCTTCGAGATAGCAGAGCGTCGGTATTTTTATTCCTGCGCGTTTGCACGCCTCAAGAATCGTCACGTTCTGCGGAACCTTGTAGTCGTTCCCGTTGATTTTGATGTTGACCGTTGCATTATCCATTGAATTCTCCTTGGCCTAGTTCTTCATGGCATTTAACGTCGCATCGGAGGCACCGCGTAGCTTCGAGCAGCGCCTCCTCTCCTGTGAACCCCGAGAGAACTTCCTGGAAGCTCGAAATTCTTTCCTTCACCGGGATCTTCTTCGGATCGATCTTCGGGATCCCTTCGGGCTCCGGTGCGATCTCATCCTTGTAGTTGAAGTCGCGGAAGAGTCGGTGGAATCGTTTCTCCTTCATGAGGTCGTGGTCGATCGCCTCGGCGGCGCGCCGGGCAATGCCCATCGCCTCTGCAACAGTCGCCGGGCCGGTCACGGCATCTCCGCCTGCGTACACGTTCGCAAGACTTGTGCGATAACTCGGATGGTGGACCTTGATGGATCCATTGCTTCGCAGCTCCATGCCGATCTCCTTCGCCTGAGGAAATTCCACTTTCTCGCCGACAGCCAGGATCACGGTGCTGCATTCGATGACTGCCGATTCGCCCGTCTCCACGGGTTTCTTCCTTCCGGCGTTATCGACTCCGTCGAACCTCATCTTGTGAATTTCGAGGCCGGTGACTTTTCCGTCCAGATCCCCGAGGATCCTGCTCGGTGCAGAGAGATACATAAAGTTGATCGTTTCATCGATCGCGTCTTTTATCTCATGGGCGTTCGCCGGCATTTCATCCTTATCGCGGCGATAGACGATCGTGACGTCGGCTCCGAGCCGGAGACACGAACGCGCCGCGTCGATGGCCACGTTTCCGGCGCCGACAACGACGACCTTCTTCCCGATGTGGAGTTTCTTCCCGAGGGCAAATTCTTCAAGGAATTCATACCCCCGGAGGACGCCGATGAGACCCTTGCCGGGAATATCGAGTTCGATATCCTTCTGGGCGCCGACGGCGACAAAGATGGCGTCGGTTTTCTTTGCGAGTGTTTTGAGCGAAAGTTCTCTTCCAACGCGCGTGTTGAAGACGAATTTCACTCCCAGCTTCTTGAACAGCTCCAGTTCTTTGTTCAGCCCGTCTTTGGGGAGCCGATAGGCCGGAATTCCATATTGAAGTATCCCGCCCGCTTTCGCATGTCCGTCATACACCGTGACGGCATGTCCGAGACGCACGAGATAGTACGCGGCCGTCAGACCGGACGGTCCCGCACCGATAATAGCGATATGTCTTCCCGTAGGGGAAAGTTTTTCCTTGATCAGGCGTTCATAGATGACTCTTTCTTTTCCCATCTTATACATGATGTCCGCGAGGTAGCGATGGATTTCCCCCTGGTTCACCGGTTCATCCACCATCTCCCGGCGGCATCGCATCTGGCAGTGGAAGTAACAAATTCTGCCGACGGTTCCCGGGAGGGGATTGTCGCGCAATGTCAGTTCGAACGCCTCTTCAATCCTCCCTTCTTTCAGAAGCTGCAGATAACCGGGGATGTTCATGTGCAGCGGACAGCTGTTTTCGCATAGCGCGACGAAGAGGTTCTCGCATACGCCCGCTTTGCACCGCTTGTCAATAATATGCCGCTCATACTCGTCCCGGAAATACCGCAGGGTGGTCAAGACGGGATTGGAACTTGTTTGTCCCAATCCGCAGAGCGAAGAATCTCTGATCACGTACGCCAGACGTTCGAGTGTATCCAGGTCGTCCATCGTTCCTTCGCCGTGCGTGATCTTGTTCAGCAGCGAAAGCGCCTGCGCCAATCCTTCCCGGCACGGCGTACACTTGCCGCACGATTCTTTCGATGTCACTTCAACAAAATACCGCGCCACATCGACCATGCAGTTGTCCTGGTCCATCACGACCATACCGCCGGAGCCCATGATCGTGCCCAGTTTGGTCAACGACTCGTAGTCGACGGGAGTATTGAAATGTTCAACCGGGATGCAACCTCCGGATGGACCGCCGGTCTGGACTGCGCGGATCTTTTTCTTGTTCCCGGTCCCTTCTCCCATCTGGAAGATAATATTCTGAAGAGGTGTGCCGAGAGGAAGTTCGACGAGTCCCGTGTTCTTTATTTTGCCGACCAGCGAAAAGACTTTTGTGCCTGTGCTGTTCTGCGTTCCGAACTTGGCAAACTCGGCGCCGCCGATTGTGACGATCACCGGAATGTTGAACCACGTCTCCACATTGTTGATGTTCGTTGGTTTTCCCCACAGCCCTTTTTGCGCGGGGTAGGGGGGACGGGGAACCGGACGTCCGGCTTTTCCTTCGATCGAAACGATAAGCGCAGTCTCCTCGCCGCAGACAAATGCACCCGCTCCTTCGACATGCGTCAGACTGAAACCGAACGATGATCCGAAAATATGTTCGCCGAGTATTCCATATTCTTTTGCCGCGGCGACGGCCTTCTTGAAACGCTCGACGGCGAGCGGATATTCGGCACGGACATACATGATGCCTTCCGGGGCGCCCATGACGAACGCGCCGATCAACATGCCTTCGATCAGCGAATGCGGATCGCTCTCGATCTCGTTCCGGTTCATGTACGCGCCGGGGTCCCCTTCATCCGCGTTGCAGATAATATATTTCTTATTGGTGTCGACTTTCTTCATCATCTCCCATTTGATCGCGGTCGGGAACCCGGCTCCGCCGCGGCCGCGCAGCTTTGCTTGTTTGATCTCTTCGAGTACCGAATCGGGCGTCATTTCGGTGAGCACCTTCATCAGGGCGCTGTAGCCTCCGACGGCGAAGTAGTCTTCGATGCTTTCCGGGTCGATCAGTCCGGACTCCCGGAGCACGATCTTCTTCTGTCCTTTGAAGAAGGGAAGTTCATTCCACAAAGGGACGCCGGGAAGACCGGTGCCGAATTCTATTTTTGACGTGAAGAAATCCCAGCGCTCGATCTTGCAGAGCGCTTTTTTGAGCGGCATGATTCCCTTGGAAAGGCTGTTGACGATATTTTCAGCATCCTTTGGGGAAACTTTATGCAGGATGACGAGAGGCATGCCGGGGATGTAACAATTCACAAGAGTTTCTTCGGAGCAAAATCCGAAACACCCCGTGATGGCAAGTTGTACCGCCGCATTCTTCGTTTTAACGGCCTTCTGAATGCTGTCATAGACTTCCTTCGCTCCGTTTCCCATTCCGCACGTTCCCATCCCGACGAAAACTTTCGGACCATCGGGGAACAATTTTTTCAGCGCTTTTTTTTGGAGGTCGGCAAGTGCAGCTGTTTCGATCGTCTTCATGATCATTTCCTCCCTTTAGAAACTTTGTTGACAAGTTTCTGCAGCTTTGCGGTAGTCATGCTGCTGTAAATAACTTCGTCAAGGGCGATAACCGGCGCAAGGGCGCATTGACCAAAACAGGCGACGGTAGAGATCGTGAATTGGTTGTCGGGGGTCGTAAAAAAAGGTTCGCCTTCCTGCAGTTCTTTACTGCAGCCGAGCATCAGCCCAAGGTCATCGTGCAGGGTCTTTGACCCTTTGGTATGACAGGCAGTGCCCCGGCACACCGTGATCGTGTGCTTACCCTGCGGTTTGAGGTTGAAGAATGAATAGAACGTGACGACGTTGTAAATCCTGGAGAGGGGAACGCCTGTCTTGAGTGCGACATGGTTCAGGGCATCTTCGGAAAGGTATTTGTGTTCGTTGAGGAGTTGAGTTTCCTCGAGAATCCCCAATAGTTCTCCATGTTTGCCTTTGTGTCCCGCAACGACTGCGTCGATCTTTTGTAATTCACGAAGCGGGGTTTGGGTTTGATCCATAACTGCTCCTTTTCGGGTGATGAAAAAAATCAGAATGGTGAAGGGTCGATAGAATTGAGAACACTGATCGGTCGCGCGCATACGTCTGCGGCAACGGGTCAGCTGTTCGGCCGGGTGCTTTGAGATACGTTCGTGCTTTTGCGTGATGTGTATAGCTGTCCGATGGCATATAGTGAATCCTATGCCAGGCACTTAGGGAAGTAAAGCGGCGGATCATCCGCTCCGCAACGATGCAATGCTAGGACATCGCGGGCGGTATGTGGAAAAGATATGTCGGTTACAAACCTTTAACCGGTGAGAGTACTCGTAGCGATTTCGTTTTCTATCGAGCAATCATTCAAGACGGAAACCATTTTCAAAAATAATCCGGGAACGAGTAGCTGAGTATTCAATGACGTCGCTTTCAGTTCAGAAAGTGCCGTAAGGCACTGCGGGAATATAGAAAACATTTTGTCAAAAAACATCACTCTTGTGCATAAAGTTGGATCATTTTTTTACTTCTTGAGTTTCCTTTGTCTTGCCTTTGAGCCAATACTTGAATATCTTCATACGGTCGTTCAGACCACGCTCGCTGGAGATCAAACCGTGATGACCCCGCACCATCGTATCCTCTGACAAGCGAAAGACACGCGAAGAAGCTTTCCGTTTACCGTTTGGAACGGACCAAGTCAATTATCTTCCTTTCATACCATTTCAAGATATCGAAAAACAACTAATCCGACCCAATTCCAATAATTGGTTTTACTATCAATAGAGCGACAGGATTCATTGGTGTTGAATTATTATGATTTTGTTTTGTAGATATTTTCAACGGTTTGACATTGTATTTTTCACTTTTCTGTTTTGCGTCGTATCGGTACGTTCCAATGCCGGATCACTTGTTGGCAGGGTGATCGATGCGACAACGCATCGGGGAGTACGAGATGCGGTCGTTGTTGTGCATGAACTTGGCCAACAAAAAAACACTGCAGACAGCGGACTATTTTCTTTTTCGAATATCACTCCCGGACACTACACAATATCTGTACACCATTTTGCATACTCCGGAATTGAACGAAGCGTAACTTGCGCCGGCGGAGACTGCGACAGTATTCTTGTTGAGCTGCAGCCGGCTTTCTTTCAATCTGACGAAGTGGTTGTTCGAAGCACCCGGACATCAGCGGCGGCCGGGGGGATCCCATATTCCACGAACGTCGAAACATGTGATCAGCTTGTTCAGGTCTCGAGCGTTACAGTTTCCGATGCGCTAAAGGATGCTCCGGGAGTTGCGCTGATCCGCGACGGATCGTGGGAGACCGACGTATCCATCCGCGGAATGGGGAGATCCAACCTGGTGACCATGATCGACAATACAAGACTCGAGACCGCAACTGATATTTCCGGCGCCCTTTCTTTGCTGGATGTTCACGACCTTGAGAGAGTCGAGATCGTCAAAACTCCGGGCTCCGTGCTGTACGGCACAGGGGCTTTCGGCGGCGTTCTTCACCTGATCACCAAGCGCAACTCGTTTACCGACCAGCCCCGGGTGAATGCCGAAACGACGAACGACCTTTCGAGCGTCGACGGCAAAGTTGGGCAATATGCTGCGTTGGAAAGCTCGGCGGAGACGTACGCGGTGCGCTTGAGCGGAAGTTATCGAAATGCCGGGAACACAATGACGCCGGGCGGCTCTCTACCCAATTCGCAATACCATGACTTTAATGTCAACGGATCCTTCGGTGTAAAAACATTCGGCGACCAATCAGCATTTTTTTCGTACCAGCGGTCTCAGGCGGAAGACACCGGGATTCCCGGCGGCGCCCCTCTGGGAGCAACTGCAGCCGCGCGTTATACTTTGGCAAAGCGGGAACTGTTCGGATTGGAATACACCATTCCCAACCTGCGGACGGATCTTCCGCTGATCACAATCCGGCTTTCGCACCAGGACATCGACCGCGATGTTGAGGTCATTCAAACGCCGGCGCTGACTCTCACGCCGCATGCAACGCATACGACGACAAGCGGGCAGATTGAATCCAAAATCACTTTGTCTGCAAATCAGATTCTCACCGTCGGAACGGACGTGTGGCAGAGAGATCTGGACAGCCGGCGTGAACGGACCAACACGACAACCATTCAGGTGATCGGGGACCGTCCCGTGCCGGTCTCGCATTTCTTCAGCGCAGGAATATACGGACAGGATGAATGGCATCTCCTCCGCGAAAAGATGACGGTGACGCTCGGAGCTCGTTACGATTGGATCCGGGTGAGCAGCGACGAGACTCTGAACCCCGAGTACGTTATCTCAGGAGGCATTCTGCAGACAGCTCCTGCAGGACAGCAAATTCTCTGGAACAAAACGTCTGCACGAGACGGCTCATGGAGCGCGAATGGAGGAGCGTCGTATGCGCTCGGCCCCGGAATCGATCTGACCTCACTCGTCTCAACGGCTTTTCGTTCGCCGTCGCTCGAGGAGAGGTATCAATATCTTAACCTCGGAAGCGTCGTGCGCGTCGGTAATCCGTTTCTCCGGTCGGAGAAAAGTGTTTCGGTCAATGCCGGGATCCGCGTAGAGACTGAAGGGATGCGGTTACGCACGGATGTATTCTTCAATCACCTCACCGACCTTGTCGCGTATCTCCCCGGGGTGTTCGAAGGAGCGAACGCATTCATCGAGCATAATATCGGCGAAGCCAGATTGTACGGCTACGAAATCTCCGTCGAGCAGAGGCTCGCTTCGTGGAATGTGCTGAAGTGCTATGGCGCTTACGTGCGGGGAGAAGATATCTTCGACCATACGAACCTCCCTCAAGTTGCGCCGCTTAACGGACGCATTGAATCAAGCGCGGTACTCCGTTCACTCGGAACGATCGACATCGCAGGGACCTTCTATGCGGAGCAAAAGAATCTAGCCGCCGGTGAAATTCGAACGCCCGGCTATGCGGTCGTGGACGCGGACGCCGTCAGCATTCCGTTCGCCGTCGAAGGATTCTCTATTATCGTTCGGACGGGAGTGCAAAACGTCTTCAATAAGCTGTACGAAGATCATCTTTCAACGCTGCGGGGGTTGATCGTCTTTGAGCCCGGCAGAAATTTCTATCTGTCTACGACCATCGCGATATAAGAACTTTATCCATGGCTGCTCTGTGTACCTCTGTGAATCTCTCTGCCACTCTGTGTAATAAAAAAGCCTTTCACAGAGTGACACAGCGGAAGCACAGAGAATCACACAGACATATAATGCTAACAGGGTAGCATAAATGATATGGTTTGCATTCGGGACGTGTTCGGCGGTACTCTCAGCGGCGTCGGCCATTATCCAGAAGAAAATACTCTTCCGTCTGACCGCGCTTGAGTTTTCCTTTCTTGTGTCCGCCGCCATTCTCATGGGATCTCTTTTTGTTCCGTTCTCAGTCGACGTTGCGTCCATTCCATCTACGACGCTGATGATTCTTCTCGGCAAAAGTGTGCTCGGGGGAACGGCATTTTTGCTGGTCATGATGTCGCTGGAGCGCAATCAGATCAGCATCGCACTGCCGCTGCTGGGATTAACCCCCGGCGTTACAGCGCTTCTTGCATTGGTCCTGCTTCGTGAATCGCTCCGGCCGGCGGAATGGGCGGGAATCGTGCTCATGATGGCCGGGACATATACGCTGGAAATGCGGCCGGGTCAGAACATCCTCCAGCCGTTCAAGTCAATATTCAGCAACAGGAATTTTTATTTTATCTACGGTGCGGTGGGACTCTTTGCCATCTCATCCGTCGCGGACAGACTGCTCGTCAGCAATTACAGGATCGACCCTCTGGTAATTCTCTTTTACCAGCATATCGTCTATTGTGCGCTCTTCGGCGTCAAACTCTTGCTTCGCAGATATTCTTTTTCGACATTAGTCGAGAAGGGGAAGGGGCAATTGCCATTCATTCTCGTCGCAGCGTTGTTAACGATCGGCTATCGTTTCACGCAGCTGGAGGCGACAAAGCTCGCTCCCGTTGCGCTGGTGCTGGCCGTTAAGCGAACGTCGATCCTCTACGCAACGTTTTTTGGCGGGAGGATGTTTTCGGACGACAGACTTTCCGTCAGGCTGTTGGCCGGGGTTCTGATCGTTATCGCCGGTTTTCTAATCCTGAGGAATGTCGGATGAATGGAAATATGGAGAAAGGTGCACAATCATTAACTACAACGAAAGGAACTCAATGGAAGACGAAAGCAAATCAGTACAGCCGGTTATCAGCGAATACCAGGGAAAACCGATCATCCGCATTCCAACTGTGGAGAATCCGAATCCGGACACAACATGGCATTGGCTGTCGTTTGGAAAAAATAAGGCGAAGGCGATCGTAAAATATTTCGACGCGATCAAGAAGTTTGCCGAAGAGTGAACGAGTTAACAGATATACGGGAACAACTGATCGTTCCGGTACATTCCCTTCAACATTCGCAAGCTTTTCGGCAGAGACGATCGCAAAAGCCTTCTTTCGACTGCCTGAGAATGCCGCAATAATTAATTATATTGGTAAACAGGCTTGCACTCTCGTTCTCCAACTCAGTTTGGGAGCGACTTGCGCAACTCGTCTTTTCGTCAGAAGACATCGAAAACTTGACTCACTCCGTTCCCAACCGGAGATTGGAGACGAGAGGATATTTTTGAGCAGGCCTCAACGCTCTCGTCAAGAGCAAACGTCTGCCCGATACATAGAAATGACGCCAGCAAGAGCATGTCCATAAATTTTTAAAGGAATACCGGGTTACAATTGTTCGCGTACGCTGACCTGGAGATCGCATGAATAAGTCTATCTTGAATTTCGCGCTGCTTCTTGGCATCCTCCTTTTCCCTCTTTCGGAATCGTACGGTCAGCCGTGGCAGCAAGTCAATGGTTATTCCGGGCCCTGGGTCAACACGATCGCAGTCATCCCGCAGGGATCGGGGAGGGCAAACATTTTTGAAGGAACTACCGTTGACGGAGTCTATCTCTCCACCGACGCCGGTAAAAGCTGGGCCCGGGTGAATTCAGGTTTGGGCTCGTCCGATGTTACTTCGTTGGTGGTCTCAGGGACAAGTTTGTATGCCGGAACCTGGGGAGCGGGAGTATTTCTTTCGACCGATAACGGGACAAGCTGGACAGCTGTTAATGACGGCTTGACGAACAATGATGTCGAGGCCCTTGCCGTATCGAATGAGAATATCTTTGCCGGGACAACCACCGGGATCTATCTCACTACCAACAACGGCACAAGCTGGAGAGAAGTGAATGCTGATTATACAAATGCTCTCGCCGTCTCCGGAACGAATGTTTTTGCTTTGACTTCCATCGGCGTCGTTCGCTCTACCGATAACGGCGCCAGTTGGGGTTCTGTCAACAATGACCTCCCGGCGAATTTATACGTCACCGTTCTTGCGGCATCAGATTCATGTGTATTCGCCGGAACCTATGGCGGCGGCGTCTACCGTTCCACCAACAACGGCACAAGCTGGACTTCACTACAGGCCGATTCGACAGACCGCGACTATTCTCTTGTCGTGAACGGCGCGAATCTTTTTCTCGGGACCGAGGACCTCGGGGTCTTTTTTTCCACAGACAACGGATCGACGTGGAACGGAACCAACCTCACAAATACCGCCATCCAGGCTATCGCAATTTCCGCCGGCGGAGGCACCACAACCATGGTGGCAGGGACTTCCACCGCCACGTTCGTTTCGACCGACAACGGCGGCACCTGGAGTGCAGCGAATTGTGGATCAACAGGTTTGCCGAACGATACCGTCCAGTCCGTTATTGTTTCCGGCTCAAATCTCTTTGCAGCATCGAATGACGGCGTATATCTTTCCACGAACAACGGCACGAGCTGGACTTCTGCGAACTCAGGATTGACTGGCCCTGTGCAATGCTTCGCCGATTCGGATTCGACAGTTTTCGCAGGGACGAATAACGGCGTCTTTCTTTCATCGGACAACGGGACATCCTGGGTGCCCGCCAATTCCGGTTTGACAAACCTCAATGTCCAATCCCTCTTGGTTTCCGGCGCGAACATCTACGCGGGAACCGTTGGGGGCGGAGTCTATCGGTCTGCTGTCAACGGCATAAGCTGGACGGCAGTTAATTCAGGGTTGACGGACCTCAACGTCACGGGTCTTGCGGCGGGAGGGACATACCTCTATGCAGCGACGTCGGGCGGCGGTGTATTTTATTCATCCCCGAGAGTGATAGAATGGGCTCCGCGCAGTTCCGGACTCGCAGGTACTTCAGTCAAAGCAATTGCTGCTGCCGACACTAACGCCTTCGCCGCGACAGACACTATTATTTATTATTCGCCGCACAACGGGACGAACTGGAATTCTGCCGACACGGGAATGCCTTCTGGTACCCGTGTACGTTGTTTTGCTCTTGACACTATTACGGGATCGACGAACAATATTTTTGCGGGAACGTATGGAAAGGGAGTTATCCTTTCCACAGACACAGGTAAGACCTGGAATCCCTTCAATACAGGGATGTCGCATACGACGGTACTGTCGCTCATGTTCAGCGGCAATACGCTTATTGCAGGGACTGACCGCGGTGTGTGGACTCTGGTTGTGCCCAACGTGATTACCGGCGTGAAACGCAAAACGGTTGAAACGCCCAACAGATTCTCTCTCTCGCAAAATTATCCCAACCCGTTCAATCCGACGACGATGATCAGTTATCAATTATCAGTGAACAGTTTGGTCACGCTGAAAGTGTATGATATTCTCGGAAGAGAAGTGGCGAGGCTGGTGAATGAACGGCAGAACGCGGGAGATTACACCATTACGTTCAACGCGAGCAGATTGTCGAGCGGAGTTTACTTCTACAGGCTTACAGCCGGGAGTTTTGTGACAACCAAGAAACTGATGCTGATCAAATAGATGATTTCGATCTTTCTGCATCCGCTCTCAATAAATGAAACTTAAGATCGTACTTCTCTCGGTCATTACGCTCGTCGCCGGTTACTTGCGGTTTAGCGCTCTGGGCGCCAATCCGCTCTGGGTGGATGAGGTCGGGTTTGGATATCTGGTTCAGAACGGCGGCTACCAGGAATTCATTCCGCAATGGTTCGCACAAATATTCAGACTGCACAGCGAGTTTGGTCTTCGGTTCTTTTCAGCGCTGTGCGGGACGCTCACGATTCCGGCCCTCTATTATGTTTCCGACAAATACAAACTTGAATCCGCTCTGTTCGTTGCCGTCTTCCCGTTATTCGTGTTCTGGAGCAGGATGGCTCGGCCGTATGCCGTCGCCGGATTGTTTCTCGTTCTTTCGTGGCGGTATTGGTGGATGATGATCCCGGCCGTCATGACGACGCCGATCGCACTGGTCGGAATACGGCTGAACAAGTGGACGCTTGGATTGATCGCTCTTGGAGTAGTATTCTTTTTCATCCGGCCCGACGCATTTCGCGGATGGACGATCTCGCAGGTTTTGATCTCTTCCCGCTGGTGGTATCTTCCGGCGTTGACCTATATTCTTTATATAACAAAATGGGAAAATTTCTCTTCATCGTTGCAATCGGCCTTTCCCTCCTTACGGACGCGCAGTTAAGCGGGCGGCAGTGGTATTCGCAGGAGGTCATTTTCGCAGAGTGGCGCGGGATTCCTCCGGTCGATTACTCGACGAATGCCCCGGTCTCGACGTGGTATTCCGGTCGTCCGGCGAAATACCTGCGGGCAGAAAGCGTGGAGCGGTTCATCGCGGAGCCGGATACAGTGACGCTTGGAATTGATTACTACGGCCTTACCGAAGTCTCGGGCAAGCTCGCCGAGAGTTTTCATACTCAGTGGGTGTTGGATTCTCTCGTGAACGGTGGAGTGTTGGTTGCGAAGAGCATTCATGGAAACTTAATTGTCAACGCACCCTGATGCAGTGGGTGAAGGAGCAAGATTCTGATCGTGTAAATCAATCTAGCGCACTACAATCGGCAGCGAATTGCTTTTTGTAAGACATTGAATTACATATTAATATAGGTTCTGTTTTATATTTGTGCCGCCAATTGAGAGTTAGTCCAACTTTTTCAAATACATTAGCATTTTTCGCGAGACGACAAGCGGCAGTAATTCAGTCCTAGAATGTCAGATTCTTAAACACTCTCCGGATTTCCATTACAGACGTTCCATCAGCGTCGGTTTTCAGATCACCTTCCACGGACTTGTATATGCACTTCTTTTTGTCATATAGCAGTATGGAATACGCTGCTTTTGCCCCGCATGAATGGTAGTCGAGCTGAATACTGCGTGGAAAATTCGGTAAGATTACGGCGTCTTTGTAAGAGGACTCTTCGAGGCGGGCTGCAGCTGTTGCAAGTGCATCGACAATTTCTTGAACCATGAGGCCTCCATTGATTTGTTCTCATAGTTCGTATACCATAAAAAAAGCCCCAGATGGTGAATGTCTGGGGCCAAATGTTGCAGTTGTTTCATTGAATCTATTTCAACAAAACTAATTTCTTCGTGTCAACGAAGCTACCTGCCTGCAACCGATAGAAATACACTCCGCTCGACAAGCTCGAACCATCGAACTTCACACGATACGATCCCGGCTGTTTCTGTTCGTTCACCAAAAGAGCGACTTCTCTCCCCAAGACGTCGTAGACTTTCAGCGCCACTATTCCACTTTTTGGAACATCGTACGAGATCGTCGTCGCCGGATTGAATGGATTCGGATAGTTCTGTGACAACGCAAATATTGTCGGTCCGCCCGGATTCCCTGAAACGCCCGTGAGCGCCCCATTCCCGCTCAACGGAACTTTGGTTACCCGGTTCGCTGCATTGCTGAAAACATACAGGGTGTCTGAATACGACCGGGAGGTATCCGGAGTGAATGAAATGGAGAGGCTGATCGTATCATTTTCTGTAACGGTATCATGGGCCGAAACAACATGAAACCGATTGGTCCCCGTTGAGAGCGAATCGATGATGAGCAGAAGTGGGGAGTTATTGGTGACCGACAAAGCAGCCTTTTCCGTCGAATCGACATGCACCAGACCAAATTTGAGAGATGTCTGACTCAACAGCATGGCGGGATGGGGGAGCATTTCAGAGATCGGCCTGTACCATACGCCGCCCCCGACGGTTCCGGCAAAAAGCATTGAATCAAATATCGCAAACGAGGAGATCCATTGAGGTGTCAATCCTGTATTAACAGGATTCCAGCTTTCGCCGCTGTCAGTTGACAAATAGACGCCGGCGGCATTAGTCCCCGCGAATAGATACGATCCTGATACGGCGAAGGTTAGAACCTCGCCGGGGTACGGCAATCCTGTATTTGCCGGCGTCCAGTTTGCTCCGTCATTTGTAGAAAGAAGAACGCCGCTGCCATTCGTTCCGGCAAATAGATCCATTCCTCCTCCCTTTTTAGGGAAGAAGATCAGCGGCCCGATGATCGTATTCGTTAAACCTGTAGGGCTCCAGGTCGCCCCCCCATTAGTAGAACGAAAGACTCCGTTGTTCATTCCTACAAAAAGATTGGTGTCCAAAAGGGCGAAAGAGGAGACATAGGAACTGGATAAACCGGTATTGCTCGATTTCCAACTTCCACCGTTATCCGTAGAACGATAGACCCCGCCGCTATTGATTCCGGCAAGAAGAGAGGTGTCTGATGCAGCAAGTGATAAAATATTGCCGTGAGGCAGGCCGGAGTCGACTGCGGTCCATATGCTCCCGTTATTCGTTGACAGAAAGATACCCCCGCCGTTGGTTCCGGCAAAGAGGTTCGAACTCCCTTTTCCGTTTGGCGCAGCCGCAAGGGACCATACGGCGGTATTCGTGATACCCGAATCGATCGCCGTCCAGTTTGTTCCATGATCGGTGGAAAGGAACATCCCGTTATCGGTGCCTGCGAATAGGTTCGTGCTTCCGGCGAGACCGGGGGTAATGGCGAGAGCATCGACCCCCTGGTACGTCGCGAGTCCTTTGCTTGACGATATCCAGCTTCCCCCATTATTTGTCGAAAGGAAGGCCCCTTCGTGATCGGTACCCACGAGAAGATCCGTCCCTCCCGCTCCATTGGCGAATACCGCGAATGCGTAGGCATTTCTGGCCGGCAAACCACTCCTTACGGGAGTCCAGCTCGCCCCTTTGTTGGTCGAAAGAAAAACGCCGCCGACGGTTTCTGCAAAGAGGTTCGTATCTGAGAAAGCAAGAAACTGAACGGTCTTATTTGTAAGTCCAGAATCGACCTGCCGCCAGCTGGCGCCATTATTTGTGGAACGATACACACCTCCGTTGGCCGTGCCGGCGAAAATGTTCGCGCCTCCTGAATCATTCCGGGAAACGGTCATCGATAGAATGGTGCTGTCTGTCAAGCCGGAATCAGCAGCGGCCCAAGTTAACCCGTTATTTGTCGATCGAAAGATTCCCCGTTCAAACGAGCCTGCGAAGAGATTTGAATCCGAAAGGGAGAGATAAGAAATGTTCATGTCGGTGAGGCCGGTATTGACCGCCGCCCAGCTTCCGCCGCCGTTCGTGGAGAGAAATACGCCTCCGCCAAAAGTTCCGGCAAAGAGGCCGGTATCAGTAACGCAGAGCATATTGACCAACAGGTTATTGAGCCCCGTATTGACCGGCGTCCAGCTTCCGCCTCTGTTGGTAGAGAGATAAACGCCGTTCCCCCAGGTGCCGGCAAAGAGGTTTGTATCCTCAGCTCCGTCAGGAGTTACAGCAAAGGCGTATACGGGACTCACGATACTGGTATTGCTCGCTGTCCAGCTTGCGCCATTGTCGGATGACAGAAATATTCCTCCCGAGGTCCCTGCGAACAATGTACTCCCCCCCGATGCCGTCGGGAGAGCAAAAAAAGAATAGACGGATGCTCGATAGAGCGGGCTTGCCGGGATCCATTGTGCAAAGGATGTTGATTGAGCGAGCGATAGAATGAATGCTGCAGCACCGAATCTAATTATCAGGTGTTTCATCTTGATCTCCTCAGGTGGATATTTCCATGAAGATATTTATTTGAAGTGCGGAACAAGTATGTTGCGATTTACGACGTACTGCGGCGAAGCTGTCTCCGACTCTCCACGGGTCTCGACCCCGGGAGGAGTCAAAGACATATAGAGCGGCAGAAGATTGTGTTCCTTGTTGATCGCGGGAAGAAGGAGGTCAGTAAGAAGTCCATCTGCGAGGGCCCCAAGATCCCCAGTATGTGTCGGGCTATGTAAGAATAATTTCGGAAAAATGCAAATGGGAGGTGGAGAATGGAATGACGGAATAATGGAATGATGAAACTGTTTTGTCCATCGGAATTTGGCATTCGTCATTCGCCATTCGCTAATGATGCGTTACAAGACGACTTTGCGATAAAAAGTACCATCACAGTAAGAAGCGTGTGTTTGTGAATGCCGTGTGCTGGTGGTCGTGGAAGTCTGCGGGAGATTGTCCTGATAACTCACGTCGGGGTTCCCAAACTTCACGTAACTAAATGCCACCTCACCTCCGATGTTGAATTTTTGCACCGGAAAATACTCTGCCCCCACCACGACTCCATAGGTCACGTCGGTTTCGGTCGTTGTTGTTTTGTCGTCCGTTGCCGCGTAACGGACCCGAGCTAACCTGTGGCGGCGAATAGCCAGTTCTTGGTTATTTAAGAAGCAGAAGTTTCTTCGTCTCGATATATGTTCCTGCCTGCATTCTGTAGAAGTACACTCCGCTCGAAAAGCTCGAACCATCGAACTTCACACGATACGATCCCGGCTGTTTCTGGTCATTGACAAGTGTGGCGATCTCTCTGCCGAGAATGTCATAGACTTTCAATGTCACCATCCCCGCGTTCGTAAGATTGTAAGAAATTGTTGTGGACGGATTGAACGGGTTCGGGTAGTTCTGACCGAGTTCCGATCGTTCGGGTACCGTCGGCCGCCTGAACGATGAAGAAACCTCCGTGAGGCTGCTTTTGTAAAACCTGTCGCCGGAAGTCGCAAGAATCTCCTTCTCATCGAGCAAAATGCAGCGCACCGGATAGGGAAGCGTTGCTATGAGAGTCCACAGTTCGCCCCCGTCGGTAGATCGGTAGATAGAACCCTTCATAGATCCTGCAAAGAGAATCCCTTTACTGTTGACCGTTGCCGAGATCAGAGATGTATCGGTGATGCCGGAGATCGTTTGGGTCCATGTGAGGCCGGTATCGTTCGACCGGTACACACCGCGTGAGCCGAACGAGAAAATAAGTGTGTCGCTGATCTTCGCAACGGTGGCGACGTTCTGATCGACTCGTGCACGGTTAATCCATGAACCCTCGTCCACGGTTGTTTGGGAGATTCTGCCGTCCAGTGTGAAGCCCAACATACCACGCGGCCCCGTGTGACAGAAGGCTATGTAATTCCCATCCGTAATCCACGTGGGATCCCATGAGGGGAACGTCATATAGATGATATTGAAAAAAATACCCTCATCCGTCCCGACGATGAGATCTCTGTAGACATTGAACTGCGTTGGGTCTGTTGTGAATGGCCAGATGTCGTAGTAAACCTCAAGACAATTGAACCGCCGACCGGACGACATCCCTAACTGATCCGGGATCTTCGTCCATGAAACACCGCTTTGAGAAGTATAAACGCCGTTCTCCGCCGTGGCGGCGTAGTAAGACCCCAAGGTATCTTGAATGATCTGAGTGATAAGAGGAAGCGTCAGCGAAGTCTGGGTCCATGTTCTTCCTTTGTCCACAGATCGGAAGATCCCCGCGCTGTCTGTTCCGACCAGCAAAGCGCCGTTCTTGTCAATCAACCCACAGGAAATACCATATCCACCGGGCAGGGAGTTCGTAAAACTCGAAGTTTCAAGAGGAGTAACCATGCCGTTGTTCAGAACTGTCCATGAGAGCCCCTTGTTGGTTGTTTCGTAGACTCCGCCCCATGCTCCGGCATAGACCGTATCTTTTCGGAGAGCGACAATGGTCCTGATACCATAGCCATTGTGGGCAATCCCGGCCGGTCCGATGGAAGACGTATCACCCGACGCGCTGATGCAGCACAGTCCGCCGATACTCCCAGTAAATATTGTCCCCGCAGAATCGACCGCCATGACATCGATCGGATTCACGAGCTTGGCAAGAAACGTCCAATTCGCGCCCCCGTTTGTCGAACGGAATATTTCGTATGCGAAAGCGCCAAGCCCTTCGTAGACGCCGGCATACACCGTTCCGTCTGAGCTCGCCGTCAACGCAAGGACCGAAATGGAATCATGCCCTCCCCAATTGCATTCCTCCCAATCGGCGCCGGCATTTGTCGATCGGAGCATATGATCCTTCGAAGCCGCAACCAACGTAGCGCTGTCCACCATCGCAAGCTCTGACACATCTGTTCCGGGAAACGGATTGGATCCATAAGTTGACCAGTTCTTGCCGTCGTCGATTGATCGATAGATCCCGCCGCCGAAGGCAGGTGCGTACAGCGATCCATCCCTTAACGAAATGATCGAAGAGGGAGTAAACGGAAGGCTCACACTATCGAGCAAGGTTCCGTTGGCGGAAAGGCGAAAGAGATACCTGCCGTAGGACTGACCAAATGCGAAAGTGAGGATCGTCCCGGGCCGGGAGATGGCCATTGTCGTAACGCCGTACTTCATCGGGGTCTGGCGCCATGTTGCACCACTATTGGTCGAAGTATAAATTCCGCTGCCATTTGCTGAAGTGCCGGCATACATGATCCCGCTGGAGTCAATTGCCAGCGACGTTACCCAATCCTGAAAATTAGGAACCGTTTGAGAATAGACGTTCGCGACGCAGCCCGCGCAGAAAATGAACAAGACTTTTTTCATGATGTTTTCTCCTCCTAACAAGGATTCCCGTTCTTGTAAGCTGGCCTAACGAATCGCGGCAGGCCTGTTTCCACAGAACCCTCCCCAGAAACACAAAACCTCCATCATCAAAACGAATCAGGAGGTTTGTCTGTAACCGTTCGCCCCCGATCGGTCGTAAAATACGAACGAATGTAGCAGTAATCGAAGGGAGAGTCAAGAATAAAAAAAAGCCCGGAATCAAAATCAACAGCGACAAAGCGGACTCTCATATCGCAAATTATCCTCTGAAAAAGAAGAGAATAAAAAATAGTGATTGAATAGCGTACAAGAAATAACTACATTTAATATAGAGTCATGATTGAGTTCGTGGATGCGAGGGCAGTTTCTACAGAAACTACAAGATATGAGAATAAAGAACGGAATGTTCCTTCTTATGTCTCATGCGTGCTTTTAGTATATGTAACTCTTTTATATGTAATAATTAATAGCCGCGGGAGTAATTCAGTGGTAGAATGTCAGCTTCCCAAGCTGGACGTCGCGGGTTCGAGTCCCGTCTCCCGCTCTAAATAAGCCACTTTTTCTCAATACTCCGGTACTTGTAATCTGGACTATAAGCTGAGAAGGAGTGCCTTTTTCATGCTCTCCTCATTTGGCTCAAGACCCGGACATTCCTCCTCCGTTCTCCGCACCTGATAGCCTAGAATTAGAAGAAGCCCGGTATCAACATCGACACCGGGCTTTCTTGAAGCACAATATTACTACTTAAGAACCATTAATTTCTTCGATTGCACAAAACTCCCAGCCTCCATCCTGTACAGATAGACTCCCGAGGCAAGTCCTGAAGCATCGAACGTGACATCGTACGCGCCGGCATCCTTGTCGCTGTTGACCAATTCAGCAACCCTCTGGCCGAGAGTGTTGAAGATCGCCAGAGTTACGTGGGCATTGGACGGGATCCCGAAATGGATCGTGGTTGTAGGGTTGAATGGATTAGGATAATTTTGCTCCAGCGCAAATTCTGTGGGAATTTGTTCAAACTTCATCTCGAGCGAAGAATTATTGACATTGCTAAATTGTGCATTCAACGTTTTGTTTCCCGCCATAGCAATCGTCACGGGATTCGTTCTTCCCGATGCTGCACCCGACCAGCTGTTGAAGGCGTACCCGGAATATGGCAGAGCTGTGATCGTATAACTCGCGGCACCGTAATACGTCCCCGGGATCGGTGACGTAGTACCTTGCCCGGTTCGATTGACTGTCAGCGAGGGAATCGTTGAATTCAATTGCAGAACGATGTTTTGACTTGCTCCATCAAATGTCAAGCCGGACAACGCGAATCCGTATGCATCGACTGATTTTGGAATATCAAACTGCAATTTGCTAAAACTGGAATTGAAATAAGTGCCGGGCAACGTCGCACCCGTAAAGAGATACCATGTGCTGAGAAAGTCTTGTGCAAGTGTGAGCCATGTATTTTGATTGATTGCACTGACGCTCGTGGTGACTGTTGCAATTAGTCTACTATTGGCGTTGTCGTACGTGATTGTGCCCGCACATGCTACTTGAAGGTCCACGGATACCAAGGCGTCGACGTACTGTGTAAGTGCATGCACGTGAAAGAGGACGCTTGAGGGCATCGTAATATTCACGGATTGTCCGTCAGAGCCGGCCGAGAGAAGAAGATATGGACTCACCGTGCCCGGACCGCCGGGATAATAATCGGCGCCGATATCGTGAAGCCCATAGCCGGCATTGTTAATGAAATTGATTATTTGTGTCTGTGCTATTACTTTTTCTTGATCCCAAATTTGAGAAAACAAATTGTCCACGTTTCCTTTTGATAACTTTATCGTGTAATTCTGCGCAGTCGCGATTGCGGGCAGCGCAATTAACAGCACGGCGATAATGATGTTTTTCATAAATTCACCTTCACTTTCTTATGGTTAGTGTTACTGGAGTGTGCCCATGAATGATAGTCTGGAGAGGAAACTAGCCGTGAAAGAACTCAATCCAGGATTGCTTGAATTGTAAGAAGTGGTGAAAGTGCCGGAAGCTGGGAGCGTTAGCTCCGTGTAAAGATCGCCGAACATTCCCGTCAACAAAGGATTGCCGAGTGAAAGATATCCGCCGAATCCGCTAGCAGCTATGGCGTTGTTGAACGAAGTTGCGTAGGTCGAACGGAAAAGTGCTTGGTACGTTGACGCACTTAAAGGAACGTTGTTAATCGATACGGCCGTCAGATACACCCATGACAATGATGGGTCGGTAGGAAAGTATACCAGGATCTGATTCCCGTTGCCGAGTTGCGTATAGGAAAATTGGGCGGTAAAATAAATATAGCCGGTGACAGAAAGTGATTGTTGCGTTCCGCCCAAAGGAAGCGTTGCGTTCCCTCCGAACTGTATGGTGACCGAGCATGTATTCTGTGTCGGTAGTATGGCGATGCTCGGAGCGCCGAGATTGAAATTAAAAGTATTCGTGCCTTGGGTGATGGTGTGCGGAAAACGGGAATCTAAATCGTGAAAACGTCCGCTCAGATACGTATTAACGCCGTTTTGAGTGAACGTGATGGAATTGCTGTTCTGCGGCGTGATCAACGAGGCAGAGTAGAGAATCTGGGAAAAGCCCCCCACGACAATTTGAGACGAAGTCCAGGGCCCGAATCCCGTTGGCGTATACGGGGTCGACCAATGATCGAAGCTGACGTTGTAGTAAACCCTGTCCGGGCCTCCATCAACAAGGTAATATTGGCCCCCATTGTTATCCACCGGGTTGAAAGTCCCGGTGATATAAAGATAGCCATTGTTGTCTGTGACTCCGGAAAAAACAGCGGCAGCATCTGACGCGGGACCACTGTTCCCGGTGTAGATACTGACCCATGTCCGATGAAGGACAGCTTGAACGCCGATCCTGACGCCGGCGAGAGGTTGATTGGAAACACTGTTGGCAAAATAGCCGGTGAATGTCAGAGTATTGTTTTGGCTTGCAAATGACGCCGTATACACCATGGAGAATAATGCCAGAAGACAATATTTTCTCATTGCAGTATTCCTTATGATAGTTGTAATTAGGGAAATGCGTAGTTCGAAATGCTTTGCAGAAAATCCCCTTAAGAAGGAAGGTTGATTGTCAAACGTTTTCTCTGTCGGGTCACCTCCTGATTCTCGCATCGTTGTTCCGAGCGAATAGGGACTGTTTCGTTCAATTATCGCTATATAATGCGAATATCGGAGAATATGCGAAAATTGTCAAGTTATTTTTTTTGTGATGTAAGCGGATCGAATCCAAAACCTCATCTTTATTCCTCGGCTTCTACTGGGAACTCATCAAAAGAATTTGTTTCTTTCGAAGGAGATTGGCAAAAGAACAATGGATGCATCGAACAGACCGGGGGTGCGTATTTTGACAAACGGTTTCCAATTCCGGCGCTTCCGCGCACACCTCAAGATGTCGGATAAGGCAGTTCCGTAGGATCATTCGTCACGCATGATTTCTTCGATGCCTTGGATGCTGAAGAGCAAGCAGTCACGAATGATTGATGGAGCCGGAGCTCCTGTCGACCTAATGATGATATTAGCGGCGGGGGGAGAGATATCTGGAACGGGGAAGAGGAGAAAGATAGACGACGGTTTCACTGCCGGCAGCGAGTGGAGGAGGAGAGAGAGCCGCGAGGGTGATTAAATAACAGGATTAGACGAAAATGGTTTTCTAATTAAGTCGAAAGGATTTTACAACGTTATCATCACAGTTTCTCCTCCTCTTCAGGCTATCCTCAACGAGGCGATCTAAATGACAATACCTTTACCTTGATGAAATCACGATTGATGTTGCATTTCCCTTAGAGTCCGCGATATATCGGATACATCCTAGCGGCAAAGCGACAGATGATGCCGCTCTGGTGGAGTTGTACTTCGTGAGGTTTCTTGTTGCAAAGGTGTCTGAATGCCCGTATATTTATGTAGCAAATACACGGACGCTTAGCTCAGTTGGTTCAGAGCGATGCCCTTACAAGGCATAGGTCGTAGGTTCGAGCCCTACAGCGTCCACACTATGGTATGCCTTCATCCTCTCCAGGATATTTCGCCCCATCAAAAGCAATTTGACCATCACGCATCGCATGTCCGATTTGGCAGTTCCGGCAGAGTTCCTTTGGTGTGCTGAGTCAGTTGGTCCGGCTTAAACCTTGGAGGATCTGAGCGTGTCGGACTTTACGACATAGAGAGCCGGGGCGCGCGATCTTCTGGAATGATCCGCCGCTCTTTTTCATCGCCTGAATTGAATTATGTAGGAGGTACAAATGCGGTCGTATTGTTTCTGTCTTCTCATGGTCGCTTTTCTTGCAGGCTGCGATTCTAACAATGGCATCGTCACGACGCCTCCGGGTCAATCAAACAACCCGCCATCGGTTATGTGGACTGACCCATTGCCCAACGCAATCGGCCCGAATATTATGCCGTCGGACAACGCTGTTAGAATTACATTCAGTGCCTTCATGGATACTCGATCCGTCACTACGGGGGTGACGATCTCACCCGCAAACCTGTCTGTGTACATCGATTCAAACAAAGCGACTCCTGTAGACGGGTACACGTTCACTCTTCCCCTGACTCCCACGCCGGCTTGGTCGGCCCGCTTCTCGGACCTGGTTATCAATTCCCGTTTTCCGCAGGGTTATCCGATTTTGTATAGCTACTATAAGGTCGGACAGTTGTACACCGTGACGGTCGACTCTGCTGTTCACGACATTTATGGCGATTATTTTGGGACGTCGGGCAGTTTTTCTTTCACACCCGAGCCGAACTTTCGTGTGACCGACACATACCCTCGTAATAATGATACCGCCGTCTCGCGGTCAAATCAGTACATCTCTATTCGTTTCAATTCGTTGATCGACTCGACCAGCGCCCAGTCTTCATTTACGCTCTCTCCTCCGGTCGCAGGTGCGAACTTCTATTATGGTTCGTGGGGATTGTCCTGGTCGCTTCCTTCTGGCTCCATCCTGGCGCCTCAAACAAAGTACACGGTGACGATCGGCGCTTCGATAAAAGATGTGTACGGGAATAAGCCAACGGCGATGTATTCGTTTTCCTTTACCACCGGACAATAGCTGAGAGATTCTATTCACCTGTTTGAGGCGGAGTTGGCACAAATTCTCATGTCTCTGCTGTAATTTCTTGACGGATTCGGTTCCGGCATTTACCAGTGGTCACGACGGAGCCGGAACGGCCATTGCTCATTCCTTCACGTTCTTCTTCACGACAGGGAACTCATGCGGGTGAAGTTACCGAATTTGCACGCCTTCGCGTTTCTTGTTGTCGTCTCAGCCTCAGCTGCATATTCACAAATACCGCCATGGGCGCTGTCTCACCAGCATGCTCGTTATCAGCCGGAGACGTATCTTCTCGGAGTCGGGAGCGCAGCCGGAGAAAAGGCGAACGTGGCTGCTCGGCGCCGCGCACAATCCGATATCGCCTCACGGGTGCGGGCAATGGTGCAGTCGGAATTGAAGAACATTCAGCGAACATACGGCCTGAGCCGGGAACAGGATTCGTACGCCGATTTCAAAATCAAATCGATATCGATTGTGGACGAAGAACTTCCGGATGCAGACATCATCGAGACGTCTTTCGATTCTTCGACGAAAACAACATATGTACTGGCCGCGCTGAACAAAGACGAGTTCTCACGATCGCTTGCGGATCAACTGATCGCTGGTTGGGATCGGGCGATGAACTTTCGGCGGGCATCTGAAGATCTTCTTCGTCAGGGAAAGGTTGCGGAGGGAATTCAGAACCTTTTTCAGGCTCGTGCTGTCGTTATGGACCTTCTTCCATTACAGGCGTTGCACGATGCGCTCGCCCGTTCTCCGTATTCGAGCATCCCGTCCCTCAGTCCATCTGCGCTAACTTCAATACTGCGCGAAACACTCTCCGGCGTCCGGATTGAAAAGACGGGAGGAGATAAGCAGAAGGGGAGAGTAGGAGAGAATTTTCCGGAACCGTTCATCGTTCAGGTGAATGAATTCATCGGTACTAGACCGGTACCGGCAGTCGGCGCCGAGATCGTTTTCACTAATTCCTCCGGCGATCCGTTTGGGCGGGCGGTCACGGATTCGAAAGGCACTGCTTCATGCGTCATCAAGGTGAAGGGAAACATCGGTCATAAGATTCAAGCCCGCCTCCTCCTTCCTTCTCTAGGGCCGGAGTTCTCCTCGGTCATCGATGCCTCTTCGGCGGCGTTTGATTGCACTTTGCTTGAAGCGGACGTTGCTTTCAGCCTCAAGGTCGAGGTCCGATCCTCAGAAGAGAACGATGCAATTCGTTCTCTTGTTACCGATGCTGTAACCCGCGCCGGTTATCATATCGTCGATATGTCCCGATTCGAGTTGAGAGCCGGGTTTCTGACCGCGTCCCCGACGACAGTCGATAGTGCAGATGGCTCGTTCACTTTCGTATCTGCCGATCTATCGGTGACGCTCATCGACAAGAGTTCGAACAGAATACTCGGTTCGATTGATTCCAAGTCACAAGGGGTCGCAAAGTCGCAGGAAGAAGCGCTGAAGCTGGCAGCGCGCGGAGCGAAGCTAGATGGCGCTGAACTGGCGGCCCTGCTCGAAAAAGCCAGGAACTGAAGCGGCCTTTCATTCCATGGTGTTGTTTCCTGTTCGCGCAAGAGATATTGGGGAGCAGGGTCAATTGCTTTGAATGGTATATATGGTATATAAGGAAGATGCCTACCCTGAGCGAACCCGCGACGATCTCCTCCTGCCGAAGGCATCTCCCAGAGGGATCGCTTCGCGACCTTCGGGAGACGCACTCCCCTTGCACAGGATGAGGTGTCGCGGCGGAGTCGGGGGGGGCACTGGTGTCTTGTCTCCATCCATCTGTCCATCTACTTGAAAGACCCGCTCCTTTTTCTTGCTTCTAAATGCATTGAAACGTATATTTTTCGTATTAATCAAAGTACTCCGGTCAGGAATGAAGCACCGATATCTCAATTGCCGCTTTTTCGCTGGAATATTTTTCCTGGCGCTCTCCACTGCTTCAGCACAGGGGAAAGGGGGCGAGATCAAGGGAAAGATCACCGTATCGCGCGACGACGACTTGACCGGATCAATTATTCGGGGACGATCGCTCCATCGTTACGAGACCGGAGGCGCGAAGTCCGACAAGCCGTTGGATCCCCCCTATGCTCTCCCGGAGAAGGCAGTCATTTATATAGAGGCCGTCGGAGGAAATTATGATCCCCCCGCTGCTCACCCGGCGCTTGACCAGCGCGATATGGTGTTCAGGCCTCTGGTTCTTCCGATTCTCGTCGGAACGACGGTCGATTTTCCGAATTCCGACCCTCTCTTTCACAATGTCTTTTCGCTCTCGCAGGCAAGAGAATTCGACCTTGGACGTTATCCAAAGGGAGAAAAAAAATCAGTGGTATTCAATAAGCCGGGCATTGTCAGCGTCTATTGTGAAATCCACTCATACATGTTTGCCACCATTCTTGTACTTGAAAATCCATTCTTTACCGTTCCTGATGACGACGGAAATTTTACCATCGCTGGCATTCCTGCGGGAACCTACCAGTTGAATTTTTGGTACGGACGCAAGAAGGCCGAGACAAGGACGGTAACGGTAACGGAACACCAGACAACGACCGAAAATTTTTCGTACTGATCGCATCGACTGATGATTCGCGCCCTCGGAATAGTTCTTCTCTGCCTTGTCTTCGCATGGGAGGCATCCTCACAGCTTCAGGTGACGGGACAGGCTTCTGCCGGTTTTGTGAAAGCGAACGACGGAGAATCGCAGTATGCGTTCAACGACGGGAACGGCACGTTTGTCTGGCGGCTTGATCTTTTCAGCGATGCGGTCGTTACCGATGACATCACTTTTCTCAGCAATTTCAGGATGCTTCAGGACCAAATTCCTCATGTCGACCTGCTCGCGATCCGTGCCTCGGACATCGCAGAGACGGGAATCTCTCTCCAGGCGGGACAGATCGATATCCCGTTCGGGAATCTTGGTGAAGGTCGCTTTCCGAAGGAAAATCCTTTCTTCGGCCTTCCGCTGATGAACGAACACATTACCTCTCTTTGCGAATCGGATTACAAAGTGTGGACGCTCAATCCGGAGTATCAAATTGCCGGTAACGGTGTCCGATTGCTCGACCAAGGATTGTATGACCTTGGAGTGAAGGTGTACGGAAGCATCGGCATCTTCGATTACAGTGTTGCGGTCATTAACGGAATGATCAGCACAACCGGGACGTACTCGCCGAACGGACTCGATTCGCACAACGGCATCGGCAAGGTCCTCCGGCTTGCGGTCACGCCGACAACCGGATTGACGTTCGGCGTTTCCTACGCCATGGGACCGTACATGAAAGACGAGAGCGAGACGATCGATCTCAGCGGCGAAACTCCCGACACATCAGCCTTCTTCGGCAAAAGCCCCGACAATTACATGCAAAGCATCGTCGGAGGAGACATCAGTTTCAGTCTCGGCCATTTTTCTTTCGACGGGGAGGTCATAAATAGTTCGTGGCAGTACCTCAACAATATTGATTTGAAGGCGTTCGGCTATTCTGTCGCGGCGCAGTACGCCTTTACGCCGAGGATTTCGGGGGCCCTCCGCGCGGGGGGGATTTCGTTCAACAGCGTAAATGGTCTTAAAGAATTGAACGCATTCTTCCAGCATGTCATCTACAACGGCAAGTGGGACCATGATGTTTTTCGTTTGGAGGGCGCAGTGTCGTACAAATTCGAT
>Ga0265319_1000326_pt1 | contig 35093 bp, 39 predicted proteins | sample 4824metaG_FD_192443 | JGI IMG/M metagenome (GOLD analysis project Ga0265319, IMG submission 192443) | Rhizosphere microbial communities from Carex aquatilis grown in University of Washington, Seatle, WA, United States - 4-8-24 metaG | ecosystem: Host-associated > Plants > Roots > Rhizosphere >...
CGGCCGTGCTCGAGGCTCCCCTCAGCCGCGCCGGTAGGCGTAGTGAACCCGCTCTGAGCCGAGGCTCGGAGCGTTCCCGCACTCGTCCTCGGCCTCCAGCAGCTCGAACGATCCGCGTATCGCCGCCTCGATGCGCGGCAGCTCGACCGAGAGCTCCTCGATCGGCTCGTGGTGGCCCGCGAGTTCACCGGTCGCGTCGCTCTCGACGATCCACACGTTCCACCTCGAGACACCGTTGACCGCCGGGTCGACGTTCTGTGCGACCGTCGTGCCGTCAACCTCGTCGAACCAGGGGCCGTAGCCGGCGAGCCCCTCGAGCTTGGTGGTTGTGTTCACGTCGAAGATGAAGAGCCCGCCGGGCTCGAGATGCGTGTGGGCGCGTTCGAACAGCGCCTCCCAGCGCTCGAAGCTCGTGACGTGGTTGAGCGTGTCGAATACGCAGATCACGACGTCGAAGTGTTGATCCAGCTCGAACGAGGTGATGTCGGCCTCGACGAGTCGCGCCCCGGGCACCTTCTCGCTGGCGATCGCGAGCATCTCGGGCGAGCGGTCGATACCGGTGAGACGCTGCAGGTCGCCGAATCCGGCGAGCATCGTCCCGGTTCCGCAGCCCAGTTCGAGCAGCGACTCGGCGCCCGGTCGGTAACGCTCGATCCGCGAGCGCACTCGCGCCACCTTCGGCGCCGGATCGTCCATCACGGCGTCGTATACGCGCGCGAATCGCTGGTAGGTGCGTGCGTCCGCGCCCGCTCCGCCGGCTCGTCTAGGCTTAGCTCCGATGGCGCTCACCGAGACCTTCCAGGACATCGTCGACTCGCTGCCGGCAGACTGGACCGATCTCGAGCTCGACCTGAGAATCGACGACGAGACGCGCTACGTCGACGCGGCCGTGGCGATGGTCGTCTGCAACGCCCAGCCGTACTCCGAACACGAGTGGCACTGGCGGCTTCTCGTGGCGAACCGCTTCGGCCATGCCGCCGCCGTACCGGCGGTACGCACGGCGCTCTCGCTGCTCGACGACAACGAGATCGCGGGCGAGATGGTCGTTCGCGAGGTTCGCGAGGGGCGCCATCCGATCGAACCAGGATGGGGCCGTCCGCAGTCGGTCCGCGACGAGCTGCGCCACATCAACGCGCAGTAGTCATCAGTCGCTCGACGAGCACCGGTGCCTCACGCGCCATCCGCGAGCGCGGCACAACGATCGTGAAGCCGGCCGCCTGGGCCTGCGCGCGCACGTCGGCTTCGACGTGCGAGTAGAACGCGAGCACCGGCAGCGGCTGTCCGGCGAGGATCGCGATTCTGGCACCGGGGTCGTGGGTCAGGTCAGCCACGACCGCCTCGGCGCCGGGCGGGACCTCAAGGCCCATACCGACCGTATGCCCGGCCGCTCCGAGCTCGGCCTGCAGTCGTGAGCCGAACATCAGGTCGTCGCTCAACAGGTGGACTTGCGCCATCCCGTGAGGATATGGCGCGGCGCTCAACTTGAGCGATTCCAGATCAGTGATAGGTTGGCGTGCAGTGCAAGCGGAGCTCGATGACGGAGGTGCCGATGAGCTTCGCGCGGCCGGGCTCCGTGCCACGGGCCCACGGATCGCTGTTCTGGCGGCGGCGCGCGGCGGCAACCACGCCACCGTCGATGTGATCGCCCAGGCGGCTCGCGAACGCATCGGCCGGGTCTCGACGCAGGCCGTGTATGACGCTCTTGGCGCGCTTGCGCGGGCTGGGCTCGTCCGCCGGATCGAACCGGCAGGGAGCCCCGCGCGCTACGAGACGCGCGTCGGCGACAACCACCACCACATCGTCTGCCGTCGGTGCGGCGCGGTCGCGGACGTCGACTGCGCGCAGGGACCCGCACCGTGCATCGAACCGGCCCAGCATCACGGCTTCGTCGTCGACGAGGCGGAGGTCACCTACTGGGGGCTGTGCCCGGACTGTCAACTGCAAGCCGAACGCCGTCAGAGGAGGGGACATGGATAGCGAAGCCAACTGCCCGGTCACGGGTGCCGCGAACACGCACATGCCAGGTAGCCGGCCGAGCTACAACTGGTGGCCGGACCGGCTCGACGTGTCTGTGCTGAGTCTCCACTCCCCTAACGCCGACCCGATGGGCGAGAGCTTCAACTACGCCGAGGAGTTCAAGACCCTCGACCTCGACGCGGTGAAAGCAGACATCGAAGCGGTGATGACGACCTCACAGCCATGGTGGCCCGCCGACTACGGTCACTACGGTCCGCTCTTCATTCGGATGGCCTGGCATAGCGCCGGTACCTACCGCATCACGGACGGTCGCGGCGGTGGCGGGTCGGGCGCGCAGCGCTTCGCGCCGCTGAACAGCTGGCCCGACAACGTGAGCCTCGACAAGGCGCGCCGCCTGCTCTGGCCCGTCAAGCAGAAGTACGGGCGCAAGATCTCCTGGGCGGACCTGATGATCTTCGCCGGCCATTGCGCGCTCGAGTCGATGGGACTTGAGCCGTTCGGCTTCGCCGGCGGGCGCGAGGACATCTGGGAGCCCGATGAGCGCACCTACTGGGGGCCTGAGACAACGTGGCTCGCAGACGAGCGCTACAGCGGCGACCGCGAGCTGGCCGAACCCCTGGGTGCCGTGCAGATGGGCCTGATCTATGTCAATCCCGAAGGCCCCAACGGAAGCGCCGATCCGCTGGCCGCCGCCCGCGACATCCGCGAGACCTTCCGCCGCATGGCGATGAACGACGAGGAGACCGTCGCCCTGATCGCCGGTGGCCACACGTTCGGTAAGACGCATGGCGCAGCAAATGGCGACGAGTACGTTGGCGCCGACCCCGAGGCCGCGGGGCTTGCGCAGCAGGGCTTCGGCTGGCAGAACAGCTTCGGCACCGGCACTGGCGCCGACGCGATTACGAGCGGCCTCGAGGGCGCGTGGACTGCGACGCCGGTCCGCTGGGACAACAGCTTCTTCGACACTCTCTTCAGCTACGAGTGGGAGCAGACGACGAGCCCGGGCGGTGCGAAGCAGTGGACGCCGAAGGACGGTGGGGGCGCCGGCACGGTCCCTGACGCACACGATCCCTCGCGGACCCATGCACCGACGATGCTCACGACGGACCTCGCGCTGCGCCTCGATCCAGTGTACGAGCCGATTTCTCGGCGCTTCCACGAGCACCCCGAGGAGTTCGCGGACGCGTTCGCAAAGGCCTGGTTCAAGCTGACCCACCGCGACATGGGACCGCGCTCGCGCTACCTCGGGCCACTCGTTCCTGCCGAGCCGTTGCTCTGGCAGGACCCGGTGCCGGAAGTGGACCACGAGCTGATCGACGCCGCAGACATCGCAGAGCTGAAGCGGAGGATCCTCGCCTCGGGCCTCTCGATCGAGCGGCTCATCGCGACCGCATGGGCATCGGCGGCGACGTTCCGGGGGACCGATAAGCGCGGCGGCGCCAACGGTGCGCGCGTCCGCCTGGCACCCCAGAAGGACTGGGCCGCCAACGAGCCGGCCGAACTGGCGAAGGCTCTCGAAACGCTCGAGGCGATTCGCAGCGAGTGGGGCGCGACCGGCAGGGCGGTCTCGCTGGCCGACCTGATCGTGCTGGGTGGGTGCGCCGCCGTCGAGGAGGCGGCCGCCGCTGCTGGGCAGGAAGTTCAAGTCCCGTTCTCGCCCGGACGCACGGACGCCAGTCATGAGCAGACCGACGTCGAGGCGTTCGCTGTTCTCGAACCGAAAGCCGACGGGTTCCGAAACTACATGGGCCCCGGCGAGAGGCGCAAGGGCGAGGAGTCGCTGCTCGAACGAGCATGTCTGCTGACGCTCACCGCGCCCGAAATGACGGTCCTCATCGGCGGCATGCGGGCGCTGGGTGCCAACGCCGAACGGTCGGAGCTCGGAATTCTGACGAAGCGCCCTGGAACGTTGACCGCTGACTTCTTCGTCAACCTGCTCGACATGGCCACCGTCTGGCAGGCGGCCACGAGTTCGGAGGAGACGTTCGAGGGCCGCGACCGGGCGACCGGCGAGCTCAAATGGACCGCGAGCCGCGCCGACCTCGTCTTCGGTTCGAACTCGCAGCTGCGGGCGATCGCAGAGGTCTACGCGTCCGATGACTCACAGGCGAAGTTCGTCCACGACTTTGTCGCCGCCTGGAGCAAGGTGATGAACCTCGACCGCTTCGACCTCGCGTGACACGCATCTGACGATGCCGGTGCTGACCGTCACGATCGCGGGCGTCTAGCCGAACAGGTCCTCGGCGAGCGGACGGATCAGTGCTGCCGCGCCGGGACCGTCCTCGCGGAGTACATGCTGCGCGAGGCCGCTGAGCACCACGACCGGCTCCCCGGAGGCCTTCGTGCGCGCGAGATCGGCGGCAGCAACGACGGCGTCGGCGAGAGCGATCACGCTTGCCTGCAGGGGTCGCCCGCGCCGATCTTCGCGCCCGCGCCAGTCGTCGAGCGGCGCCAGGCCGGCGCAGCCGATCGCCGTGTCGAGCTGGCCGATCCGCCACGCACGCCCGAAGCTGTCGCTGATCAGCACTGCCGGCGAGTGACCCGACAGCTCGCGGATTCGCGCCCTGAGTCCCCGCGCCGAGGCGTCGGGATCACGCGGCAGCAGAACCACCAGGCCGTCAGCGGGCGAGTTCGACTCGTCGATACCGGCGTTGGCGCAGACGAACCCGTGATGGGTCCGGACGATCAGCACGCCGTGGTCGGCCCGCAGCAGCTCCGAGGACTCGTCGAGGATCAGCTGCACATGACGCGGGTCCTTGCCGTGCGCCGCGCCGAGCTCACGCGCGCGCGCCGACGGCTCGACGCCTGAAAGTGCGACGACGCGGCCCTCGGCCTTCGACACCGCCTTGTGCGCGATGACGACGATCTCTCCATCCGACGGCGGGTTATCACCCGCGAGCAGCAGCGCCGCTAGATCGGCTCCGGTCTCGATCTCCGGCAGGCCGTCGATCGAGCGGATCGAGATCGCGGGCATCAGAGGGTTGCGCCGGCCGCGGCTCGGGTTCGCGGCGCGAGCTGCCGGGGACCCGCGAGCAGCGCGGCGAGATCCGCCGGCGTGTCGATGTCGAGCAGCAGCGACTCGGGTCGCGCGACTTCAACTGTGACGCCTGCGTCCGCTGCGAGCTTGCGGTGTCTCTCGAAGCTGCCCGGGCCAAACGACGGCTCGATCACATCGGGCGGGGCCAGCAGCAACGCGTTCGTGCCGCTCCCGTGCCGGTCTGGCACGATCACCACCGACGGGCTTGACGCGTGCTCGTCGAGCAGCGCATCCAGTTCGTCGCGATCGAGCGCGGGACAGTCGGCGGGCACCATCAGCACCCGCTCGTAACCCTTGCGCTTGGCTTGAGCCGCCCCCACCGCGGCAGCAGCGCTCTGTCCCGCGTCCCGCCGGTCGGGCGTCACCGTCGCGCCGAGCGGCTTGGCGATCGCCGACACCGACGGCTCGTTGGTGATCACGAGTACACCGTCAAGGCGCCGTGACACAGCGAGCGCCCCGAGCACATCGCTCACCATTGCCTTTGCCAGAGCTTCGCGTTGCGCCGGCCCGAGGCGTTCTCCGAGGCGTTCCTTCGCCTGCGCGAACCGCTTGACAGGCAGGATCGCAAGCGTCCGCATCAGTCGGGCGATGCGGCGAGCGACTCGATCAGCTCGAGCACGTGCTGGGCGACCGAAAGTCGCTGCTCACGGCTCGTCATCAGCGTGTCGGAGCGTAACGAGCGGAGGCCCGCGACTTTCTCATCGCCGATGATCGCGTCGAGCAGATCCCCGTAATAGCGGGCCACGCCGGAGCCGGAGGCGTCCACGCCCGCCCACCGCAAGCACTCGGCGGTTGGCCCCTTGAGCACAGCGCCGCCGACGATCGGGCTCACAGCAACGACCGGCGCCCGGGAACGGATCAGCACTTCGCGCATCCCAGCCAGAGCGAGGATCGGACCGATCGAGATGACCGGGTTCGATGGCCCGATGATGATCACCCGCGCATCGGCGATCGCCTCCAGCACGGCCTCACTGGGAGTCGCCTGCGCCGCGCCGGCGAACTGCACGTTCTCGATCGGCGCGGTCCCGCCGAGCTGAATCATGAATTCCTGAAGGGGCACCCACGCGCCCGAGGTGAGGATTCGCGTCACGACCGGCTCGTCGCTCATCGGGAGGATCCGGGCGCTGACCCCCAGCGCGGCGCTCAGACGCGCATGTGCGCCGGTGGGGGTGAGCCCCTGTGCGAGCAGCCGGCTGCGCTCCACGCACACCGCCATGTCGCGGTCACCGAGGTTGAACCAGACGTCCACGCCGAGCTCGCGGAGCATTCCCGTCACCGCGAAGCTGTCGCCGGCGATGCCCCAGCCGCGCTCGTCGATCAGTCCCGCGAGCCAGTAGGTGATCAGGTCTGGATCGGGCGACACATGCGTGCCGTAGATCTCGATGTCGTCGCCGGTGTTCGCGACGACGGTCAGCCGTTCGCCGATGATCTCGTAGAGGCCCGCGGCCAGCTTTGCACCGCCGGTGCCGCCCGACAGCAGGACGACGCTCACCAGAGCGTCTGCGGCAGACCAGTCACATGGAAGCCCGCCTGCGTCTTGTAACGCACGTTCACCCCGATCAGCAGAGCGGTCAGGGACTCTGTGATCCGCGCCATCTCGAGCTTGCCGCAATCGACGACCCGCAGTCCCTCGATCCGCCCGATGAGCGCGGCGACCCTGGCCTTGTCCTCGCGGCGATCGCCGCACACGAGGACGTCCTCGTGGAGCGTGTGCTCGAGGTCGCTCAGCAACCCAGCGCTCACCGTGTGCAGGCCGGCGACGACGCTCACACCGTCAGGCACCATCTCCTGCGCCTGCTGAGCGGCCGAGCCCTGCCAGACGCCGAGCATTCGTGTCGCCTTGCCGCTCACCGCAGCGGCGAGCGGCACCGTCGCGTCGAGCACGAGCTGGCCGGCGCGCAGCGTTCCCTTCAGGTTGGTGAGCGTCTCCGAGTGGCTGCGGAACGGGACGCTGAGGACCACGAGATGGTTGGCGGTGGCGGCCTGCGCGTTGTCGAGTCCGCTGAAGCTGCCGGCGGGAACGAGCGCTCGCGCCTTCTCGGCGGCCTCCTGCGCGCGAGCCGCGTCGCGTGATCCGATCGTCACCTCGATTCCGGCGGTGGCGAGCCTCAGCGCCAAGCCGAACCCGAGCGCGCCGCTCGCACCGATAATCGTCACCGACTTGTCGTGCTCAGGCAAGGCGGCGGAGTATAGGTGGCGCTATCCGCCGGTTGCGACCGCGCCGGGGTGCGGGGCATGTGCGTCAAAGCGAGCGAGCGCCGGGAACATCACCATCACGGCGCCGACGCCGACGAAGCATGCGAGACCGCCGCTGACCACCGAGAAACGCGGTGAGGTGAGCGCCGCCACCTCGCCTGCCTCGATATCGCCGAGGCGCGCGCCACCCGTGACAACGATGCCAAAGACCGCGGACATCCGCCCCCGCATCGCTTCCGTCGTGATCAGCTGGCTGATGGTTCCGCGGCAGATCGCGCTGATCGAGTCGGCGCCGCCGGCGAGCGCGAACAGCACGGCGGCGAGCACCAGATTCGAGGTTAGTCCGGCGGCCGCGATCGCGGCGCCCCAGATCAGGACCATGCCGATCGTGATCCGCCCGATCCAGCGCGCGTGCGCGAGCCAGCCGGTGCTTAGCGCAGCGACCGTTGCGCCGGCTGCGACCGCGGCGTAGAGCAGGCCGGTACCGGCGGCGCCGGAATGGTAGATCCGCAGCGACAGGACGACGAACAGGACGCGGGGCATGCCGAAGGTCATCGCGAAGATGTCGATCAGATAGCTCCCGAGCAGCGCGCTGCTCGATCGTATGAAGCGCAGCCCGGTGAGAACCGAAGCGAGGATCGGCTCATGCCCGTCGGCCTGCTCGGGTGGCAGCTGCGGGCTGATCGCAAGCGACGCATACACCGGAGCGAGCACGCTCAGCGCATCGATGACATAAGCCCAACCGACGCCGCCGGCGGCGATCACGAGCCCGGCGATCGCGGGCCCAACGATCGCTGTCAACTGGGCGGTGCCGAAGTTGAACGCGATCGCGGAGCGCATGTACTCGCCGGCGAGGCTCGCGACCATGGAGGAACGGGAGAGATTGTCGAGCGACCCGCTCGCGGCAAGTGTCGCCGCGAGCGCGAAGATCGGCCAGATCGGCGGATGCCCGGCGAACGCCAGCACCGTCAGAAGCGCCGCGGAGACGACGACGCCGACCTGCGCGATCAACAGCAGCCGCCGGCGGTCCATGCGGTCGGCGAGCGCGCCACCAAACAGCCCGACGACGATCGTCGGTCCGAGCTCGACCGCGCCGATCAGACCGACGAGCGCGGCGGAATGCGTCAGTACATAGACCTGGTAGGGGATGGCCACCAGCGCCGCCTGTGTCCCGAGGCCGCCCACGATCTGACCGATCGCGATCAGGCGGTACTCACGCGAGCGCCGAAGTGCGGTCGTGTCCAGTGTCAACCGCGCGAGCCACCGCATCGGCTCGCATCCTTGCAGGGTCGGGGCACGCTGCCCGGCGACCGCCCAACGACCGGCAAAGCTAATCTGAAGATCACATGGCGCAATCACCCGACCTCCGCGTATCGGACTCCGAGCGGGAGGCGGCTGCGGCCGAGCTGCGCGAGCACTTCGCGGCAGGACGCCTGACAGACGACGAGCTGAGCGAGCGCCTCGGCGCCGCCTATGCGGCTCGCACAGCGGGCGATCTGGCCTCCGTGCGTGCCGATCTCCCAGCGCCGCGCGCGCAGCTGGCAACGACTGGCCCTCGCGCCCTGGCCCGCCGGCGCGTCTACCACGACATGGGAATCGTCGGGCTGGTCGACGTTGGCTGTGTCGCGACCTGGGCGGCGACGGGCGCGCACGGAAGCTTCTGGCCGATATGGGTGATCCTGATCTCGGCCGTCCGGCTCGCCTACGACGGTTGGCACCTGCTGGGGCCGACCGCCGACCATGTCCGGCCCGAGTACCGCACCTGGGTCGAGCGGCGCCTGCGCCTTTGACGGCAGCGCGACCCAACGTGAACGAACCGGAACCGAAGGAGTTGCTGGAGCTCGCCATTGAGGCTGCGCAGGCGGGCGGGCGGCTGCTGCGCGAGCGCTTCGCGGCCGGGGGAGAGGCCGCCGTCACGTCCAAGTCGACGCCGACCGATCTCGTCAGTCAGGCCGACCTCGCCTCGCAGCAGGCGATCCGAGCGCTGATCGGAGCGCGTCGGCCGAAGGACGGCTTCCTGGCCGAGGAGGAGTCAGCCGACGACGCCGGGTCCAGCGGCCTGCAATGGATTGTCGACCCGCTCGACGGGACGGTCAACTACCTCTACGGGATCCCAATCTGGTGTGTGAGCATCGCCGTCCGCGACGCGGCCGGAATGCTCGCAGGCGTCGTCTTTGACCCGCTCGGCGACGAGACCTTCAGCGCGGTGCGCGGCGAGCCGCCGCTCCTCAACGCAGCTCCGCTGCGCCCGGCGCGCGAGCGTGCACATACCCTGGCCCAGGCGCTCGTCGCCACAGGATTCGCGTACGACGGGGAAGTCCGGGCAGCGCAGGCCGGCGTCGTATCCCACAGCATGGGGTCGATGCGTGACATCCGCCGCTGCGGTGCGGCGGCGCTTGACCTCGCGTGGACCGCGGCGGGACGCTTCGACGCTTACTTCGAGCGCACCGTGAAGATCTGGGACACGGCGGCCGGCGCCCTGATCTGCGAAAGCGCGGGTCTCGAGGTGCACGAGCTCAGCGACCGCCCGGGACTCCCGGGCGGAATCCTCGCCGCCCCGCCGGAGCTCGCCGGTCCGCTGCTGGAGCTCGTCGGCTGACCCTAGCCGCGGCGGCTCAGGCGATCGCGCAGCCGGTAGTAGCGCCTGAGCGCCGGGCGCGTGAGGGTGACGAGGCGACTGTTGCTCAGCTCCTCGAGGGCGCGGCGTGTCTGCGCGTGCGCCGCCCGCTCAGCCGCGAGCTCGGTGGTCGAGCGAGCGAGATCGCCGCGCAGGAGCTGTGCGGCCGAGCGTGAAGCCAGTAGCTCCGCGTTTGGTTTGCTCGCGCGACGCGCTCGCCTCGCCAGGAGCGCTTGCGGAATCGGGTCGGACGCGTAGAAGCGCTCGATCGCTCCGCGCTCGGATTCGGCCATCGCGCGCGCCGGGGCCGGGTCATAGAACGCCGGGTAGCGCTTGTAGTCGTTGACGTTCGCCCGCGGCTGCGCTCGCAACGCCGCCTCGTCGAAGCTCTCACCGGCCTTGCGGAGCGCCGCGCAGAGGTCGTCGGCGAGGTGCTCGTAGCGGCCGACGAAGTCGATCGGCGTCGCTGGCGGTCCGACGAAGCGCTCGTAGGTTGCGCTCACAAAGCCGGGAGCAAACTCGACGACGCGCACGATGAACTCGTTGAAGTCATCGGAGCGGCAGCGGTCGACGTCGAGCTCGCTCCAGCCACCGCGCATCCGATGACCCCAGTAGGAGCGCCACCAGTCGAGCGGATGGCGAACGAAGCCGACCTTCAACCGGTTGGCGTACTCCGCTGTCGACTCGAGATCGGCGTGCCCGTTCGGCGAGTCGCCCTTGTCGGACTCGTCGAGCCGCTCAAACGCAACGCCCGCCGCGACCAGCGCCTGCGTCGCCCACGTGCCGCCGGTCTTCGGAACGTGCAGCAGGAGCATGTGCGGCGTCACTAGCGTCGGCATCGGCTGGCGGCGCTCCTCAATCGGTCGGCGTCCGTGATACCCGGGGGGGGACTCGAACCCCCAAGCTGTTACCAGCGGCGGTTCTTGAGACCGCTCCCTTTACCAATTTGGGCACCCGGGCGGGTGGCCCCGAGATCGTAGTATCCGCCGCAAGCCGAAACCGCGCGCGGGCGTGGTGGAATTGGTAGACACGCCGGCCTTAGGAGCCGGTGGGCGAAAGCCCTTGGGGGTTCAAGTCCCTCCGCCCGCATCGCGCCCGGCTTTAGCCGATCGAGTACGGCGCGGTCGCCGTCGCGCGGAGCATCGCTCCCGGTGGGACGGAGCTGAGGTAGGCGCAGGCCTCGTGGTTGCCCCCGCCGCGCGGGCCTGTGGAACCGTGGACCGTCGTCAGCGCCTTCAGCTTGACGTAGGCGTGGAGCACTCCGCCAGCGGGGTTGATCACGAGGATGTCGCCGGCGAGCGCGGCGTCCGCGGCCGCCGTCGGTGCGCACGGCGCTGCGGCGTTGAGGAACACCCGTAGCCGCGAACGATTGGACGAAAGCCCGCTTGCCGCGACGTGGAAGGTCCCCGGGATCGGCGTGGTGACGGGCTTGACGACGAGGTGGACCGTGTAGGGCGGGCCTGCGAGTGCGACACCGCTGCAGGCACCGGCGATCGCCAGTGCGGTGATGCCTGCGCCGAATCGAACACCTCTCGTTGCGCGTCGAGACCTGCTCATCGTCTCCCCCTCCAGGGTAGGTGGCGTCTCTTGGTCGTTCACTGCGTTCTCACCGCCGGGCGAGCCGGCGCTCGAGTCGCCGATGACGATAGCGCGGGTACGCGAGCGGGGCGGCGGGGGGCGAATCGTGGAAAGCTGCGACTCGAAAGCGCATGTCAAACGCTCGCCAGCCAGCAGATGACACGACTCCGGTGCTCGACCGTTTCCGGCTCGACGGCAAGGTGGCGGTGGTGACCGGTGGCAACCGGGGCCTCGGGCTCGCGTTCGCCCGCGCACTGACAGAGGTGGGCGCTCGGGTGGTCATCGCGGCGCGCGACCAGCCGCGATCGATGGAGCGGGCCGGCGAGCTTGGCGCGACGGCGGTCGAGGCGGACGTGACCGATCCCGACAGCGTCGCGGCGATGCTCGAAACGGTGACCGCCACGCTCGGGCCGGTCGATGTGCTCGTCAACAACGCTGGTGTCTGCTTCCACGGTCCTGCGCTCGAGGTGCCGGCAGTGGAGTGGCGGGCGGTGTGGGATGTGAACGTCGATGGCCTGTGGAACTGCTGCCGCGTGGTCGGCGCGCAGATGGTCGAGCGGCGCGGCGGGGTCATCGTCAACATCGGGTCGCTGTCGGGACTGATCGTCAACCGCCCGCAGATGCAGCCGGCCTACAACGCGTCGAAGGCTGCGGTGCACCAGCTGACGAAGTCGCTCGCCGCCGAGTGGGCGCCCCACGGCGTCCGCGTCAACGCGCTCGCGCCCGGCTACATCAAGACAGAGATGGCGCCGGTCGATCGGCCGGAGTTCCGCCGCAACTGGATCGAGGACGCGCCGATGCAGCGCTACGCCTATCCGCACGAACTCGGCCCGTCGCTGGTGTACCTGGCTAGCGACGCGTCGAGCTTCATGACCGGCAGCGTGTTGGTGGTCGACGGCGGCTACTCGCTCTGGTAACGGCCGCTTCGTCCCGTTAGGCTCGCGGCTTAGGCTGGCTTTCGAACAGGGAGAGCGCGATGAGCAGCGAGCGCAGGACGCTCGAGGTGCAGGCGCCCGACGGCAGGATGCTCTGCGTCCAGCTCGCGGGTGATCCCGACGGGGTCCCTGTGGTGCTCAACCCGGGAACGCCGAACTCGCGGCTGCTGTTCGACCCGTGGATTGCGGATGCGCGCGCCAAGGGGATTCGCCTGATCAGCTACGACCGGCCGGGCTATGGCCACTCGACCCGTCACGAGGGACACACGGTCGCCGACGGTGCGCGCGATATCGAGACGATCCTCGACGAGCTCGGGATCGAGCGGTTTGCGGTCTGGGGCTTCTCGGGCGGCGGGCCCTACACGCTGGCGACCGCGGGGCTCCTGCCCGACCGGGTGGTCGCGGCCGGGTCGGTCTGCGCGATCGCGCCGTGGGACGCGCCGGGTCTCGACTACTTCACCGGCATGGGTGAGGACAACCTCGAGGAGATCAAGCTGTACTTCGAGGACCCCGAGGCGTCGCGCGCTAAGGGCCGGGAGCAGCTGGCTGCCACGCTCGCGGTCACGCCGGAGGGGATGACGGAGGCGTGGAAGACGCTTCTGTCAGATGCCGACGCCGCGGTTCTGACCGGAGAGTTCGCGAGCTACATGGTTGACGGGATCCGGGACGGCCTCGCGCCGGGCGACGACGGCTGGTGGGATGACGGCGTGGCTCACCTGACCCCGTGGGGGTTCGCCTTCGACTCGATCCGCGTGCCGGTGAAGGTCTGGCACGGCCGCCAGGACCGCTTCGTTCCCTTCCAGCATGGTGAATGGCTGGCGGCGAACATCCCGGGCGCGCAGGCCGCACTGACCGACGACGACGGCCACCTCACGCTCCTCGTCAACCGGTTCACAGACGTTCATGACTTCCTGCTCGCGCACTTCTGAACAGCGCTCGACGCCGCCGATTTGACGGACGGGCCGGCGGGGGGCACACTCATCCGATGCCAGCGAGCGAGATCGATGCATACCTGGCCGGCGTCGAGGAACCCGGGCGCACGACCCTCCAGCAGCTGCGCGAGACGATCCTCGCGATCGTCCCCGACGCCGAGCAGGGGATGTCCTACGGGTTGCCGGCATTCCGGCTCGCCGGCGAGACGATCGCCGGGTTCGCCGCGTTCAAGCGGCACCTGAGCTACCTCCCGCACAGCGGCTCGGTGCTCAGCAAGCTGTCGAAGGAGACGGCGGCCTACGAGCAGACGAAGGGGTCGCTGCACTTCCCGATCGACCAACCGCTCCCCGAGGAGCTCGTCCGCAGGCTGCTCGAAGCGCGGATCGCACAGGCGCACCGGTAGGCGCTCCCCGCAGTCAGGCGTCGCAGCACCGACGGAGCGCCGCACGGCCGCAGCGCAGCGAGCCGCCCTGCGGCCCTAGAGTGAGCGCCGAGATGGCGGGGACGAGCGAGCAGCAGCTGATCTGGCACCACGTCCTCGCGCCGGACGAGCTGCCCGATGGTCGCGTCAAGACCGTCGCGGCGGGCAGCCACAGCCTCGCGATGACCCACTACGAGGGTCGCTACGCAGCCCTCAGCAACCGCTGCCCGCATCAGGGCGGGCCGCTGGGGGAGGGGTCGATCGAGAAGGGGATGCTGCGCTGCCCGTGGCACGGCTACGACTACTGCCCGCTCGATGGCAGCTCGCCGTTCGGTGACAGCGTGCCCACGTTCGCTGTCGAGGTCCGCGCGGACGGCATCTATGTCGGGCTCGAGCCGGACGCGCCGCACGTGCGGACCGTCAGCGACGTGATGGCGCAGACGCTCGTCAACTGGGGGGTGACCCACGTCTTCGGGATGGTCGGCCACTCGAACCTCGGCCTCGCCGACGCGCTGCGCCGCCAGGCGCAGGACGGGAAACTCACCTACATCGGGATCCGCCACGAGGGGGCAGCGGCGTTCGCCGCGTCCGCGTACGGCAAGCTGACCGGCCGGCCGGCGGCCTGCCTGACGATCGCGGGTCCGGGTGCGACCAACCTGCTCACCGGGCTGTGGGACGCGAACGTCGATCGCTCGCCCGTGCTCGCGCTGACCGGCCAGGTCGACACGCAGGTTCTCGGGCCCGGCGCGTTCCAGGAGGTCGACCTCTCCGCGGCGTTCGGCAAGGTCGCGCGCTGGACGCAGACGGTGCTCGAGACCTCCAAGCACGCGGAGCTGATGTCGCTCGCCTGCAAGCACGCGATCCTCGCCGAGGGCCCTGCCCACCTGATCTTCCCCGACGAGGTGCAGACGCTCCCGGCCGCCGAGAGCGCACCGGCCGGAGCGCCCGAAGGCCGCCTCGCCGACCTCGAGATCTCACCGCCGCCGGCCGCCCTCGACCGGGCTGTCGAGCTGCTCGCGAACGCGCGCCGACCGGTGATCATCCTCGGCCACGGCGCCCGCTTTCACCGCGACGAGGTGATCGCCCTCGCCGAACACCTACAGGCGCCCGTCATCACGACGTTCAAGGCGAAGGGCCAGATCGCCGACGACCATCCGCTCGCGACCGGCGTGCTCGGGCGCAGCGGAACGCCGGTCGCGAGCTGGTTCATGAACGAGTCCGACCTGCTGCTGGTGCTCGGTGCGTCGTTCTCCAACCACACCGGCATCTACGCCGGCAAGCCGATCATCCAGGTCGATCGCGACCCGCTCCAGCTCGGCAAGTTCCACCCGGTCACGGTGCCGGTCTGCGGCGAGATCGGTGTCGTCACCGCGCTGCTCACTGCGCGCCTCGCAGCACCGCCGCCCGACCGCGCCGATCAGCGCTCGGAGCTCGCCGAGCGCTGGGCGATCTGGCGCGCGGAGAAGCGCAGCCGCGAGCAGGACGACCGCGGCGGCGGCGTCAACTCGGCCGCGGTCTTCGCCGCGCTCGGCCGCCACGTGCCGAAGGACGCCGTGATCGCGGTCGATGTCGGCAACCACGCCTACTCGTTCGGCCGCTACTTCGAGTGCAAGGCCGGCCAGTCGGTGCTGATGTCGGGCTACCTCGGCTCGATCGGCTTCGGCTACCCCGCGGCGATCGGCGCCTGGGCCGCCGCGCCCGACCGCCCGATCTACGCGGTCACGGGCGACGGCGGCTTCGCGCAGTACATGGCCGAGCTCCTGACCGCCGTCAAGCACGAGATGCGGATCGTCCACGTGCTGCTGAACAACGGCCAGCTCGGCAAGATCGCCAAGGAGCAGCGCGCCGGCGACTGGGAGGTCTGGCAGACCTCGCTTCACAACCCGGACTTCTCGAAGTACGCGGAGATCTGCGGCGCGCTCGGAATCCGTGTCACGCAGGCGAGTGAGCTCGAGGGCGCGCTGGCGGCCGCGAGCGCGCACGGCGGTCCCGCACTCGTCGAGATAATCAGCGACCCCGACCTGATCTGAGTAACGCGACCAAGGAGCCTCCGATGAACCCGCTGAGCACCGAACAGGAGCGCCTCTGCGAGGAGTCGAGCACCGACTTCTCCGACCTGCGCGCGCTCTACATCAACTGTACGCTGAAGCGCTCGCCCGAGGTCTCCAACACCCAGGGCCTCGCCGACCAGTCGATCGCGATCATGGAGCGAGTTGGCGTGCACGTCGATCTGATCCGCGCGGTCGATCACGACATCGCGACCGGCGTCTACGGCGACATGACCGAGCACGGCTGGGCCTCCGACCAGTGGCCCGCGATCTACGAGCAGGTGATGGCGGCGAACATCCTCGTGATCCTCACGCCGATCTGGCTCGGCGAGAAGTCCTCGGTCTGCACGCGCATCATCGAGCGCCTCTACGGCAACAGCCACCTGCTGAACGACCAGGGCCAGTGGGCCTACTACGGCCGCGTCGGCGGCGCGATCATCACCGGCAACGAGGACGGTGCGAAGCACTGCGCGATGAACATCCTCTACTCGCTGCAGCATCTCGGCTACGCGATCCCGCCGCAGGCCGACTCCGCCTGGCTCGGCGAGGCGGGTCCCGGCCCGAGCTACCTCGATCCCGGCTCGGGCGGCCCCGAGAACGACTTCACCAACCGCAACACGACCTTCCTGACCTGGAACCTGCTGCACCTCGCGCGCCTGCTGAAGGACGCCGGCGGCTTCCCGGCTCACGGCAACCAGCGCGCGAAGTGGGATGCCGGCTGTCGCTTCGACTTCCCCAATCCCGAGCACCGCTGAGCGAGAAAGCCAGCGCCGCGGCGCACGCACCGGCGCCGGCAGCGCGGCCGCGAGACGCGGCACGCACGTAGCACCCCAGGTTCAAAACACGAACCGTTAGTGTAGGCTAACGGTGCGTCATGACTTACGGAGCCGAAGCACTCACCGCGCTCGCCGACCCCACCCGCCGGGCGATCTTCGAGCGGCTCGCCGACGGTCCGCGCGCCGTCGGGGAGCTCGCGGCGGGACTCCCGGTCAGCCGGCCCGCGGTCTCACAGCACCTGCGCGTCCTGAAGGGCGCGGGGCTCGTGTCCGACCGCGCGGACGGCACGCGGCGCATCTATCAACTCGACCCCGACGGGCTGGGCGCCCTGCGCGCCTACCTCGACCAGTTCTGGAACCAGTCGCTCGCCGCCTACAAGGAGGCCGTCGAGCGCACCGACAAGGAGCCCCAATGAGCACAACAGACACAGCCGTCCACACCGCGGTCGTCGTCGACGCGCCGATCGACCGCGCGTTCGCCGTCTTCACCGACGGGATCGGCACCTGGTGGAACAAGGATCACCACATCCTCGAGGCGCCGCTCGCCGAGATGATCTTCGAGCCGCACGTCGGCGGGCGGATCATCGACCGCGGCGTCGACGGCAGCGAGAGCAGCTGGGCGCGCGTGCTCGCCTACGACCCGCCGCAGCGGCTCGTCTTCAGCTGGGAGATCAGCACCCAGTGGCAGATCGAGACCGACCCCGAGAAGGTGAGCGAGGTCGAGGTCCGCTTCACCGCCGAGGGCCCCGCCCGCACGCGCGTCGAGCTCGAGCACCGCAACCTCGAGCGCCACGGCGACGGCTGGGAGCAGATGCGCGACTCGGTCGGCTCGGACGCGGGCTGGGCCAGCGGGCTGCACGGCTATGCCGCGGTGGTGGGTGCGGCCTGAGGTCTGGTTGGGGGTGGGTCGCGCGCGTGCCACGAGAGCACGCGCGCGGCGGCGCCTGGTAGAGGGGCGCGGCGCTGGCTCAGTCCGCGATTCTGAATGAGGTGTCAGTCCGCGAGGCCGCGGCGCTGTAGCCACCCCCCGAGGATCGTCTCGGCGCGCGTCAGCCGGTGGGCGGCGCACAGCTCGATCAGCGCCTCCGCGCCGGCGCGCGCGCCCGGGCCGTCGAGCGTCGAGAGCGCGGCGAGCGCGAGCTGTGACTCCGCGATGGTGAGGCCGCGCTCGAGTGCCAGCCGCGCGACCCAGCGCGTCGCCGCGCGCGGGAACGTGTCCGGCTCGAGCTCCAGAAACGCAAGGGAGATCGCGAGACCGTCCTCGAGGTCGATCCGCTCGAGCTCCGCGGCCGCCGAGCGGATCACGGCGATCGACGGGCCGGCGAGCGCGCGGCGAAAGCGGGCGTAGGGCCGTCCCTCCGAGGTCATCGCACCGGCGCCTGTCGCACGAACGTATGTTCGCACGGGACGCAAGGGCGAGTGCTGAGCAATGCGAAATGCATTGCGAGACGCTATGCTGCGCGCGTGCAGTTCGTTGTCCGCGTCCCGGAATCGCTCGTCGCGTCGGTTGATGCACTGGTGAGCGACCGACGTTTCGCCTCGCGCTCCGAGGTCGTGAGGGCGGGCCTCGAGGCGCTGATCGAGCGCGAACGGCGTGGGGCGATCGGCAGCGCGATAGTCGCGGGCTACGAGCGGCAGCCGCAGGACGGCGACGACCTCGAATGGCCGGACGCGGCGACCGCGGCGATGATCGCCGAGGAGCCCTGGTGAGGGCGCCGCGCCAGGGCGAGGTCTGGTGGGCGCAGGCGGGCGACAAGCGCCGCCCGGTCCTGATCGTCACACGCAGCGAGGCCGTGCCGGTGCTGAAGCGGCTCGTCGTCGCGCCGGTGACGCGCACTGTCCGCGGCATCCCGACCGAGATCGCGCTCGGCGAGGACGAGGGCCTCGGAGTGGACTGCGCCGCATCGTTCGACAACCTTCAACCGGTCAACCGCCATCTCCTGACCGAGCCGATCGGGCGACTACGCGCGGAGCGCCGCCGCGAGGTCTGCCGTGCGCTCGCGGCGCTGGGCGACTGCTGAGCGCTACGGCGCGCCGACGCTGAGCGACCCGGAGCCGGGGAGGAGGACCTCGGCGTGTTGGTCGAGCGTGATGACCTTGCCGATCAGCGTGGCCTGCGAGACGGTGCGCGGCGCTGCCGCGAGGAAGCGGTAGACGATCAGGTCGTGGATGTCGAGGCTCTGGGCGAGGCGGAAGCCGGGGGCGGGTGGGTCTGAGGCGCCGGGCCGAAGCGGGAAGAACCCGATCTCGTCGATCTCGCGGACGCTCGTCGTGGCGCCGCTCGGCATGTTGTGGAGCGGCGGCATGTAGTACTCGAGCGGCGCCGAGCCGAGCTCCTCGAGCGTGATCGCGCGGCTGCTGCGCTGCCCGTCGAGCGGCTTGCGCAGGGCGGCGACGACTCCGCGCCAGTCGCTGCGCTGAAGTCGAACGTTGCGGTTCACGTCGAGCGTGACCGCGAGGAACGCGAGCGCGACGAGCGCGGCGAGCGCCATGCCGGCGCGCCGCGTCGGCGGGGCGCCGGCGAGCACCGCGACCAGCGCCGTCAGCGGGATCATCGCCGCGACGACGTTGCGCGGCGCCAGATAGTCGGCGCCGCCGACCGCGAGGACGAGCGGGATCAGGACCCCGCACGCGGCGATCACGAGCGCCAGGAGCGCGCCGCGGCGTGCGGTCCCGTCCAGTCCCCGCACGAGCCCGAGCACGACGGCGGCGACGATCAGTAGCGCTATCAACAGCTCTATCCCGTGACCGAGCGGCGAGCCTGAGTAGCCGGTCAGGTAGTACTGCGGGATCGACTGGATCCGGCTCGACAGGGCCCACCTCGAGATCCACTGCGTCCCGTGACCGCCCTGCGCCAGGACGAGCGGCACGAGCGCGAGTCCGACCACCGTCGGGACGGCACAGGCCGCCAGCGCGGCGCGCCGGCGAGCCGGGTCGCGCAGCAGCCATAGGATCATCGGGATCAGCAGGAAGACCTCGAAGTAGAACGTCAGTAGCGCGAGCGACGCACTGAGCGCAAACCACGCGAGCCGGCGCGGCGTCGGCTCGTGATCGGCGCGCAGGAAGCAGAGCAGCGCGATCGCCGACAGCAGCACGTAGAGCCCGTAGGCCCGCGCCTCCTGCGAGTACCAGACGAACAGCGGGTTGACCGCGACCAGAGCGGCGCAGACGATCGCCGTGCGCCGCCCGCCCGCCAGCTCGCGGCCGACCGCCCATGCGACCGGCACGGTGAGCGTGCCCGCGACCGCGGAGGGGAACCGCAGCGAGACGACGCCGGTCCCGAAGAGGCGCGACCACGCCCACGCGACGATGTACCAGAGGGGTGGCGTGTTCTCGGTCTGGACGACGTGGTGAAGCGTCGTGAAGAGGCCGGCGCTCAGCACGTGAACGGGCGTGAACGCCTCGTCGTACCAGAAGCTCTGGAGATCGAGCGTCGAGAACCGCAGGGCGGCAGCGATCAGCGTCAAGACCGCCAGCGGCCACCACGCAGGGAGGGCCCGAGCTGCGCTCGCCGTCTGATCCTTGCGCCCGGCGCCCCGCCCGATCTCAGCGACTCCGGTCAAGGCGGCCATGTAACCACACCGTGTGCCCGCAGTGTCCCGGCGCCCGCCGGCGTAGCGGGCCGCTCCGCTAGCGTGGGCCGCCGCCCAGCCGCCCTCCCCATGGACAGCCTTTCGGACAGCACCGAGCCGACGCACGCGCGTGGCGCCCTCGAGCACGTTCGCCTGCTCGCCCTGAGCGGTGCCACCGCGATCGCGTTCTCGAGCACGCTCGTGGCGCTCAGCAGAGCGTCACCCTCGACCGCTGCGATCTTCCGCTGCGCCTACGCGCTGCCGCCGCTCGCCTACCTCGCCTACCGCGAAGACCGCCGCCACGGCCGGCGTACCCTGATCGAGCGCCGAGCCGCGCTGCTCTCCGGCGTCTTCTTCGCCGCCGACCTCGTGCTCTGGCACACCTCGATCGAGGACGTCGGCGCGGGTCTCGCGACCGTGCTCGCCAACGGCCAGGTCGTGCTGCTGCCGCTGCTCGCGTGGGGTCTGCGCTCGGAGTTCCCCGGCCGGCGCCTGATCGCCGCGATTCCGGTCGCGGCGCTCGGCGTGCTGCTCATCTCCGGCGTTGTTGGCCATCACGCCTACGGCCGCAACCCGACCGCGGGCGCTCTCTACGGCGTCGGAGCGGGCGTCGCCTACGCCGCCTTCCTCTTCCTGCTGCGCGAGGGAGGCACCGACCTGCGGCGCACCGCGGGCCAGCTGTTCGATTCGACGCTCGTCGCAACCGTCGTCGCCGCCGCGATCGGAGTTGTGATCGGCGACGCGAGCTTCGTCCCGACCTGGCCCGGCGCCGGGTGGCTGATCGTGCTCGCGTTCACCTCGCAGGTGATCGGCTGGCTACTGATCGCTCGCTCGCTGCCGCGCGCGCCGGCGGCGCTCGTTGCGGTACTCCTCACCTTCCAACCGCTCGGCTCGGTCGCGATCGCCGCTGTGGTGTTGGGGGAGGCGCCGAGCATGCTCCAGCTCGTCGGCGTCGCTGTCGTTGTGGCGGCGCTCCTCGCGGCGACGCTCGGCCGTGGCGCGCCCTCACCGCCGACCGCTCCCGCGTGCGCCGGTTCGGAGCGGCCATGATGTGACGCGTGGCGGGTGCAGAGGCGATCGAGACGTTCCCCTGCTTCGGCGGCACTGTGACCGTCATCGTGACGGGTGCCGGTCCCGCCGGAGCACCCGCCGCCGCCGCGGCCGCCGCCAAGCGCCGCCTGCTCGAGTGGCACGACCAGTTCTCACGGTTCGAGCCGGGGAGCGAGCTGTCCAGGTTGAACGTCGACCCGCGCGACACGGTTCCCGTCAGTCCGGTCATGGCGCGCTTCGTCGAGGCGCTGCTGGCAGCCGCACAGGCGAGCGGGGGCCTGGTGGACGCGACGATGGTCGGCGAGATCGAAGCAGCGGGCTACGCGTCGCACTTCGAAGGCGACGGCGTCCCGCTCGCGCAAACGCTCGAGTTGGCGCCGGCGCGCGCCGCGGGCGCAGCGCACCCGCAGGCGCGCTGGCGCTCGGTCGGCGTTGACCGCCGTGCCGGGACGGTGACGCGCCCGCCCGGGGTTAGCCTCGACAGCGGTGGAGTCGCAAAAGGCCTCTTCGGCGACATCCTCGCGGGTATCCTCGACGGTCACGACAGCTTCGCGATCGACTGCGCCGGGGACGTGCGCCTCGGCGGGCGCGCGCACCTCGAGCGTCCGGTTCAGGTGGCCAGCCCGTTCGCGACGGAGTTCCTACACGTCTTCTCGCTGGCCGCCGGCGCGGTCGCAACAAGCGGCATGGGCAAGCGCAGCTGGCTCGACACCGAGGGGCGGCCCGCACACCACCTGCTCGACCCGGCCACCGGCAGGCCCGCCTTCACAGGCGTCGTCCAGGTGACCGCCGTGGCGCCGACCGGGGTGGAGGCTGAATGGCGAACGAAAGCCGCGCTCCTCAGCGGACCGCAGGAGGCGGCGCAATGGCTGCCCCACGGCGGCGTCGTTGTATACGACGATGCAAGCACGGACGTCGTTGGTACAAAGCGTTAGACTCGGTTGCTCGGTGAAGGCGGCAGGGTGGCCGCCCGAGGGTAAAGCTGGTGGGTCATGCGGGTAGGGCTCGTTCTCGGCGGCGGCGGTGTCGTCGGAGCATCTTGGATGGTGGGCGCGCTTCAGGCTCTCGAGCAGGAGGCGGGGTTCCGCGCCGACCGTGCGACCCGCGTGCTCGGAACGTCCGCCGGCGCGCTCGTCGGAGCGCTCGGTGCGGCCGGCGTCTCACCTGAAGACATGGGCCACTACGCGTCCGGGACCGCGAGCCACATCGTCGGTGATGCGGCCGCCTCCTATAAAGCGGCGCTCTGGCCGCCGCCGCTCGGCTTCGGATCAGCGCGCATGGCCGCCGCGATGCTCCGCCAGCAGCGCGACCGCAGCGTCGGCGCGCTACTGATGGGCCTCCTCCCGCGCGGGGTGATCAACACCGACCCGATCCACAAGCTCGTCGAACGCGTCGTCGGCGCCGCCTGGCCCGATCGCCCGAGCCTTCGCGTCGTCGCCTGCGACTACGCGACCGGTCAGCGAATCACGTTCGGGTCGGCCTGGGCGCCGATCTCGAGTGTCGGCGCCGCGGTTGCGGCCTCGTGCGCGATCCCCGCGTTCTTCCGCCCGGTCGAGATCGCCGAGCGCGCCTATGTCGACGGCGGGATCCACTCGCATTCGAACCTCGACCTGATCGCAAGCGAAGAGCTCGACCTCGTGATCTGCCTCAGCCCGATGTCATCGCGCGCCGCCACCACCGCGACGACGATGCTCGAACGGATCGCCGCCGCCCGCCGCCGCCGCGCGTCCGCCGCCCTCGCGAACGAGGGCCGTGTCCTGCACCGCGCCGGCACACGGTTCGTGGTGCTCGAGCCCGACCTCGAGGATCTCCAGGCGATGGGCGCAAACCCGATGGCCCGCGACCGCGCCGACCGCGTGATCGAGACCGCGCGCGAGACCGCAACGCGCGCGATCCGCCGCGCCGGACTCACTGCCGCCCTGGCACCCGCAGCCGCCGCGTAGCGGCTCCGCGCCCGCCCACGCTCCCTCTACACTCCGCTATCCGCGCGCCGGCGCGCGTGGGGGACTGGTGTATCGGTAACACGGTGGTCTCCAAAACCGCAACGCCAGGTTCGATTCCTGGGTCCCCCGTCGTCCGAGAGTTGCCTTCCATCTTGGACCTTTGAGGCCTGCGGCTGCTCGTCGCGCGTGGGGCCGGGCCTCACGCGTCGGTGGGCGCGCGGGCGATTTTCGCCATCCCTGGCGCGCGTGCTCTCGCGATCCTTGAGCGATTTGCGGGTCGGCGTGGCGGCTGACGGCTTCGACGTCGTGGCCGCGTGCGCGGAGCTCGCGTGCGAGCACCGCCCAGACATCGAGTCCGCTTCCGACCAACCTCGCCCGGCGACCGGCGGGGCGGTCGCTGAACCTCACGAGTGGGTGCATATCCATCCGCAGGCCCGCCTCGAAGTGGCGCTGCGCCGACGTCCGTGGCGGCATGTGCGCGGCGCCGCGCACGCTCGGCAACGTTCGCAACCGCGAGCATGCGGATCACGGGGTTGCCCACTGATTGTCCCTCCGCGTCGGATCGCGTCGGATGCGTACCCGGCACGATGCGCACCGACCCCGGCCACCCACGATCTTGAGACCGCGCCAGCCGGTCGCTGTCTACCGCGTCATCGACGAGGCCGAGCTGCTCGGCGTGGTTCTGGACGCCGATGCGCCGTTGGACGAGCGCCCGGGTCCGCGGCCGGGGCTTGCAACCTTGAGTTCTGGACGGCCCCGTAGGTCGCTCCGACCGGGCGTCCTCGCGGTGAGCCGGGGCCGTGTCATCTGTGCGGTCGCGGCAATCGCACTTGCGGGCTTTCTCGGGTCGCGTGTTCTGGGCGGGGCGGGTCGAGCCGCCCGGACCAGGCCCGACCGTTTGGCTGTGGTCCGCTCGCTGTCGGTGGCAGGCGGTGTCACGGCCTCCGTACCGACCTGGTCCAGCGGCACAGCTGCTCGCCATCAGCGCAGCCGGCACCCGCTGCCCGCTAGCACGCGGCGTGCAAGCGCGCAGGACGTAACGCGCAGACCGGCGGTTCTCAACGCCGAGCCGCCCCCGTCGCGTTTCGCGGTGACGGCGTCGCGCACGCAGCCAGTGCAGCCGCCCGTGACCGCAGCGCCCCAGGAGTTCGGATTCGAACGGTGAGATCGACGCGCGCGACGAGACCGAATGTGACCGTTGAGCGAAGATCGCTTCGTGCTCTGAGGTGCGGTCGGCTGGCCCGCGAGCTCGCGGTCGCGCTTGCCGCTTCAGGAGCGGTATTCGCGGTGATCGGTGCGGCCACGCTGCTGCGCCATAACCGGGGACAGCGCCCGCGCGATGGGCGCGTAGAGACGCGGCAAAGTGAGTCGTTTTCGGCCGGACGCAGCGCCGCAGACACCCGCGCTCGCGACCGCCTGATGCGCCATTAGCAGCAACGACCACGACCGACAGAAGGGACCGCATGGAATGACACGTGCCTACACACGCCTCTGCATCACAGTGCTCCTGATCCTCGCGCCGGCCGCTGCAATGCCCGCGAGAGCTCTCGCGGCGGATCGGCCGCAACTGACTGTCGCGCCCCTTGCTGCGGCGAACTCGCTCGAAACCGCGGCGAGCCGCGCGAGCGACCTCGGACGAACTATTGCCTTCAGCCTGATCGGGTTGGCGCTGGCCGTGTCGGCGGTCGTGCTGGTTTTCCGGCGTGATTTCAAGGAGGCAATCGGGCTGCTCGTTATCGGAGTGATCGCCGTAATGCTCGCCAGCCCGGTCGGCGTGAGCGTCCTGAAGGACACAGTCTCGACGCTGTTCGGACCCGGGTAGATCAGCGTGGGTGACGCGGAACTCGAGGTCCGCTCGTATCGCGGTGTCTTCTCGCTAGAGCGCCGGATCTACCGGATCGACACGCTGCGGTTGAATCCTGCGGGGGTGCCGCTGCGCGGCGTCGCCTACTGCGTGGCCCTCGTTGGCGCGGCGATCGCCGCGCGTACGTTGCCGGGGCTTGCGTGGCTTGCGGCGCAGGTGCCGTGGTACTTCCGCTACGTCGGGATTCCGGTGAGCTGCGCCTGGTTCCTGGCGGTGATCCGTATCGACGGGCGCGTGTTTCACGTGTCCGCCGCCGCGATTCTGAGGCATCTAAGCCGAGCCCATGGCGTGCGCGGGTTCGGGGGAGGGGCCAATCGGCCCACCACGTGGTCTCCGCCGCCGATCGTATTCATCGCCGACGGTTCCGAGGGCTCGTTCCGGTCGCTCCGCTACCACGGACCGGGGTTGGCACTCGTGTGCGGCCCCCATCACCGGGTCGAGTGGGTACCCCGGCTGCGCCCCCAAAGTCGCCGCCGAGTATCGATCCACCCGATCGTCGGGTCCGGTGGGCGAGATACGCGCGCTGCGCTCGAGCTGACCGCGGACGCCGTTCTCGAGGTCTCGCCGCGGCCGGTTGCCGCGATCGGCCATCGGGTGGCGTGAGATGCGCCCGCTGTCGTTCGTCTACGGCAATTGCCTGCTCGGATCCTGCGGCCCGTGGGCGCTGTTTGTGCTTGCACCTCACACGTACGCGTGCCTTTCCCGCGAGCGTAAGGCCTCGCATCTGGTGCAGCTGATGGCGGCGCTGGAGGCCGCCGAAGCCGACGTCCAGCTGATCCGGACAGGCCGATGTTGGAACGCCGACGGGTACCTCTCGGCGCTCGCCGCCGACGAAAGCGGCCCGCACGTCCGCGCACGACGCCGGTACGTGGACGAGCAGCGCGAGGCGTTGGCCTCCGGTCTCGGTGATGCGCCCAGTGTCTTTCTCGCCGTCAGTCTCCAGGCGCCGGCGCGGGACGTCGCGAGCTTCGTCTCGTCACTCGCCGACCAGGGCTTGAGCGGACTTCGGACGCGTCTGCGCGAGTCGGTTCGACTCGGGGAGCAGCGAATCATGTCGGTGCGCGAACTCGAGCGGCTGCGACTGTCCGCCGATGCTGCGCACGCCCGAATCGCCGGGTTTGTAGAGGCCCGCCCGGCAAGAACACCGGAAGTGCAGTGGCTCGTCCGGCGTGGCTTCTGCCGAGGCATAGGAGAGCCGGTCGTTGACGAGCTGCACGTACCGCAGGCGCTCGTGTTCGAGCGCAACGGAACAGCTCGTCTGGCTCCGCTCGAAGCGGACGTGATGCGCTGGTGTGACAGTCACGTCGAGCAATCCGGACGCCGCCTTCGCGTCGAGTCGGAGCTCGGGGTCAGCTGGCAGGCCCACCTCGTCGCCGGAGCGCTGCCGGAGCGGGCGCACTTTCCGAGTACTCGTCTCGAGGTCATGTTCGCCCCGCCCGAGTCGTTGTGGTTCCCGATCGATCTCGCGCTCACGGCGCGATTCCTCCCCAACGAACTGGCGATGCGACTCGTTCGCCGCCGGGTACAGGATGCGGATGAGATCGCCCGCGCCGAGTCGGCAGGCGACCAGGGGGTGTCCGACCGCGGCTTCGATCGCACGCAGGACGCGCGCGATCTGCTGGCCTACCTACAAGCCGCCAGCCACCCACCGCTCCTGCGCTGCACGCTTGCGATTGCCGTCGGAGCGGACAGCGAGGAGGAGCTCGAGCGGCGCGTCGAGGCGTGTCGGCGCGCCTATGGCGAGGTTCAGCTTCATCGCCCGCTCGGAGATCAGCTCCGGCTGTTCGCGCATCATCTCCCCGGGCAGCGATCAACCGTCACCGGGTACGACGCGGTGCTGACCCCTGAGCAGGCGGCGGCGATGATGCCGCTGGCGACACACACCGTCGGTTCCAGGGGCGGCTTCTACCTCGGGTACACGCTGAACGGCTCGCGTCACGCCGTCAGGTTCAACCTGCGCGAGGGTTCTGACACCGATCGCAACGCGGCAATACTCAGCCTTGGCGCGCTCGGGTCAGGCAAGACAACGCTTGACCAGAAACTTACCTACGAAGCTTTTCTGTTGGGCGCGCGGGTGGTCGACTGCGACCCTAAGGGTGACCACCGCATGCACGAGCTGGACGACGTGGCTCCGCATGCCGAGACGATTGCCCTGCGCGGTGAGCGCTCGCTGCGCGGCATGCTCGACCCGCTCCGTGTCGCGCCGGCCCATATGCGCCAGGACGCGACGGTGTCGTTCCTCTGCGACCTGCTTCCGATGCGCGCGCCGGCAGAATGGGAAACGGCGATCGTCAGAGCCGTCGACGCGGTCATGCGGCGCAGCAACGAGCCGAGTTGCCACGAGGTCATCGGCGCGCTTGGCGGCGGCGACGAGGTCGATTGCCAGGTTGCCAAGACGCTCGAGGTCTACGCCGCGGCCGGTCTCACGCAGCTCGGCTTCGCCGACCCGGACGTTCGATTGCCGCCTGTCGGTACCCGCCAGGTGACCTACGTTTCGATTCGCGACCTGCCGGCGCCGCAGGTCGGTGTCGCGCGCGCGGAGTACTCCCCGCTCGAACGTGTCGGTCAACAGGTGGTGCGGCTGATAGCGATGTTCGCGATGCAGTTGATGTCGGCGGAGCGCTCCCGTCTGAAGGTCTTCTCGTTCGACGAGGGTTGGCGACTGCTCGGGGACCCGGTCGGCCGAACGCTGCTTGCATCTCTGCAGCGCATGGGCCGCAGCGAGCTCGCGGTTCCGATCATCAGCACACAGCTTGTGGCGGACACCCTGCTGGACGGCCGCGACGCGATCGACAACCTGATCGGCGCGACGTTCGTCTTCGGGCTTCGCTCAGAGGCCGAGGCGCGCCGGGCGATGGCGCTCCTCGACCTCGATCCCGACGACGCCGGGATGCGAGATCGATTGCTCTCCTTTGACCGGGGGCGCTGTTTGATGCGCGACCACCGCGGCCGAGTCGAGGCAGTTCAGGTTGATCTCGTGGCGCCCCGCCTGCTGAGGCACTTCTCAACCACGCCACCGGCTTGAGCTTCGCGACGTTCGCGCCGCGCGCCCGGCGCCAGCTGGCCGCTCTGACGGTGGTTTTGCTCCTGGCGCCGCACAGCGCCGACGCAGCGACGCGCCACCGGCACGGGACCGCGAGTGCCGGCGGGGCGCTGTCGCGCTCGGAGCCGTCGGCGCCTGTCCCGGCCGGATCGTCGAACTTCGAGCCCGATCCGCTCGCGGCGAACGGCTTCGCCAGCCCGGCTTGCAGTACCGCCGAGCTCTACGCCCAGATCTCGGCGGCTGCGCGGACCGACTGCCGGATATCGGGTGTAGCTGTGGCGCCGGTCCCACTCTCGAACTACGCATTCGACACGAACGTGGCCTCAGGCCTCGACGCAAGCTTTGTCGACGATGTGAAGTCGATCGTTCAGGACCTCCTTGTTACGCCTGTCTGGACCGCGATTGTCTGGCTTGTGCACGTCGTCGTCGTGGCGCTCGAATGGTGCTACGCGATCGATCTCCTCGCGCCGAAGACGCTCGGCGCGGTGGTGCAGGCGCTCAGCAGCGCGGAGCGAATCTTTACCGAGCCGTGGCTGGGGCTCGCGCTCGCCATGGCGGGCGTGGCGTTTGCTTACAACGGTCTCGTGCGTCGGCGCGTATCGGAGACGCTCGGTCAGGCCGTGCTGATGGCGGCGATGATCGCCGTGGGTCTGTGGATCATCGCTGACCCTGTGAACACTGTTGGCGCTGTGAGTCACCTCGCAGACGAGGCGGCTCTCGGCACGGTCGCGGCAACGACAACCGGGAACGCTGACCAGCCGACAGGCAGCCTCGACACGGCGCTCTCCGGCGTCTTCGACAGCGCCATCACGGGGCCGTGGTGCTACCTCGAGTTCGGCGACGTTGACTGGTGTCGTGACCCATCCAGGCTCGACCCGAGCCTTGTTGGAACCGCGCGAGCGCTCGAGCGTCTCTACGGCACGGGAGCGACTTGCCACAGTTCGCCGCCAGGGCTCGTGTTCTGCGGATCGGCCGGAAGCGCCGAGCAGCGGTTCTACGCGGACACAGCGATTGCGCTTTCGGCGGCGAGGACCAACGGCGCTCTCTTCCTCGCCTTGCCGGCTGACGGACTGACCAGAGACGCACTCTCGAGCCAGACTTCGCTGCCCACGCTGTACGGCACTCTGTGCGGCGGCAGCGACCCGACCGCTTGCACTGCGGGTACAGCGCCGCAAGCCGAATTCAGAACCGCCGAGGGCACTTGGCCTCGAGTCGGCGGCCTTCTCCTGATCGCGATCGGAACCGCAGGCATGCTCGCGATGCTCGGCTTCATCGCGCTGCGACTGCTCGGATCGGCGATCGCCGTTCTCGTCTACCTGCTGCTGGCGCCGCTGGCGGTACTTGCGCCCGCGTTTGGTGATGGGGGCCGCGACACGTTTCGTGTGTGGCTGACCCGGCTGGTCGGCGCGGCGCTCGCAAAGCTCGTTTACTCGGTGATGCTCGGCGTGACGTTACTGGTGGCGCGCCTGCTGATGAGCATCAACCAGTTCGGATGGTGGACGCAGTGGCTGCTCTTCTCGGCGTTCTGGTGGCTCGCGTTCGAGCACCGACACCGGATGCTTGCGTTTGTCGTGCACGAGCGCGGCGAGCAGACCAGCCGTCTGCCCCTCGTGACGAGGCTTCGATACGGCGGGCAGCTCGCCGGGTCCGTCAAGCGAACGGGCCGAGCGTTCGGGCACCTCGCCGAGACGAGCTTCTTCGGCGCGGCAGATGTCTGGCGCCAGGCCCGCACGTTCCCGTCGGGTTCTGTCGGCAGCGAGCCGTCGTCGCCGCGCCACTCGCCGTCAGGACGTGACGTCCGCGGGCGGCACGACTCGCAAGCGCGGGCCTCGTTTTCGGCGGGCCGCGTGGAGTCGGCACCTCAGGCAGAGGCGCTGCACGCAGGGCTCGATGCGCTCCGCGACCGGCGCGCCGGCCTGGCGCGCGAGGAGCAGGTGGCTCGCCGGTCGGGTGACGCCAGGCGAGCCGCGTCACTGGCGTCGAGGGCGCAGGCGCTCGACGAGCAAATCGCACGCTACCGCGACGAGCTTCCCGTCCGCGGCCACGGAGGCCCGCGCCTCGGAACCGGTTCGGTCCGCGCGGAGCGCAGGTGGTCAGCCGAACTCAACCGAGCCGCGCGCGTGCCGTCTCGACCACGCGACTACGCATCGCTCGCCAGGCTGGCGGGGTTGAGCAGCCGGGATTTCGAGGGCGCGCCTGCGGCGGCTCGACTGCGCGCTCGCCTGGAGATCGACCGTCAGCTCGCGCAGCGCCGCGTTTGGCTTGAGCGCACCGGTACTCGCGGCCCGCTTGCGAGTGTGGTGCCGCGCATCGGACGCTCGGCCGGAGTCGGGGAACCTGATCGTGCCGGCAGGCGTGAGCGTCAGTTCGGCTTTCGCCTGCGCTGAGTGCGAGTTCGCGCGCCCCTCCTTCTCGCGGGCGGATCGGTCGGCGTTGCGCTGGCCCTTGGAGCATCCGTTGTACTGCTCGCCCTGGGGTTCGTGCGCTACACCGCGGGTCTCGTTTTAGCCCTGCCGGCCCCTGCTGTCTCGCTGCGCTACCAGCCATCGCCGCTGGCGGTTCACGATATCCCGCCGCTCTACCTCCACCTGTACGAGGCTGCCGCCGCGAAGTACGGGCTCGACTGGACGATCCTCGCCGGCATCGGCACCGTCGAATGCGACAACGGCCAGGACCCGGCGCCGTCGTGCACGGTGCCCGGCGCTCTCAACTACGCCGGGGCCGGAGGACCGGCACAGTTTCTCATCCCGACCTTTCAGCGCTACGGCGTGACGCCGGACGGTACCGGCACGCCGAATATGTGGAACCCGGCCGACGCGATTTTCAGCATGGCCAACTACCTGCGAGCCTCTGGCGCTCCGCACGATTATCCACGCGCCATCTATGCCTACAACCACGCTTGGTGGTACGTCAACGAGGTGCTGGCGTGGGCGCGCCGATACCGAGCAGCCTACGCACCGGCTGCGCCGAAGGTGGCGCCCCCCACTACTCCCGGTAGCGTCCCGGCTCCCAAAGCACCTCCGAGCCCCGCGCGGCATCACGCGCGAGGATGAACAGCAGGTCGCTCAGCCGGTTGAGGTAGCGAACGGTCTCCGGATTCGCCTCGCCACCGAGCGCGACGACCCGACGTTCCGCGCGCCGGCACACGGTGCGGCACACGTGAAGCGCCGCCGCCGCTGCGTTCCCGCCCGCGAGGACGAACGACCGCAACGGCTCGAGCGTGTCGTTCACCTCGTCGCACGCCTGCTCGAGCCAGCTCACCTGTGAGGCCTCGACGCGCAGCCGCGACCCGCTGTCGCTGAGCGGAACCGCGAGGTCGGCGCCGACGTCGAACAGGTCATTCTGGATGCGCTGAAGCCACTCGAGCGTTCGTGCCGGCATGCCGGGCGTTGTGATCGCGACGCCGATCTGGGCTCCGAGCTCGTCGACGTCGCCGTAGGCCTCGATCCGCGGGTCGGTCTTGCGGACGCGGCTCATGTCGCCGAGGTGCGTCTCGCCGCCGTCGCCGAGCTTGGTGTAGATGCGCGTCAGGTTTACGGGCATCGCGGTTTCAGTCTGCCAGAGCGATACGATGGCGCGCGATAGAGGTCGGTGGCTGGGAAGCCGGTGAGAATCCGGTGCGGACCCGCCACTGTGACCGGGGAAGTCGACCGCACGCGCGAGAGCGCAGGCCACTGGCTCGCCATAGCGAGCCGGGAAGGCGCGGAAGATCGGCCCGGAAGCCAGGAGACCTGCGCCGACCGAAAGCCCACAAGACCCTCGTGGAAAGGGGTTGGCACCTATGAGAATCACTCGTTCCCGGAGCGCCTCGCGCGCTTCACTGGCTGTCGGCGGCGCGCTCGCGCTCGTCGCGCTCGGCGGCTCCCTCGCGGCTGGATCGCTCGCCGCCGGACCGCCAAACGGCCCGGTCCCCGATGTGACGGTTCGCGTCGAAGGCCTCTCGAAGACCCTGCTCGCGCCGACGACCGTCACCCTGCGTCGCGGCGCTGTAACGAAGGGCGTGGCGTCCGAGAGCTGCAGCGCTCTGAGCGCTCTGGGCGCTCTCGACGACGCGACCCATGGTGGCTGGGGCGGGAGCTGGTCGAAGTCCTACAAGCAGTACTTCCTCACCGCGATCCTCGGGCAGAGCTACGCCTCGACCGCGAGCTACTACTGGGCGTTCTGGCTCGACAACAAACCGGCGCCGGTCGGTGCCTGCGAGGTCGATCCGGCGAAGGGCTCGAGCATCCTCTTCTTCCCCGAGTACGACGGGAAGAGCAAGACGATCCACGCACCCAACGTGCTCGGCATCAGCGCTCCCGCCGGCACGCTCGTCGGCAAGCCGGTCACGCTGCTCGTGACGAGCTACGCGAACGCGAACGGCAAGCCGACCCCCGCGGTCGGCGCCACGGTGACGGCCGGGAGTGAGCGGACGACCGCTAAGGCAGGCGGCAAGGCGACAGTGACGCTCTCGAAACCCGGCAAGGTAGAGATCCGGGTGACCGCCGCCGGCTCGCTGCGTGACGAGACGACCCTGTGCGTCCACGCCCCGGGGAAGACCTGCGCCGGCTAGCGCCCGATATGGCGGACTGGCTGCGAACCGGTCTGCGTGTGCTCGCGGCTGCGACCGCGGTCGCGAGCACGCTGGCCGGCTGCGGGATCGGCGCGGGGAGGACACCGGCCGGCGTGTCGCTGCTCGTCACGCAGAACTTCGGCTCGCAGACACTCGCGCAATCGGCGCGGCCACGAGTCGTCGGAGCCGACACGGTGATGCGGGTGCTCGAGCGGAACGCGACGGTCGCGACGCGCTACGGCGGCGGTTTCGTCCAGTCGATCGACGGCCACGCCGCCGGCAGCCAGGGCGCGCAGCCCGACGACTGGTTCTACTACGTCAACGGGGTCCAGGCTCACAAGGGCGCCGCAGCGACCAAGGTCCACACTGGCGATGAGATCTGGTGGGACCGCCACGTCTGGACCGCCACGGAGTCGATCCCGGCGGTCGTCGGCGCGTTCCCCGAGCCGTTCGTGCACGGCTACGGCGGCGCGCAGTACCCGACCCACATCGAGTGCACCCAGACGCAGGCGAAGGCCTGCACCGCCGTGCTGGATGCGATCGGCCACTTCGGCGTGCCGGCTGGCCTCGGCTGCCTCGACTGCGCCGAGTACAACATGTCGCTGCGGGTCCTCGTCGGGCCCTACTCGACGCTAGTCGACGATGCGACCGCAGACCTGCTGAGTCGCGGACCGTCGGCCGACGGCATATACGCTCGTTTCATCGACGGCGGCCACCGCCTCGAGCTCCTGAACCAGCTTGGCCGGGTCACGAGGACGCTCGGCGCGGGCGCCGGGCTCGTCGCCGCGACACGACTGCGCGGCGCGCCGCCTGTCTGGTTTGTCACCGGCACCGACGCCGCCGGAGTCGCCGCGGCCGAGCAGGCGTTCAACGCTGGCACGCTCGACGGTCATTTCGCGGTCGCCGTCTCCAACTACATCGCCGTGCCGCTGCCCGTCGGTCTCCCGGCAAGCGGATGAGCTACCTGCGCCGGGCGAGCCCGCTTCACGCGGCGCGCGCGTCCCTCGCCGCCGGCTACTGCGCCGCGCTCATCCTCGCGGCGCTCCTCACCCACAACCCGCTGATCCTCGCCTCGCTCTGGTTCGCCTGCGCGCTGGTCGCCGCGGCCGCCGGTGTCGGTCGCCGCGTCGCGCGCTCGCTGCGCCTCTCCTTCCCGATCGTCGTGCTGGTCGTCGTCGTGAACGCGCTGATCTCGCGGGAGGGGCTCACGGTGCTCGCGCGTTTCGGTGACTGGGGCCCGCTCGGCCAGGTGGATCCGACGCTGGAGGCGGTCGCGTACGGCGCGGTGATCGGACTCCAGCTCGCGGTCGTGATCGCGGTGTGCGCGCTCGCGAGCGCGGCGGTCGATCCCGATGAGGTGCTCCGCGGGGTGCGCCGCGTCTCGTTTCACTCGGCCCTCACAGCGACCCTCGCGACACGGATGGTGCCGCTGCTGGTGGCCGACGCGCAACGGATCGGGGAGGCGCAGCGTGCTCGTGTGAGGGGCGCCTCGCGCGCCGTTGTGATGCGCGCGATCACCACGAATGCGCTCGACCGGGCGGTCGATGTGGCGGCAACGCTCGAGGTCCGGGGCTTTGCGACCGCACGCCGCCCGGCGCGTGCATCGCGGCCCTTGTCGCGGCACGACCTGGCGTTCGGGTGCGCAGCCATCCTCGTCGCGGGGCTCGCGTGCGCCGGCGCGCTCGCTGGGCTCGCTCCCGCCCGCTTCTATCCGACGCTCTCCGTCCGGTTCGGCCTGACGCAGGCTGCGCTCGCGGCCGCGCTCGTCGTGGCGGCCCTCGTGCCGTTCACCCAGCGGCGAGGCATCGAGCGGTGAGCGTGCTCGAGCTCGACGGTGTGACCTACAGCTACCCGGGTGCGCCCGCGCCCGCGCTCGACGCGGTGAACCTGAGCGTGGGGGAGGGCGAGCTGGTCGTCCTCGCCGGGCTTTCCGCCTCCGGCAAGTCCACGCTCCTCGGAGTCGCCAGCGGTGTGGTGCCGCACTTCCACGGCGGAACGTTCGCGGGTCGCGCGGAGGTCTGCGGCCTCGACCTTCGCGACGCCGGTCCCGCACGGCTCTCCGAGCACGTCGGAACGCTCTTCCAGGATCCGGAAACCCAGGTCGTGATGACGGGCGTCTGGGCGGAGCTCGCGTTTCCGCTCGAGAACCGCGGCTACAGCGCTGTGGCGGTCGCGCGCGCCGTCGAGGAGGTCGCGCTCGCACTCGGGATCGAGACTCTCCTTGAGCGTGAGACCGCGACGCTGTCCGGCGGGGAGTGCCAGCGCGTCGCGCTCGGCGCGGCGCTCGCCGGGCGCCCGAGCCTGCTGGTCCTCGACGAGCCGACCTCGCAGCTCGACCCGGTCGCCGGCGACGAGCTGCTCTCGCTGCTGCGCCGCCTCAACGAGGAGTGGGGGACAACGATCCTGATCGCCGAGCATCGCCTCGAGCGCTGCCTCGCTGCCGCCGACCGAGTGATCGCGCTGGATGGCGGGCGGGTCGTCTGCGATGCTCCGCCGAGCGCGTTCCTCGACTGGGCACACGACAGCTCGCCCTAGCTCGAGACTCCGGGAG
>Ga0265319_1000328_pt1 | contig 34982 bp, 34 predicted proteins | sample 4824metaG_FD_192443 | JGI IMG/M metagenome (GOLD analysis project Ga0265319, IMG submission 192443) | Rhizosphere microbial communities from Carex aquatilis grown in University of Washington, Seatle, WA, United States - 4-8-24 metaG | ecosystem: Host-associated > Plants > Roots > Rhizosphere >...
CTGGGAGTCCCGTGGCATGCCGCGACGCGAGCCAGCGGAACCTTGCAACCGGCCCACAGCCACTGAAGCTGGCCGGGTAGCTCCCGGCCGTCAAGGCAACGCGCCTGGTCGAACGGAGGAGTCGACTGGGCGCGTTGTTGCGTCTCGATGGCGGGCAACGAGCCCGGACTCGAGCCCCGATCCGTACATCCCCGGCGAGACGCCTGCCCACAGCAGCTCGGCAGGCCCGCCCGGTCCCCCCACCGGGGTCGACAGGGCGATCCCGACGAGCTGATCCCCGGCCAGCGCGCCGGTCGCCCGTGCGCCGTCGCGGATCGCCGCGAGCAGCAGCCGCCGCGCTGCCTCAGGTTCGGCAAGGGGCAGCGTCCGCGGGGCGATGACCAGTCGGTCGAGGAGGACCGCGTCAAGATCGTCGACGATCGTCGGCGACTCGGGCATGCTGCCGGACGGCGTGCTCGACGCGGGCGTCGCGGCCATCGGATCCCACCAGCCGCGTTCCTCGGCCACGACCAGCAGCCGGGGCAGGACCGTGGCCCGGACCGCGGCGAGGGTCGCCAGCGCCCGTGATTCGGCCAGCCGCTGCGGCTCCGTGAACGGCAAGCCGGCATTCGCCAGGTCGAGGAAGCGCTCGGGCGGCGGCGCCTGGTCGTACCGGAGCGCGTCGCCGGCCCAGCGTGCGCGCCAGCCCGGATCGGTGGCGTCGGGCGCCTCGCGATGGGCGCCGGCCAGCCAGGTCAGCGCCCACGTCCGGGGCACGACCCGGTAGACGTCGTAGCCGCCGCCGCCCGTGGCCAGCCAGCGGCCACCGGCATGGCGATGGGCCACGGCATCCACGAGCTTGGCCGCCTCGCCCATCGCCGTCGTCGTGACCCGCAGGTGGGCGAGCGGATCCCAGGCATGGCTGTCGGCACCGTGCTGGCTGACGATCAGGTCGGGCCCGAAGAACGCTGCGAGCTGGGGCAGCAGTCCGCGGACGCCGGCCAGCCACGCCGCTTCCCCGGTCTGACTCTCGAGAGGCAGGTTGACCGAGGTCCCGGCCGCGGCGCCCTCGCCCAGCTCGTCGGCGAAGCCCGTGCCCGGGAAGAGCGTCCGGCCGCTCTCGTGGATCGAGATCGTAAGCACGCCCGGGTCGTCGTAGTGGATCGCCTGGACGCCGTCGCCGTGGTGGACGTCGAGGTCGATGTACAGGACCCGCCGGCCGGCTCGGCGCGCCGCGGCGATGGCCAATGCCGGGTCGTTGTAGATGCAGAAGCCCGACGCCCGGTCGCGCATCGCGTGGTGGAGCCCCCCACCTGGGTGGAAGGCATGCTCGACATCCCCCCGAAGGATGGCTTCCATCGCCCGGAGCGAGCCGCCGGCGACCGTCGCCGCAGCCTCGTGCATCCCGGCGAAGGGCGGGTCGTCGCCGTACGCGGCAAGGCCCGCCTCGGGCTGGCCGGTTGGATCGGCCGACAGCCGCCGGACGGCGGCAAGGTAGCGCTGGTCGTGGACCGCCAGGAGCTCGCGATCGTCGGCCGGTTCGGGAGCCAGCCCGGGCTCGGCGCCGATCGTCCGGAGCAGGTCGATCCCCGGACCGAACCGGCGCGGCGTGAGCGGATGGTGAGGCCCGAAGTCGTAGCTCGTCGAGCGCGGACCGAAGACGAGCAGCGGACCAGCAATCACGTCGCGCATCGTAGCCCGCGGCGTTACCATCGCCCCATGGATAAGGTGCTCCTGCTGCTCGTGATCGCCCTGATCGTCGTGATCGTCTGGCGCGGACCCAAGACGCTGCCCCAGATCGGCCAGATGCTGGGCCGCGGCGTGAAGGAGGCGCGCAAGGAAGCCGCCGAAATCAAGACCGACCTGCGCAAGGACGATCCGGCGTCGACCCCGCCGGTCGCCCCGGCCGTCGCGGCGGCCCAGCCGGCCGCTCCCCCGCCGCCTCCGGCCCAGCCGCCGGCGACGCCCGGTTCGGGCACGCCCGGACCCGCCTGACCCCGTCCGCTCCCAGCTCCCGACCCTCCGGCCATGGCCGAGCTCGATGACCTCCTGGCCCGCCCCGGACCCGGGTCGCATCGCGGGTTCGTGGCCGTTGCCGGGCGCGACATCGAGACGCTCGTGGACCTGCCGCCCGAGCGCGGCGGCCTGCTCTTCGTCGGGCTCAACCCGTCACCGGTCAGCGTGACAGCCGGCCACTACCACGAAGGGAGGCTCGGCCGGACCTTCTGGCGGCGGCTGATGATCGCCGGCGTGCTGCCCGCGGGAACGGCCGTCGAGACGGCCGACGACGCGCTCGTCGCTGCCGGCCACGGGATCACCGACCTGATCAAGCAGCCCACGCCCCGTGACACGGCCAGCGACCGGGAGCTGACCCTGGGGGTCGGACCGCTCTGGCAGAAGGTCGCGATCTGGCGCCCGAGCGCCGTCGTCTTCATCTACAAGCGGGCCGCCGAGGTCGCCGCCGCCCGGCCGCTGACCGAGAAGTGGGGCCAGCTCGATGGTGTCGCCCTCGCCGGCCGGCCGTGCTTCCTGATGCCCGGGCCGTACGCCCCGGTCGAGGAAGTCGACGAGGGCCTGAACCTGCTGCGCAACCTCCACCGGACGATCCAGGGCTAGTCGGGCAGGGACTCCGTTGCGGCCCGGATCGCCGCCCCCGGGTCGTCCAGAACCGGGCCGTGACCGGGCACGATCCGCTGCGCCCGGAGCGACGCGATCCGTTCGAGCGAGCGGCGGGCCGCCACCGGATCGCCGAGCGGCGGCAGGACGAGCGTCGGCCGATCGGTCAGCGCGTCGCCGGACAGGATCGTCGCGTCGGGCAGCCGGAACGCCAGGTGGTCGGGTCGATGGCCCGCCGTGCCGATCACGGCCAGGGGCAGGTCGCCGAGCTCGATCGTTGCTCCGCCGGCGATCTCGGTCACGGCCCACGACAGCGACGCACCTCCGCCCGGGCCGGCATAGATCGGGGCGCCGGTGCGCTCCTGGAGCTCGACCGAGCCCGAGGCGTGCCCGGGATCGACATGGGTCAGGGCGATCGCGACGATCGAGCCGCCGAGCGCCGCCGCCTCGGCCTCGATCCGGTCGATGAACGCCTCCGCCGGATCTCCGGGATCGACGACCACGATCCGCTGCCGGCCGACGAGGAGCGTGTTGGCCGGCCTGCCGCCGGGTCCGAACGCCTGTCCGCCGGCCAGCCGCAGCAGTCCGCCGCCCAGCTCCTCGCGGCTGAATGGGAGGCCGCCGACGAGCGCCAGGCTACCGCGGATCGCGCCGATGTCGGTCGTCCGCTCGAGCCTCTGGAGGGTCGTCGATGTCGGCGGCCAAAGCCGGATCTCGCCGGCGGCCATCCGGGCGAGAGCCGCAGCGGGTGTCAGCCAGGCGTGGCCGGCCACCTCCCGGGGATCCAGGTCGAGGGTCGCCCCGGGCGGCAGGGCGACCGTGAAGAAGCGGGCATCGAAGCGGCGCGGATAGGCGCGCGGCGTCTGCCAGTGGGCGATTTCGACGAGCTCGCCGGCCGGCAGGCGAAGATCGTGACGCTCCAGGATCGTGGCCAGGTCGAGCTCGCCGGCAGCGAGCGCCGTGCGCAGTGCCGTCAGGGCCGCCGTCAGCGGATCCGCCGCCTCGAGCTGCGCACCAGCGGATCGGATCGCCAGGAGCACGCCGGCTTCCTCGAACAGCTCGCGAATGGCCGCAACCCGATGGGCATCACCGCCGTCCGTGCGGGCGAGGATCCGGGGGTCGCTGTCGGCAGCCTCGACCCGTCCGCCCGGGAACACGTGGAGTCCGGCACCGAAGGTCATCGAGTCCGGCCGCAGCGTGAGCAGGACCTCCGGCCCGCTCGTGCCCGGGCGGAGCAGGACGACAGTCGCGGCCGGCCGGGCCGGGGCTGGCGCGCTGTCCGGACCGGCGACCCGCGGCGGTCGCGGGACGGCGGCGTCGGTCACCCGGTGATCGCTGCCGGCGGCCCGTCGAGCAGGCTCATGAGCGCCTCGGCGTCGGTCACCGGGAGCAGGCAGGCAAAGCCGTGGCAGACGTAGGCCGCCGGTTGGCTGCCGACCAGCCCACGGTCCGCGAGGAGCTCGATCGTGCTCGAGGCCGAGCCGGCCGACAGGGCGACCACCTGGTGGGGACGGAAGCCCGAGCGGACGACCTGGAGCAGGTCGCGGGTCGCCGGCAGCCCAGGGTCGCCCGCGATCGCGACCTCGTCGACCACGGCCAGGGCGAAGTCGAGCGCGACCAGCCATTGCCCGAAGAAGGTCGGGTGACTGGGCAGCACGTCGGCGACGAGCCGCAGCGCGGTCTCGGCCGCATCCCGGTAGCGCGCCTCGCCGGTCAGGGCCGACAGCCGGAGCAGGGCCGTGGCCGCCATCGCATTCCCGGACGGGACCGCGTTGTCCTGGAGGTCCTTCGGCCGGGTGATCAGGACCTCGTGGTCCGCGGCCGTGTCGAAGAAGCCTCCGGCCGGATCCGCGAAGCGCTCGAGGATCGCGTCGGCGAGTGAGCGCGCGAGCCGGAACCAGCGCTCGTCGAAGCTCGCTTCGTACAGCGCGAGCAGGCCTTCCGCCAGGCAGGCGTAGTCCTCGAGAACGCCTGATCCCGTCGCCCGGCCGTCCTTCCAGCTCCGCCACAGGCGTCCGTTCGCGTCGATCAGGCCGTTGGCGCAGGCCTCGGCGGCGCGCCTGGCTGCGACGAGGTAGCGACCCGCCCGCGGGCTGTCGCCGGTCGCGTCGAAGGCGGCGGCCGCCTCGGCCAGGGCCGCGATCACGAGGCCGTTCCAGCCGGCGAGGACCTTGTCGTCGCGGTTCGGCTGGGGCCGGCGGTCGCGAGCCGCGAGCAGGCCGGCCCGGGCACGTTCCAGGCGAACGGCCACGGCCTCGATCGAGAGGTCGAAGGTTGCCGCGAGCTCGGCATCGGTCCGGACCCGGCGCAGGATCGTCCGGCCATGGGCCTCGTGCCAATTGCCGGCCTCGGTCACGTCCCAGGCCGCCTGGACCAGGGCCAGGTCGGGACTGCCCGCAGGCAAGGCTGCACGGACCTCGGCCGGCGTCCAGGTAAAGGTGGCGCCCTCGACCCCGTTCGTATCGGCGTCGCGACTGGCGGCGAACCCGCCGTCGGAGGTCGTGAAATCGCGCACGATCGCGTCGAAGACCCCGCAGGCCACCGCCCGATCGCGCTCGTCACCCAGGAGCTGCCAGGCGTGAAGGTAGGCCCGTCCGAGCTGGGCGTTGTCGTACAGCATCTGCTCGAAGTGCGGTGCCAGCCAGACGGCGTCCGTCGAGTAGCGGTGGAAGCCACCGCCGAGCTGGTCGCGCAGGCCGCCGGCGGCCATTCGCTCGAGGGTCGTGCGGGTCATCGCCAGTGCCGGCGGATCGGCCGCCGCGCCGACTGCGGCCAGGTGCCGGAGCAGGAACTCGATCGTCATCGGCTGGGGAAACTTCGGCGCCCGGCCCCAGCCGCCGTTGCGGGCGTCGAACGACGCCTCCAGGGACGCCACGGCGGCTGCCGCGGCGCCGGCCGGCAACGGCGTGGGCGCGCCCTGGGACGACGGCGCGGCGTCGGGCCGGAGTCCCTCGGCGAGCGCCGCGACAAGCCGATCGCCCGACTGCTCGACCGACGCCCGCTGTTCATGCCAGGCATGGGCCACGGCCGCCAGGACCTGCCGAAAGGCGGGCATCTCGCCGCGTGGCACGGACGGGAAGTAGGTCCCGCCGTAGAACGGGCGCCCGTCCGGGGTCAGGAAGACGCTCATCGGCCAGCCACCCTGGCCGGTCATCGCCTGGACGGCCGCCATGTAGACCTGGTCGAGATCCGGCCGCTCTTCGCGGTCGACCTTGATCGCGATGAAGTCCCGGGCGAGCTCGGCGGCGGTGACCGGGTCTTCGAACGATTCGCGCTCCATCACGTGGCACCAGTGACAGGCGGCGTAACCGATCGACAGGAAGATCGGCTTGTCCTCGGAGCGCGCCCGGTCCAGGGCCTCGGGCCCCCATGGATACCAGTCGACCGGGTTGTGGGCGTGCTGGAGGAGATACGGGCTCGTTTCGCCGGCGAGCCGATTCTGGGCGGGCATCGTCGCGATGGTACCGCCGCCCCGTATCATCGAGCCGATGGCCGCCGAGACTGCTCCGGTCCCCGCCGAGCCGCGCCGGACCGTGGCCGAGCTCCTCGGCCGACGGGGCCTGATCCTGATCGCGGTCGCTGTCGTCGGCAGCCTGATCACCCTCCTGCTGGAGCTGGTCGACGGCAACCCGACGCTCACGTTCGTGGCCTCGGCCGTGGCCCTGGCCGGCCTGGCCGGCCTCGTCGGCGAGGCCACCGAGCAGCTCGGCGGGCGGTTCGGGCCGGGCCTGACCGGGGTCCTCCAATCTGCCCTGGGCAACCTGCCCGAGCTGTTCATCGGGATCTTCAGCCTGCAAGCCGGCTTGATCGTCGTCGTCCAGAGCGCGCTGATTGGCTCGATCCTGGCCAACAGCCTGCTCGTCCTGGGCCTCGCATTCGTCTTCGGCGGCCTGAAGAACGGGACCCAGACGTTCGGCGTCCAGCCGGTTCGGATGATCGCCACCCTGCTCGTGGTGGCCGTTGCCGCCCTCATGATCCCGACCCTGGCCACGGCGCCGGGGGCGCCCGACGCGGGTCATGCCAAGGAGCTCAGCGTCATCGTGGCGGTCGTCCTGCTGGTCTTGTTCGCCGCGTCCATTCCCTTCTCGGTCCGCGGCGGTCCCGGCGCCAGTGCGATCGAGTCGGACCTTGAGGTCGACCGGACCTGGCCGATCCAGCTTGCGCTCGGAGTCCTGCTTGCGGCCGGCGCGGGCTCGGCCTTGGTCTCCGATTGGTTCGTCGACTCCCTGCGCCCGGCACTGGCCCAGCTCGGGATCAGCGAGGCATTCGCGGGCCTGGTGATCGTGGCCATCGCCGGCAATGCCGTCGAGAACGTCGCCGGTGTCCAGCAGGCGCTGCGCAACAAGGCCGACCTGGCGATCAGCCTGATCCTGAACTCGAGCCTGCAGGTCGCCCTGGCCCTGATTCCGGCCCTCGTCCTGATCTCCATCGTCGTCGGCGGGCCGGCCCTCACGCTGGTCGCCTCACCGCTGCTCATCGGGGCCCTGGCCTTGTCGGTCATCCTGGGCGCATTCATCGTGTTCGACGGAGAGTCGACCTGGCTGGAGGGGTTGGCCCTGATCGCGCTGTACGTGATCATCGCCGCGAGTGTCTGGTTCGGACCGCCGATCCAGGCGCCATGAGCGGCGCAGACACCCCCGCCCGGACGAGCACCGCGGGCGAGTGGCGGGTCTTCCTGGGCCGGCGCTACCGCCCGTTCCAGGGCCTCGGACTGTCGGGTGCAGTCGTCGCGGCGCTGGCCGGCGACGGGCTGACGATCCCGCTTCTGCTTGAGCTGGGGGCGAGCCCCGCCCTGGCCACGGTGATCGGGGTCCTGCCGTTCGCCTTCTCGGCGGCGCAGCTCGGCGTGCCCTGGCTGTTGCGCCGCTACGACGGCAACCTGCGCGGGGTCACCCTGACCATCCTGGCCGTCGGCGAGACCCGCGGGTTCATCCTCGGCGGCCTGACCCTGGCCGCCTGGGTGGGGCTGATCCCGAACGGCGCGGCGATCATCGCGATCGGGGCGGTGATGAGCCTGGGCGGAGCCGCAACGACGATCGGCGGGACGAACCTGCTGGCCTGGTACGGCGCGATCCTGCCCGACCCGGAGCGGCGCTTCGTGGCGCCGCGGGTGATGGGCATGACCCTCGGGCTGGGCTCGATCCTGCTGCTGCCGGTAGCCGTCCTGGTCCAGCTCTTCCTGCCCGAGCTGGGCGTCCGGATCTACGCCGTGGTCTTCCTGGCCAGCGGGATCGCCGGGGTGGCCGAGATCGTGGTCCTGCGCCAGCTGGCCAAGCCGGGCCGGGTCCGGGTCGCGCGATCGGCCTCGAGCGCCGACGGTCCGCCGGCGGTCCCGCCGTCACCCCACCTCCAGCCGTTCCTGCGCTCGATCACGGTCGCGGCCTTCGGGGCCGGCTTTGGCCCATACCTGTCGATCTACGCGATCAGCGTCCTGCACCTGCCGCCGAGCTACGCGATCCTCTTGTCGGCGATCTCGTCGGCCGCATCGCTCGTCTCGGCCACGATCATCGGCGGGCTGCTCGCCCGGGGCAGTGCCTCGCGCACGCTGCGGGTCTCGTTCCTGCTGCGCGGCTCGTCGATGCTCCTGGGGCTGACCGCGTTCCCTGCGAACCCCCTGGCGGGTGTGATCATCTGCGTCGTGGCCGGCGTTGCCGCCGCCGGCGCGTCGGCCGGCACCCTGTCGTCGAACGAGCGCCTGATGCGCCTCACGCCGGGACCCGACCTGATCCGGGCCCAGGGCCGGTTCGTGGCCGGCAGCGCGGCCGGGATCACCGCCGGCCAGCTCTCGAACGCGGCGATCCTGGCGATCCTGCCCCTCGGCTACCCCGCGTTTGCGATCCTGTTCGCGGTGTCGGGCCTGACCCGCTTCTGGACCGCCGCCCGGGCGGAGGTTTCCGAGACCTGGTCGTCGAGCACCCGGATCTATCGCAACGAGGACCTGCGCAAGCCATGAGCGCCCGCTCCGACACACCGGCTCGTTCCGGGACGCCAGCCGTCTCCGTCTCACGGGCGCCATTCGTCCCGGCGCTGAACGGCTTCGGCTTCGCCAATCGCTGGCCGCACGTGGCGCCGCTCCGCTTCCGGGTCGGCGGCCCGCTGCCGGTCGAGCTGGCAATCGGCGATGCGGCCAATGGCCTGTGCGGCGGGATGGCCTTCGCAGCGCTCGACCTGTGGTTCGCCGGCGTCCCGATGCCGGCCCCGGCCGAGACGCCGGCCGACGGCTCGCCGGCGTTCCGCTACATCGTCCGGCGCCAGCTCGACTCGTTCGAGCTCGGCCTCGCACCGGCGCGCTTCTACCTGCTGGGGGCGCCGTGGCGATCCGCCGCTTCTCGCGCGGCCGAGGTCATCCGCCGGGAGCTGCCCCGGATCCGGCGCGAGCTGGCCGCCGGACGGCCGGTCGCCATGGGGCTCGTCCGTTCCGTGTCGGCCAACCCGGCGACCCTGATCCAGGATCACCAGGTCGTGGCCTGCAGCGTCGACGCCGGGCCGGTCCCCGGTTCGCTCGCGCTCCGGATCTATGACCCGAACCTGCCCGGCGACGACACGGTCCGGCTGATCGTCGGGCAAGACCCGTCGGGCGGCCTGAGCCTGGCCTACAGCGGCGGGCCGCCGGTCGTCGCGTTCTTCCGGCAGGGCTACCGGCCGCGCGATCCAGTGCCCTGGCGGCCGGTACAGGCGTCCGGGCCTGCCTAGCCGAGGGGCGGCAGCAGCTGGTCCTGGGCGAGCGCCGGGGCGAACAGGTCGCCGAGGGCCTCGATCCTGGGCAGGATCGTCCGGATCGTCCAGCGGTCGGGGCGCAGGTCCGGATCCTCGAGCTCAGCCCAGTCGATCGGCGCCGAGACCGGCGCGCCGGGCGCCGGCCGGACGGCGTATGGGGCGACGAGGGTCTTGATCCGGCTGTTCTGGGTGAAGTCGAGACGCGCCTTGCCGGCCCGGCCGGCGACCGACCACTCCCAGCTCACGAGGTCGGGCACGATCGCCCCGACAGCCCGGCTCAGCTGCTCGACCCAGTCGGTCGTCTCCCGGAACGTGTAACGGCCGTGCTCGATCGGGACCCAGACCTGGATCCCGCGCTTCCCGGTCGTCTTTGGGGCGCCGCGCAAGCCGAGGTGACCGAGCGCGGTCCGGTACAGGCGGGCAAGGACGAGGGTCTCGTCCCAGCTCGTCTTCTCGCCGGGGTCGATGTCGATCAGGGCGTACGTCGGATGGTCGACATCGTCGATCCGGGCCGTCCAGGGGTGGAACTCGAAGGCCGCCTGGTTGCCCAGCCAGGCCAGGCTGGCGACCCGGTCGGCGACCAGGTGATCGTTGGCCGCGCGATCCTCGACCCCGGTCTCGTGCCACAGGCGCAGCCAGGCCGGGGCCGTCGCCGGGATCTGCTTCTGCCAGAACGCCGGCCCGCCCGCGCCGTCCGGGAAGCGCTGCAGGTTGAGTGCCCGCTCGGCGAGGTGGGGCAGCAGCGTCGGGGCGACCCGGGCGAGGTAGGCGATCAGGTCGCGCTTGGTGACCGGCTCTTCGGCCGGCATCGTGCCCGCCGGTACGCGACCGGACCGGGCCGCGCGCGCCGGGAAGAGGACCTTGTCCAGGTTGGTCAACGCCAGCTCGAAGCCGCCGACCCGCCAGGTCGACTTGGCGGGCAATCCGGCCAGCTCCTCGAGCTCGGCCGCTGTCGGCCGGTCGGCGAGCTCCGCGGCGCCGGCGATCGGTCGGACCGCCACCGCTGGCGCGGCTTTGGGCGGCGGCCGGTCACGGCGGTCGGCGGCGTCGACGGCCGCGGCGGCCGCGGCGGCGGGCGGCCCGGCAAAGGCCCGCTCGCGGCGGACCGAGCCCGGGTCGCGATCGAGCTCGAAGCCCTTGAACGACGGCTGGCGGATCACTTCGTCGCGGGTCCAATTCGAGAAGGCGACCCGGATCACGATCACGGGCTCGCTCCAGACGACGCCGCGCAGGTCGGGACCCGACGGCGGCGGCGGGACGAACGGCGGGTCGAGGCGGATCGCGGCGTCGAGCAGCGTCTTGAGCCGGGTTCGGGTCGCGCCATCGAAGCCGCTTCCGACACGGCCGGCATAGCGCAGGGCGCCGTCCTCGTAGTAGCCGACGATCACGCTGCCGAGGTCGTGGGCATTGCCCTCGCCAGGCAGGTAGCCGCCGACGACGAACTCCTGCTCCGGGCGGATCTTGAGCTTCAGCCACGTGCCGACCCGTCGGCCGGGCTCGTAGCGGGAGCGACGGTCCTTGGCCATCACGCCTTCGAGGTCCTGGGCCGTCGCCGCCTCGAGGAAGGCGATCCCGGCGCCCTCGACATGCGGCGCGTACCTGACGTGCGGGCCGTCACGGACGACCGAGCGCAGCAGCCGCTTGCGCTCCTCGAGGGGCATGCCCACGAGCGACAGGCCGTCGAGGTAGAGCAGGTCGAACGCCTGGTAGACAAGCGGCGCCGGCGAGCCGGGCCCGTGACCGGGCTCGTCTGCGTCTGCGTTCGGCCCGGCCGGAGCCTTCCGATGACCCGGCGTGCCGCTCCCGAAGCGCACGCCCAGGCGTTCCTGGAGGAGGCCGAAGTCAGGCCTCCCGGCCGGGTCGAGGGCGACCACCTCGCCGTCAACGACCGCATCGCGGGCGTCGATCCAGTCGGGCGGGCTGAGCAAGCCCGGAAAGTACGTGGCGGCATCCTTGCCGTTGCGGGTGTGCAGGCTGACCCGCCGATCGTGGATCACCGCCTCGACCCGGTAGCCGTCCCACTTGATCTCGAACAGCCAGCCCGGGTCATCGAACGCCTTGGTGGCCAGGGTGGCCAGCATCGGCTCGACGAAGCCCGGGAAGGGGGCGGCGACCGCACCGAGCGCCTCGAGCGTGCGCGGCGCAGCCGGCGGCGGGGCATCGAAGCGGGGTGGTGCGCCCGCCGCCACCTCGTCGTTCGTCCGGCCGGTCCGAACCGATGCCGGGTGGTCCTCGGCATCCCAGCCGGCGACGGCGTCGCCGTCCTTCTTGTGGATCAGCAGCCAGGGGTCACCGTCGCCGTCGGACTCGGCCCCCGCCGGACTCGCACGGCGCCTGCCTGTGACTCCGCCGCCGCGGGTCCGGACGAGGGTGAACCGGCCGCGCAGCTTGTGGCCGAAGATCCGGAACTTCAGCTCGCCGGCCGCGATCGACGCGGCCGGGTCGAGGGTCGGCGCCTCGGGCTCATAGGTTCCCCAGTCCCACACGATCGCATCACCGGCGCCGTACTCGCCGCGCGGGATCGTGCCCTCGAAGTCGAGGTACTCGATCGGGTGGTCCTCGACGTGGATCGCCATCCGGCGGACGTCGGGGTCGAGGCTGGGGCCCTTGGGCACGGCCCAGCTGGCCAGGACGCCGCCGATCTCCAGGCGCAGGTCGTAGTGCAGGCGGGTGGCGCGATGGCGGCCAACGACGAACCGGCCGGCCAGGGTTCGATCGATCGCCGCCGGCGCTTCACCCGCCGGCTCGGCGGTCTTCGAGAAGTCGCGCTTGCGGCGGTATGCGTCGAGGGGCATCGGTCGGCGGATCGCTGGATCGCCGTCGGGCCGCGTGGCGCGCGGCGCCGCCGCCGGCCAGGCCGGTGCTAGGCGGACTTGCGCCGCTTGGCCGGCGCCGGGGCGTCGGCCTCGGCCTCGGACGCGTGCTCGGCGGCGTCGTTGGCCGCGGCCTTGGCTTCCTTGGCCTCGATCTTGGCCGTCCGCGCGGCGTCGACCGATGTCGGCGCGGCGTGGCCGCGGGCCTCGACGGCAGCCTTGACGCTGGCCTCGAGGGCGGCCATCAGGTCGACGATGTTCGTCGCCGGCGCGGCCTCGACCGGCTCGACGGTCTCCTGGCCGGCGACCTTGTCCTCGATCAGCTTGAGCAGCGCCTCGCGATAGTCGTCGTGGTAGCTGGCCGGATCGAACTCCGCGGTCATCGCTCCGATCAGCTGCTCGGCCATTGCCTTCTCGGCGGGCTTGGCCTCGGGCAGCTCGTCGGGCAGGTCCAGCTCGGCCACGCTCCGGATCTCGTCGGGCCAGTGGAGGGTCGTCAGGAGCATCGTGGTGCTGAACGGATCGATCGCCCCGAGGACCTCGCGGTCCTTGATCACGACCTTGCAGATCGCGGTGAGCTGCTTGTCGGCGAGGACCTCGCGCAGCAGGTAGAACGCCTTGCGCCCGATCGGATCCGGCTCGAGGTAATAGGCGCCCTTCACGAAACGGACGGCCGCGTTGTCGGGGTTGGCCGCGGTGAACAGCTCGATCTCGATCGCCCGGACCGTCTTGAGCGGGACCGCCGCGAGGTCCTCGTCGGTGACCACCACGTACTGGCCGGGGGCGTACTCGAAGCCCTTGACCGTGTCGGCCCGCGAGATGACCTCGTCGTCGACCGGGCAGTAGGTCTTCATCTGGATCCGGGAGAGGTCCTTGGCATGGAGCATGTTGAAGCTGATGCCCTTGGACTCGGTGGCCAGGTAGAGCCGGACGGGGATCGTCACGAGCCCGAACTGGATGGCTCCTCGCCACATCGCGCGTGCCACGGCTGACCTCGGTTCTCCGTCCACCTCACCGGGAGCGGATCGGGCCGGGAGGATACGCGGCTGGACGCCCGGGCGCAACCCCGGAGCCCCGGCTCCCGACTGGAGTCGCGCATCGTTGCCCCGCAGCACCAACGATTCGTCCGGGGGTGGTTAGGACTGTTGTCGGTCGCCGACCCGCAGGCGATCATGCACTACCCGGGCGATCCGTCGCTCGAACCGGAGCCCTGCATGTCCACCGAGCCACTCATCATCGCGGTCGGAATCGCGATCGTCGCGAATCTTGTCATCATGGGAGTCCTCATCGTGTCTCTCGTTCGTCGACTCCGGCCAGCGCCGGTGGCGGCGAGCGCGAGCATCGACGACGCCCGGCTGGCCAGGGCGACAACCACGCCGGGTTATCTGCACTACGACGCACCAGGACCATCCCAGGAGAGCATCGAACCAGTGACCGCCGCCGACGACGCCCGACGTTTCCGTTCTGTCCTCGAAGATGAGCCGCACGCGGCCGACCAGGAGGCGATCGCCTTCTTCGTGTCGCCGCCCACCGCCCTCGGCCCGCGCGAAGAGCCACCCGAAGTCGAGTTCGACCAGCCGGCCCCGCACCTCGCCGAGATCAGCGGCAGCCCGGCCGAGCAGACCGTGGTGTGGACCGATGCGCCCCAGGCCCGGCGGTCCGAGAACGTGCCCCTGCCCCGCGTCGACGAGGCCGTCGACTGGGAGCGCCGGATCCGGGAAGAAGGCACCCGCCTGAGCCGCTACCGCCGGCCGGTCACGGTCGTCCTGCTCGAGCTCGACGGCTTCGAGCGCCTCGTGAGCCGGATGGGCACCGACGCCGCCGAGCGCCTGATCCCGGCGATTGCCGAGACGCTGACCCGCAACGGCCGGGCGACCGACCACGTGGCCCGCCTGGGCCCGGCCCGCTTCGGGATCCTGATGCCGGAGACCGACGAGATCCAGGCGATCAACTTCGCCGAGCGCGTCCGGACGCAGTGCGACCGCTGGCTGGCCGCCGGTGCCGTCTCGACCAGGGTCGCGATGGGCTGGGCCTGCCCCACGCCGAGCTCGGACCTGGCCGCAGCCGTCCGGATTGCCGACGAGCGGCTGCAGGTCGACCGCCGCCGCGCCGGCCGGGGCGAGGTCGCCAGCTAGCTCATCCGCAAAGGTGCGGGAGCTAGCGCTTCTTGCCCCGGACGGAGATCAGGTGGGCGGTCCAGGCCGAGGGCTGACCGTCGATGCCGACCGAGCTGCCGTGCCAGCCGCAGACGCAGGTGACCGTCTGCTCCCGGTGCTTGTACTCGTCGATCACGTGCTTGAATTCGGGCGTGATACCGGGCTTGGCGGGAGGTGTGAGGGCCAACGCGGGCTCCGATCGATCGCTGGGGGCTTGGGCATGCCGAACGCGTCGCGATGGACCCCGGCAGGACCAAGAATGATACGCCTTTAGCGCCCCCGTTGCCGCCGGACGGGGTCGATCCGGTCGCGCAGGGCATCGCCCAGGAGGTTGACCCCGAGCACGAACAGGACCAGGACGGCCGCCGGTTCGACGGTTAGCCACCAGGCGCTCTGGAGGTAGTCGCGGCCGTCGAAGATCAGCCGGCCCCATTCCGGCGTCGGCGGTGGCACCCCCAGGCCGAGGAACGTGAGGCCGGCCGTGAACAGGATCACCTGGGGTAATTCGAGGGTTACCAGGACGATGATCGAGCCGGCCACATTGGGCAGGATGTGGCGAAGCAGGATGCGCCCGCCGCCGACGCCGGCCGCCCGGGCCGCGTCGATGTACGCCCGCTCCCGGGTGGCGAGCACCTCGCCGCGCACGACCCGCTCGTAGTAGGGCCACGAGCCGATCCCCAGGACGAGGACCAGGTTGAGGATCGACGAGCCGACCATGGCGATCACCGCCAGGGCCAGGATCAGCAGTGGGATCGCCTGCTGGATGTCGGCCAGCCGGCCGACGAGCATGTCGAGCCAGCCCCCGCGGTAGCCCGCCAGCAAGCCCGCGCCCACCCCGATCAGCGAGCCCAGCACGACGGTCAGAAGGCCGATCTCGAGCGACGTCCGAGCGCCCCACAGGATCCGCGACAGCAGGTCGCGTCCGTTGGTGTCGGTCCCCAGCAGGTAGGTGGTCGAGCCGCCCGGCAGCCAGGCCGGTGGCTTGAGCCGATCGGCAAGGACCTGGGCCAGCGGATCGTGAGGGCTGACCCATGGCGCGACGACGGCGAGGACCACGATCGCGAGCACGAGCGCGGCGCCCACGAGGACGGCCGGCTCGATGTGGCGGAGATGCCAGCCGGGACGGGCCGGCGGCCAGGCCTCGTCCATCTCAGCCCAGCCGGATCCGCGGATCGAGGACGCCGTAGACCAGGTCCAGCCCGAGGTTCACGGTGACGATCGTGACCGCAGCGACGAAGGTGAAGGCCTGGATCACCGGCACGTCCCGGTTGGTGACGGCCTGGACGACCAGGAGGCCCATGCCGGGGTAGCTGAAGATGACCTCGACCACGATCACGCCCGACACGATCGCGGCCAGGTCGAAGGCGAGGAAGGTCACGAACGGGATCGCGGCATTGCGCAGGGCGTGGCCGAGCATGACCCGGGATGGTGGCAGGCCCTTGGCCCGGGCCGTCCGGATGTAGTCGGCGGCCAGGACGTCGAGCAGGCTCGAGCGCAGGATCCGGGTCAGCCCCGCCGCCGAGCCGAGGCCGATCACGACCGCGGGCAGGATCACGTAGCTGATCCCGCCCGAGCCCGAGACCGGTAGGATCCGGAGGGTGACCCCGAAGACCAGGATCAGGACCTGGCCCAGGACGAAGCCGGGGACCGCCTGCCCGGCGATCGCCACGAGCCGGGCAGTGAGGTCGATCCACGAGCCGGGCCGGGCCGCGGCAGCGATTCCCAGGGGGATCGAGATCAGGAGCGAGACGAGCAGGCCGGCGACGCCCAGCGACAGCGTCGCCGGCAACCGGGCGAGGACCATCCCGAGGGCCGGCTCGAGGGTCCGAGTCGAGGTCCCGAAGTTGCCCTGGATCGCCCGCCCCAGGAAGCCCAGGAACTGGATCGGGATCGGCTGGTCGAAGCCCAGGTTCAGGCGCAGTGATTCGACCGCCGAGGGTGGCGCGTCGAGGGGCAGGAGGGCCCGCACCGGATCGCTCGTCAGGAAGACCAGCACGAAGACGATGAACGCGACGCCGACGATGACGATCGCGTTGGCTACGAGCCGGCGGACGAGGAACGAGGCCATGTCCGCGACAGCGTAGCGGCTCGGGCGCACCCCTCAGCGGGACGATCAGGCCAGCCGATTCCGGGACCACCGTTCCCGGCACGGATTACCGATCCGGGTTAGGGTGAAGCCATCAGCGTGCTCAAAGGAGCGTGCTCAAACGTACAGCGGGCCCATTCGAGTGACGACTCAGTGCCAGTCGCCGGGGCCCGCGAGCAACGAGGAGACCGAGCCAATGACCCACCACGCGACCCGCGTCCCCCTGCGTTTCACGGGCCTCGCCCTGGGCGCCTTCCTGCTGGCCGTTACCCCGGCCGCGGTCGCCGCCACCACCAACGCCCCGATTGCCGAGACCGGCGGGATGACCGCCACCCTGCCACTGCTCGGCACGCCCCTGACTGTCGCCGTCACCCTTGACGCCAGCGGCTCCATCTCCGGTGTCGCGCTCGATCCGAGCACGGCCCTCTCGAAGACGAAGTCGGGTGACGACTTCGTCAAGTTCACGAACACCGACGGCAGCGTCAAGGTCGTCGTCAAGGCCAAGGGTGGCCAGCTGGCGATCAAGGCCAAGGCCAAGCAGCTGGGCGACCTGCTCGGCGATGGGACCTGGTCGGCCGACGTCTTCGGGACGGGCACCAAGTCCACGGCCGACTACACGATCGGCAAGGACAGCAGCGGCAACCCGACCGTCTCGATCGGGACCGTGACCACCCCGTCGGGCGTCGTCTGGACGCCGGCTCCGGCCCCGGTCCACAAGGTCTTCCCGGGGTCCAAGAACGGCGACAAGGCCAAGGCCCTGCACGCCAGTGCCAGCGGAACGTTCAGCTGGCAGGGCTTCAGGAAGACCCTGACCATCTCCGTCGCCGTCCGCGGTGATGGAACCGCCGGACTGTCGATCTCGCTCAGCGGGCGCGACGCCCAGAAGCTGAACGGGACCCTCGCCGACCTCGCCGGCGCGCGGACCTGGTCGGCCACCACCTGCGCCGGAACGCCGGTCAAGGTGAGCTACCACGTCGCCTCCGACGGCACCGTCGTCTATGACGGCGCGACCGGCGGGACGGCCACCGAGAAGGCCTTCGGCCACGGCTTCATCGCCTTCTTCGACAAGGGCCGAACCGGCGTCTTCGTGACGCTCAGCGCCCAGACCGACGGCACGTACGACCTGCTCGTGCTCGGCCGATCGGGTGACTGCGGTGGCAACACGCACATCGACAAGGGTCACCACCACGGTTGGGGTCATTGGCAGTGGGGTCCGCCCCAGACGCACAACAAGCCCAAGTCGCACTGAACAACCGACTGACTCTGGCGCCCGCACGGCGCCGGGGTCATCCCAACGCTGACGGAGGGCGTCGTCGCGCAAGCGGCGCCGCCCTCTTCGGCGTCTCGATCCTGGTCATCCTTGGCGGACTGCTGGCCGCCTGCGGCGCACCGACGAGCAGCGGTCCGGCCGATTCGTCAGGGACGGCTGCCCAGACTTCCAACGGCACCGCGCTCGACGGCAGCAGCCGTCTGGCCGCGGCCCTCGGCCAGCTCGCCGGCGGCTATTCCTTCACGACCACGGTGAGCGTGGGCGGCCAGGTCGCGACCAAGGCCAGCGGCCGCTGGGTGGCCGGGGCCAGTGAGTTCACGGTCACGACCAACGGCGTCGCCATCACCTACCGAACCCTGCCACCGCGCTCATGGGTCCTCCAGTCAGGTGCGGGCTGGGTCGAGGTCAACGGGACGGTCCCGAGCGGCAACCCACTCGATGCCCTCAAGGCGCCCAGCCAGACCACGGTCGTGGCCCAGAGCACGGACATGGTCGAGCTCACCGCCAGCTACCCGGCGTCGGTCCTCGGCCTGGCCGGCACGAACACGGTTGCGGTCGACCTGGTGCTGGCCGGCGACGGATCGCTCAAGGCGACGTACACGACCACGGCCGGCAGCGCCACGGCGGCGACCTCGGCGACCACGATCAGCCCCGACCCGAGCCAGGCCCCGATCGTCGTCCCGTCGCCGACGTAGCCCCGGACCCCTGGCCTCAGGCCCGGTCGAGGGCGGCCTGCAGGTCGGCCAGCAGGTCGGCCTCGGCTTCGATGCCGCACGACAGGCGGATCAGGGCCGGATCCACCTCGAGCGGCGAGCCGGCCACCGAGGCATGGGTCATCACCGCGGGCAGCTCGATCAGCGATTCGACGCCGCCGAGCGATTCGGCGAGGGTGAAGAGGCGCGTCGTCTCGCAGATCGCGACCGCCCGCTCGCGAGCACCCCGGCCGTGGGCGCCGCCCGGCGCGGGAACGAACGAAACCATCCCTCCCGCGTTGCGCATCTGGCTCGCGGCCAGGGCGGCCTGGGGATGAGCGTGCGGCCCGGAGCGGAGGCCCGGATAGCGGACCGCCGTGACGTCATCGCGAGCGGCCAGGAACGCCGCGATCGCGGCACCGTTCGACGCGTGGCGCTCGGTCCGCAGGGCGAGCGTCCGCAGGCCGCGCAGGACGAGGAAGCAGTCGAACGGGCCGGGCACCGCCCCGATCGCGTTCTGCAGGAAGCGCAGCCGCTCGGCCACGGCCGGCCGGCCGGTGACCACGATCCCGTTGACCGTATCGGAATGGCCGCCGAGGTACTTTGTCGACGAGTGGAAGACGATGTCCGCGCCGTGGTCGAGCGGGCGCTGGACGGCCGGCGAGGCAAACGTGTTGTCGACCACGAGCAGCGGCCGCTCGCCATCGGCGCCACGATGGGCGCCGATCGCGCCCGCCACCCCGGCGATGTCGACCAGCTTGAGCAGCGGGTTGGTCGGGGTCTCGAACCACACGAGGCGGGTCTTCGGTGACAGGACCGCCCGGACGTTGCCCGGATCGGCGGCCAGGTCCACGTAGCGGGCGCTGATCCCCTTCGGCCGGAGGACGCGCTCGAAGAGCCGGTACGTGCCGCCGTACACGTCGTCGCCGATGACGACCTCGTCGCCGGGCAGGGCCAGCTCGGCGATCATCGCCGTGGCCGCCGCGCCCGAGGCGAAGGCAATTCCCTGCTCGCCGCCCTCCAGGGCGGCCACAGCCCGCTCGAGACGGCGCCGGGTGGGATTGCCCGTCCGGGCATACTCCCAGCCGTCCCGCGGCTGGCCGATGCCGTCCTGGGCGTAGGTGCTGGTCTGGTAGATCGGCGGGGCGACCGCGCCGGTCAGCTCGTCGGGCTCCTGCCCGGCGTGGACCGACAGGGTTTCGAATGCCCAGCCCTCGTCCGCCGCGTAACGCTCGGCGAACGGCCGGTGGTCGGGCCGCTCGCCCGGCTCGCTGGGCATCCGGCTCAGACCCGGACCGGGCGGTGGGCGACGTACTCGAGCAGGTCGAGCTTGGTCACGATCCCGGCCGGCTGGCCGGCCTCGACCGCCACGAGCGCCGAGGTCGTCCCGGACAGCAGCCCGAAGGCGTCATCGAGCGAGGCGCTGACGTCGATCACCGGCAGCGGCGCGTCCATCAGCTCACCCACGGTCCGCTCGACGACCGACGGGTCGCGGAAAGCGCGATCGAGCAGGCCGCGCTCGGAGATCGAGCCCACGATCGACTCGATCCGGACACCGCCGGGCGCATCGGCCGGAGCCTCGGACACGGGCATCTGGCTGATCCCGTAGGTCTGCAGGCGGTCGATCGCGGCGCCGACCCGCTCGGTGGTCCGGGCCAGGACGAGCCCTGGCCGGCCGGCATCGTGATGGCGGTCGGTGAGCAGGGCCCCGATGTGGGCAGAGCCGCCGCCGCTCGCCAGAAGCCCGTTGACCCGCATCCACTCGTCGTTGTAGAGCTTGGACAGGTAGTTCCGGCCACCGTCGGGCAGGAGGACCACGACCACGGCCTCGTGGCCACCGTCGGTCGCCGCCAGCTCCCGGCCGACGATCATCGCCGCGACCAGCGCCGTGCCGCACGACCCACCGGACAGGATTCCTTCCTCGCGGGTGAGCCGGCGGGCAGCCGCGAACGCGTCGCGATCCGAGACGCGGACCCAGCGGTCGATCACCGCCGGATCGAAGGTTCCGGGCAGGAAGTCCTCGCCGATCCCTTCGGTCAGGTACGGCCGGGCCGTGTCGCCGGACAGGATGCTGCCCTCCGGGTCGGCGCCAATGACCTGGATCGCGCGGTTGTGGGCCTTGAGGAAGTGGGCCGTGCCGCTGATCGTGCCGCCGGTTCCCACGCTGGCCACGAAGTGGGTCAGCCGGCCGTCGGTCTGGCGCCAGATCTCGGGCCCGGTGGTCCGCTCATGGGCGGCCGGGTTCTCGGGATTCCAGTACTGGTCGGGCTTGAACGCCCCGGGGATGTCGCGGGCGAGGCGAGCCGAGACGGAGTAGTAGCTCTCGGGCGACTCTGGGGCGACGTTGGTCGGGCACAGGACGACCTCGGCACCGTACGCCCGCAGGAGGGCCTGCTTCTCGGCCGACTGCTTGTCGGCCATCACGAAGATGCAGCGATAGCCCTTGAGCGCGGCCGCGATGGCCAGCCCGTGGCCGGTGTTGCCGCTGGTCGGCTCGATGATCGTGCCGCCCGGCTTGAGCAAGCCTGCCCGTTCGGCTGCCTCGATCATCGGCAGGCCGATCCGGTCCTTGACCGAGCCGCCGGGGTTCATCGCCTCGAGCTTGGCCAGGACGAGCGGCCGGCGTTCGGCGGGGCCCAGCTCGCGGGTGACCCGGGTCAGCTCGACGAGGGGCGTATTGCCGACGAGGTCGAGGATCGAGTGGGCGTAGTCCATCCCGGCGAGGATAGCCGGTCGCCCGCTCAGCGGGCGTCCCGAGGCCGGGCCAGGAAGAGCCAGGTCAGGCGGCGCAGCCGGCGCGGCTTGCCTGGGGGGTCGACCGTCCGCGGATACAGCTCGGCGACGGCGGGCCCGAGCAACTCGGCGAATCGATCGGTCAGGTGATGGGCGAGGTCCAGCTCGGCCCGGCTGCCGGGCTCGGGCAGCTTGCCGTCCGACGGCCAGCTCGCGCCGAGCAAGTCGCGGGCCGTCCTCTGGGGCAGGACCTGGGTCGCCAGGCGCCGCCCGACATACAGTTCGGCGCTGCCGGCGATTGCCATGGGCAGGATCGGTGCACCGGTCCGCAGGGCAATCAGGGCCGAGCCGAAGCGGAACGGGGCGAGCCGGTCGGGCGGGCCGGCGACGCCGCCCTCGGGGATCAGGACGAACACCCCGCCTGCGGCGACTACGGCCCGGGCCGAGGCGACGTGCTGGTCGATCCCGACCCCGCCGCGCCAGACCGGGAGCATGCCGCCGACCCGATGGAGCAGCCACTCGCGCCACCGGGCACTGAATGCCGAGGGACCGCTGCCCAGGAACCAGAGCCGCGGCTGGAGGGGCAGGGCATGCATGATCAGGAATGGGTCCATCCAGCCGCGATGGACGGCCCCAACGACGATATAGCCGCCCTCCCGGGGCACGTTCTCGCCGCCGAGCTGCTCGTGGCGCAGGCGGAGCAGCCCGAAGACGACGAACCGGAAGACGAGGGCCAGCGCCCGAACCAGCAGGCTGGCCCGGGTTTCGGGAGCCCGGCCCAGCCACTCGAGGCCCTCCCGGACGCCACCCCGGCGGCGCGCCAGCGCCTCGGGCGAGGTCCGGGCAGGCGGCCGCCGGCGGGACGGCTCAGGCGAGCCGGTCAGGTGCCCGCAGCTCCGGACTCGAAGGCCGCCGGTTCATCAGACTCCTCGTCCGGATCGTCATCGGCAACCTCGTCCGGCGCCGCTTCCACCGGTTGCGACAGCCCGGGCGGAATCCGTTGGTGACGGACGACCAGCAGGGTCAGCGCCACCACGATCACGATCACCGAGATCAGCTGGGCCATCGGGATGCCGAAGAACGTCCAGTTGTCGACCCGCAGGAACTCGAGCATGAACCGGACCGCCGCGTACCAGATGAAGAAGATCAGGGCGATCTCGCCGGTCCGCAGGCGGGCGGCGAAGCGCCGCGACAGCCAGAGCAGGGTGAGCATGCCCAGCAGGCCCGAGATCGACTCGTACAGGAAGAGCGGCTGGAAGTGAGCGCTGGCCGGGGTCGTCCCATCGGGTGGGCAGAGGTAGCCGACGACCCGATGGGCGCAGTCGATGGCGATCCCCCACGGCGCCGTCGTCGGCGGACCGTACAGCTCCTGGTTGAAGAAGTTGCCCCAGCGGGCGACGAACTCCATCGCGAACAGGCCGGGCGCAATCACGTCGGCCCACGCCCAGAACGACTGGCGGTGGTAGCGGGCATAGGCGATCACGGCCACCGCGCCGGCAAAGATCCCGCCGTAGACGCCCAGCCCGGCGTAGGGCGGCAGGACGATCCGGGTCAGGTCGTCCTTGTACAGCTGCCACTGGTCGATCACGTGATAGGCGCGCCCGCCGATCAGCGCGGCGACGGCCACGATGATCATCCCGTTGGCGAACCAGGTCTCGTTCAGGCCCCGGGCCCGGACCTGGCGCTGGATCACGAGGTAGGTCAGGATCAGGCCGATCGCGTAGCAGATCCCGTAGAAGTAGACGGGCACCGGGCCGATCTGGAAGGCGATCGAGGGCGGGGTGAAATCGATCATCGCCGCCGAGTGTACCCGGCCGATCGGCTCGAACCGCCGGAAGGTCGGACGGGCCCCTCGCGGCCGAGCTTGCCCGTCCCCGGGCTTGCCTATACTTGCCGCCGATGAACGACGAATTTCAGTGGTGGCTGCTGCTGGTCGGGTTGGTGATCGGCGCCCTGCTCGTCTTCCTGGTCATGGTCGACTTCGCTCGCACGGCTGATGAGCAGGCCGAGTCGGAGGTCGCTCGCGAGGCCGGCTGGATCGCGGGCGTGCTCGAGCCGACCGACGGCCACGTCGATCCGGCCCTGATCGGCGAGATCCTCCGCCTGAACCGGGAATGGTTGTCCGGGGCCGCCCCGTCCGAGATCGTCCCGCCCCCGGTCGCCTCACCGCCCGACGACGAGGAGCCGCCGGCGACCGGGTCAGGCGCCTGGCCGGCGCAGGTCAGGAGCACGTCCGACATGGAGAGCGACGGCGCCTAGGGCCAGTCGCCGGAAGCCGACCTCGACCAGGCCGGCCGCCCGCATCGTCGCGGCCAGGCTCACCGCATCCGGGAAGCCGTCGAGCGAGCTCGGCAGGTAGCGATACGTCCGGCCCTGCCCGAAGGCGCCCGCAACAAGGGGCGCCAGCCGGCCGAACGAGCCCCGGAAGAAGCGCCCCCAACCGCGTTGGGGCGGCACGCTCAGCTCCAGGCAGACCACCCGTCCGCCGGGCCTGACGACGCGGGCAAGTTCCCCGAAGCCCGCCTCGAAATCGGCCAGGTTGCGCAGGCCGAAGGCGATCGTCGCGGCGTCGAACGTGGCGTCATCGAACGGCAGGGCCAGGGCGTTGGCCACCTGGAAGCTGAGCTGGACCAGGTCCGGGTTGGCGGCCTGCGCCGTCGCGACCATCGCCGGGGCAAGGTCCACCCCGACCACCCGGCCGAACGGCCCGACCCGGGCCGCGAGGGTCGCGCTGAGCTTGCCCGTGCCGCAGGCCACGTCGACCGCGGACTGGCCGCTGCGCAGCTCGGTCGCCGCGGCCGCGGCGCGTCGCCAGCGACCGTCGCCACCGGCGGTCATCAGGGTGTTGACCCGGTCGTAGACCGGGGCGATCGAGTCGAACAGTTCGGCGACTTCGGCCTCGGCCACCGAGTTTCCCCGACGCGTTTCCTTCGGGCCGGTCATGATCGTGGCTCGGCGTCGAGGCCGACCGGCCGCCGGGCCGGCAACCGCAATGGCACGAGATCGAAGGAGCGCTGGTGGGCGATCAGGCGCGACAGTCCGGATCGACGACGAATTCGGCGGACAGCAGCGACCCCGCTCTCGACGAGACGGCGCGCTCCGAGGCGGCCTGCCCGAACTGCGGCGCCCACCGCCTGGCCCTCCTGCACCTGCCCGCGGTCGACATCAACGGCTACCGTCCGGTCGACGAGATCTACGGCATGGTCAACGGACCGAGCCCCGACGAGCCGGGCATCGGCTGCCTCGCCTGCGGCGCCGAGTGGCGCAACCTGGCAGCCTTCAACGAGGCCGTGGCCGTCCAGCCTGAGTCCCGCGCCGAGGATTGATCGGGCGAGCCGCGCCATGCGGCTCAGCCGCCGAATGATCCGCCGATCACGGGATCGCCCGACTCGATCGGCCCGTTGATCTCCGCCAGGGAGACGCCGAACGGTGTCCCGGCCGGCGGGTTGGTCAGCCCGGCGACCGGCCCGACCCAGTAGGCGAGGCCGCCGCCGACATCCATCCGGCCGACATCGACGCGGGTCCCGTTGATCAACACCCAGCAGCGGTACTCCTTGCCGCTGGGCGCCGCCGCAAGGCCGGAGGCAACCACGACCAGGTCGGTCGTCGACGGTGAGAAGAGGAGCGTGCCCTTGGCGCTCGATCCGGTGCTGCTGACCAGGGCAATCCGCTTGACGTCGGGTTCGGCTCCGACCTGCAGCGTCCAGGCGTCGACCCGGGCCAGCTCGGCCGACGTCTCCTGGCTCGTCGCCAGGGCCGGGTCCTGGCGATTGCCGACGACGGCGGCGGTGCCCACGATGGCGATCACGATCGCCGCGGCCATCCCGAGGGGCAGGGCAATCGTTCGGAAGGAGCGTCGTCGGACGACGATGATCGCACCGCCCGGAAGCGGCGTCAGGTGTGTCCCGGGCGCCGGCTCGGCGACCGCTGGCGCCTGGGCCGTGGGCAGCGTGGCTGGCACGGCGCGCGCCCGGCCGACCGCGCGAATGAGCTCGATCGTGCGGTCGCGCAGCTCGGGCGGCGGTGTCTCAAGGACGGCGTTGCGGATCAGGCCGGCCGAAGCCCGCAGCCGGTCGGCCTCGGCCGAGCAGCTCGGGCAGCCCGCCAGGTGGCCCGCGAGGGCGGCCGCCTCGGGGGTATCGCCGGCCGTCAGGCGATCCAGGCCGCCGGGCTGCACGGCGGCGAGCTCGAGCTGCTCCCGGACGTCGGCGTGGTCCATCATCGGTCTGCCGCCCCGACTACCGAGCCGGGCCCATCGAGGGGCATGAACCCGGGGCCCAGCGCGTTGCGCATCCGGAGCAGGGCCCGGCGCGTCCGGGTCTTGACCGTGCCGATCGGCCAGCCGAGCTTCTCGGCGATCTCGCTCTGGCTGAGCTCATCGCGATAGGCCAGGACGAGGACCGCCCGCTCGACGTCGGGCAGCTCGGCCAGGGCCTCGGCCAGGGATGTCCGCAGCTCGGTCTCGGCCAGCAGCGCGGCCGGGCCCATGACCGGCTGGCCGGCGCCGACGACTTCCCCGCCCGCGATCAGCCGTTCGAGCGCAGCGGTATCGCCTTCGTCGGGCAGGGCCACGTCGGAGACCGGGACGGTCGGCGGACGGCGGCCGAGGGCGCGCAGCCGATCGATCGTCCGGTTGCGGGCGATCGTCAGCAGCCAGGCCGGCAGCGAGCCCATCGCCGGGTCGTATTGCTCGGCCCGGTTCCAGAGTGCGAGAAAGGTTTCCTGTACCACGTCTTCGGCGAGCCCTCGGTCGGTTGTCAGCCGGCGCGCAGTGGCGTACACCGCGCCGGCATAGCGGTCATAGAGCCGGACGAGGGCGTCCTCGGATCCGGACGCCACCGCCCGGACGAGACCGGAGTCCTCGCCTGTCATCGGCTACGCGTCCTGTTCGGCGCCGGTTTCAACCGGGATCGCCAGCGGCCGATGCTCGAAGGCACTGGAATAGACCACATCGGTCTCGGTCGTGTACACGAACGGGATGGCCTGGATCTGCTTCATCACCCGTTCCAGGTCGAGGGTATCGGCGGCCCGGACCTTGAGCAGGTAGTCGGCCTCGCCGGCGATGTGGTGGCATTCCTCGATCTCGGGCAGCTCGCCGAAGGCCTCGGTCAGGTCGGTGGTCGACGGCCCGGGCGACTGGCGCACCCAGCTGAAGGCCAGGATGCCGCGGCCCAGGGCGCGGGCATCGAGCCGGGCGCCATAGCCCTGGATCACACCCCGCGCTTCGAGCTTCTTGACCCGCTCGTGGGCCGACGGCGCGCTCATCCCGACGGCCGCGCCGATATCGGCGTAGGACGCCCGGCCATCCCGCTGGAGGATGTCGAGGATTCGGAGGTCGACTCGGCTCAAGCCATCCTGTCGAGGCATCTGGTCCTTATTTGTTAGGTTAGGGGCCTTTGACAGTCACTATTTGTTAGGCTACACTGCGCGAAGCAACCGGATGGTACGGCTGCCACGAGTGCTGGCCAGCCCCGCTTCGGCGGAACCGATCCGATCATCTGGAGGAACATCGACATGCTGATCGCCAGCTCTGTCGCCCTCCTCGCGCTCTTCGCGTTTGTGAGCATCCTGCTCTCTTCCGACGAAGGTCGAGAGGGCACCGATCCACGAGACCATCTCGCTGCCTGGACGCGCTACGGAATGCGCTAATCCGGCGCGGCAGGCTCCCTAGCCTACCCCCACGAGGCCCCCGAACGCCGGGGGCCTTGTCGATTCCCGGAGCTGTGCCGGGGCCGACCGGCCGGTGCCGGGTTCGTTGGCGGCGGCCCCGCGGTTCCGCGGTTCCGCGCGGCGCCGCCTGGTTCTGCCAAATGTCGCCTATTCCGGACGTTATGGTCGGAAACCGGTCCAGACCCCGACAGTTCCAGGTCGCGGCGGCCGAATCCACGCTCGGCCGAGCGCGCCGGACCGATCGAATGGGCTCAGAAGGCCCGGTGGACGCCCATAAGGTCTGCTTTGGCAGACGTTCGTCCGAAGTCGGCCTGGGGCCGCGGCGACCGATCGCCCGGGCTGCCCAACTTCTGCCAAATGTCGACTTCTCGCGGCCGTATGGTCGGATCCAAGCCCTCCGGCGTCCGAATCGGCCTCGCTGCGGCTGCCCCACGCACGACTGTGCTACGGGAACGCGGAATTCCGGGCCCCCGGTGAGCGCAGGCCGACCATAAGGTCGACTTTTCGCGATATTTGTCCGAAAACCGGCCCCGAGTGCGCGGCGCGCCGCGACCGACGGCCCGCCGACCCGAGAGTGCCTATGGATAACTCCGGTTGTTGATCGCGCACACGGTGAACGCGTTGCCTGGGCCTCCGCCGCCGCCCAGGCCGGACAGCACGTCTCCGGACACGCCGATGAGCGTGCCGTCGGGGGCGACGATCTCCGCCTTGCCATTGACCAGCCAGGCGGCAAAGCCGTGGGGCCAGATCAGCTTGCCCGGCAAGCCCGTGTCGACGGACACGAATGAGATGACTGTCCCGGTCAGCACGAACCGCACCGACCCGAGGAGCGCCTGATCGCAGGCCGCGACGGCGCCGCCGGGTAGCTCGATGGGCTGGGCGACGTCGAGCGCAAGCGGGAGACCCCCGCTGGTCCCGGATACGGCGTGATCGTCGCGACCTGCGTCGAGCAGGCCGCAAGGAAACAGCCCAACAGCAGCAGGCCAAGGCGCCGCATCACCACTCCCCCGCGGGAATCCGGCGCGAACCCCCAAGCGAGCTCGCCGAAAGATGTGCCTCGAGACAGCGCACCCCTGACGGGCCGACGATGGCGTCGTGCTCTGTGCCGGCCGGGAGCTCCAGGCGATCGCCGCGCGCGAGGTCGATCGAGGCGCCGCTCGCCGGCAGCCCGAAGGTGATCGAACCCGAGGTCACGACGATCACCTTGTCGTAGGCGTGCTCATGGGGCGAGTAGCGGTCACCCGGGCCGTTGCCCCACGTCCCCGGATCGAGCCCTTCGGCACGCAACCGCGCCTCGAACCCCTCGGCTCCCCCGCTCGGCGCCATCAGGCGACCGCGACGCCGATCAGCTTCCCGACGAGGAAGGTCACGGCCGCCGCCAGCGCGCCGATCCCGACCTGGCGTACACCGCTGAACAGCGCGCTCCGGCCAGTCAGCAGGCTGATCCCGATCCCGACAACGAACATCGCGGCCAGGCTCAGGGCGATGCTCACCGCGAAGGCCGCGGCGCCCGAGGTCACGAGATACGGCAGGACCGGCACGGCCGCCCCGGCAGCGAAGGCCACGAGCGAGCCGAAGGCAGCGCCCCAGGGCGAGCCGAGCTGGTCAGGGTCAAGGCCGAGCTCCTCGCGGATCAGCGTATCGAGGGCCGCCTTCGGATCGCGGAACAGGCGCGCCGCGACGCGGTTCGCCTCCTCCTCGGTGAAGCCCTTCGACCGGTAGATCGCGGCCAGCTCGGCCTGCTCCTCGTCGGGCATCGCCTCCATCTCGGCCCGCTCGAGGGCGATCTGGCGCTCGTACAGCTCGCGCTGGGACTGCATCGAGATGTACTCGCCGGCGGCCATGCTGAACGAGCCGGCGAGCAGCCCGGCGATCCCCGCCAGCAGGATGAAGTGGGGATCGGTCGAGGCGCCGGTGATGCCCATCACCAGCGAGGTATTGCTGACCAGGCCGTCCGAGACACCGAAGATCACCGCCCGCAGCGTGCCCGACTGGCCAGTTCGATGCCAGCGCTCGTTGCGTCCGATCTCGCCCGTCGCCCGTGGCGCGCGGACCTCGCGCAGGACCGCGGGATCGGAGACCGCGGTCTCGCCAGTGACGGACGCCCCACTCGAACCCGGGCCCGGCACCGGCTCGCCGGCAGCCCGCGCCTTGGCGGCAAGGCGCTTCCAGATCTCGGCGTGCTCGCGCTCGTCGGCGGCGATCGCCTCGACCTCGGGCGAGAGCTGGCCGCTGTACGCATCCTCCTCGTCGCCTTCGAGGGCCTGGACGAGGTCGCTCACCGAACGCGTCCCGAAGATCCGGGCGAGGGCGATGATCGTCCGCACCCGCAGCCGCGGACCGCCCACCGGCGGCACCGTCGCACCGAGCTCGCCCAGCTTCGCCGCCCACACCTCGGCGTGCCGCCGCTCGTTGCCGGCGATCGTCCGGAACGCCGTGGCCCGGTGCTCGTCCTTCTCGATCCCGGCCAGGGCGTCGTACAGGATGATCGCGTCGCGCTCGAGCTTGAGGTTCTCGAGGCTGGTCTGGATATCGATCGTGGCCACGCTTCGATGGTAGCCGGGCGGACCCGCATCCGGGCTGGCTAGAATCGGGCGATGGCTCAACCGGGGATCCTGTACCTCGACGGCGCCGCGGTCCGGGCGGCGATGCCCGACGTGGCCACCCGGCTGGAGCTCGCCGAGCGGACCATGCTGGCCCTGGTCGAGGATGCCGACCTGCCGCCCAAGATCGGGGTCGACGCCCGGCCGCCAGGCTCGTTCGGTCATGCCATGCCGGCCTGGCTGCGCGGAGCGCCGGCAGATGGATCGGCCGACCTGCTCGGCGTGAAATGGGTCGTCGGCTTCCCTGAGAACGGCAAGCACGCCCTGCCGGCCATCCACGCCACGGTGATCCTCAGTGATCCCCTGACCGGGATCCCGCTCGCGATCCTCGACGGTGCCCCGATCACGGCCGATCGCACCGCCGCGGTGTCGGGCGTCGCTATTCGCCACTGGGGTCCGCGAGCGCGGCCCGGGGCTGGCGCAGACGACGCCACGACCCGAGTCGCGATCCTGGGCGCCGGCGTCCAGGCGCGCAGCCACCTGCCGGTGATCGGCCACCTCCTGCCCGGTGCCCAGGTCGTGATCCACGACCGTCATCCGGAACGGGCCGAATCCGTCGCCGCGCTCGCTCGAACCACGCCCGGCATCGCCGGCGCCCGGACCGCGTCGAGCGCGCCGGATGCGACGAGCAACGCCGACGTGGTGATCACCGCCATCGCCTTCGGGCCGATCCGCCAGACCGTGCGCCTGGCCCAGCTCGCGCCACACGCCCTGGTCATCGCCGTCGACTACGCCACGAGCGTCCATCACGAAGTGGCCCTCGACGCCGGCCTGTTCCTGGTCGACGAGCGCGGCCAGTTCGACGCGAGTCGCTCGGCCGGCCTGTTCGAGGGATATCCCGACCCGCGCGCCATCATCGGCCTCGCCCTGCGCCAGGGGCTCCAGCGCCCGGCGGAGGGCCGGGTGCTGGTCAGCCACCTCGGGGTGGGCCTCGCCGACCTGCTCTTCAGCGATGCGATCGTTCGGGCGGCCACGGCCGCCGGGCTCGGCGGGCGCCTGACCCGCTAGGACTGCTGCGGCTCGGCACTGAACCGCCGCGAGACGGGCCGACAGAGGCGGCCCGGGCACCGCACACTGACCATCGGCAATCGGCCATCTCGAACCTGGAGGAACTCGTGCGCATCCTCGGCCGCTTGCTGAGCCTCCTGCTCGTCTTGCTGATCGTGGTGATCGTGGCGACCGGCGGGCTCCTCGTGTGGGTCACCCATCGCGCCCTGCCCACGACCAGCGGCTCGCTCAAGGCGGCCGGCCTGACGGCCCCGGTCAGCGTCTCGCGCGACGCGTCGGGGATCATCAACATCACGGCCACGACGCCCCACGACCTGTTCCTCGCCCAGGGCTACACCCACGCCCAGGAGCGCTTCTGGCAGATGGAGGTCTGGCGCCACATCGGTGCCGGCCGGCTGTCCGAGCTCTTCGGGCAGACCACCCTCAAGGAAGACGAGTTCATCCGCACCCTCGGCTGGCGGCAGGCCGCCCAGCGTGATCTCGACGCTGCCTCACCCGAGCTGAAAGCCGATCTGCAGGCGTATGCCGACGGCGTCAACGACTGGCTATCCGCGAACAAGGGCAACCTCGGCCTGTCGTTTGTCGTCGAAGGCCTGAAGGCCGGCCTTGGCGGCGGCGTGGGCGGCTACCAGCCCGAACCGTGGACGCCGCTCGATTCGGCCACCTGGGCGCTCGTCCAGGCCTGGTCGCTGGGCGACAACTTCGACTCCGAGATCTTCCGGGTCCTGGCCGACGCGAAGCTGGGCGACCCCAGCCGGACTGACGAGCTGACACCACCCTATCCGTCCACGAACCCGGTCATCGTCCCCAGCGGCGAGCCGGGCTCGGGCGGCGCCGGGGCGAATCCGCCGAGTGCCGCACCGGCCACGGCGGGGGCCGCGGTCGACGGCCTGGATCCCGCCCTCAGCCCAAGCCAGGCCGACGGCCTGCGGGCCCTCGCTGCGCTGGGCCAGTCGATCGCCGCCACGGCCGGGATCGATCCCGCCCAGGGGATCCTGGGCGATCACGGTGTCGGCTCGAACAACTGGGTCGTCTCGGGCTCGAAGAGCGCCGACGGCAACGCCCTGCTGGCCAACGATCCCCATCTCGGGATCAGCATGCCCTCGGTCTGGATCATGAACGGCCTGCACTGCCAGGTGGTCGGCGCAGCCTGCCCGTTCGACGTGACCGGGGTCAGCTTCCCCGGCGACCCGCTGGTGATCCTCGGCCACAACGAGCGGATCGCCTGGGGCGCGACCAACCTCGGCCCGGACGTCGAGGACCTGTTCATCGAGCAGCCCGATCCGAACAACCCGGCCGACTACCTGTACAAGGGCCAGTCGCTGCCGTTCTCGGTCCGGACCGAGACGATCAAGGTGGCCGGTGGATCCCCGGTGACCCTGACCGTCCGCTCGACCGGCCACGGCCCGATCGTGACCGACGTCGACGACCGGCTCAAGACGCTGCCCACCCTGTACGCCCTGCGCTGGACCGCGACCTCCCAGCCCAATGGTGCCTTCGACGCGTTCCTCGGCCTGGACAAAGCCCGGAACTACGACGACTTCCGGGCGGCACTGAGCGTCTACGGCGCACCCGCCCAGAACTTCGTGTACGCCGATGTCGATGGCAACATCGGCTACCAGGCGCCCGGCTGGATCCCCATCCGCGAGGACAAGGCCGATCACGGCGATCGCCCGGTGCCCGGCTACGACGGGCTCCACGAGTGGACCGGGATGATCCCCTTCGAGCAGCTGCCGCGGGTCTACAACCCGCCCTCGGGGATGATCGTCAGCGCCAACAACGAGCTGGTCGACAGCGCCTACCCGTACTTCATCGCCCAGGACTGGGACCCGGGCTACCGCGCGGCCCGGATCACCCAGCTGCTCAAGTCGGACATGGCCCACGGCGGGGTCACCCTCGACGACATGAGCGCGATCCAGACCGATACCAAGGTGCTCCGGGCCCCGCTCGTAATCGCCTACCTCAAGGGGGTCAGCGCCGCAAGCGGCGACGGCAACGCCGTCCTGCGCGCAATCCAGGGCTGGGACGACACGTGCGGCGTGGACAGCACCGGCTGCGCGGCCTACATGGCCTTCGAGGAGCAGCTCGAGCGGAACCTCTGGGACGACGACCTCGGCTCGCTGGCCCGCGAGTACGTCGGCAGCACCGAGAGCTGGCAGGGCCTGATCTCGCTGCTGGCCAAGCCCGACGACCCGTTCTGGGACAACATCACCACGACCAGCAAGAAGGAGACCGAGGCCGACATCATTCGCGCCTCGCTGGACAGCACCGGCGCGGCCCTCCACTCCTCATTGGGCGCCGACCCGACCAAGTGGACCTGGGGCCGGCTGCACACGACCACCTTCCGCGAAGTCACCCTGGGCGAGAGCGGCATCGCTCCGCTCGAGTGGTACTTCGACAAGGGTCCCTTCCCGGTCGCGGGAGCCGCCGGCGCGGTGGACGCCACGTACTACCAGTTCAGCGTCGGCTACGACGACCCGTACGACAGCACGATCAAGGCGACCCCCGACCTGCAGTCCGTCTTCGAGATGACCAACATGCCCAGCTACCGCCTCGATGTGGACCTGGGCAAGCTCGACGCGGCCCGGATCGTGATCACGACCGGCCAGTCGGGCAACCCCAGCGACCCGCACTACGGCGACTTGATCGACGACTGGCTGAACGGCAAGCAGGTGCCCCTGCCGTTCACCGCGATCGCCCGCCAGTCGGCCACGATCACCACCCTGACCCTGACCCCATGACCGGCGGGCACGCAACGGGCTCCGGCTCAGCCCCCGACCTGGTCGTCATCGGTGCCGGGACGATGGGCGCCTGGACCGCGTTCTGGGCGAACCGGGCCGGCCTGCGGACGACGCTGGTCGATGCCTGGGGCGCCGGCCATCCCCGGGCGACGTCCGGGGACGAGACCCGGATCATCCGCAGCTCACACGGCGGCGATGCCCTGTACGCCCGCTGGTCGCGGGCGGCCCTGGCCCACTGGCACCAGTTCGGCGAGGAATGGGGCGAGACGCTCTTCCGCCCGGTGGGCACGCTCTGGTTCGGCCACCGCCCGGACGGCTTCGAAGCCGCCTCGGTCCGCACGCTCGAGGCGGAGGGCATCCCGGTCGAGCACCCCGCCGTCGACGAGGCGCGCCGGCGCTGGCCGCAGATCGCCTTCGAGGACGACGCATTCGTCGTCTTCGAGCCGGAGGCCGGGGCCCTGATGGCCCGCCAGGGCACGGCCGCGGCGGCCCGGGCGTTCGAGCGCGAGGGTGGTCGGTTCGAGCGAGCGGCGGCCCAGCCCGGCCGGGTCGCCGACGGCCGGCTGGTCGACGTGGTCCTGGCCGACGGACGGCGGCTGAGCGCCGCAACCTTCGTCTTCGCCGCTGGTCCGTGGCTGCCGCGGATCTTCCCGGGCCTGCTCGGCGACCTGATCAGGGTCACGAAGCAGGATGTCTTCTTCTTCGGGCCGGCCGGCGGCGACCGCCGCTTCGACGGCGAGGCGCTGCCGACCTGGGTTGACTACGACGCGGCCTTCTACGGCGTGCCGGCGATCGACGGCCGGGGTGCCAAGCTCGCCCCGGATCGCTACGGGCCGGTCTTCGACCCCTCGAGCGGCGAGCGAATCGTGGATCCCGACTCGACCCGCCTGGCCCGCGACTACGTCGGGCGGCGCTTCCCCGGCCTGGCGGCCCAGCCCGTCGTCGAAACCCGGGTGTGCCAGTACGAGGTGACCCCCGACGGTCACTTCATCCTCGACCGGCATCCCGAGCTGGCCAACACCTGGATCGCCGGCGGCGGGTCGGGCCACGGCTTCAAGCACGGGCCGCGAATCGGCGAGTACCTCGTCGGGCGGATCCAGGGCGCGCCCCTCGGGCCGGGCGAAGAGCGCTTCCGGCTGGGCACCCCGCGGGTCCCCGACTCGAGCCTGCGAACCGGCGGCGATTCGATGGTCAGCGGCTGGCAGGGCTACTAGCCCGCTATTCGTTGACGGCTATTCGTTGACCTGGAGCGGCCCGTCGGCCTCGAGCTGGACCCGGCCGTCCTCGACCACCACGACGTAGCGCGCGATCGGCTGCTCGGCCGGCGGGTCGAGCGCTTCGCCAGTCTCGAGATCGAAGCGCGACAGGTGCAGGGCGCAGGTGAGGCTGCCACCGGTCAGGAAGCCCCGATCGAGCTCGAAGTACTCGTGGCTGCAGATGCCCTGGTAGGCGCGATAGTCACCGCCGACGTTCACGACCAGGACCGGTTCGACGCCGTCGACCCAGGCCATCTTCATCTCGCCCGGTCCGACCTCGGAGGCGGCCAGCAGGTCGATCCGCATCAGGCGGCAGAGGCGTCCGCCAGCGGTCCGGCCCACTTCGCCTCGAGCAGCTCGCGCAGGCGATCCTGGGCGTCGGCCATCGGCACCCGGGCGACGACCGGCTCGAGGAAACCCAGGACGATGAACTTGCGGGCATCATCGGGATCGATCCCGCGGCTCTCGAGGTAGAACAGCTGGGTCTCGTCGATTGGCCCGACCGAGCTCGAGTGGGCCGCCCGGCGGCAATCGGGCTGGTCGATCTCGAGGCTGGGGATGGCGACCGCTCGGGCGTCCTTGGACAGGTTCATCCCGAACTCGCCGAGGAAGCTGTCGGTCCCGACGGCGCTCTTCTCGATC
>Ga0265319_1000329_pt1 | contig 34971 bp, 38 predicted proteins | sample 4824metaG_FD_192443 | JGI IMG/M metagenome (GOLD analysis project Ga0265319, IMG submission 192443) | Rhizosphere microbial communities from Carex aquatilis grown in University of Washington, Seatle, WA, United States - 4-8-24 metaG | ecosystem: Host-associated > Plants > Roots > Rhizosphere >...
GCCGCGAGCGGGATGTACGGGCCGAGCGCTTCGAGATCCTCGGCGCCGATCACGGGGATGTTCACGGCATTCGTCACGACCCCGCCTTCCAGCGCCGCCACCACCTGCTCGGCGACGATCACACCTGCGCGGTCCTGCGCCTCGTCGGTGGACGCTGCAAGGTGCGGCGTCACGACGACGTTGTCGAACTCGAGCAACGGACCTGAGTACGGCTCCGAGGAGAACACATCGAGCGCGGCGCCGGCGACCTTGCCGGACTGGAGCGCGGCGATCAGCGCCTCTTCGTCGACGAGGCCGCCGCGGGCGGCGTTCACGAGACGCACGCCGTCGCGCATCGCTGCGAACGCTCCCGCGTCGATCGACCGGCGGGTCTCCGGTGTGAGCGGCGAGTGCAGCGTGAGGAATTCGGCTGCGCCGTAGACCTCCTCAATCGTCTCTGCCCGCTCGACGCCCAGCTCGCGAAAGCGCTCGACCGAGACGAACGGGTCGAATGCGACGACACGCATGCCGAGCCCGAGCGCGCGGCGCGCAACCTGCTGCCCGATTCGCCCGAAGCCCAGCACGCCGAGCGTCTTGCCGGCGAGCTCGATGCCTCCGTACTGCTTGCGCTCCCAGCGACCCTGCTTGAGCGCCGCATGCGCCTGCGGGATGTTGCGTGCGAGTGCGACGAGCAGACCGATCGTGTGCTCGGCCGCGGAGATGACCGTCGACTCCGGCGCGTTCGCGACGACGATGCCGCGCCGCGTCGCCGCGTCGACGTCGACGTTGTCGACCCCGACACCCGCGCGGCCGATCACTTTCAGCTTCGAGGCCCGGTCGATCAGCTCGGCGGTCACCTTGGTGGCCGAGCGCACGACGATCGCGTCGTAGCGGTCGATGATCTCCGCGAGATCCGACTCCGCGTCGACGTCGACATCGAACCGCGAGCGAAGCAGCTCGACGCCTGCGTCGGCGATCGACTCTCGTACGAGGACTCTCGCGGTCAAAGCACGGGCGCGTGCTCGTACGCCTCGAGCGCCGCGGTCACTCCGACGCCGCGCTCGATCTCCGCGCCGAGGTCGGCGAGCTGAAGCTCGACGGCGGCGAGCTGCGTGGTGATGTCGAACAGGTCGAACCAGCCGATGTGCCCGAGCCGGAAGATCTTTCCCTTCAAGGCGCCCTGCCCGTTCGCGATCGTCATCCCGAAGCGGTCGCGCAGCCCCTTGACGACGTCGTCGGAGCTGATGCCCTCGGGCGCACGGACGGCCGTGACGACCGCGCTGCGATCCTCGTCGGGCGAGAAGAGCTCGAGTCCCATCGCCTTCGCACCGGCGCGGCAGGCCCGGCCGAGGCGGATGTGGCGGTCGAGCACGGCTTCGAGGCCTTCCTCGAGCAGCAGTCCGAGCGCGACGTCCAGCCCGGCGACGAGCGAGACCGCCGGCGTGAACGCGGCGTCGAGCTTCGCCTGTGCCTTGCGCGTCCGCTCCCAGTCGAAGTAGAAGCGCGGCGACGATCCGGTCGCGGCGAGGGCAGCCTCCGAGACGGCGCAGAGCCCGAGCCCGGGCGGTGTCATGAGCGCCTTCTGCGATCCGGAGACGACGACGTCCAGGCCCCAGGCGTCGGTCTCGCAGCGCACCGCGCCGAGGCTCGACACCGCGTCGACGACCACGAGCGATCCCGCCTCCTTGGCTGCGGCAGCGAGCGCCTGGATGTCGCTGACGACTCCGGTCGACGTCTCGGAATGGACGATCCAGACCGCCTTCGCCTCGCGCTCGCGCAGCCGCGCGCGCACATCCTCCGGATCGGGCGTCTCGCCCCACTCGTAGCGCAGGTGGTCGACCTCGGCGCCGTAGCCGCCGACCATGTCGGCCCAGCGCTCGCCGAAGTTCCCGGCCGACACGACGAGGTGTGGCTCGCCCGCCGAGACGAGGTTCGCCACGGCCGACTCGAACGCCCCCGTGCCCGACGTCGTGAAGAGCAGCACGTCGCGCTCCGTGCGACAGACCTCGCGAAGCCGCGTCAGGCACCTTTCGTAGATCGGCCTGAAGTCTGGGCTGCGGTGATGGACGATCGGCTCGGCGAGCGCGGCGAGGACCTGCGGCGGCACCGGAGTAGGCCCCGGCGTGAACAGATATTTCTTGCCGGCCATCTGCCCCGAGACTAGCGACGCCGCTTGCGCCTCGCGGAGAGGTACGGAGCCGGAACCGGCCGTTCCCCGATTCGTCGCCGGCGCGCGGCCGGGGAGTCGGCAGAGATGGAGCTCTCTCTCAGCGCAGAGCGCGTCGTGCGCGCGGACGGCCTCACGAAGCTCTACGGCTCCTCCCGCGGGATCGTCGAGGCGAGCTTCGAGCTCACGGCCGGCGAGGTCTTCGGGTTCCTCGGGCCGAACGGCGCCGGGAAGTCGACGACGATCAGGTTGATGCTCGACCTGATCCGGCCGACGAGCGGGCGGATCGAGCTCTTCGGACTCGATCCTCGAAAGCGGGGACTCGAGATCAGGCGGCGCATCGGCTACGTCCCGGGCGACCTCCGGCTCTACGAGCGGCTGACCGCGCGTGAGCTGTTGCAGTACTTCTCCCACCTGCGCAGCATGCGTGGACTCGGCGCGGCCGTCCCACTCGCCGAGCGGCTCGAGCTCGAGCTCGACCGGCCGATCCACGCTCTCTCGAAGGGCAACCGCCAGAAGGTCGGCCTCGTGCAGGCCCTCATGCACGGGCCGGAGCTACTCGTCCTCGACGAGCCGACGTCGGGGCTCGACCCGCTCGTGCAGCAGACCTTCAACGATCTGCTTCGCGAGGCGACGAGCGCCGGGAGCACCGTGTTCCTCTCGTCGCACATGCTCGGCGAGGTGCAGCGTGTCGCCGATCGCGTCGCAGTCGTGCGCGAGGGACGGATCGAGCTCGTCGAGGAGGTCGAGACGCTCAGGAGGCGTGCATTCACCCGCGTCGACGTGACCTTCGCCGAGACGCCGTCACCCGACGCGTTCGCCGGCGTGCTCGGTGTGCGCGAGCTCGAACGACATGCGCAGTCGGTCGTCTTCGCGCTCGAGGGATCGCCCGATCCACTCGTCAAGACGCTCGCGCGTCACCACGTCGTTGCCCTCGACATCCACGAGGCGGATCTCGAAGACATCTTCCTGTCTCTCTACCGCAAGCCGACGAACGATGTTGCGTAGCGTCTTCCTCAAGTCGCTCCGGAATCTTCGCCGCAGCTTCGTCTGGTGGAGCATCGGGCTCGCCGGCATGTCGGCGTTGATGGTGTCCGTCTACCCGACGGTGCGCAACAACGCGGCCCTGGACAAGCTCGTCAAGAGCTATCCGGACGCGCTCAAGGGGTTCATCGGGTTCGGCGGCCGGCTCGACTACACGTCCGCTGCGGGCTATCTCGGCATTGAGCTCTTCTCGCTCGTCGTACCGCTGCTGCTGATCGTCGCCGCGATCGGCGCCGGCGCGAACGCCGTCGCGGGCGAGGAGGACCGAGGAACACTCGACCTGCTGATGTCGCTGCCGGTGACACGGCCGCGGGTCGCGCTCGAGAAGTTCGGCGCGCTGGTCGCCGAGTTGGTTGCGCTCGGCTTCGTCGTCTGGCTCAGCCTCTGGATCGGATCCGTTGCGGTCGGCATGGACATCACCGCAGCGAAGCTCGCCGCCGCGAGCGTCGACGCGGTCACGCTGGCGGTGGCCTACGGCTCGATCGCGCTGCTGGCGGGCTGCGCGACCGGGCGGCGCGGCCTCGCGATCGGCGTCGCGTCCGCGGCGGCCGTCGCCGCGTATCTCGTCAACTCGCTCGCCCCGCTCGTCGACGCGCTCTCCCCGCTCCAGAAGCTCTCGCCGTTCTACTACTACGGGGCACGCAGCCCGCTCCGCGACGGGCTCGACCCGTGGCACATGCTCTTCCTCGTCGGGGTCGCCGCGCTCGCCCTCGTGGGATCGATCGTCGCATTCCGCCGCCGCGACCTCGCCTGATCGCCGGTCCGCCGCTCCCGCTAGCGGTGTGAGCCGAACACGATCACCTGCTGGAACGTCGGGCGGTTCGTCCAGCGCATCGTGTCGGAGAGGAAGCCCGCGAAGTGGATCCGCTCGGCAGTCGCGTCGGAACGCCAAGCCGACGGATCCGAGCCCTGCGCGGCGGCGAGCGCGTCTCCGGCCTGGTCGAGAGACTGCCAGAGCGCATCCGCACACGAGGCAGGCGTTCCGGTGCCGCATGTGAGCGCACTCTGCGTGCTTTGCGCGCCCGTGTTCGAGCCGAGCGCCGCGCGCACCGCCTCGTCGACGTACGAGTACCAGCCAGAGCCATACGAGCTGCCGCCCGAGTTCGCGTCGTTGCTGATCGGCGCGAGTGTCTCGAGGTCATTCGTGAGCGGACCGAGCTGTGTCTGGAGCACCGCGACCGCGAGCTTCGGCCACCACGCGTCCATGATCGCAGCGCCCGCCTCGTCGACGGTCCCGTCGAGGTTCGAATCGAGCCGGCTGCCGTCCCACTCACCAAGCAGTGAGAGCAGTTGCTGGTCGCGTGCGTTCGGTGCGGCGGCGTGTGACATCGCATCGGCCAGCGTTCCGATGAGCGTCCAGCGCAGATCCTTCGTCGCGGCGCTGTTCATCGCGGCGACGACGCTCGCCGGCGTGTGCACCTTCTTTGCCGCGATGCCCGCGTTCAGCAACGCGACGCGCTGGACGGCGCCGTACGACCAGTTGTCGTCCGCGGCGGCAAACCCCGCTGCGGGCTTGTTGTTCCAGTTGACGATCGCGCCGCTCGGCGGGTCGACCACGTGCGGGTGCGCCATCGGCGCGAGCCAGCCACGCCACTCGTGGGACCCGTCGCCGTTCGTCGGCAGGGCCGGGTTCACGTCCGCCGCGCGCAACGGCAGGCGGCCGCTCGAGTACATCGCGATGTGCTTCGAGTCGGCGTAGAACCAGTTGAACGTCAGCTCGAAGCCGGCCATCGTGTCGAAGAACTGCTGCGGCGAGTGCACGGCTCCCGTCGACATCTTCTGGAAGGGAATCGCACCGAGTAGCTCGCGTCCGCGCGTCGAGCGCGCAAGCGAGAGCGCAACTTTCGTTCCGTTGCTCGTCGCGTATCCGACGACCGGCCCGTGCACGGTCGTGTGGTAGGTGAGCTCCGTGTCCGGCGCGCCGGCCTGGCCCTTGAGCACGCCGGCGTCGAACGTTCCCATCGCGGTGCACACGCCCTTGTAGAGGTAGTGCACGCTGTCGCCGCCGCACAACGTTTCCGCGAACTGATCGGTGACGTCGGAGCTCGCCGAGGTCGCACTCCAGGCGTAGTCGGGCCCTCGCCCGATCTGCAGATAGAAGCCGAGGCCGGGGAACGAGACACCGCGTGCGTCGAGCCCGCCGCCGTGCAGGTCCTCCTCCATCAGGATCTCGGGCGAGAAGTAACCCACCTGCGGTCCCGCGACGAAGATCGGATGGCCGTTCGCGGATCGCTTGGCGCCGATCAGCAGCGCATTCGACATGATCCTGCGCGGCGCGAACGGCACGTTGCTCGCGACGACGGGGACGTAGCTGCCGGCGTCGATCTTCACGTTTCCGGCGCCGACGCCCGCGGGGCCGTTTCCGTACGGGAATGCGGCCGCCACCGTGACAGGCGTGTCCTTGTTCTGGGCCTCGCGGAGGTTGTTCCAGACGTCCAGGCCCTTCGCATCCCCGAGCCGCTGCTGGAGCGCCGAGAGAAGCTGGGCGCTGCGCGCCTCGCTGCCTCCGCCCGCCCCGAACACCGCGCCGATCAGCGTTCCGATCGCGGTGATGTCGTTGCGGTCGAACGGTGTGACGAAACCGCCGCCGGCTTTGAAGTACGCGTTGATCCCGAGCAGGTACGCGTCGACGTCCTTCAGCAGCTGCCGCCCCGCGGCCGTCTTCGCCGCGAGCTGCGCCTGCTGGGCGAGCACCGCCTCGGTGGCGGCGCTCGGCACGAACGTGCGCGCCGAGAGCGCGACGGAGAACGCGTCGTAGCCGGGAACGTCGAGCGCCGCGATGCGCGCCGGGCCGCGCAGGAGCTGCAGGTCGAGTCCGCGGTCCTCGGCGGTCGCCCAGCCGGCGCCGAACTCCGTGTCGGCCCGCGTCTTGCCGTAGATGTGCGGGACGTCGAACGAATCGCGGTAGATCGTCGTGCCGGCTCGCGGACGCTCGACGCGGACGGCTTTGACGCCGCCGAGGCCGAGTGTCTCCGGCTTGTAGAACTGCTTCAGGTCGGCCGCGGTCACGTTGCCCTGGAGCGGAGTCAAGCCGTCGTACAGCTTGATCTGGCTCGTCAGCTCCGGCACGTTCGCGCCCTGGCCCGGAGGCAGGACGTCGAGCGCGAGCAGCGCGTGGTCCGGCGGACCTACGCCGGTCGCCGCCGTGACGCCGAGCACGAGGGCGCCCGCGAGCGCGGCGAGGATCGGGAGCGCCTTCGTCGGCACTGCTTTCAGCGGCACTGCTTTGATCGACACCGGAGCTGACCCTAACCTAGTCCTGCCATGGACGCGATCATCGCCTTTGCCGCCGCTCTCCTCGCCCTGCGTCTCGCGGGCGACCTGGCGCGGCGCTGGCGGACGACCCGGCGCCCGGAGCTCGCATGGTGGGCCTGGTCGCTCGCGGCGTACGCGATCGCGGCGGCGGCGATCGCCTGGGGCGAGTCCGCCGGTTGGGACGCGCGCGCCTTCCGCGTGTACTACGCCGCAGGGGCGCTTCTGACAGCTCCACTGCTCGGCGCCGGCTCGCTCGTCCTCGCCGGCGTCCGGCGTGTGCGCGGCCTCGCGCTGCTCTTCGCCGGCCTCGCCGTCGGGATCGCGGTTGCGATGCCCGTGCACGGCGCGTTCACCGCGCACGGCATTCCCGCCACGCAGGACCATCTCGCGCTGCTGCCTGCGCGTGTGCTCGCCGTCGCGGCGAACGTGCTCGGCACGCTCGCGGTCGTGGTCGTCGCGCTTCGCTCGATCCACAGGCGGCCGCTCGGCAACTCGTTGATCATCCTCGGCGTCGCGGCTGCAGCGACCGGCAGCGGCCTCGCAGGCCTCGGCGCCGCCGGAACGGCGCTCGGCATCGCGGTCGGCGCCGCCCTGCTGTACGCGGGGTTCGTCCTGCCGGCGGCGCTCCGGCCGAAGCTCGCGCCCCTGCCCGACTGAGCTGCCCCACGGGGCGAGCGACCCTCACACCCTCTTAACAAGGGTGTCGCTACCGTGCCCGCCGCAACGCATAGACGCGCCGCCGGTGCGGTCCTCTGCCCAGGGGACTCAGCCCGTCGGCCTCCGACCGTGCAAGCGAATCACTGGAGGTGATTGCTCTGCGGCACTCACTTACGGCTTCGGTCGCGCTGATCGCGCTGGCTGTGGTCGCAAGCTCTGCTCTGGGCGCACGAAGCGCCCGGCAAACTCAGACGGCACACACGATGGAGCGCGAGGCGCTCGCCTACTACGGCGGTGAGATCTCGCGCTTTCAGCGGGAGACCTGGCACTGGCAGCGGCTGACGGGCGTGCGGCTGACGCCGTCCGCCGGACGCCGGCTCGCCGAGCTGTCCCCGACCTCGATCCAGCAGACCGCCGAGCAGTGGCGAAAGCGCTCGGCGCAGGCCTACCGCGCGGCCCGGCATCCGCCCCACCTGCGCGAGTTCCTCTGCATCCACCGCTACGAAGGCAGCTGGACCGACACGAACGCGCCCTACTACGGCGGCCTCCAGATGGATGTCGGCTTCCAGCACAGCTACGGCGGCTGGCTCTATGCCCGCAAGGGAACGGCAAATCACTGGTCGCCGCTCGAGCAGATCTGGGTTGCGGAGAAAGCCCTCAAGAGCAGGGGTTTCTGGCCCTGGCCGAACACGGCGAGGGACTGCGGGCTCCTGTAGCGCTCATCTAGACATCGAAATGACTTGACAATGACATCATTATGATGTCATAGTGCGGTCATGCAGATCGAAGGATACGTCCAAGCAGTCCGCGAAGACCTCGCCCGCGTGGCGGCGGTCGGCGACGAGTCGACCGCCCGCGCGGCGGAGCTGCTCGCGGTCGCGCTCGAGTCCTCCCTCGGCCGGCGCCTCCAGGAGGCGCTCGGCGAGGCGGCGCTCGAGCTCTCCAGCCAGCTCGACAGCGGGCGCATCGAGGTCCGGGTCGCCGGCGGCGACCCGGAGCTAGTGCTCGTCAAGGACGACGAAGCCGCCGCGGCGTCCGAGCCCGCCGACGAGGCGTTCACGGCCCGGATCACGCTCCGGCTGCCCGAGAGCCTCAAGGCGCATCTCGAAGCCGCCGCAGCCCGCGAAGGGATCTCCGTCAACACGTGGCTCGTGCACAGGCTCCATCACGCCGCCGTGCCGCGTAGCCAAAGCAGCGGCAGTCGCCGCCGCCTGACCGGCTACGGCCGGAGCTAGGAGCTCGCCATGTCCGACATCCTCATCCGCGCGTCCATTCCGGGCGACGCACGCTGGTCGTACGACGACCCGTCCGGTGTCGCCGAGACGCCGCTCGAGGTCCGAGTCCCCGAGCCGCTTCGGGGCAGCGTCGAACACGCCGCCGCCCGCGAGGGGCTCACCCCCGCCGAGTGGCTGATCACGCTCGTCACCCGCGGGTTGCTTTCGCCCAACTCGAATGCAAAGGCGGTCTGACGTGGCCGAGCATCGCTTCCACACTCCCGAGCCCGTCGAGCTCGAGCTGAACGTCCCCGTCGGCGACATCGACGTCCAGACCGTCGACGGCGACGAGTCCGTCGTCACCATCACCGGCAGCCAGAAGCTGCTCGACCAGATGCGCGTCGAGCTCGAAGGCCAAAAGCTGGTCGTCGAGCTGAAGGGCAAGCACCCGTTCGGGATCAGGATCTCGATCGGTGACTTCAACTTCGGCAGCGAGGGCCTGCGCATCAAGGCGACGGTCCCGCACGCGAGCGGTTGCGCGATCACCACGGCAACCGCCGATGCAAAGCTCCGCGGCCGCTATGCGCAGGTCACGACGACGTCGGCCTCCGGCGACCTGGTCGTCCTCGGCGACATCGACGGCGACGCGACGATCAAGACCGTGAGCGGCGACGTACGCATCGCTCATGTCGGCGGCGAGTTGCGCGGGAGCACGGTCTCGGGTGACGTCAGCGCGAGTGCGATCGACGGTTCCGTCGCGCTGAAGTCCGTCTCGGGCGACGTCCGCGTCGACTCCGTTCGACAGGGAAGCGTGACGGTGCAGAGCGTGTCCGGCGACATCGAGGTCGGCATCGCACCCGGCACGAATCTCGATGTCGACGCCGGCTCCGTGTCGGGCGATCTCACCTCCGAAGTCCCGCTCGGCAGCGAGCCCGGAGCGACACACGACGGCGGCCCGACGCTCGTCGTGCGCGGCAAGACGATCAGCGGCGACTTCCGCGTCTTCCGCGCGGCCTGACGCATATAACGCTCGCGTGACGCTCGTCCCGCTCCGCAAGAACCGCGACTTCGTGCTGCTCCAGGTCGGGCAGACGCTCTCGACGATCGGCTCCGAGGCGACGGCGCTCGCCTATCCGCTGCTCGTGCTCGCGGTGACCGGCTCGCCGGCCCAGGCCGGCGTCGTCGGATTCGCGCGCATCGTCCCGTGGGCGCTGTTCGGCTTCGTGGCGGGCGTGGTCGCGGACCGTCTGAACCGCAAGCGCGTGATGATCGTGTGCGACGTCGTGCGGATCCTCGCGGTGCTCTCGCTCGTCGTGACGCTCGCCATGGGCCGCGCGACCGTCTGGCAGATCGCGCTCGTCGCGTTCGTCGAAGGCTCGATGTACATCTTCTTCAACATCGCCGAGCTCGGTGCACTTCGCTCGGTTGTTCCGGCGCGCCAGCTGCCCGCGGCTGCTGCGGCCGAGCAGGCGCGCTACTCGACGGTCACGCTCGTCGCTCCGCCGCTCGGCGGTGCGCTGTTCGGCCTGGGTCGCACGCTTCCGTTCGTCGCAGACGTCGTCTCGTATCTCTTCTCCCTCGGGTCGCTGCTCCTGATGCGAACGCCGTTCCAGGAGGAACGTGAGCAGGACGACGCGCCGATGCGCGCGCAGCTCGCGGAGGGCTTCCGCTGGCTGTGGAGCCACCGGTTCTTTCGCGCCTGCGCGCTGCTCTTCTCCTGGGTGAACCTCGTGTGGGAGGCGCTCTTCCTCGTGCTGATCGTCGCCGGGCGCCGTGAGGGCCTCTCCGGCGGCGAGATCGGCCTGCTGATCGCGGGATTCGGCGCGTGCTCGCTGCTCGGGTCGGTCGCAGCGCCCCGCATCACCCGGTTGCTCTCGATGCGCACGCTCATCATCGGCAGCTTCTGGCTGCAGACCGGTTTCGCGGTGTTCCTCCTGAAGCCGAGCGTGTACGTGCTGCTGGCGGGGACCGTGCCGATGGCGTTCTTCCTTCCGGCGGTCAACTCGGCCGTGATCGGCTACCGGACGGCCGTCGTCCCCGATCGGCTCACCGGCCGCGTGGGCGGCGTCGCACGCACGATCGCTCTCTGCACCGCCGCGTTCGGCCCGCTGTCGGCAGGGCTGCTGCTGCACTCGCTCTCGCTGCGCGAGACGGTGGGCGTCTACGCGGCCTTCATGCTGCTCCTCGCGGTGCTCGGGACGCTGAACCCGTCGATCCGCAACGCCCCGAGCCTCAGCGAGCTCGACGACCTGCCTAGGCGTCCTGAGCCAGCTTCTCCCGCAGCAGCGCGTTGACGACCTTCGCGTCCGCCTTGCCCTGCGTCTCCTTCATCACCTGGCCGACGAGGAAGCCGAGCACACCCTCCTTGCCGCCGCGGTAGGTCGCGACCTGATCCGGGTTGGCGGCGAGCACGGCCTCGATCACCGGGTCGAGCTCCGACGCGTCGCTGACTGCGGTCTGCGACGTATAGGTCGACGCCGAGAAGCCCGCGCCGGTGCTCGCAGCCGTCGCGCCGACGAGCGCGTCCCGCGTGAGGTTCGGCGTCTTGAGCACGGCTGCCATCTCCGGCACGTTCACGGCCGAGGGATCCTCTCCCGTCGCCGCGAAATCGTTCATGACCCAGTTGGCGGCGAGCTTCGGCTCGACGCCGTCGGCCGCTAGGCCCACGTAGAGAGCGTCACGATCCGTCGTGACGAGGGCGTACGCGACGTCGAAGCCGACGGCCTGCTCTAGTCGGCGAATGCGGACGCCCGGCGGCTCCGGGACCTCCGCGCGCAGACGCTCCACGAGCTCCGCCGGCGGCTCGACCGGCACGAGGTCGGGCTCGGGGAAGTAGCGGTAGTCGTCGGCCTCCTCCTTCGAGCGGTGCACGGTGAGGTGATCGGTGTCGGGGTCGTAGTCGTAGGTCGACTGCTCGATCGTCTCGCCTCGCTCGTAGGCGGCGATCTGCTCGCGCACCGCGGCCTCGATGCCGCGGCCGATGAACGTGAACGAGTTCATGTTCTTCAGCTCCCAGCGCGGGCGGTATCCCTCCTCGCCCTGCTTGCGGACCGACACGTTGACGTCGGCGCGCATCGTGCCCTTCTCCATCTCCGCATCGGAGACGCCGAGCTCGACGATCGTCTGCCGCAGCAGGCGCAGGAAGCGCAGCGCCGCCTCGGACGAGCGCAGGTCGGGCTCGCAGACGATCTCGAGCAAGGGCGTGCCGCCCCGGTTGAAGTCGACGAGCGAGTAGTCGGCGCCGACGGAGCGGCCGGTCGCGCCACCGGCGTGCACGGTCTTCGCCGCATCCTCCTCGAGGTGCGCGCGCACGATGCGCACGACCTCGTCGCCGTCGGCGGTCGGGATGACGAGCCGGCCGGGCCCGCAGAGCGGAGCTTCGTACTGACTGATCTGGTACCCCTTGGGCAGATCGGGGTAGAAGTAGTTCTTGCGCGCGAACACGGCGCTCGAGGCGATCTCGCAGTCGAGCGCGAGACCGAGCTTGATCGTGTGCTCGATCGCCTTCCCGTTTACGACGGGCAGCGCGCCTGGGTGCGCAAGGCAGACGGGGCAGGTGCGCGTGTTCTCGGCCGCGCCGTACTCGAGCTCGCAGCGGCAAAACATCTTCGTGCGCGTCTTCAGGTGCGCGTGCACCTCGAGCCCGACGACGGTCTCCCATGAGCTAGCCGACATCGAGCTTCTCCTTCGCCGCGCGTACGGCGGCCTCGATGTCGCCCTCGATCCCGATCATCGTGATCCATTCCTCGAGCGCCGGCGGCAGCACCCGGACGAGCCACAGCTTGCGCTCCCCCGCCTCGAGCGAGAGCTTGACGTCGCCGACGCATACCGCCCGCGATCCGTCGAGCACGCGAGGCATGACGCCGAAGACGCGCTCCACCGTGGGCACGAAATCGGCGGCCGGGTCCTCGAACTTCATCTCAACCTCGTGGGCACAGGATCAAAACCAATCGCAGTTTCTAGGGCGAAGCCCACACGAAACAACACTGCCTCGGAGAACTGCGGCCCGATCAGCTGCAGACCGACGGGCAAGCCTTCGGAGAGACCGCACGGGACGTTCAGGCCCGGCAGTCCCGCCATGCACGACGGGATCGTGAGCAGGTCGCTGAGATACATCGCGAGCGGGCTCGCCGTGCGCGCACCGAGCTCGAACGCGACCGTGGGCGACGTCGGCGAGATGAGCACGTCGAAGCGCTCAAATGCCTGCGCGTGCTCGCGCGCGAGCACGGTGCGCACCTTCTGCGCCTGCCCGTAGTACGCGTCGTAGTAGCCGGCCGAGAGCGCGTACGTGCCGACCATGATCCGGCGCTTCGGCTCCTCGCCGAAGCCCTCGTCGCGCGTGCGCTCGTACATCTCCAGGCGGTCACGGCCGTTCGGCGACCGGTAACCGAAGCGCACGCCGTCGTAGCGCGCGAGGTTCGAGGACGCCTCCGCGGGAGCGATCAGGTAGTAGCACGGCATCCCGTACTCGACGGAGTGCGGCAGCGAGCAGTCGCCGACCTCGGCGCCGAGCCCGCGGCACAGCTCGATCGCGCGCTGCACTGCCTCGCGCACGCCCGGCTCGATCGCCTCGTGGTCGTTGAACTCGCGCGGCACGCCGACGCGCAACCCGGTCAGGTCTTCGCCCTCGGGCAGCGTCACCGCGCTCGGCAGCTCGACGGTGGTGGAATCGCACGGGTCGCGCCCCGCGATGATCGAGTAGAGGAGCGCGCAGTCGCGCACGTTGCGGGCGACCGGCCCGATCTGGTCGAGGCTCGACGCGAACGCGATGGCGCCGTAGCGCGAGACGGTCCCGTATGTCGGACGCAGCCCGACGTTCCCGCAGAGAGCGGCCGGCTGCTTGATCGAGCCACCCGTGTCCGAGCCGAGCGCCCACGGAGCGAGGCCGGCCGCAACTGCGGCCGCGGAGCCGCCGCCGGAGCCGCCGGGCACACGCGTGGGATCCCACGGGTTCTTCGTCGGCCCGAACGCAGAGTTCTCCGTCGAGGAGCCCATCGCGAACTCGTCGGTGTTCGTCTTGCCGAGCACGCGCAGGCCCTGCGCTTTGCAGCGCTGGATCACCGTCGCGTCGTACACGGGCACGTAGCCCTCGAGGATCTTCGAGCCCGCCGTGGTCGGGATGCCCTTCGTGCCGATCACGTCCTTGATCGCGATCGGCACGCCCTCCACACCGTCGTCCTCGCAGACGTGCAGGTAGCAGTGCAGCTCGGGATCGCGCTCGGAGATCGCCGTCTGGTACGCGCCCCAGAGCTCGGCGCTCGAGAGCTCCTTGTCCTGCAGGAGGCGAGTCGCCTCCTCGGCCGTGAGGCGGAGCGTGTCGATCACGACGAGCCTCCGGGGGGACGCCATGCAGGAGAGGGATGGTTCATGCCGTCCCCCCGGGTGTGCTTTTTGGGGGAGCTTCGCCCCCGGGGGGAACCTTGAAGTACGAGCCCTCGCGCTCGGGCGCATTCGCGAGCGCCTCCTCGACCGGCAGCGACGGCCGCGGCTCGTCCTCCGCCCAGACGTTCACGACGTCGAGCGGATGCGAGGTCGGCGGCACGTCGGAGAGATCGAGCTCGGACACCTTCGAGACGGCGGCGAGGATGTCGTTCAGCTGCGCACCGAGGCGCTCCACTTCCTCCTCGCGCAGCTCGAGGCGCGCCAGGCGGGCAACGTGCAACAACTGATCACGATCGATGTTCGCCACTTACGAAAATCCTTCCAGAAAAGGAAGAGGCCCCTGTCGGGGCCTCTTCACAACGTGGGTCCGACTGGTTCTCTAAACGGCCTGGACGTTCGCGGCTTGCGCGCCCTTCGGGCCCTGCACAACCTCAAACGACACGCGCTGGCCTTCGGTCAGCGACTTGTAGCCATCCATGCCGATCGCCGAGAAATGCACGAACACATCGTCGCCACCTTCGCGCTCGATGAAGCCGTAGCCCTTCTCGTTCGAGAACCACTTAACGGTGCCCTCTGCCAACTTTGGTTCCTCCTTACAGCAACTACGACGGCGCGAGCACCGAACTGTGTCCTGCCGCCGACCGATGATGAAGCAGGCGGGAGTTTAGCTCAGTGCCCGGGTTTGGCAAGGCCGGTTGCGCGCCGGGCGCGGGCTGCGGTCACCGTGTTCTTCAGGACCATGGCGATCGTCATCGGCCCGACCCCGCCCGGGACGGGCGTCAGGTAGGCCGCGCGCTCGGCCGCGCCGGGGTCGACGTCGCCGAAAAGCCCCTCGTCGGTGCGGTTCATCCCGACGTCGATCACGGTGGCGCCGGCCTTCACCATCTCAGCGCCGATCACGTGGAGCCGGCCCACAGCGGCCACGAGGATGTCCGCGTCGAGCGTGTGGCGCTCGAGGTCCAGGGTCCGCGAATGGCAGATCGTGACGGTGGCATTCGCCTGCAGCAACAGGTGCGCGACCGGCTTGCCGACGATGTTGGAGCGCCCGACGACGACGGCACGAGCGCCTGCGACCTCCACCTCGTACTCCGCGAGCATCCGCATGATCCCGAGCGGCGTGCAGGGCACGAGCGCGGGACGGCCGAGATAGAGCCGGCCTGCGTTCAGCGGATGGATGCCGTCCACGTCCTTGGCGGGATCGATCGCCTCGATTGCGTGCGCCTCGGAGAGGTGCGAAGGCAGCGGCAGCTGGACGAGGATCCCGTCCACTCCGTCGTCGGCGTTGAGCCCGGCGAGCACGTCGAGCAACTCCGACTCGGGAGTGTCCGCCGGGAGGCGCAGGTCGCGCGCGTCGATCCCGGCCGCCTGAGCCGCCTTCTGCTTGCCGCGGATGTAGACGTCCGATGCCGGGTCGTCGCCGACGAGCACGGTGGCGAGACCGACGTGCCCGAACTCGGCGACCTCGGCCGCCACCTCCTCGCGCACCTTGGCAGCCAGCGCCTTCCCGTCGATGATCTGTGCCGCCACGGAAACGAGGTTATAGCCTCAGGCAGTGGCTTCGACTGACGATGCGCGAACCTTCACCCCGGGGGTGCTGGCGGGCAACGCGTCGGTCAAGGGGTTCGCAGTACGGGCCACCGATGGACCCGCCGGGCGCGTCTCGTGGGGGAGCTACGCGCCAGGTGAGAGTTATCTCGTCGTGACGACCGGTCGCCTGCGCCGGGCGCACCATGTCGTCCCGGCGGGCGCCGTGATCCAGGTGCACGGACGAGAGGTGCTCCTGTCGTTCAGCCGGGCCGAGGTCGCGGCTTCACCGCTCCTCGAGACCCCGGATGCCGAGGTCGACGAGGCCGCCCTGGAGCAGCTGCTCAATGCGATCCAGCTCGCGGCCGGTCCCTCTCGCATGTGACCTAAGCTCCGCACGTGTCGAAGCGACTCCCCCGCAAGAATGACGCTGCCTCGATGGCGGCGCGCCGCGCTGCTCTCGGCCTCGACGGCGCGGTGACGCCGGCCGACCTCGAGCCGTACGCGAGCGCCGCCGAGTCGGTGACGGGCCTCGCCGTGATGCCCGTCTCCGTCGCCTCGCTCGAGGTCTTGCTCGGCCTCTACGAGCTCGGCGACCAGGGCGAGGTCGTCGAGACGGGTCGCGCCGACGAGGAGGTCGTCGTGCCGCTCGCGCACACGGAAGGCGGGCTGACCGCCTCGGTCCAGCGTGGAGCGAAGGCGGTCGCAGAGTCGGGCGGCTTCCGCACGCACGTCGTCGCCGACCGGATCACGCGCGCGTCGTGCTTCGTCTGCCGCGACGCGACCGACGCCCTGACGCTGTCGCGCTGGATCGAGGCCCAACTTCCGGCGATGCAGGAGTTCCTCCGCAGCTCGGACATTCCCGAGCTCTCGCGCCATGCGCTGCTGCGCGAGGTGAAGACCCACGTCGTCGGGCCGATGTGCCACGTGCTGTGGCGGTGGACGACGGGCGACGCCGTCGGGCCGAACATGATGACGCGCAACGCCTACGCGCTGAACATGGCGTTCGTGAAACCGGGCGCGCCGGTCGAGATCGAGCGCGTCGCGCTCGAGGCGAACATGGGCGGCGACAAGAAGCCGTCCTACGAGTTCTTCCAGTCGGGTCACGGCAAGACGGTGATCGCCGAGGCCACGCTGACCGACGAAGCGATCCGGCGCGTGCTCCGCACGACGGCCGAGGATCTCGAGGCGCTGGCCTGGATCGGGACGCACGGCGCCGTCGCGTCAGGCATGCAGTCGGTCGCCTTCACGCCGGCCTCGGCGATCGCGGCGATCTTCGCCGCGACCGGCCAGGACCTCGGCATGGTCGGCACGAGCTCGATGGCGCACGGCACCGGTCGTCGAGTCGAGGGAGGCCTGCACGTCTCCATTCGCTTCCCCGGCCTCGAGGTCGGCACGATCGGCGGCGGCACGACGCTGCCGACGCCGAGCGAGTGGCTCACCCTGATGGGCTGCGCAGGCGCGGGCAAGGTCTACCGCTTCGCGCAGATCGTCGCCGCAACCGCGCTCGCGCTCGAGATCAGCGCCTCCGCCGCGATGGCGACCGCCGGTAGCGAGAACTTCTTCCGCGCGCACCACGAGCGCGGCGGCATTCGCTGACCCGGTCTTCTTGCCGGTCACGAAACCGGCCCCGCAGCGTGTACCGGAGCGCTGGGCGCCGCCACGTACCGGTGGTCGCTCCGGGCGGGGCTGCTCCGCCTGACAACCGTTCGCGAAGGATGCCTCGGTCGGCATGTCGTGCTCACGACGCAGCCGCTGAAGAAGATCGGCTGAGCAGGTCGACCGCCCCTCCGGTGAGATCCCCGCCTCAGTCGACCTTGCCGCCGAGCCTCGTCCAGTGGACGTGCGACTCCCACAGCCGTTGGTACTCGGGCGCGGTCAGCCGCGAGCGGACTCCGCTCAGCAGCGGCAGCCGTTCCTCATCGGGGAGGTCTGCGAGCCAGCCCATCGAGGCGTAGAAGGCGACGAGGCCGTCGGGGTCGAGCGTCTGCGGATTGGGAAGTACCGTCGCCGTGAACGGCTCGAACGGAGACTCCGAGACCGCAGGCCGCCAGCCGCTCGCTGCGTGAGGGCCGCCGAGGTCGAGTGGAATGTGATCGAGATCCTCCGGCATCCGCTCGGTCAGCACTCGCTCTGCTGCGTCGGTGCTCGGCTCCCACGGTCCTGCCGGACGGTTCCACATCAGAACGAGCGCGCCGCCGGGACGCAATACCCGGGCGATCTCGGTGACGGCGGCCGACTCGTCGAACCAGTGAAACGCCTGTGCGGCGTAGACGGCATCGACCGATGCGTCGGCCACGGGGATCTGCTGTCCGGTCCCAGAAAGCGCTACGGCATCCGGACAGTGAGCAACGAGCAGCCTGCGCATCTCCTCGGCAGGTTCGACCGCCACGACCCGTTCGAACTCTGAAACGAGAAGGCGCGTCAGCTTCCCGGTGCCGGCACCAAGATCGAGCACGCTCGCTGTTGTAGGCAAGCCCGCCACGCGCACAGCGCCAATCGGCCAGCCAGGCCGGCCGCGGTCGTAGTCCTCGGGCCAACGATCTCCGCTACCGGCCGGGATGTCCCACGTCGCAGTCAACCGAGTGTGACGGTACCTCCTCGCGGGGGACTGTTACGTGGCTAGAAGGGGAGCTGGACGTCGGCGACGTCGAGGCCGAGGCTCTTCGCCAGCCGGACGCCGTGGTTCAGCTCGGTCTTGAGGCGCTCGCGGTCGCGCGCCTCCATCAGGTTCCCGATCATCTCGCGTGCCTTCGGGCGCCACATCGCGTGCGCGGCGAACTCGGGGAGCATGCGGTTTGCGGCTGCGATCAGCGTGGTCTGCACGCTCTTCGGCGCGCCGGCGAGGAGCACGCGCTCGTACGCCATGCCCGCCCCGTGGTGGATGCCGTCGTCGATCGCCAGCCGGTTGCAGAGGTCCTCCAGCAGCGTCCCGCGCGACGAGCGGGCGATCAACCGGAAGCGCGGGATGATCAGCCGCTCGAAGAACACCTGCATCAGGAAGACCTTCTCCTCGAGCGTGTCCGCCTCGAGGAACATGTGGCCGAGCGCGTCGAGGTGCGGATCGCGCTCCCCCTCGCCGCCGATCTGGCCGATCAGCTTCAGCCATGCCTCGGTGTGGCGCGCCTCGTCCTGCACCATCGTCGTGTAGTAGAGCCGCGCCTCGGGATCGGGCGCGGCATTCAGCAGCTGCGCCGCCATCTCGACGGCGAGCACGTCCGCCTGCAGCTGCTGCATCACGACCGAGCGCCAGACGTCCTGCCGCCGCGCCTTGCGCTCCGGCGAGCCCTTGCCCTCCGGTACGGGCGGGATGTCGCCCCAGGGGAGGTCGCCGAGCATCCATTCCTGGTGCTTCGCGAGGTCGTAGAACCGCAGGACGCCGGCGTAGGCGCTTCGGTCCTCGACGACGGGCGGCTCTCCGTCGCTGGGCTCGGCGCTCACGCGCGGGACCTTAGCGTGGTCGCCGGTGAGAGGTTCGCTCTAGAATCGCCGCGTGATTGCGCTCGTCTTCAGCTACGAAGTTCGCGACGCCGAGGCGTTCGAGCGGGCGTACGGCGCCGACGGCGACTGGGCGCAGTTCTTCCGGCTCGGCGCCGGCTACATCGGCACGGAGCTGTTGCACGACGTGGAGATCCCGACCCGCTACCTCGTGATCGACCGGTGGGAGTCCGCGGAGGCCTACAACGCGTTCGCCGCCGAGCAGCGGGACGAGTACATGCGCCGAGTCGACGACTCGCGGTTCCTCTACGACCAGGAGCTGCGGTTCGGGACGTTCGAGAACGTGTGGCACGCGCCGGCGTAATTCCGCCGCAGCACGATCCGGCGTGCTGGGGCTGCGGCGACGCTCCGGGAGGCATTCACCTGCCGCATCCCGTCGAGGAAGGCGCAACCGAGTACGAGGCGTGGCTCCAGTTCGACGAGCGGCACCAGGGCGGCCCCGGGTTCGTGCACGGCGGCATGGTGGCGGCGGCGCTCGACGAGGCGTGCGGCCTCCTGGCCACGTGGTATCGCTTCCCGACCGTCACGGCGCGGATCTTCGTCCGCTACCGGCTGCCGGTCGCGATCAACACCGAGCTCCTCGTCAAAGCGGCTCTGACGGGCGAGCGCGGCCGCCGGCTCCGTGTCCGCGGAGAGCTGACCGACGGCGCCTGCGTGCTGGCCGAAGCGCGGGCAGCCTTCCTCCACGTGCCGCTCGATCACTTCCTCGCCACGCCCGAGGGCCGCGCGGCGGCGGACGCCTGGGACGTCACCTGAACGGGTGACCAGCCGCTCAAGCGGCAGAACCGGCGGGCCGATAGGCGGCGTGAGGGTAAACCGGCCCTGCGGCCTCGGAGGGAGTCGCATGCTCAAAAGGGTCGTTCTAGCAGGGGTTCTGGTACTCGCACTGATGATCGCGGTCAAGGACGGCCGTGTCCTGCGAGAGACCGGACTGACAGGTGTCTGCACGCCGGCGCAGTCGGTGACGGACGGTGTCCAGCTCGAGGCGTGCCGCTCGGGCAAGCTCGCCGGAGCCCCGGATCTCTCCCGGCAGGGCTGCACGACGGTCGGCGGCCTGACCGGGACGTACCAGTACTGGCGCTGCCCCGCCGGGGTCGTGTCGGGCCCAAGCGGCCACTGACGCAACTCCTTCGAGGGATCGACTGTCCCGTCGGCCGCGCCGACAATCGCCGCATGCGGCTCCTGCTCCCGATCCTGCTTGCGCTCGTCCTCGTCCCCACGGCGCTCGCAGCCGGTCCGCGCGAGCAGAAGATCGCGGGAACGATCTCGGCGAACTCGGGCTCCTCGTTGACGATCAGCTCGGGCGACCGCTCGCTCACGTGTCTCGTCCGCGGCGGCACGGCGCAGACGGCGCTCGCACGTTGGGGCGTCGGCGTCAAGGCCGCCATGGCCTGCAAACGGGACGGCGACCGGCTCCTGCTCACCCGCCTGGCGCGCCTCGGCTCGAAGGACGGGACGAGCTCGACGACGACCGGCACCACTGGCACGACCGGCACGACCGGCACGACCGGCACCACCGGCACCACCTCGCACGACACCCCCCACGAGACCACCACCACCACGGCCCCCGCGCAGACGCGACGCGACGCGCGCGGCAGGGTCAGCGCCCTCGGCGGCGGCACGATCACGGTGACGCGCGACGACGGCACCTCGCTCACGTGCACGGTCACCGACGGCCAGGCGCACTCGCTCGCGGAAGGCGCGCCGGTTGGCACCGCGGTTCTCCTCGTCTGCAGCGGTGACGGCGACCACCCCGCTCTGCTCAACCTGCAGCGGCTCGATTCGAGCACTCCGCCGCCGCCCCCCACCGCACCTCAGCCCACTACGACAACGACTCCACCGAGCTCAGCGCCGCCGACCCCGGGGCCCTCCCCCTCCCCGAGCACCGACCGGCGCTACGCGAAGGGTCTCGTCACCGCGCTCTCCTCGGACAGCGTGACGGTCAAGCCCGACGACGGCACCGATTCGCTCCGTTGCCGCATCACGCCCGCGTCCGATTCGGCATCCGCCGCAGCGAAGCTCTCCCTCGGCGCACACGTCGGCATCGTCTGCCGGCCCGACGGCAGCACCCTGGTGCTCGCCGGCTCGACGCTCGTCAGCTAAGCCGGCGGCGCGAGGAGCGCGGCGAGCAGCCGGTCGTCGGCATCCGGTCGGCTTTAAAGACAGCCGTGACGGGGCTCCGTTTGCGCAATGCGCAGGAAATCACGCCGATCGCCACGCATTCCGTGGAAGATGCCCGTTGAAAACGTGCATCCCGTCAGGCGATAATCGACAGCTCTGATGCAGGTCGACCAACGGGCGTCCACCGACGAAGTCCTCAAGGCGCGCGAACGCTACGTCCCGCGCGGAGTCTCGACGCCCAACCTCGTCGTCAGCCGGGCCTGGGGCGCACGCGTCTGGGACGCCGAGGGGCGCGAATATCTCGACTTCGGCGGCGGCATCGCGTGCCAGAACCTCGGCCACGGCCCGGCCGGCGTCGTGCGCGCAATCCACGAGCAGGTCGACAAGTACCTCCACCAGTGCTTCATGGTCGGCATGTACGAGCCGTACATCGAGGTGTGTCGCAGGCTCGACGAGCTCTGGCCCGGCGACGCGGCGACCAAGAGCCTGCTGCTCAACTCGGGTGCAGAGGCGATCGAGAACGCGGTGAAGATCGCGCGCGCGGCGACCGGCCGCGACGGCGTCGTCGTCTTCGACCGCGCGTTCCACGGCCGCACGAACCTGACGATGGCGATGACCGCCAAGCTCGTCTACAAGCAGGGGTTCGGTCCGCTCGCGACCGACGTCTACCGGGCTCCGGCGCCGTACCCGTACCGCGGCGTGAGCACCGAGGCTGCGCTCGCCGGGCTCGACCTGCTCTTCAAGCAGGACGTCGACCCGGCCGACGTCGCGTGCTTCGTACTCGAGCCCGTGCAGGGTGAGGGAGGCTTCATCCCGATGCCGGCAGAGTTCGTGCACGCGCTGAGGGAGCTGTGCGACCGGCACGAGATCCTCTACGTCGACGACGAGGTGCAGGCCGGCTGCGGCCGCACCGGGCCGATGTGGGCGATCGAGCACCTCGGCATCGAGCCCGACCTGATCGTCTCCGGCAAGTCGCTCGGCGGAGGGCTCCCGCTTGCAGGCGTCACCGGCCGCACCGAGATCATGGACGCGGTGCACGTCGGCGGCCTCGGCGGAACCTTCGGCGGAAACCCCGTGTGCTGCGCCGCGGCGCTCGCAGTGCTCGACGAGCTCTCCGCACCGGGCTTCCGCGAGCGCGCCGACCAGATCGCGGGTCGCCTACGCACGCGCCTGGACGAGATCGCCACACGACAGCCGGTCGTCGGCGAGGTACGCGGGCTCGGCGCGATGCTCGCGCTCGAGCTCGTCGAGCGGAACGGAGACGCGGCGAAGGTCGTCACCACCTACGCGCGCGAGCACGGTCTGATCCTCCTCTCGTGCGGGCTCTACGGAAACGTCATCCGGCTGCTGCCGCCGCTGTCGGCGACGGACGAGGAGCTCGAACGCGGGCTCGCCATCCTCGAGGAGGCTCTTGGCGACGCAGGCTCCGGCTAGAGCGGGCGACGCTGCGCCGGCCGGGTCGCCCGCAGTCCGGCTGACGGGGATCCGCCGGACGTACGGCGAGGTCGTCGCGATCGAAGGCCTCGACCTCGACATCGGCGAGGGAGAGTTCTTCACGCTGCTCGGGCCGTCCGGCTCCGGCAAGACGACGACGCTCCGCGTGATCGCCGGCTTCGAGCGTCCCGACGCGGGACGCGTCGAGCTCGCCGGAGTCGACGTCACGCACACCGCGCCGTCGGAGCGCGACCTCAACACCGTCTTCCAGGACTACGCCCTCTTCCCGCACATGACGGTGCTCGAGAACGTCGAGTACGGCTTGCGCGTCAAGGGCGTCGGGCGGCGCGAGCGCCGCAACCGGGCGAACGAGGTGCTCGAGCGCGTGCGTCTCCCCCAGGTCGGCGCACGACGGCCGGTGCAGCTCTCGGGCGGCCAGCGCCAGCGCGTCGCGCTCGCGCGCGCGATCGTGAACAGCCCGACCGTCTTGCTGCTCGACGAGCCGCTCGGCGCACTCGACCTGAAGCTGCGGCAGGAGATGCAGGTCTTCCTCAAGGCGCTGCAGCAGGACCTCGGCATCACCTTCGTCTACGTCACGCACGACCAGGAAGAGGCGCTGACGATGAGCGACCGCATGGCGGTCTTCAACGAGGGCCGGATCGAGCAGATCGGCAGCCCCGCGGACGTGTACGAGCATCCGGAGACGGAGTTCGTCGCCGGCTTCGTGGGAATCTCGAACGTGCTCGAGCGCGACGGCAGGCGCTTCACGATCCGGCCGGAGAAGATCCACATGACGGAGGGGATCGGCGGGGACGGCGAGACCGGGGTGATCCGCGACGTCGTCTACGTCGGCATGGTCACGCGCTACATCGTCGACCTTCACGCCGGCGGCGAGCTCGTCGTCGTACGGCAGAACCTCGAGACGTCGTCGCAACAGGTACTCGAAGCGAAAGGCAAGCGCGTCCGGTTGGAGTGGAAGCCGGAGCACACCTATGAGATCGACAAGGAGGACACGGGCAGTGAGACGAATCACTAGGGCACACGTGCTCGCCGCGGCATTCGCGGTGGCGTTGTGCGTACCGGCCGCGGGCATCGGCTCCGGCAGCGGACTACCGACGACGATCGGCAAGGGTGAAGGACAGCTGAATCTCGTCGCCTGGGAGGGCTACACGCAGCCCCAGTGGGTCAAGCCGTTCACGAAGGCGACGGGCTGCCAGGTGCACGCGAAGTACGCGGGCTCCTCCGACGAGATGGTGACGCTCATGCGGCAGGGGGGCGGCTCCCAGTACGACATGGTCTCCGCCTCCGGCGACGCGAGCCTGCGCCTGATCTACGGCAAGGACGTGCAGCCGATCAACGTCAACCTGATCCCCGACTACAAGAACTTCATCCCGCAGCTGAAGTCGCCGGCGCACAACACGATCGCCGGCGTGCACTACGGGCTGTCGCTGCAGTGGGGACCGAACACGCTGCTCTACAACACGACCAAAGTGAAGCCCGCACCGACCAGTTGGGCGGCGATCTACAGCCCGCAGTACAAGGGGAAGGTCACGGTTCCCGACAACCCGATCCAGATCGCAGACGCGGCGCTCTATCTCTCGAAGGCGAAGCCATCGCTTGGCATCACCGATCCGTACGAGCTGAACTCGACGCAGTTCAACGCTGCGGTTGCCTTGCTGAAGCAGCAGAAGCCGCTGATCAAGAAGTACTGGGCGCTCGCGTCAGACGAGATCGACCTGTTCAAGAGCGGCGATGCCGTGATCGGCGCGTCCTGGCCGTACCAGACGAACACGCTGATCGCGGACAAGACGCCGGTCAAGGACGAGATCCCGAAGGAGGGCGCGACCGGCTGGGCCGACACGTGGATGCTGTCCGCACACGCGAAGCACCCGAACTGCGCATACATGTGGATGAAGTGGGTCTCGACGCCGAAGGTTCAGGCGCAGCAGGCGATCTACTTCGGCGAGACGCCGGTGAACACGAAGGCGTGCGCCGTCATGGACGCCCTGTCGAAGGGATCGGCAGCCCAGTACCACTGCGGTGCATCGGCTGCGTACTTCAACTCGATCAAGTTCTGGAAGACGCCCGTCGCCGCCTGCGGCAACGGCAAGAACGACTGCATGGACTACACGCAGTGGCAGCAAGCATGGACGCAGATGAAGGGCTGAGTCCTGGTCGTTCACGCTGCTGAACCGAGTCGGCCGGGCCGCCCCCTACGGGCGGCCCGGCTGCGGCTTTCCGGTTTCTTCTGGAAGCACCGATGGGCGAAGGCGCTGCTGGTGCTCGCGCCGCCGCTCGTCGCGTTCGCGCTCGTCTATCTCGCTGCACTCGTTGCGCTGTTCATCTCGTCGTTCTGGTCCGTCAATCCGTTCACGACGGAGATCCAGCACATCTGGACGCTCGACAACTACCGCACGATCTTCGAGTCGAGCGCCTACCGGACGATCGCGCTCCGCACGATCGGCATCGCGGCGGCGGTGACCTTGACCGACGCTGTCCTCGCCTTTCCGCTCGCGTACTTCATGGCGCGGCTCGCCAGCGCGCGCTCCCGCACCTTCCTCTTCGTCGCGGTGTTGCTGCCGCTCTGGTCGAGCTACCTGATCCGCGTCTACATCTGGCGGCTCATCCTCGGCCACGACGGCGTGCTCAACTGGACGCTGCGTGAGCTCGGGCTGCCGGCCGCCAACCTCGGCTACTCGAACTGGGCGGTCTGGCTGATCTTCACGTACGTCTGGCTGCCGTTCATGGTGCTGCCGGTCTACGGCGCGCTGGAGCGCATTCCCGAGTCGCTCGTCGAGGCATCGCGCGATCTCGGCGCCGGCGGCTCCGAGACGTTCCGGCGTGTCGTGCTGCCGCTCGCCCTACCCGGTGTCGTCGCGGGCTCGATCTTCACGTTCTCGCTCACACTCGGCGACTACGTGACGCCGCTGCTCGCGGGCGGCTCGAGCTCGCAGTTCATCGGCAACGTCGTCTACGACTCGGTCGGCATCTCGAACAACGTGCCGTTCGCAGCGGCGTTCGCGGCCATCCCGCTCGTCGTGATGGGCATCTACCTGCTGATCGCGCGCAAGCTCGGCGCCTTCGAGGCGATGTGATGGAGAAGCGCAGCACACGCATTGCACTCGTCGTCTGGACGGTGCTCGTCATCCTCTTCCTCTGGCTGCCGCTCGCGCTGATCATGGTGTACGCGTTCAACAAGTCGAACGTCCAGAGCTGGCCGATCCCGGGCTTCACGACGAAGTGGTTCCGCGTTGCTTGGCACTCGCAGGATGTGCGCGACGCGCTGTGGCTCTCCGTGCGCGTCGCGCTCATCGCGACCGGCGCGGCGCTCCTCCTCGGCTCCGCGGCCGCCGTCGGCGTCGCCCGCTTCGACTTCTTCGGCCGCGACGCGGTCTCGTTCCTGCTCGTGCTGCCGATCGCCCTGCCCGGCATCGTCACGGGCATGGCACTCAACTCGTTCTTCATCGCGGGCCACATCACCGTTTCGATGTGGACGATCGTGATCGGTCATGCAACGTTCTGCGTGGTCATCGTCTACAACAACGCGCTCGCGCGTCTCAGACGCTCGTCGCCGTCTTTGATCGAGGCGTCGATGGATCTCGGGGCCGACGGCTGGCAAACGTTCCGGTTCGTCGTCTGGCCGGTGTTGTCGACGGCGCTCATCGCGGGCGGGCTCCTCGCGTTCGCGCTCTCGTTGGACGAAGTCGTCGTGACGTTCTTCACGGCGGGCGCACAGAACACGCTGCCGCTGCTGATCCTCGGCTACATCCGACTGGGTCAGCAATTGCCCGTCGTGAACGCGATCGCATCCGCCATGATTCTGTTGACGGTGATCCCGGTCGCGCTCGCCCAGCGGCTGATGCGCGACACCGGTGTCCTACGGCGCAGCGCCGGGAATGTGACGGAAGCAGTGGAATCGGCCCAAGTAACCGCGGTCTGACCAGGAGGCACAGATGAGCGCAACGAAGACGGCATACAAGAACTTGGTCGGCGGCGAGTGGGTCGACGCGGCATCCGGCGAGACGATGGACGTGATCAACCCCGCGACGGGTGAGACGATCGCCGACGTGCCGCGCTGCAGCGCGGAGGACGTCGACCGCGCCGTCGCAGCCGCGAACACGGCGCTGCCCGCGTGGCTCGACGCGACGCCGAAGGAGCGCTCCGAGCTCCTCCACAAGCTCGCGGACGTGCTCGACGCGAACGCCGAAGAGCTCGCACAGCTCGAGTCGCTCAACGTGGGCAAGCCGCTGATGGCGTCGCGTGACGAGATGCCGTTCTCCGCCGACAACCTCCGCTTCTTCGCCGGCGCCGCGCGCAACCTCGAAGGGAAGTCGGCAGGCGAGTACATCACCGGCTACACCTCGATGATCCGGCGGGAGCCGCTCGGGATCGTCGCAGGGATCTGCCCCTGGAACTACCCCTTGATGATGGCGATCTGGAAGCTGGGCCCGGCGATCGCCGCGGGCAACGTCCAGATCCTCAAGCCGTCGGAGCAGACACCGCTCTCGCTGCTCCGTTTCTTCCAGCTCGCACAGGAGGTTATCCCGGCCGGTGTGCTGAACGTCGTCACCGGGGACGGCGTGCCCGTCGGCGAGCGGCTCGTCGCGCATCCCGACGTACGGCTCGTGTCGCTCACGGGCGACGTGTCGACAGGCAAGGCGATCGCACGGAACGCAGCGGACACGTTGAAGCGCGTCCACCTCGAGCTCGGCGGCAAGGCGCCGATGGTCGTCTTCGACGACGCCGATCCGAAAGCGGTCGCGGAGGGCATCCGCCTCGCGGCCTTCTGGAACTCGGGGCAGGACTGCACCGCGGGCTCGCGCGTGATCGCCGGGCCGAAGATCTACGACAAGCTGCTCGAGGAGCTCGTGCCGCAGGTCGAATCGCTCAAGGTGGGCGACCCGATGGAGAGCGACGAGATCGAGATGGGCTCGGTGATCTCGCAGTCGCAGCAGGAGCGGATCCTCGGCTTCCTCGAGCGGGCGAAGGGCGCAACGGTCCTGACCGGCGGGGGCACGAATGGCTCCCGCGGCTACTTCGTGCAGCCGACCGTCGTGGTCGACGTGAAGCAGACGGACGAGATCGTGCAGAAGGAGGTCTTCGGCCCGGTCGTGACGGTGCAGCGCTTCGCCGACGACGACGAGGCGATCCGCTGGGCGAACGACGTGCCGTACGGCCTCGCGTCGTCGGTGTGGACGCGCGACGTAGGGCGTGCCCTGAACGCCGTCAAGCGGCTTCAGTTCGGGACGGTCTGGGTCAACGACCATCTGCTCCCGATCACATCCGAAATGCCGCACGGCGGCTACAAGCAGTCGGGGTACGGCAAGGACATGTCGATCTACTCGATGGAGGAGTACACGCAGATCAAGCACGCCGCGTTCAAGATCGACTGAGCGGGGATCTTGGTCGGGACCAGGCCCCAGATCGGGCGAGTGGTGCCAGCAAGGATCTGGGGCCTGGTCCAGGCCAGCCGTTCGTGGGACTGATACCCACCTGCCGTCCGACCAAATCACCATTCGCGCTTCTTGAAAGCTGGACCTGGTCCGAACCAGGTCCAGCTGCTCGGGCTCGCGCGGCGGCTGCCGATCCAAACGGCGAACGTCGTGGCCCGCGATCGCCCGGAACAGGCCGGTTGGCAGAGAATGGCTCTCTCTCCGCTCGAACATCGGGACCTGGTTCGAACCAGGTCCCGATTTTGGGGAGACGCGCAGCCGGCGTGACATTTCCCGGCCTACGGTTGACTCCATGGGACGCATTGCTCGGCCCCAGATGGCCGGTGGGCTCTACCACGTGACATCGCGCGGGAACGCACGCGGGGCAATCCACAAGGACGATGCGGATTACGCCACCTATCTCCGGCACGTCGCAAAGGTGGTCGAGCGGTTCGACTGGCGCTGCCACAGCTTCTGCCTGATGCCGAACCACGAGCACCTGATGATCGAGACGCCCGAGCCCAATCTCGCGGCCGGGATGCACGTGCTCAACCTCGCCTACGCCCGCTTCTTCAACTGGCGCTACCGGCGCGTCGGCCATGTCTTCCAGGGGCCATACGGCGCAGTGCCGATTCTGACGGAGGGGCACCTGCTCGCGGTCGTGCGATACGTCGTCCTCAACCCGGTTGAGGCTGGCCTCGTCGCCGACCCGGCCGACTGGCGATGGACGAGCCACCGCGCGACCGCCGGCCTGGAACCACCACCGGACTTCCTCGAGGTCGAGCGGATCCGGAACTACTTCCGGCGCGAGAGCTCGGACGGCACCGGCGAATACCTGAGCTTCGTCACTGCGCCGCTCCGCACGCTCGACCTCGCGGCCTGACCAAACCGCCGTTTGTGCGTCTCAGTACCAGACACATACGCTGCTGGTCCCTTTCCGAGTCCGGAGGTCACGCGTGGGCATCGACGAGCTGAGTTCTGCCAACCGCGTCGCCGAGCGGTTTCTCGACAACATCGAGACCGTCATCCACGGGAAGCGCGAGCAGATCAAGCTCGTCGTCGCCGCACTGATGTGCGGCGGCCACGCACTCCTCGAAGACGTGCCGGGCACCGCGAAGACCGTGCTCGCCAGAGCGATCGCGCAGTCGATCCACGGGGCACAGTCCTCGCGCATCCAGTGCACGCCCGACCTCCAGCCCACGGACGTCACCGGCCTCTCCATCTTCAACCAGCGTGAGCGTGACTTCGAGTTCCGCCCGGGCCCGGTGTTCGCGAACATCGTGCTCGTGGACGAGATCAACCGCGCGATGCCGAAGACCCAGTCCGCGTTGCTCGAGGCGATGGCCGAGCAGCAGGTCACCGTGGACGGCGAGACGCGCCGCCTCGACGATCCGTTCCTCGTCATGGCCACGCAGAACCCGATCGAATACGAGGGAACCTTTCCGCTCCCCGAAGCGCAGCTCGACCGCTTCTTCGTGAAGACGACGCTCGGCTACCCCGACGCGGCGCACGAGGCACAGATCGTCGAGGAGCAGCTCGGCGGTCACCCGCTCGGGCGGCTCGAGCCCGTGATCGACATCGACGACGTCATGCTCCTACGTCGCTCTGTCGCAGACGCGTTCGTGCACGAGGCCGTTGCACACTGGATCGTCGATCTCGTCCGCGCGACGCGCGAGCTCGACATCGTCGCGATCGGTAGCTCCGTCCGCGGCACGCTCGCGCTCAACCGTGCCGCGCGCGCCTGGGCCGTCCTGCACGATCGCCGCTACGTCACGCCCGAAGACGTCGAGCAACTCTTCGCGCCGGTGCTCCTGCACCGCATCCTCTTCAGGCCGAGCTTTCTCGCCGAGATCCGCGACCGCGGCTGGGTGGCAGCGGCCGACGTCGTGCGGGAGCGGTGCCTCGAGGTCGCGCCCAAGCCCGGCTTCGACATCGATCTCGACGTCCCGGCGGCAGCGAGCTCGTAGCGTTGAGCGCCGTCTTCCCGCTCGTCCCGCGTCGACGAGTGATCGGCCTCGCGTTCGGCGGAGTTCGCAGCGCCCGCCGCGGTATCGGCTCGGACGTAGCGAGCACGCGCCCGTACCACCCCGGCGACGACGTCGGGTGGATGGACTGGGCGTCGTCGGCGAAGCTCTCCGCCGCGCGCGGCGACGACGAGTTCATCGTTCGCGAACGCTTCGCCGACGAGGCTCCGCGCGTCGTCGTGCTCTGTGACCGGCGCCCGTCGATGTCGATCACCGCCTCGCCGATGCGCCAGCTGGACAAGCCGCGCGCGATCCTCGCTTGTCTCGAGTTGATCGGTGCGAGCGCGCGACATGCGCGCAGCCTGACCGGCTACCTCGACTACGCGGAGGGCGAGGCGCATTGGCTCCCGCCGCGCAGCGAGCACCGGGCCCAGCCGGGCTCCTTCGAGCGTCCCTTCCGTGCGCCCGACGACGGTGTGTCGCGCGGCCTCGAGTTCCTCGGCGAGCACCGCCGCGACCTTCCGACACAGGCGTTCGTCTTCGTGCTCTCCGACTTCGTCGTTCCGCCCGACCTCCGTGTCTGGCAGCGAGCGCTCGAGCACCGGTGGGAGCTCGTACCCGTCGTCATCCAGGATCCGATCTGGGAGCGCAGCTTTCCGGACGTCGCAGGCATCGGCATCCCGTACGCCGCCCCGGCGAACGGACGTGTCGTCCCGGTGCGCCTCTCAGCGGGCGAAGCAGCCCGCCTGCGCGACGAGCACGAGGCACGTTGGGATGGACTCGTTCGGGACTTCCGGTCGCTCGGCGTCGAGCCGGTCGCGCAGACGTCCCATGACGCAGCCGGTGTGCTCGGGGCGTTTCTCCGCTGGGCCGACGTCCGCCAGATGTGGCGCGGAGCGGTCGCGTGAGGCCGATTCCGGTCGTCGCTGCCGCGATCGCTGCGCTCGCGCTGGCCACGGCCGGTTCCGCCGGCGCCGTCGTTCCGATCGTTCCCTCCGGCACGTCGCTCGGAGAAGGCGTGCCGCTGAAGGCGTTTGCGACGGTGTCGCCGACCGTGCACCTCTTCGGCGACACGGTCACCGCGTCGGTCGCGGTCATCGCGGACACGCGCTGGGTCGACCCGGCACGTCTGCAGGTCAAGACCGGCTTCCGGCCGTACATCGCCGTTCAACATCCGATGGTTCGCCGCCTCCGCGTCGGCCGCTTCGCCCAGGTGACATGGACGTGGACGCTGCGCTGCCTCACGTCGCAGTGCGTACCGAAGGTACGGTATCGCGTCTTCCGTTTCGCACCGATTCAGATCACCTATCTCGCGTCGAGCGGCGCGACGAAGTACACCCTCGTCGCGACGTGGCCGAAGGTCGAGGCGCTCTCTCAGGTCAGCCCCGGCGTAGCGGCATTCCTGCACAGGACGAAGCACCTCAACTGGCGTTTCCACCTGACGCCGGTCGCCGCGGCGACCTACCGCGTCTCCCCCAGCGTGCTGCTCTGGCTCGTGCTGGGGACCGCAATCGCCGCGCTGCTCGCCGCGGCAGTGCTTGCCGCCCGCTGGTACCGCGTGCTCCGCCCGCGCACGGTGACGCTGACAGGAGCGGCTCCGGTGAGCAGCGCGCTCGAACGCGCACTCGCCGTCCTGGAGTGGGCGCACGCGCGCGGCGACGAGACGCTGCAGCGCAAGGCGCTCGAGCGTGTCGCCGGAGAGATTGTCGTCGAGGCGCCCCTGCCCGAGACGGATGAGCTCTCCCGCACGGCGCGGGAGCTCGCCTGGTCGTCGCGGACGCCCGAAGACGACGAGGTCGAGTCGTTCTCGGAGCGGGCGCGAGAACAGGGCCGCCACCCGGAGCACGAGGAAGAGACGGCGGAATGACAGTCTCCACGTTCCGTAGGCGCGATCCGGTGCAGCTCGCCGACTTCAAGCAGCTCCGTGGTCCGGCATCGCGCACGTCGGCCGTACGCATCATGCTCGCGGTCGCGCTCGCCGCGACGCTTGCGGGGCTCGTGCACGTCGCCGGAACGGCCGGGAGCGGTCGCGCCGCCGTCTTCCCGAGCGGCACGCGCGCCGGCGTCGTTGCACTCGACATGTCGGCGAGCATCTCCGGGCCGGTCTATGCGCGAGTCGCATCGACGCTCCGCGGAATCGTGAACGCAAACCAGTCGATCGGGCTCGTCATGTTCTCGGACACCGCATACGAGCTGCTACCGCCGAACTCGCCGCCGGGAGCATTGCTCGAATTCGTTCCTTTCTTCACACCGCTGCGCTACTACAGCGGCACGCCGCAATTCGCGCAATCGCCGTGGGACATCTTCAGCGGCGGCACGCGTGTCGCATCCGGGCTCCGCGAGGCGCGGCAGTCGCTCGAGCGTGCAGGTGTGAAACGCGGTGCGATCCTCATCGTCAGCGACCTCGATGACGCCGGTACCGACCGGCCCGCTCTCGAGGCCGAAGCGGCACGCCTACGGCACGACCATATTCCGGTGCGCATCGTGCCGCTGTTCGCGCAAGCCTCGAACAAGGCGTACTTCGCAGCACTCTTCGGCGACAACGCGTTCGTCGCCCCGAGCGTCTTCCGGCACAGCGCAAAGCGCCACGAGCAAGGTGTGGCCGCTGCAGAGCCTTGGGGTCTGCTCGCGCTCGGCACGCTGCTCGTGCTGCTCCTCGCCGCGAACGAACGCTGGAACGGCCGACTTGCCATCGGGGCGCCGGCATGAAGCACCTCGCCCGCCATCGCTCGGGCGTGCTTGCACTCTGCTGCGTCATCGCCGCCGCGTTGCTCGTGCTCGTCGCGTCCGACGTCCGCACGTGGCGGACGACGGTCGCGCGCGACGATCTCCGCTTCCGCGTACTGCCTGCGCATCGTGGCCTCTGGAAACCGGCGACCCTGCTGCCGGGAGACCCGGCGGGCTTGCTGCTCGGCACCGGCGACACGCTCGATTACCGGCGCTCGCTCCAGCTCTTCTGGTTCAGCAGGATCGGCTCGACCCCGGAGTCCCGGCAAGACCTGCCGACGATGCGCGCGGAGACGCAGCAACGGCTCGAGGGCATCGCCGCCAACGGACACAGCCCACGAGAGCGCTCGTTCGCCGCGAACCTACTGGGCGTCCTCGTCGTGACGACTCCGTCGCCCGGTAACGACAACAGCGCGTTGAAGGCGATCCTCAAGCGGGCCACAGACTACTTCCGCCAGGCAACCCGGCTCGACCCGAGCAACGCCGACGCGAAGCAGAATCTCGAGCTCGTCCTCCGAATCAACGGCTCCTCCGGCGGCACGCTCAACAAGGATGCTCGCAGCGGCTACGGCTACGGCCGTGGACGCGGTGCGACACCGATCGGCAACGGCTACTGATGGGAGGAATGACGTTCCTGACGCCGCTCGACGCGCTGTTCGCGCTCGCGGTCGCTTTACCCGTCGTCGCCCTGCTCGCAACCGAGCGGACGTCGGACCGCGTTCGCCGCGTCCTCTCGCTGCCGCACCCGCGCAAGCGCACCATAGTGCCTGTCGCGGTCGCGCTCGTCTTGCTGACATCCCTCGTCGCAGTGGCGGCCGCGCAACCGGTCGTCGTCCGCGAGCGTCTCGTGAACGAGCGAGCCGACGCGCAAGCGTTCTTCGTGATCGACACGTCACTCTCGATGCGTGCGTCCGCGGGACCCGGCCGGCCGACACGGCTCGCCCGGGCGAAGCAGCTCGCGCTGCGTCTTCGCGCCACGTTGCCGGACGTACCGATCGGCATCGCGTCGATGACCGACCGCACGCTGCCGAACCTGATGCCGACTACCGACCCGACGCTGTTCGCCCGTACGCTCGCACAGTCGGTGGCCGTCGATCGCCCACCTCCGAGCCAGGCCTACCACCTGAAGCGCGCGACCTCCTTTGCCGCACTCGTCCCGCTCGTCGAGGCGAACGTCTTCGCCCCGGGAGTCAACCGCCGGTTGCTCGTCGTCTTCACCGACGGCGAGGCATCGCAGTCCTCGCCGTACCTGAATGTCACGCTGCATCGCCGGGTGACGACGCTCCTCGTGCACGTCTGGCGCGACGGGGAGCAGATCTACCACGACGGTCACGCCGACCCGCACTACGTATCTGACCCGGAGAGCATGCACGCGCTTCAACAGCTCGCATCGATCATCGGGGGCCATGCGTACTCCGACAACCAGTCGGCCGCGATCACACGTGCAATGCGTGCCACCGTGGGGTTCGGCGGCACCCGTGCGCACATCGACGCGTACGCTCGTCTCGCGCTCGCGCCCTGGTTCATCCTGGCCGGAGCGGTGCCGCTCGCGTTCCTGCTCTGGCGCCGGAACGCATGACCGGCGGACGTGCTCAGCCGTCCGAGCTGCGAACCGCTGCCTTGAGCGCCTTCAGTAACCGCTGGTAACGGGGCACACAGCCACCGTGCACGCGCACCGTCCGTGCACCAACACGGACGAACGTCGACGCGATGTCCGGCAGCGTGACGCGGCAGTTCGTCAGCGCCGGCAGGATCGTGAACTGCGTCTCCGTCGCGACCCGATTGAGCGCCGCGAGCTGGATCGGAGTGACGTGCGTGCGTCCGACCTTGACGGCGCCGGAAATGTGCACGACGCCGCTGTTCGCGATCGAGACGCTGTACGGGCGGATGTTCCCGCCGAGCCTGCCGAACGCGAAACCCGTCTGCGGCGGCGCCGCCGCGGCGGGCAGGACGGCCGCGAGAGCAAGCAGAGCGGCAAGAGGCAGGGCGCGACGCATCGTGCCCAGCCTATCGCCGCCCTCTCGGGTCAGGCCCACCACATCTCGCCGGGCTGCTCTTTCAAGAGCACGCGCTGGAGGACGTCGACGGCCTTGCGGAGGCCCTCGGCGACCGAAGCGAGCCCGTCTTCGTGCTCGATGCTCAGCACTCCGTCGTAGCCCACGGTGCGGAGGGCGCTGACGAAATCACGCCAGAACTTCTCGTCCTGGCCGTAGCCGACGCTGCGGAACGACCACGACCGGTCGACGTACTGCGAGTAGTGCTTCGTGTCGAGGACGCCGTTGACGCGGATGTTCGCCTGGTCGAGATAGACGTCCTTCGCGTGCACGTGGAAGAGGGCGCCCGCACGTCCGAGGACGCGCACTGCCTCGAGCGGGTCGATCCCCTGCCAGAGGAAGTGGCTCGGATCCAGGTTGGCGCCGAGCTCGGGCCCCGCCGCCTCGCGGAGGCGCAGCACCGTCTCCGGGTTGTAGACGAGGAAGCCCGGGTGCGCCTCGAACGCGACCTTGTGCAGCCCGGTCTCGCGTGCGAACGCCGCCTCGCCCGTCCAGTACGGGATCGCGCGCTCGTTCAAC
>Ga0265319_1000330_pt1 | contig 34865 bp, 40 predicted proteins | sample 4824metaG_FD_192443 | JGI IMG/M metagenome (GOLD analysis project Ga0265319, IMG submission 192443) | Rhizosphere microbial communities from Carex aquatilis grown in University of Washington, Seatle, WA, United States - 4-8-24 metaG | ecosystem: Host-associated > Plants > Roots > Rhizosphere >...
CCAGATCTCGAGGATGAGCTTGTCGTAGTCGGTGATCTGGCCGACGCGGGTGTTCTCGACGGAATACTTGACGAGGCGGACGGGCGAGAAGAGGGAGTCGATCGGGATGACGCCGATGGCCTGCTCCTCCTTCTTGTTGTCGACGCCGGGGCAGTAGCCGCGGCCGGTCTTGATCTCGATCTCGGCCTCGAAGGACCGCTTGCTGTCGAGGGTGCAGATGAGCTGGTCGGGATTGACGACGGTGATGTTGGCGTCTGCCTGGATGTCGGCGGCGGTGACCTTGCCGGTCTTGCTGGCCTTGATCAGGAGGGTGACGGGCTCGCGCTTGGTGGAGACAAGGAGCACCTTCTTCAGGTTGAGGACGATGTCGGTGACATCCTCGACCACGTTGTCGATGCTCTGGAACTCATGGTTCACGCCGTCGATCTTGATCGACGAGATGGCCGCGCCCTCGATGGAGCTGAGGAGCACGCGGCGGAGGGAATTGCCGATGGTGTGGCCATAGCCGGCCTCGAAGGGCTCGGCGATAAACTTGGCGTAGGTCGGCGAAGAGCCTTCCTCGACCTTGGTGAGCTTGTTGGGGAGTTCGAACTTTCCGAGACGTTTGGGCATGGCGATGAACCCTGGTTGAGCGTTGATGATTGGAAGAGGAAAGGGAGGCGGAAAACTCAGAAACGCGAGTAGAACTCGACGATGAGCTGCTCGTTGATGCCCTGCTCCATCTCGTCGCGATTGGGCAGGCGGACGACGGTGGCCTTGAAGACCTCCGGGTTGAGCGTGAGCCAGCCCGGGACGGTGCGGATGCGGTTCTCCTCGAGCTGGCGGGTGGCCATCTGGCGGGAGGCGGGCGTATTCTTGATCTCGATCTCGTCGCCCGGCTGCACGTTGTAGCTGGAGATGTCGACCTTGTGGCCGTTGACGCGGATATGGCCGTGGTTGACGAACTGGCGGGCCGCGGCCCGGGTCTTGGCGAAGCCGAGGAGGAAGATGACGCTGTCGAGGCGGGTCTCGAGGAGCTGGAGGAAGCGCTCGCCGGTGATGCCGCGCTCGCGCTTGGCGATCTCGAACACGCGGCGGAACTGGCGCTCGAGCAGGCCGTAGATGTAACGGAGCTTCTGCTTCTCGTTCAGGCCGACGGCGTATTCCGAGAACTTGCGGCGGGACTTGGGGCCATGCTGGCCGGGCGGGTAATTGCGGCGCTCAAGCGCCTTGCCCGAGCCGAGGATGAGCTGGCCAAAGCGCCGGCTGATGCGGGTGGTGGGTCCGAGATAGCGAGCCATGGGAGTGGAAAATTTGGAATTAAGAAGACGGAAGAGAGAGGCGGCTTAGACGCGGCGGCGCTTGCGCGGACGGCAGCCGTTGTGCGGGATCGGCGTGACATCGACGATCGAGGTGATCTCCAGGCCGATGGCCTGCAGGGCACGGATGGCGCTGTCGCGGCCGAGGCCGGGACCGGAGACGCGGATGACGACATCCTTGAGCCCGTGCGACATCGCGTTGCGGGCGGCGTCCTGGGCCACGACCTGGGCGGCGTAGGCGGTGGACTTGCGCGAACCGCGGAAATTGCACTTGCCGGCGCTCGACCAGGCGATGACGGCACCCTTGCCGTCGGTGATCGAGACGATGGTGTTGTTGAACGAGGCGAGGACGTTGACGACCCCCGAGGTGACATTCTTGGAGCCCTTGGCCTTGCGGACCTTGATCGCACCCAGTTCCTCCTTGAGGAGATCCTCGGCGGTGGGCTGCTTGGCGACGCCGCCGATCATCTCGACGGGCTTGTCGGACGCGGGAGCGGCGGCAGGCGCAGCGCCATCGGTAGCGGCGGCCTTCGGCCCACGGGCCTTGCGGTCCTCGGGCGCGGTAGCCACGGCGGCTTCCGCGCTGGCAGCGACAGGGGCGGCAGCCTTGGCGGGCTTTTCTTTCTTCGGAGCGGACTTTTCTTCGGCCATGACGGTAAGGGATTAAACTTCTTTGGCTTTGGTGACGCCAACGGTCTTGCGCGGGCCCTTGCGGGTACGGGCGTTGGTACTGGTGCGCTGGCCGCGGACGGGAAGGCTGCGGCGGTGGCGGATGCCACGGTAGCAATTGATTGCCTGCAGACGCTTCAGGTTGGCGGCAAGTTCGCGGCGGAGATCACCCTCAAGCACCCACTTGTGCTCGGTGATGAGGTGCATGATCTTGTTGAGCTGCTCCTCCGTGAGATCCTGCGCCCGCATATCGGGGTTGAGGCCGGCTTCCTTGACCAGGAGATCGGCCCGCGTGGGTCCGATGCCGTTGATGTAACGGAGGGAGTACGCGATCTTCTTTTTCGCGGGAATTTCTACACCGAGGAGACGAGGCATGGTGGATTAGGTTGAGATGAGAAGTGTGTAAGTGGGAAAAGTGAGAGTGAAAGTGAAAGACAGATCAGGAGGAGGCGGCGGGCAACGCGTGGACGAGAGCAAGAACGGGACGCGGGATCGTGAGGATCTCGGGGCCCTTGTCGGTCGTGAGCACGGTATGTTCGAAATGGGCGGAGGGTGAGCCATCGGAGGCGACCACCGTCCAACCGTCAGCGAGCGTCTTGGTCCGGTAGGAGCCGAGGTTCACCATCGGCTCGATCGCGAACGTCATCCCGGCCTTGATCCGATCGCCGGAGTTGCGGCGGCCGAAGTTCGGGATTTGCGGCTCCTCGTGCATCGAGAGGCCGACCCCGTGGCCGACCATGTCGCGGACAACCCCGTAGCCGTGGCCCTCGACGTGGCGTTGGATCGCATGGGAGATGTCGCCGATGCGGTGCCCCACCCTCGCCTCGGCGATGCCGAGGCGGAGCGCCTCCTCGGTGACCCGCAGCAATTGCTGGATGGCGGGGGCGATGAGACCGACGGGGACGGTGGCGGCGTTGTCGCCGATATAGCCCTCGTGCTCGACCACGATGTCGAGCGAGACGATGTCACCGTCGCGCAGGATGCGGCGGAAGGATGGGATGCCATGGACGACCTCCTCGTTGACCGAGATGCAGGTGTGAGCCGGATAGCGGCGCGAACCGATCTGGTAGCCGTAGCAGGCGCTGCGGGCGCCCTGGCGGGCAATGGCGGACCGACCCGCCTCTTCCAGATCCTGAGTGCTGATGCCGGGCCGGACGAGCGCCTTCAGTTCCTGAAGGACGTTCGCCGCAATCGCGCACGACTCGCGCATATGCGCGATCTGCCGGTCACTCTTGATCGGGATCATGCAGCGCGGTCGCGATCAGCCGCCTCAAAAAGGAGGCCGAGCGTGCGGTAGTGTTGGGTGACGGGCGCGAGCGCCAAAGTGGCGCCGCCGGAGAGGACGCCGTTGAGCGCCTCGTCCCGGGCATCGAGCCATTCGTCAAACACCATGGCCTGGAGCAGCGTAGCCGGGAAGTCCGTGAGGACGAATCCCGCATCAGGTTTGCGCGTGAAGAACCACCGGCGCAAGGGCGCCAAGGCTGCTTCATCGGCCGCGCCAGGGGCGCGGCGACGCGAAATCTCCCCCCGCATCAAGCCGGTGGGAGAGACGTGCTCTAAATTCAAAGAACGGACCCGATCCATGGTCGATTCGGGCAGGGATTCCGCCGAACCGAGGATCAGGAGCTTGGTTTTGGCGGTGACGCCAAACCGAGAAAAGAGGTCGTTGATGGCTTCCATTGCCACCGGAGTAAAGAACTATTTGCCCGTAAACCGGCGGAAGATGGCAATCCCAACGCCTAGCAGGAGCAGGCCGAGCATAGGCAGGGCTACTTTCATGACGGCCTCGGAGCTGAGGGCCTCGCCGGACATCCCGGTCGGGTTGCCGCTGCGGGCCCGGATCCGGCCCTTTTTCAGGAAACCGTCGTAATGGCGCTGGAGCAGGAAGGTCTCAACCTGGCGCATGGTATCGAGAATGACACCCACCGTGATCAGCATGCCGGTGCCGCCAAAGAAGGCCGCAATGCTGTACTGGATGTTCATGTAGTTGTACAGCAGGTCGGGCATGACCGCGATGATCGTCAGGAAAATCGCGCCCGCGAGGGTCAGGCGCGTCATGATGAAGTCCAGGAACTGGGCGGTCGGCTCGCCGGGACGCACGCCCGGGACATAACCGCCGTACTTCTTCAGGTCGTCGGCGATCTGGATCGGCTTGAACATCACCGACACCCAGAAATAGCTGAAGAACATGATCAGCATCGTATAGAGCACGTAGTAGCTCCAGTGGCCGCGCGCCAAGGCCGTCGAGAAATCGATGAGGTACTTCTGGTTAAAGTACGCGCCGATATAGGACAGGATCTGCTGGGGAAACAGCAGGATGGCCTGGCCGAAGATGACGGGCATGACGCCCGAGTAGTTGACCTTGAGCGGAAGGAAGGAGCTCTGGCCGCCCATGACCTTGTTGCCCACCACCCGCTTGGCGTATTGCACGGGGATCTTGCGCTGCCCCTGCACGACCATGATGACACCCATGGTGACGGCGAAGAACAGCAGGATCATCACGGCGGCTTGAGGCAGCCCCATGTTGGTCCCGGTGCCGACTGGACGCACAAACATGTGATAGGTATCTCGGGCCGCGCTCGGGATGCGGGAAAGGATGCCGATGGTGATCAGCAGCGAGACGCCGTTGCCGATGCCGCGCTGGGTGATCTGCTCGCCAAGCCACATCATCAGCATGGTGCCGGCGGTCATGATCAGCACGGACTGGGCGAAGAACCAGAACCCCGGGTTCATCACGATGGCGCCGTAGGTATTGATATCGTAATCGTGGAGCGCGGGCAGCTTCGCGGGATTTTCCAGCGCGACGATCGTCAGCGTGCCTTGGATCAGGCAGATCAGGACGGTGGCATAACGCGTGTACTGCGTGAGCTTCTGGCGGCCGACGTCGCCCTCCTGCTGCAGTCGGCTGAGCGCGGGGACGACCGCGGTCATGAGCTGGAAGATGATGGAGGCGCTGATGTAGGGCATGATACCCAGCGCGCCGATGGCGCCGTTCACAAGGGCGCCGCCGGTGAACATATTGTAGAGACCGATCACGCCGCCGACGCCGTTGGCCGACTGCTGGGCAAAGAACTGCTTCAGCGGGAGCGGATTGATGCCCGGCAGCGGAATCGAGGCCGCCACCCGCGCGATGAACAGCATCGCGAGCGTGTAGAAAATGCGTGAGCGAAGCTCGGGAATCTTCAGGGAGTTCGTGAAGGCGGAGAACACGGTGGGGGGAAATTGCGATTTATGATTTACGAATTACGATGGCGGATCGGGCGGGGGCGTTCGCGGCAATCGCAATTCCGAAATCGGAAATCAGAATTGGCTCAGCCCACGATGGCCTGGCCGCCGGCCTTCTCGATCTTGGCCTTGGCGGACTCGGAGAACTTGGCGGCGGTGACCTTGAGCGCGCGGCCCAGTTCGCCGTCCCCGAGGATCTTGACGCTGGTCTCGCCCTTGCGGATCAGGCCGCTGCTCGCGAGCACGCCGGCATCGACCTCGGTGACCTTGGCGTCGAGCGCCGCCAGTTCGCCGACGTTGAGGACGGCAATCTCCGTGCGGAACGCCGCCTGGTTGAAGCCGCGATGCGGAAGCTTGCGGTAAAGGGGCATCTGGCCGCCCTCGAAGCCGGGACGGATGCTGCTGCCGGAACGAGCCGACTGGCCCTTGCCGCCACGGGTGCTGGTCTTGCCGTGGCCGCCGCCTTCGCCGCAGCCCACGCGTTTCTTGCGGTGCACAGCACCGGCAACGTTCTTGAGTTCGTGGAGTTTCATGATGGTTCCTCGGAGGCGCCCCACTCCATCGATCACGCCCGGGATCAGGCCCGCGCGGTCGGAAGTGGAACTCGGATGGTTCTGGTTTAAAATTAAGCCGTGGCCGCGCGGAGCTTGGTGATATCCGCGGAGAGGCGGAGCTGCAGGAGGGCATTAACCGTCGCATTGACGACGGCGATGTGGTTGTTCGAACCCATCGACTTGGTGAGGACGTTCTTCACGCCCGCGGCCTCGAGCACGGCGCGCACACCGCCGCCGGCGATCAGGCCGGTGCCGGGCGAGGCGGGCTTGAGGAGGACCTTGCCGCCATCGTAGATGCCGAGGACGTCATGGGGAATCGTGTCGCCCTTGAGCTTCACGTGGACCATGTGTTTGTGGGCGTGGGCGGTGCTCTTCTTGATGGCATCCGGCACTTCGTTGGCCTTGCCGTAGCCGACGCCGATGTTGCCCTTCTGGTCGCCGACGACGGCGAGCGCGGAAAAGCTGAAGCGACGGCCGCCCTTCACAACCTTGGCGCAGCGGTTGATGAAGACGACCTTCTCGACCATGGCCGGCGAACCGTCGGCGTTCGGCGGCGCGGGCTTATTGCGGTCATCGCGGCGGAACTCGCGCCGTGGCGCCCGGTGCGAGCGCTCGGGGGCGCGGTCAGGCGCAGCCGCGGGGGCTGCAGCGGGCGTGGTCGGGGCGGACTCGGGGGCGGAAGAAACGGGATCGGTGCTCATAGGCGGTTATTAGAATGCAAGACCACCCTCGCGGGCGGCGTCGGCGAACGCTTTGACTTTGCCGTGGTAGCGGGCGCCGTTGCGGTCGAAAACGACCGCGGTGATGCCGGCGGCCTTCGCCTTGGTGGCGAAGGCGACGCCCAGGGCCTTGGCGCCGGCGAGGTTGGCCTGGAGCTTCTGCTTGCGCAGCGAGGGATCAAGCGTGCCGAGGAACACGATCGTGGCGCCGGCGTCGTCGTTGACCGCCTGCGCGTAGATGTGCTTCGTGCTGAATTTGACGCTCAGGCGCGGACGAACGGCCGTGCCGTTGACCTTCTTGCGGATGCGCCAGCGGCGCTTCTGGAGGAGACTGGCTTTGCGAACAGTGTTCATGACAAATTAGGAAGTAAGATTTAAGAATTAAGAAGATCGCGGGAACGCAGCGAGAAGCGAAGAGCGAGAGCAGAAACCCATTTCTTGATTTCCTCTTCTTCCTGCTTACTTCGATTAAGCGACCGTCTTGCCTTCCTTGCGGCGGACGCGTTCGCCCACGATGCGGACACCCTTGCCCTTGTAGGGCTCCGGCGGATAGTAGCTGCGGATCTCGGCGGTGACGGCACCCACGAGCTGCTTGTCGGCACCCTCGACCTTGAGCTTGGTCTGGTCGGTGACGGTGATCTTGATGCCCTCGGGCACGTCCATGAGGATCGGGTGCGAGTAGCCGAGCGCCAGGTCGAGTTGCTTGCCCTTGAGGTTGGCCTTGAAGCCGACACCTTGGATCTCGAGCTCCTTGAAGTAACCGACGGACACGCCCTTGACCATGCCGGCGATGACCGAGCGAACCGTGCCATACATCGCCTTGGCGAAGCGGCTGGTGTCCGCGGTCGGGCTGACGACGACCTTCTTGTCGGCGACGGAAATCTTCACGACCGGAGCGAAGCTCTTGGTGACCTTGCCCTTGGGGCCCTCGACGTGGACGGTGTGGTCCTTGATGTCGACCTTGACCTTGTCGGGAATGGGAACGGGTTGTTTGCCGATGCGGCTCATGGTGGGTGGCGGGTTACCAGACGTTGCAGACGAGTTCGCCACCGGCCTTGTTACGGCGGCAATCGGCGTCCTTCATCAGGCCCTTCGAGGTCGAAAGGATGCTGATGCCAAGGCCGTTGAGCACGCGCGGGATTTCGGTGTAGCGCATATAAAGGCGGCGGCCCGGCGTGGAAACGCGGGTGAGGCCGGTGATGGCCGGCGCGCCGTCGATGTATTTCATTTTCACCTCGAGGGTCTTGTGCCCGCGGGTGTCGACACCGTTGGTGTGGCCGGCGACGTAACCCTCGGTCTTGAGGATGGCGGCGAGACCCTCCTTGAGATTGGAGTGCGGCATGATGCACACATCGAGGCGCGCCTTGCTGGCGTTGCGCAGGCGGGTCAGGAAATCACTGATCGGATCGGTCATGGTGGATGTTGTTTAGGAGTGGCCGCGGGTCATATCCGATGCGCCGGAAGCGCATATACCCCCGTGGCCGGAAAAGTTTACCAGGAGGACTTGATCACGCCGGGAATCTTCCCGTTGAGCGCGAGTTCGCGGAACTGGATGCGGGAGACGCCGAACTTGCCGATGAAGCCGCGCGGGCGGCCGCTCATGGAGCAGCGGTTGCGGATGCGGGTCGGGGAGGAATTCCGCGGGAGTTTCTGCAGCTTCTTCTGGGCGGCGTAGAATTCCTCGTCGGTGGTGGCGGGATTGGCGAGAATGGCCTTCAACTCGGCGCGCTTGGCCTTGTATTTCTCGCTGAGCTTGACGCGTTTCTTGTTACGCTCGATGGCGGAGGTCTTGGGCATGGTGCGGAAGGGTCGAGGGCGAGGGACGGGTTAGGCGGCGTGGGTCTTGGGGGCGGCGGCCGCTTCCGAGCGACGGAAGGGCATGCCGAGCAGCTTGAGCAGCTCGCGGCCCTCGTCGTCCGTGCCGGCGGTGGTGACGATGGTGAGGTCGAGGCCCATGGACTTCTTGACGTTCTCCACGGTGATCTCGGGGAAGATGGTGAAATCGGTGATGCCGAGGTTGTAGTTGCCCTGGCCGTCGAGCTTCGGGGAAACCCCGCGGAAGTCGCGGATGGTGGGGAGCGCCACGGCCAGGAGGCGGTAGAGGAATTCCCACATGGCGTCGCCGCGCAGGGTGACGTGGCAGCCCACGATCTGGTTGGGCTTCAGCTTGAAATTGGAGATCGCCTTGCGGGTCTTGGCGAGGACGGGCTTCTGGCCCGCGATGGTGGCCATGTCGCGGGCGATGTCGGCGATCTGGTTTTTGTCAGCCTCGGCGTCGATACCGGTGTTCAGGTTGACCTTAACCAGCTTCGGCACCTCGTGCTTGTTCTTGTAGCCGCGGCTCTGCACGAGCGCGGGGACGACCTGCTCGGTGTAGAGTTTCTTGAGGACGGGAGTGTAGCTGCTCATTTTAAAGGCGACCGGGTTTCCGTGCCGGAGGCGTTGCGAGTGGTTGGAAGATAGGGAAAAGGTTCAATAACGCAGGCGGGCCGCGGGTTTGGCAAGCGTGCAGTGATCAGGCCGTGGCCGCCGCGGTCTTCTTGCGTTTGCTGGCGTCGAAGTCCGCCTGGAGCATGAGGTTGGAGACGTGCACGGAACCCTCGCGCTCGGCGATGGTGCCCTGCGGGTGCTCCTGCGACTTCTTGAGGTGGCGCTTGATCATCGCCACGCCTTCGACGCGCGCGCGCTGCTTGGCCGCGAGGATCTCGAGGACCTTGCCGGACTTGCCCTTCTGGGAGCCGGCGATGACAACGACGGTGTCGTTGCGCTTGATGTGAAATTTCTGGGCCATGTTAGAGGACCTCCGGGGCGAGCGAGATGATCTTCATGAAGTTCTTCGCGCGCAGTTCGCGCGCGACCGGGCCGAAGATGCGGGTGCCCTTGGGATTGTTGGTCGCGTCGATGATGACGATCGCGTTGCTGTCAAAGCGCAGGTAGCTGCCGTCGTTGCGGCGCACCGCCGCCTTCGTGCGGACGACGACGGCCTTGGCGACCTCGCCCTTCTTCACGGTGGCGTCGGTGGTGCTCTCCTTGATGTGGACGGTGATGATGTCGCCCACGCCGGCGGTGTCGGTGATCTGGCCCTTGCGGCTGATCATGGCGGCACGGCGGGCGCCGGTGTTGTCGGCGACTTCGAGAATGGAACGCAGTTGGATCATGGCGGACCTCCTGGGAGGGTTGGATTAAATGACGGGTCAGGCCTGCGGGGCAGCCGTGGGAATGGTGGTTTTGGTCGGGACCTGCGCGGCCACATCGGCCTCGCTGATGGCGACGGCGTCGGTGGTGACGGCGTGCTCGACGACGCTGAGGACACGCCAGCGCTTCAGGCGGCTAAGGGGGCGGGTTTCCATGATCTCGACCTTGTCGCCGACTTTGGTCTCGTTCTTCTCGTCGTGCACGTGCACGACGGTCTTGCGATTGATGACCTTGTGGTAGAGCGGGTGCGGGGTCTTGTAGGGAATGGTGACCTTGATGGACTTGTCACCGGAGCGGCTGGTGACATTGCCGATGATGGTCTTGCGCGTGTTACGCGTGGCGGGAGTGGCGGAGGACATGGGTGGAAAAGTTAGAAGGAAGAAGGCAGAAGTAAGAATTTCAGGGTAAGACGGATTGGTTTCTTAACTCGTCCTTCTTACTTCATCCTTGGTTCAGGCGGCGGCGGGCGCCTTCCGGTTCTTCTCCCGCAGGAGGGTCTCGAGGCGGGCGATGTCCTTGCGGAGCACGCGCAGCTCGTGGGTTTTCTCGACCTGGCCCGTCTGCTTGCGCAGGCGGAGCTGGAGGAGCTGCTCGCGGGTCTCGCGGAGCTTGGTGGTGATCTCGGCGGGGGCGAGTTCGCGAATTTCTTTCGTGGTCATGGCGGACGGTGCGTTAATTATTTGGCCTCAGACCACCGCGCCCTCGCGGGCGATGAAACGGCAGTGGAAGGGCAGCTTGGCGTCGGCCAGGCGGAAGGCCTCCTTGGCGATGGTGGCGGACACGCCGCCCAGCTCGAAGAGAACCGCGCCAGGCTTGATGACCGCCACGTAGAACTCCACGGGGCCCTTGCCGGAGCCCATGCGGACCTCGGCGGGCTTCTTGGTGACGGGCTTGTGCGGGAAGACGCGGATCCAGAGCTTCCCCTTGCGCTTGAGATGGCGCGAGATGGTCACGCGTGCGGCCTCGATCTGCTGGCCGGTCATCGGGCCGCGGGTGAGCGACTGCAGGCCGAATTCGCCGAAGGCGAGCGTGTTGCCGCGCTTGGCATTGCCGGCGCGGGAGCCCTTCTGGGACTTGCGGTATTTGGTGCGGGCGGGAGCGAGAGCCATGGTGGGAAAAGTTAGAAGTAAGAAGGAGGAAGGAAGAAAGAGGAGGAGCGGAATTTCTTAATTCTTACTCCATCGTTCATCCTTGGATCATTCAGGCGGCGTCGGCTTCCTTTTTGCAGATCCAGCATTTGACGCCGATCTTGCCGTAAACGGTCTGGGCCTCGGAGAAGCCGTAATCGATGTTCTCGCGCAGGGTGTGCAGGGGCACACGGCCCTTGCGCTGCCACTCGCGGCGGGCGATGTCCGCGCCGCCGAGGCGGCCGGAACACTGGATGCGGATGCCCTCGGCGCCCAGCGCCATGGCCATCTCAACGGCCTTCTTCATGGCGCGGCGGAAGGCGATGCGGCGCTCGAGCTGGAGCGCGACGTTCTCGGCGACCAGCTGGGCCTCGATCTCGGGCTTCTTGACCTCCTGGATGTCGAGCAGGATCTCCTTGCCGGTGAGCTTCGCGAGTTCGTCCTTGATCTTCTCGATCTCCTGGCCCTTGCGGCCGATGACGATGCCGGGGCGGGCAGTGTAAATCTTGACGCGGACGCGGTTTGACGCGCGCTCGATGAAGATGCGCGGCACGGAAGCCTGCTTGAGCTTCTCCATCAGCTTGGTGCGGATGACCTGGTCCTCCAGCAGCAGCTTGGGAAAGTCCTTCTTGGTCGCAAACCAGCGGGACTGCCAGTTGCGGCGGACGGCGAGACGGAAACCGATCGGATTGGTCTTTTGGCCCATGGTGAAATTAGTTGGAGATGCCGTCGGAAAGGATGATGCGGATGTGGGACATTTTCTTGCGGCGGGGCATCGCGGTGCCGCGGGCGCCGGCCTTGAAGCGCTTGAGCACGGGACCGTTCTCGACGGTGGCGCTCTTCACGGTGAGGCTGTCGGCCGAGAGGTTGTTGTTGTTCTCGGCGTTCGCGATGGCGCTCTTCAGCGTCTTGGCAATGAGGCGCGCGGACTTGCGCGGGATGAGGGTCAAATAGTCGACGGCTTCCGCGGCCTTGCGGCCCTGGATGGTGCGGACCACTTCGCGCACTTTCTTCGGCGACATGCGCGCGTAGCGGGTGAGAGCTTGAACTTCCATGATGGTGTGATTCCGGTTGCGGCGACAGCGGCGCGCGAGGCGCCCTGCCCTTTTTGGGTTTCGATTCGGTTAAAAGGTTAAATCTCTTTGCGGGTCAGGCCGCCGTGCGACTTGAAGGTGCGGGTCGGGGCGAATTCGCCGAGCTTGTGGCCCACCATGTTCTCGGTGACGTAGACGGCGGTGAAGATCTTGCCGTTGTGCACGCTGAAGGTGTGACCGATAAAATCGGGCGTGATGGTCGAGCGCCGGGACCAGGTCTGGATGGGCTTCTTGGCGCCGGATTTGACCGCCTTCTCGATTTTCTCGAGCAGGTGGTAGTCGACGAAGAAACCTTTTTTGATGGAACGTGCCATGGTGCGAAAGTGCTGGGGTTACTTCCGTCCGCGCGGCTTGCGGCCGTTGTGGTGGACGATGATCATGCTGTTGGAAATCTTCGACCGCCGGCGGGTCGGGAAACCCTTGGCGAGCTGGCCCCACGGGGAGACGAGCTGCTGGCGACCGCCACCACCCTTGGATTTGCCCTGGCCGCCACCGTTGGGGTGATCGACGGGGTTCATGGCCATGCCGCGGACATGCGGGCGCCGACCCAGCCAGCGGGCGCGGCCGGCCTTGCCGAGGGACTGCTTGCTGTGGTCACCATTGCCGACAATGCCGATCGTGGCCCGGCAGTTCGGATGAACGTAACGGAGTTCGCCGGAGGGCATCTTGAGCTGCGCCCTGCCTTCATCAACGCCGATGAGCTCGACCGAGGCGCCGGCAGTGCGGGCGATCTGGGCGCCGCGACCCGGGACCAATTCCACCGCGTGCACCTTGGTGGACGGCGGGATCAGGTGAAGCGGGAAGTTGTTGCCCACGAGAAAATCGTTCGTCGTGGCCGTGTTGGCAGCGACAATGGAGGTGCCGACCTGCAGCCCCTCGGGGGCGAGGATGTAGCGCTTCTCGCCATTCGTGTAGGCCACGAGGGCAAGGTGCGCCGAGCGATTGGGATCGTACTCGATCGCCTGGACTTTCGCCGGCATGCCGATGATGTCGCGCTTGAAGTCGATGATGCGGTAGAGCTGCTTGTGACCGCCGCCGCGATGGCGGGAGGTGTTGCGGCCGTTGTTGTTGCGGCCGCCGGTCTTGGGCTTGGCCTCGGTGAGGCCGCGCTCGGGACGCTTCGTGCTGATGAGCCCCACGACCTTGTTGAGGGACGTAAAGCGTCCCGAAGGCGTGAGAGGACGGAAGGAATGGATGGCCATGGTGGGATTTCTCCGGGTGCGGCGGACAGGTTAGACGAGCTCGATTTTATCGCCGGCCTTGAGGGTCACGATCGCCTTCTTGAAGTCGGAGCCGATGCTCGGGCGGCCGGTACGGCTCTTCTTGTTCTTGCCGCGGTAATTCTGGACGTTCACACGGCGCACGGTGACCTTGAAGGTCTGCTCGACCGCCTCAGCGATGGCGTGCTTGTTGGCGTACTTGAAAACCTCAAAGGTGTACTGGCCGAGCTCGGAGCTGAGCTTGTTGGATTTTTCCGTCAGACGGACGAGTTTCAAAACCTTGCTGGCGTTCATCAGTTTTTGCCTCCGTTGATGCGGGCGATGATGGCCTCGAGGGCCTTGGTGCTCACGACGATCTTCTTGTACTGGCAGAGGTCGTGGGTGTTGAGCTTCGCAGCCTCCTGGAGCGAGACCCGCTCGAGGTTGCGGGAGGCCCGGCTGGTCTCGACCGCGAAGGGTGCATCGACGAGGAGCACACGGCCCTTGGGGGCGATGCGCGTGACGACCTGGTTCATGCCCTTGGTCTTGGCGGCCGGCGCCTCGAATTTCTCAATCACGGCGATCTCGCCGGCGACCACGCGATCGAAGAGGGCACGGCTGAAGGCGAGATCCTTCACCTTGCCGTTGATCTTCTTGGAGTAGTCGCGCGGCTTCGGGCCGAACACCACGCCGCCGCCGACCCAGAGGGGCGAACGGATGGAGCCAGCACGGGCGCGACCGGTGCCCTTCTGGCGCCACGGCTTCTTGCCACCGCCGCGGACCTCGCCCCGGGTCTTCGTGGAATGCGTACCCTGGCGGTTGTTGGCGTTAATGGCGACGACGACTTCCTTCACGGCCTGCAGGCCCTTGTCGCCCTCGAAAGTCGGCAGATCGGCGAAGTCCTGCTCGCGCGAGGTGGTGCCGTCGGAACTGAATACGGTAAGTTTCATGTCAGCGTTTTCTCCAGGTTAGGCTTTGGCGGCCTTGGACGGGCCCTGGCCCTTGATGGCGGAGCGAACGAGGATGTCGTCGCCGTTGGCGCCGGGAATCGAGCCCTTCACGAGGATAAGGTTCTTGTCGGCGATGATCTTCACCACGCGGAGGTTCTGCATCGTGCGGCGCTCCGAGCCCATGTGACCGGGCATCGACTGGTTCTTCCACGTGCGGCCGGGCGTCTGGCGCATGCCGATCGAGCCGATGCGGCGGTGGAACATCGAGCCGTGGGAGGCGGGACCGCCGGCGACCCGGAAGCGGCGCACGACGCCCTGGAAGCCCTTGCCCTTGGAAACGCCGATCACGTCGACAAACTGGCCCTCGGTGAAGGCGGCGACGGTGACGACATCCCCGACCTTGAGCGTGGGGGCGGCGGCGAGTCGCACTTCGCCCAGGACGCGGGGCGCATCGTCGAGGCCGGCTTTCTTCGCGTGGGCGAGCTCGGCCTTGCTGGAGTTCTTGGCCTTCTTCGTCGAGAAGCCAATCTGGACGGCGTTGTAGCCGTCGGTTTCAACAGTCTTCACCTGGACCACGGAGCAGGGTCCGGCTTCAACCACGGTGACGGGGACTAGGACGTTTTGAGCGTCGTAGACCTGCGTCATGCCGATTTTTTTGCCTAGAAGGGATGAGATCATGGGCTAAGCGGTAGGTGGAAAAATTCCGTTTAAGGACCTACATTAGTCGAAACCTGGCGGTGCCACGAAGGGCACACAGGCAGCTGCTAACGTTGGAAGTAAGGGTGAGTCTTAGACGTTGATGGTGATGTCCACGCCGGACGGGAGGTTGAGCTTCTTGAGTTCGTCCACCGTCTGGGCGGTGGGCTCGATGATGTCGATGAGCCGCTTGTGCGTGCGCGTCTCGAATTGCTCCATCGACTTCTTGTCGACGTGCGGCGAGCGGTTCACGGACAGCTTCTCGATGCGGGTCGGAAGGGGAATCGGGCCGGAGACGCGGGCGCCGGAGCGCTTGGCGGTCTCGACGATCTCCGTGGCGGACTGGTCGATGACGCGATAGTCGAAGCCCTGGAGTTTGATGCGGATGCGTTGGCCTTTCATGACGTAAAAAGAACGAGGGTTTAGGAACGGGCCGGGCCCTTGGCGGTGGACTCGACGATTTTCTGGAGCAGCGAATTCGGGACCTGCTCAAAGTGGGAAGGCGTAATACCAGCGCTGGCCCGGCCCTTCGAGAGCGAGCGGATGTCGGTGACGTAGCCGAAGAGGGTCTCAAGCGGCGCCTGGGCATCGATGATGCAAGCGCCGGCCTTGTTCTCCATGCCGTTGATGCGGCCACGGCGGCGGTTGATGTCGCCGATGAGGTCGCCCTGGTATTCCTCGGGGGTGGTGACCTCGACGCCCATGATGGGCTCGAGCAGGATCGGGTTGGCCTTCTTCATCGCGTCCTTGAACGCGAAAATGCCCGCCATCTTGAACGCCATTTCGGACGAGTCGACCTCGTGGAAGGAGCCATCCGTGATCTTGACAATGACATCGACCACCGGATGACCGGCGATGACGCCATTGTTCGCGCCCTCCTTGATGCCTTCGATGGAAGGCTTGATGAATTCCTTGGGGATCGAGCCGCCCACGGTCTCGTTGAGGATCTCGATGCCCTTGCCCTTTTCGTTCGGCTCGAGCGTGAGGACCACATGGCCGTACTGGCCCTTGCCGCCCGACTGGCGGATGAACTTGCCCTCGCCGTCAGCGTGGACCGTGACCGTCTCGCGGTAAGCGATCTGCGGCTTGCCGGAAGTGGCCTCGACCTTGAACTCGCGCTTCATGCGATCGAGGATGATTTCGAGGTGGAGTTCACCCATGCCGGAGAGAATGGTCTGGCCGCTGTCCGGATCGGTCGAGACACGAAGAGTCGGATCCTCGGCTACAAGGCGCTGAAGCGCAGTGCCCATCTTTTCCTGGTCGGCCTTCGAGTTCGGCTCGATTGACATCGAGATGACGGGCTCGGGGAAGGACGGCGGCTCAAGGCGGATATCGAAATCCTCGTCGCAAAGCGTATCGCCGGTGATGACTTCCTTCACACCCACTAGGGCGCAGATGTCACCCGAGTAGGCCATGTCGATTTCCTCGCGGTCCATCGCCCGCATCAGCACGAGGCGGGAGACGCGCTCGCTGCGGCGGGTGCGCGGGTTGTACATGCCCATGCCCTTGTTGACGATGCCGGTGTAGACCCGGAAAAAGACGATCTTGCCGACAAACGGATCGGTCCAGAGCTTGAAAGCGAGACCGGCCATCTTGGCCTTGTCGTTCACCACGGCCTCGACCGACTTGCCGTCGCTGTCCTGACCGGTCATCGGGGGAACGTCGATCGGGCTCGGCAGGTAATTGACGACACAGTCGAGCAGGCGCTGGATGCCCTTCTTCTTGAAGGCGGAACCGGGAACCACGCCGCAGAAGCTGAGGGAAATCGTCGCCTTGCGGACCGCGAGCATGAGCTCGTTCACGGAAATCTCGGTGCCCGTCAGATACTTTTCCGCAATGACATCATCGAAATCGGAAACCGCCTCGATCAGCTTCTCACGGTACTGCTTCGCCTCGGCCAGCAAATTGGCGGGAATCTCGGTGGTGATCGGGTTCAGTCCGAGCGGATCCTTCGTTTCGTCGAAAATGTAGGCGACCATCTGCACGAGGTCGATCAGGCCGCTGAACCCTTCTTCCTTGCCGATGGGAAGGAAAAGCGCGTGGGCATTGCCCTTGAGCTTCACGCGAATGTCGTCGATCGCCCGGTGGAAGTCGGCGCCGACCCGATCCATCTTGTTGATGAACGCAATGCGCGGAACGCGGTACTTGTTGGCCTGGCGCCAGACCGTCTCGGACTGGGGCTGCACGCCGGAAACGGCGTCAAACACGGCGACGGCGCCATCGAGCACGCGGAGCGAACGCTCGACCTCGGCCGTGAAGTCCACGTGTCCGGGGGTGTCGATGATGTTGATGCGCTGCTTGATCCCCTTCCACGGTCCACAGGAGGCGTTCCAGGCGCAGGAGATGGCGGCGGCCGTGATGGTGATACCGCGTTCGCGCTCCTGCTCCATCCAGTCGGTCACGGTGGTGCCTTCGTGCACCTCACCCATCTTGTGGACGGCGCCGGAGTAAAAAAGAATGCGCTCGGTCGTGGTCGTCTTGCCGGCGTCGATGTGCGCGGCAATGCCGATGTTCCGCGTCCACTCGAGTGGAAACGGCCGGTCCTTGGAGTTGACCGGGGAAATCTTGGCCTTGTCGGTGACGACAGTAATATTCACGGGAGCAGCAACAGCAGACATGAGAAGGGGGCCGGACTGGTTACCAGCGGAGGTGGGCGAAGGCGCGATTGGCCTGGGCCATCTTGTGCGTGTCTTCCTTTTTCTTCACCACGCTGCCCGTATTATTGTAGGCATCGATGATCTCGGCCGCCAGCGCGTCCTTCATCGTCGTGCCCTTGCGGCCAGTGGCCGCGTCCACTATCCAGCGGAGGGCCAGGCTTTCCTGACGCTCAAACGAGATCTCAATCGGAACCTGATAAGTCGCACCACCGACGCGGCGGCTCTTCACCTCAAGGCGGGGCCGGGCATTTTCCAAGGCGCCGAGCAGCAGGTCGACCGGGTCGCCTTTCTCCAGCTTCTCGGAAACCTTTTCAAACGCGCCGTAGACGATGCGCTGGGCAAGATTCTTCTTGCCGCTCTTCATGATGACATTGACCAGATGCGCGACCAGCGGGCTGCTGTAGCGGGCATCGGGTTCGACCTGGCGTTTATCGGCTCTGTGGCGGCGTGACATGACTTAAAGTGGTTGGAGAAAAGAACGCGTTTACTTGGCTGCCTTCGGGCGCTTCACACCGTATTTCGAACGGCTGCGGCGGCGCTTTTCGACGCCAGTGGCATCAAGCGTCCCGCGCACAATGTGGTAACGCACGCCGGGGAGATCCTTCACGCGTCCGCCGCGCACGAGCACGATCGAGTGCTCCTGCAGGTTGTGCCCCTCATCCGGGATGTAAGAAATGACCTCGTTGCCATTGGTGAGACGGACCTTGGCCACCTTGCGGATGGCAGAGTTCGGCTTCTTGGGGGTGCGGGTCATGACCTGCACGCACACGCCGCGACGAAAAGGATTGCCCGCCAAAGCCGGAGACTTCGACTTGATGCGCACCTTGCGGCGGCCTTTGCGCACGAGTTGGTTGATGGTCGGCATACGAAAATGAGGGATGGGAATGCGGGAAAAGAGTCGAAAAGTGACGAGCAGCCAAAAGCTCGGCAAGAACTTTTTGGCTGAAAGTTAAGAGAATCGCGAAACTGGGCGGTTAAACCCGTTTCACGTGAGAAAATGCGTCACCAGTGGGAGCCGGCGATGCGTGAAAAGGAAAAACGGAGAAGGTCCAAAGTCGTGGTTCGCTTGCGGAACTCAAGCAGAATATGCAATCCCGCAGGGGAAATCTTGGCGGCCGATCCTTGGCTCATCGCCCTGTCCACGCCAGAATCCCATCGGACAAAAAAACGCCCGGCGGTTTAGGCCGGGCGATAAACCACACGGAGCATGGCTCGACATGCGGTTTTTGGCGGGAGGAAATTCAATCTGCGGCTCCACGTGGCAATGACAAGGCGATTTTCCCTCACCGCCCACCCTGCCAAGAAAAAGGCCGCGGATTTCAAATCCGCGGCCTTGCTAAGGGCGGTCAGGCCCAGAAGTTAACGGGTAAACTCAGCTCGCTTCGGTCACGGCTTTGACGTCTTCCGTGAGTTCGGCGCCGAAGGGCAGCGTGATCTTGAGGTTCTTGTATTTCGGCAGGCCCGTGCCAGCCGGAATCAGATGACCCATGATGACGTTTTCCTTGAAGCCCTTGAGCATGTCGACCTTGCCGAGGGTCGAGGCGTCGGTCAGCACGCGCGTGGTTTCCTGGAACGAGGCGGCGGAGATAAAGCTCTCTGTCTCGAGCGAGGCCTTGGTGATGCCAAGCAGGATCGGTTCGGCCTCGGCCGGCTTGCCGCCGGCCTCCTCGATGCGCTTGTTGTCGACGAGGAACGCGGCGCGGTCCACCTGCTCGCCCCAGAAGTATTCGCTGTCACCCGGATCGGTGATGCGGACCTTGCGGAGCATCTGGCGGATGATGATCTCGATGTGCTTGTCGTTGATCGTCACGCCCTGCAGGCGGTAGACCTCCTGCACCTGCGAGATGAGGAAGTCGTAGAGCGCGCTGGGCCCGAGGATCTCGAGGATCTCGTGCGGATCGGCCGCGCCCTCGGTGAGGTGCTGGCCCTTGTGCACGACGTCGCCGGGTTGCACGATGATGTGCTTGCCGGTCGGGATCAGATGCTCTTCTTCCTGCTGGGTCTCCTCGTTTTTCACGACGAGCTTGCGCTTGCCGCGCACCGTGCCCTCGAAGGACACGACGCCGTCGATGCGGGCCATCTCGGCGGCATCCTTCGGGCGGCGGGCCTCGAAAAGCTCGGCGACGCGGGGAAGACCACCGGTGATGTCCTTCGTCTTGGAAGCCTGGCGGGGAGTCTTGGCGAGGAGGGCACCGGGGGTGATGATGTCGCCCTCGTTGACCGCGATCTGCGCGCCGACTGGAATCGAGTAAGCCGCCTGGGGCTTGCCCTTTTCGTTCAGCACTTCGATCTGCGGGTTCAGGTCCTCCTTGTGCTCGATGACGACGGTGGCGATGCGGCCCGACGACTCGTCGAGTTCGCGCTTCACGGTCACACCGGGGATCATGTCCTTGAACGTGAGTGTGCCACCCTTTTCGGAGAGCACGGGCACATTGTAGGGATCCCACTGCGCGAGGACGGCACCCTTCTCGATCTTTTCCCCATCGCCCACGGGCAGGTAGGAACCGACCACGATGTTGTAGGACTCGAGCTCCTTGTCGTCGGCGTCGATGATCTGGATGGTGCCGGTCTTGTTGAGCACGATGCTAGCGCCATCGGCCGTGGGCACGAGGCGAAGGCCCTTGTACTTCACAAGGCCGCTGGAGCGGACACGGATTTCGGGCGTTTTGAACCCGCCGGAAGCGACGCCACCGATGTGGAACGTGCGCATCGTGAGCTGGGTGCCCGGCTCGCCGATCGATTGCGCGGCAATGATGCCGACGGAATCGCCGATCTTGGCGACCTTGCTCGTCGCGGGATTGATACCGTAGCTCTTGGCGTCGATGCCGTGCTGGCTGCTCGACGTCAGGGGCGACATGACCTTCACACGCTCTATGCCCGAGTCGTCGATCCGGGCGCCGATTTCCTCGGTGATTAGCTCACCGGAACCAACCAGCAGCTTGGACGGATTGAGCGGGTCATGGACATCGTCGCTCGAGAAGCGGCCGATGATGCGCTCGCGAAGGCCGACAATTTCGTCGTCGCCCTCGAAGATGGCTTTCTTCCAGACACCATCGCGGGCGCCGCAGTCGTCCTCGGCGATGATCACATCCATCGCCACGTCGCACAGCTTGCGGGTGAGATAGCCGGCATCGGCGGTCTTGAGCGCGGTGTCGGCGAGACCCTTGCGGGCGCCGTGCGTCGAGATGAAGTACTCAAGCACCGTGAGGCCCTCGCGGAAGGAGGACAGGATCGGACGCTCGATGATTTCACCGGACGGCTTGGCCATGAGGCCGCGGGTGCCGCACAGCTGGCGGACCTGCTGCTTGTTGCCGCGCGCGCCGGAGTCCATCATGATGAAGACCGGGTTGACCTCGGTCTTGCCGTCATTGTTTTCGAGCTTCGCGAAGACTTCCTTGGCGATGCGGTCGGTGGTCCCGGTCCAGAGATCGATGACCTTGTTCTTCCGCTCGCCCTCGGTGATAATGCCCTTGTTGAACTGGCCCTCGACCTCGGCGATCTTCTTCCGGGTGTCGGCCACGATCTCCTTCTTGGACTCCGGAATGATCATGTCGTCGATCCCGATCGAAATGCCGGCCTGGAATGCGGTTTGGAAACCGAGTTCCTTGAGCTTGTCGAGGGTCTCGACCGTGACCTGGTTGCCCGCGATCTTGTAGGTATTGAGGATCAGGTCCCCCAGCTTGGCCTTCGGCACGGGGAAGTTGATGAAGCCAAGACCCTCGGGCCAGATCTGGTTGAAGATCACGCGACCCACGGTGGTACGAAGGATCTTGCGCTCCTTGTTGCCAAAGACGGTGTCGCGGCCGTGGTCGGGATTCGGGATCTCGACCCAGTCGTGCATCTTCAAGGCACCATCGGCCTTGATGTAGAGCACTTCCTGCAGGCCACTGCTGAGCGGCACGCGCTCGCCCTTCGCGGGCTTCTTGCGCGGCTCGATGGTGAGGTAGTAGGCGCCGAGGACGATGTCCTGCGAGGGCGTGAGGATGGGCTTGCCCGAGGACGGCGAGAAGATGTTCGACGTCGCCATCATGAGGAGCTTGCACTCCATGATCGCCTCAAGCGAGAGCGGCACGTGCACGGCCATCTGGTCGCCGTCGAAGTCTGCGTTGTAGGCGGTGCAGACGAGCGGATGGATGCGGATGGCCTCACCCTCGATGAGGATGGGCTCGAAGGCCTGGATCGACAATCGGTGGAGCGTTGGCGCGCGGTTGAGCAGCACCGGGTGCCCCTTGGTGACTTCCTCGAGGATGTCCCAGACCTCCGGCGACTTCTTCTCGATCATCTTGCGGGCGCCGCGCACGGTGTGCACGAAGCCGAGTTCCTTCAGGCGGCGGATGATGAACGGCTCGAACAGGACGAGCGCCATCTTCTTCGGCAGGCCGCACTGGTGGAGCTTGAGCTCCGGACCGATGACGATGACCGAACGGCCGGAGTAATCGACGCGCTTGCCGAGCAAGTTCTGGCGGAAACGGCCCTGCTTGCCCTTGAGCATGTCGGAGAGCGACTTCAACGGACGGTTGCCCGCGCCCGTGACCGGGCGGCCATGGCGGCCGTTGTCGAAGAGCGCGTCCACGGCTTCCTGTAGCATGCGCTTTTCGTTGTGAATGATCACATCCGGCGTCTTGAGCTGCATCAGGTTTTTCAACCGGTTGTTGCGGTTGATGACCCGGCGATAGAGATCGTTGAGGTCGGAGGTCGCGAAGCGGCCGCCCTCGAGCGGGACGAGCGGACGCAGGTCCGGCGGGATGACAGGCAGCACCTCGAGAACCATCCACTCCGGACGGGACTTCGAGTGAATGAAGCCCTGGATGACCTTCAGACGCTTGGAAAGCTTCTTCTTGATCTGCTTCGATTTTGTCGCGCGCATCTGCTCGTGCAGCTCGGCGACGGTGGCGTCCATGTCCATCTTGACGAGGCAGTCGCGGACGGCCTCGGCGCCCATCTTGGCGACGAAGGAGTCGTCACCGTACTCATCGAGCGCCTGGCGGTACTCGGTGTCGGTGAGGAGCTGCTTGAGCTCGAGCGGGGTCTTGCCCGGGTCGACCACCATGTAGTTCTCGTAGTAGATGACGCGCTCAAGGGAGCGCGCCGTCATGTCGAGCAGGAGGCCAAGGCGGCTCGGCATGCTCTTGAGGAACCAGATGTGCGCCACCGGCACGGCCAGCTCGATGTGGCCCATGCGCTCGCGACGGACGCGAGCGATCGTGACCTCGACGCCGCAGCGGTCGCAGATGACGTCCTTGTACTTGATGCGCTTGTATTTTCCGCAGGCACACTCGTAGTCACGAACCGGCCCGAAGATCTTCTGGCAGAAGAGGCCGCCCGGCTCGGGCTTGAAGGTACGGTAGTTGATGGTCTCGGGATTCTTGACCTCGCCGCGCGACCACTTGCGGATCACCTCGGGGGAGGCGACCGTGATGGACACGCAATCGAACGGGTTTTCCACGTCGCCCATGGCGTTGCGGACCTCATCGCGCGCGGCGGTGCCGGCGGTTTCAGAAGGTTGAATGCTCATATGTTAGCTCCCTGTTGTTGTTAAAGGATGAAGGCGGTGGCGGCGGGCGGCTCAGGTGCCGAAGCCGAGCGCATCGCGCTTGTTGAGCTTGATGTCCAGGCCGAGGGACTGGATTTCCTTGATCAACACGTTGAAGGACTCGGGCGTGCCGGCCTGCAGCGTGTTGTCGCCCTTGACAAGCGACTCGTAGATCTTGGTGCGGCCCTGCACGTCGTCGGACTTGACGGTGAGCAGTTCCTGCAGCGTGTGCGCGGCGCCGTAGGCCTCGAGCGCCCAGACCTCCATTTCGCCGAAGCGCTGGCCGCCGTACTGGGCCTTGCCGCCCAGCGGCTGCTGGGTGACGAGCGAGTACGGGCCGACCGCACGGGCGTGGATCTTGTGCGACACGAGATGATTCAGCTTCATCATGTAGATGTAGCCGACGACAACCTCCTGATCGATTTTCTCGCCGGTGCGCCCGTCGAAGAGCGGGCTCTTGCCGGAGGAAGGCAGCTTGGCCTCCTTCAGGTATTCGCGCACTTTCTTCTCGGAGATGCCGTCGAACACAGGCGTGGCCACCTTGAGGCCGAGCTTTTTGCAAGCCCAGCCGAGATGGGTCTCGAGCACCTGTCCGACGTTCATGCGCGAAGGCACGCCCAGCGGGTTCAGGCAGATTTCGACCGGAGTACCATCCGGGAGGAACGGCATGTCTTCCTCGGGCACGATCTTGGCAACCACGCCCTTGTTGCCATGGCGGCCGGCCATCTTGTCGCCGACCTCGAGCTTTTGCTTCGTGGCGATGTAGACCTTGACCTGCTTGATCGCACCGTCGGCCGAGCCTTCGCCCGACTCGACCGAACCGATCTTGCGCTCACGGTCGCTTTCCAGCTCGTCGAACTTCGTCTGGTACGAGCCGATAATCTCCATGATCTTGATGCGCACGGGCGACGGGTCGATCTCGACGTGCTTGGAGACGGCAGCGAGCTTGCGGAGGAGCGTCTTGGTGATCTTCCGGTTGGCCGGGATGATGATCTCCTTCGTCTCGCCGTTGATGACGTCGAGCGGGATTTTTTCGCCGAGGAGGATGTTGGAGAGCGCCTCGGTGAGACCCTCGCGCAGCTTGTCCATCTGCGTCTTGTACTCCTCCTGGATCTGCTTGATCTGGCGACGGCGGTCGGACGGCGAGAGCTTCTCCTGCTGGTTGTCGATGCGGGAGGAAACCTTCACGTCCATGATGATGCCAGCGGCGCCGGACGGGACGACGAGCGACGTGTCCTTCACGTCGGCGGCCTTCTCGCCGAAGATGGCGCGGAGGAGCTTTTCCTCGGGCGCGAGCTCGGTCTCGGACTTGGGCGTGATCTTGCCGACGAGGATGTCGCCCGGTTTCACTTCTGCGCCAATGCGGATGACACCGTTGTGGTCGAGGTTCTTGAGCGCCTCTTCACCGACGTTCGGGATGTCCCGCGTGATTTCTTCCGGCCCAAGCTTCGTGTCGCGGGCAGTGACCTCAAATTCCTGGATGTGGATCGAGGTGAAGATGTCCTCGCGGAGCACCTTCTCGGAAATGAGGATCGCATCCTCGAAGTTGTAGCCGTTCCACGGCATGAACGCGACCAGGACGTTGCGGCCGAGGGCCATCTCGCCGTGGTCGGTCGAGGGACCGTCCGCGATGATCTGGCCGGCCTTGATTTTTTGTCCCTGCTCGACGATCGGCTTCTGGTTGAAGCAGGTGCCGGCGTTCGAGCGCATAAACTTGCGCAGCTCGTAGACGTAAACGTGGTTCTTCGGCTCGTGCTTGATGTTGCGCGGCAGCTCGCCGTCCTTGGTGACAATAATGCGCTTCGCGTCGACGGAGGCCACAATGCCTCCCTCTTCCGCGACCACAACGATCTTCGAGTCACGCGCGACGCGTTCCTCGATGCCGGTGCCGACGAACGGGGCCTCGGCCTGCAGCAGGGGTACACCCTGGCGTTGCATGTTGGCGCCCATGAGCGCGCGGTTCGCGTCGTCGTGCTCGAGGAAGGGAATCATGCCGGCAGCGATCGAGATGACCTGCTTGGGCGACACGTCCATGTAGTCCACCTCGGAGGCGGGCACCTCGAGAAACTCGCCGTCCTTCCGGACCGTGACCTTGCCAACGAAGTAATTCTTGTCGTCAATCTCGGCATTGGCCTGGGCGATGACCTTGGCCTCCTCCTGGTCGGCGGTGAGATAGTCGATCTTGTCGGAAACCTTGCCGTCCTTCACCAGGCGGTAGGGTGTCTCGATGAAGCCGAATTCGTTCACGCGGGCGTAGGTCGAGAGCGAATTGATCAGGCCGATGTTCGGGCCTTCGGGCGTCTCGATCGGGCAGATGCGGCCGTAGTGCGACGGATGGACGTCGCGAACCTCGAAGCCGGCGCGCTCGCGGTTCAGACCTCCCGGCCCGAGGGCGGAGAGTCGGCGCTTGTGCGTGACCTCCGCGAGCGGGTTGATCTGGTCCATGAACTGCGACAGCTGGCTGCGGGCAAAGAAGTCGCGGATGACAGTCGTCAGGGCCTTCGGGTTGATCAGCTTCTGCGGCGTGATCGAGTCGACGCTCTGGTCGTACATCGTCATGCGCTCGCGGACGAGCCGCTCGGTGCGGGCGAGGCCCACGCGGCACTGGTTGGCGAGGAGCTCACCGACGGTGCGGACGCGGCGGCTGCCGAGGTGATCGATGTCATCGACGACGCCCTCGCCCTTCTTCAGGCGCACGAGGTATTTCGTGGCGAAAACGATGTCCTGCGACTCAAGGATGCGCTGCTCGAGGCTGGTCTTGAGACCGAGCTTCTGGTTGATCTTGTAGCGGCCGACACGGCCGAGGTCGTAGCGCTTCGGGTCGAAGAACAGGCGCTTGAGCAGGGCCTTGGCGTTGGCCGTGGTCGGCGGCTCGCCGGGGCGGAGGCGCTTGTAGATTTCCTTGAGGGCCTCCTCCTCGTTGCGGGTCGGGTCCTTCTTGAGCGCGCGGATGAGCGCACCCTCGTCGACCGCGGTGTCGATCACGCGGATGGACGAGATGTCGTGCTTCTCGAAGGTGCGGACGATGGCCTTGGTGAGCGGCTCGAATGCGCGGGCCAGGACAACACCCTTCTGGGCGTCGATGGCATCCTCGACGAGGACGAGCGTGGAGACGTTCTCCATGTCGAGCGCCTTGGAGACCTTGAGGTCCTTGATCTCGTAGAAAAGGTTCAGCAGGTCGATGTCCGAGCTGTAGCCGATGGCGCGGAGCAGGGTCGTGATGAGGAATTTCCGGCGGCGGCGGCGGCGGTCGAGATAGACGTAGAGCAGGTCGTTGTTGTCGAACTGCACCTCGAGCCAGGTGCCGCGGTCGGGGATAATGCGGAAGGAATGGAGCAGCTTGCCGTTCGGGTGCGGCGTGACCTCGAAGGCAATGCCGGGCGAACGGTGGAGCTGCGAGACGACGACACGCTCGGCGCCGTTGATGATGAACGAGCCGCGCTCGGTCACCATCGGGATCTCGCCCATGTAGATTTCCTCGTCCTTGATGAAGTCCTCCTCGCGAAGGCGGAGCTTCACGTAGAGCGGCACGGAGTACGTGATGCCCTCACGGATGCACTCGATCTCGGTGTTCTTGGGGTCACCGAGGGTGTAGGAGACGTACTCGAGGACCAAACGGCCGTCGTAGCTTTCGATCGGGAACACCTCGCGGAACACGGCCTCGAGGCCCTGCGGCTTGCGCTGCTTGTCGGGGATCCCCTTCTGCAGGAAGTCGAGGTAGGACGTGATCTGGATCTCGATCAGGTTCGGCGGTTGGATGACTTCGCGGAGCTTGCCGAAGTTGGTGCGTTCGATGTGAGTGCGGTCGGCCATGAGATGTCCCGGTTGAGTGAGTGAAAGCAGCGAAAAGAGCGGGTGCGCGAGGGCGGGCGGGCCGCGTCAGCGCACCAAGAAAGAACGGAAACGGAAAAAGGCAAAGGACAGGCCGCGCGGAGGCACGGCCTGTCCCGAAATTTTCGGAGAATCTGCGGAGAAAAACGCCAAGAGGTCTTACTTGAGTTCGACCTTGGCGCCGGCGGCCTCGAGCTTCTTCTTGATCTCCTCGGCCTCGGCCTTGTTCACGCCCTCCTTGACGGGCTTCGGCGCGCCCTCGACGAGGTCCTTGGCCTCCTTGAGGCCCAGGCCGGTGATGGCGCGGACTTCCTTGATGGCGCCGATCTTGTTGGCGCCGGCCTCGACGAGGACGACGGTGAACTCGGTCTTTTCCTCGGCGGCGGCGGCGGGCGCAGCACCGGCGGCCGGACCGGCGGCGACGGCAGCGGCGGCGGACACGCCCCACTTGCCTTCGAGCTCCTTGACGAGCCCGGCGAGTTCGAGAACGGACTGGCTCGAGAGCCAGTCGATGACTTGATCCTTGGTGATGTTGCTCATGGTGATCTCCTGAGTCGACTAGCGGTTTCGGGAGGTGAAACGCGTTTAAGGGACGTATCCCCTAGCCTGCTCGTTTGATGTTGTGGCCCGGCGCGCACCGGAAACCGGCGCGCACCGGAAATTGGATGGATTGGGGGGCGGGTTGAATCAGGCGGCGGGAGCCGCGGGCTGCTCTTTCTTGACCTTGGCATCGAGCACGCGGACGAAGGCCGCGGCGTTCTGGCTGAACAGGCCCAGCAGCTGCGAGCGCAGAGCCCCGAACGAGGGCAGGTCGGCGATCTTGGCGAGGTCGGCGGCGGTGACGATCTTCTTGTCCATCACACCCACCTTCACCTCGAGCTTCTGCTTCTCCTCGAAGAATTTCTTGAGGATCTTCGCGACCCCGGCGGAATTCTTCCCGCCCACGACGACCGCCGTAGGGCCGGCCAGCGCGTTGTCAAAATCGGGCAGGCCGAGGGCCTTGGCGGCGACACGCAGCGAGCTGTTCTTGACGACGTGGAACTCAGCCTTCTCGGTCGCAAGGCGCGAACGCAACTCGGCGACGTCGGCCACGGTGACCTTCGTGAAGTTGGCCAGGATGACGTAGTCGGATTTCTTGAGGTGGCTCTCGACCTCGGCGATCAGGTAATTTTTTTCGGCTCTCATGGTCGGGCTCCGGTTAATATTTGCTGAACTCAGTGGACGCGATGCGCACACCCGGGCTCATGCTCGAGCAGATGGCCACGGCCTTGATGAAGTTGCCGCCCTTGAAGGTTGACGGCTTGGCCTTGCCCACGGCGTCGAGGACGACTTGGGCATTTTCGAGAATCTGCTCCGGCGTGAACGAGCGCTTGCCGACGCCGATCCCGATGTTGCAGGCCTTGTCCATCTTGAACTCCACGCGGCCGGCCTTGACGGCCTTGATGCCGGCGGCGATGTCGTCGGTCACGGTGCCGCTCTTCGGGTTGGGCATGAGGCCCTTGGGGCCGAGAACGCGGGCGATGGTGCGGACGGTCTTCATCGCCTCGGTGGTCGCGATAGCGACGTCGAAATCGAGCCAGCCCTCGTTGATCTTGGCCATCATGTCCTGCAGCCCGGCATGGTCGGCGCCGGCGGCGATGGCCTTCTGCGGATCGTCGGTGAAGACGAGCACGCGGACCTTCTTGCCCGAGCCATTCGGCAGCGGCGTGGTGCCGCGCACCATCTGCTCGCCGGCGGTGGCGTCCACGCCGAGGCGAAAGGCCAGCTCGACGGTCTCGTCGAACTTGGCCTTGGGGAACTTGGCGAGGATTTCGACCGCCTCTTTCAGCGGGTATTCCTTCGTGAGGTCAGCGACCTTGACGGCGCTGCGGTAGCGTTTGCTGTGTTTTTCCATTGATACTCCGTGCGGTGCGAACGTCCCGGGTGGGACTCCCGCGTTGAGTTGGGTTGATGCGGATAAAAAATCAGTCGAGTACTTCGATGCCCATGTTGCGGGCGGTGCCGGCGATGATCTTGATGCCGGCGGCCTCGTCCTTGGCATTGAGATCCTTGATCTTGATGCGGTAGATCTCGGCGAGCTGCTTCTTCGTGACCTTGCCGACCTTGTCCTGGTTGGGCTTGGCCGAGCCGCTGGCGATGTTGGCCGCCTTCTTGAGGAGGATGGACGCCGGCGGCGACTTGAGGATGAACGTGAAGCTCTTGTCGGAAAACACCGTGATGACGACCGGCAGGATCATGCCGGACTGGTCCTTGGTCTTCGCGTTGAATTCCTTGCAGAACGCCATGATGTTGACGCCTTGCGCGCCGAGCGCGGGACCGACCGGGGGCGCCGGATTGGCGGCGCCGGCGGGGAGCTGGAGGCGGATGTAACCTTGGATCTTCTTAGCCATGAGAAAGGATGTTTAGCGGATGGTGCGGTGGGACAAAACGGCGGCGGGTCACTCGGTGACTCGCTGCACCTGCCAGTATTCGAGCTCGACCGGGGTGAAGCGGCCGAAAATGGAGACGGAAATCTTGAGCTTGCCGCGCGCGGGGTCGATCTCGTCGATGCGGCCGTTGAGGTTGGCGAAGGGACCGTCGTTGATCTTCACTTCCTCGCCGACGGTGTACTGGACCTTGGGCACTTCCTTGCCGTTGGCGGCCTCGATGCGGGCCTTGATCTCGTCGATTTCGGCCTGGCGCAGCGCCGCCGGGGCTTCGCCACCGACGAAACCGATCACGCCCGCAACTTCCTTCACGAAATACCACGGCTTGTTGATGACCCGGCTCTCCTCGTCATACAGCTTCATCTGGATGAAGACGTAGCCGGGATAGAGCTTGCGGACCTTGGTGGACTTCTTGCCGCCCTTAACCTCGGAAACGACCTCTGTGGGCAGCAGCACCTCAAGGATGTAGTCGTCGAGTTCCTCGACCTTCTTGAACTTCTCGATGTAGTTCTTCACCTTGCCCTCCTGGCCGGAGAGCGTGTGAAGGGCGAACCACTGTGCGCCGGGGGGCGCGGTGACTTGGGCGGCCATGATGAAAAGGGTCAGGTGACCAACGAGGTGAGCAGGTCAACGACCTGCACGAGGGAGAAGTCGCTGATGAACGTGAAAATACCAAGCAGGAGCGAGGCAACGATGACCACGATCGTGGAATCGCGCAGCTCGGTGCGGGTGGGCCAGGTAGCCTTTTGCAGCTCCCCGACCATTTCGGTGAAGAAGATGCGCGCGCTGCTGAACGGGTTTTTCATGAGGGAAAGTGGCAGGGGCGGAGGGAATCGAACCCCCAACCAACGGTTTTGGAGACCGCTACTCTACCAATTGAGCTACACCCCTGTGGTTTGCTTTCTTAGACGCGAGAGCCGAGGTCCCGGATTCGAGGCCTCGGCGCTTCGTGTGCGATGGTTGATCAGACGTTATTCGATGATCTCCGTGATACGGCCGGCACCGATGGTGCGGCCGCCCTCGCGGATGGCGAAGCGCTGGGTCTTCTCCATGGCAATGGGGGCGATCAAATCGATTTCGACGCTGATGTTGTCACCCGGCATGATCATCTCGACGCCTTTTGGCAGGTTGACGACGCCGGTCACGTCCGTGGTCCGGAAATAGAACTGGGGACGGTAGCCGTTGAAGAACGGAGTGTGCCGGCCGCCCTCTTCCTTGGAGAGGACGTAGATCTCGGCCTTGGCCTTCTTGTGCGGGGTAATCGACTTCGGGGCCGCGAGGACTTGGCCGCGCTCAATGCCCTCTTTCTCAATGCCGCGCAGGAGGATGCCAACGTTGTCGCCGGCTTGGCCGCTGTCGAGCAGCTTGCGGAACATCTCGATGCCGGTCACGACGGAGGTGGTCGTGTCGCGGAGGCCGACGATCTCGACCGTGTCGTTGACCTTGATGACACCGCGCTCGATACGACCCGTGGCGACGGTGCCGCGGCCGGTGATCGAGAACACGTCCTCGACGGACATCAGGAAGGGCTTGTCCATCTCGCGGACCGGCTCCGGGATGTCGGTGTCGATCGCGGTCATGAGGTCGGCGATCGCCTTCTCGCCCTCGGGCTTGCCCTCGAGGGCGGCCGTGGCGGAACCGCGGATGATCGTGGTCGTGTCACCCGGGAACTGGTACTTGGTGAGGAGCTCGCGGATCTCCATCTCGACGAGATCAAGGAGCTCCTTGTCGTCGATCAGGTCGACCTTGTTGAGGAACACCACGATCTTCGGCACGCCGACCTGGCGGGCGAGGAGGATGTGCTCACGGGTCTGGGGCATCGGGCCGTCGGCAGCCGAGACGACGAGGATGGCGCCGTCCATCTGGGCCGCGCCGGTGATCATGTTCTTCACGAAGTCGGCGTGTCCGGGGCAGTCGACGTGCGCGTAATGGCGCTTGTCGGACTCGTACTCCACATGGGCCACGGAGATGGTCACAATCTTGGAGGCATCGCGGACCGTGCCGCCCTTTGCGATGTCCGCATAGGACTTGACCTCAGCGAGGCCCTTGCGGGCCTGCACCGCGAGGATCGCGGTCGTGAGCGTCGTTTTGCCGTGGTCGACGTGGCCGATGGTGCCGACGTTGACGTGCGGTTTCTTGCGTTCGAATGTGCCTTTAGCCATGGAGGGGACGTTTGGTTGGTTTTAGGATTGGAAATGCGACCTCTGGTTTAACGTCGGAGAAGCCGCCGACGGTGTCCTTTGACCTGGAGCCCAGAACCGGATTTGAACCGGCGACCTCGTCCTTACCAAGGACGTGCTCTGCCAACTGAGCTATCTGGGCAGACCAAGACTGCGTCAAAAAACGAAAAAGAGCGAAGAAAGTGCGCCCCGTAATTTCAACCGTCAACAGCAAATTCACCTTTTTCGCAAAAACCTAGGGACCAACCTTGATTCGATAAAATCCTGGCGCCAAGGGCTGGCCTACGCGAAGCAGTTTGGCGAGGTCAGATTGAAACTGGGCGACGATTTCCGCGGGATTGGAACTCGGCACCGGCGTCGGGGGCCCGACCAGCCCGGCCGGCTCGATGGCCGCAAGGAATTCCATCGGCTGCCAACTGCCGGTTTCGGGAGCAGAAGCCTCCTTGCGGGCGAGGATATGTGTAAAAACCGGCCTGCCATCACTCGCCGCCACGACTTGAATCAGCGCCTCGCGCGCGGGAAGTGGCTCAATCTTGCCGTCAGTCCGCCCAATCCCAAAAAACGGAGCCTCCTGAATCCAAGAGTCTTGAGCTTCCACCGCCCGTTTGGGCACCTCGGCTTTGCCTGGAAAAGCCAGAGTGGCCACGTTGATCTCCGGGACCGCTTTCGCCTCGTAACGAAAATTGTCTCCAGGCTCACGTATGGTATCATTCGGCAGGACATTTGGCCGGGAATTCCACTCCGTGGGCAGGAAGAGCGGCTTGGGATCGTAAAAATCTGCCCCACCCGCCTCGTTTTGGCGCCGGAATACCAAGGCCGGCAATGACTCCGCTTTCATCGGCGCCGGCGCGCCCGCCGGCACGTGAAAAAGAAAAAGAGTGCTTCCAACCGCCACGACCGAGCCAGCCACCGCCAGCAGCCAGAGCCGTCCGTCGCCTTTTGCCGATGGCTTCATCCCCGCTCAATTGGACTCGGCAGGGGCGGCACGGACTGAATGGGCTGCCCATTCGACCCTGAACCCGGACTGGAGGGCTGCCGTCATGACATCGGACAAAACAGACTCCTCCACCCCAGAATCCGCGCGAATCAGCAGGACGGGATTCTTGGTCTCCTTCGCCTGCTCCTTCAGCCATTCACGCAGACGCGGGAGAGAAATCCCCCCCATCTGCCCCTCATCGACGAACAGCATTCCTCCACGCGTGATACTGATATTGTGGGTCGTTTGAGCAGCCGAGAGGGCAGAGCCGGGCAACGCCGGAAGCTGGAAATCAAATCCCAAGCCCGGCGCCAGCACAAAGCGCGAACCGAATAAAAAGAAAAACAGCACGATCAGCCCGCCGTTCACGAGGAACAGAAAGTCAAAATTCCGCGGCTCCGGCCGCAACTTCGCCGCAAGATCGAGAGGCCGCATGATCATGGGCTCGACGCCTCCACCGCCTCGCCGGCACCCGGCCGGATGCCGCGATAGTCGGTCAACAGGTACTTCATGATCTCGTTGCCGGACCATTCGACATCCCGGACGATCGCCCTCACGCGGCCCGCCAGGAAATGATGGGCGAGATGCGCCGGGATCGCCAGGATTAGACTGGCACCGGTACTCAGCAGCGCCTGCCACATGCCGTGGGACAACGCGCCCGCCATTGCATAGTCGCCTCCTTTTTCAAAGGCCGCAAAGGTCGTGATCATTCCCAGGATGGTCCCCAACAGGCCGACGAGCGGGGCAACCTGCGCGATCGCCGCAATCGAACCCAGCCGGCGCTCGAGCACCGGCAGTTCGACCACCGCCGCCTCCTGGACGTGAAAACGCATCACTTCAGCGCTGTCGTCAGCGTGCAGCAACGCCGCCTTGACCACTGCCGCGACCGGCCCGGGCGTCTCTTCACACACCGTCAACGCCTCCACGATGCGCCGCTTCGCCAGGATGTTCTTGATTCCTCCGATGAACGCGGTCGAACGGATCTGGCCGCGGTGCAGATAGAGGACCCGCTCGATGGTGAGCACGAGGAAGATGATCCCCATGAACAGCAGCACCCACATCATCGGGCCTCCCTTCGTGAACAGGCTGAAGTCAAAAGCAGACATGAAATTGAAGCTTTAGAGTCGGTGTGCGCTACGGGGTCAAGCGGGGTCCCGGTGTCGACGCATTCGTCCCGATCTTTTCCCGGGCATCGTTCTCCCCCGGCAGTTTCTTTTCCAGGATGATGTTCCAGGCCCGCAGGGCTTCGTCCAGCCGGCCCTCCCTTTTCAGGAGGTCGCCAAACTCCAGCAGGGTGCGCGACATCCAGTAGAGACCATTGGGCCCGAATTGGTCCGCCACGTCGGGTTTTCCGATGAGGAATTGATTGACCACATCCCGCCACCAGCATTCCTCTGCCCGTTTTAAATCCCCCCGCCCGACCAGATTCTTGCCGAGCTTGAAACCGGCTTCCACCCGCAGGTCAGGTGGCGCCGTGGGCAGGGCCAATAGCCGCTCGTATCCCTCTTTGGCGCGGTCTGCATGTTGGGCATCATTCGCCGCCTGAGCCGCATGGCAGTCCGCCAAAGCCAGCTCCGCCGCCAGCACGCCTGGATTCCGGGGGAATTGGTCCTTGATGCTCTGATAGATATTCTGCGCCTGGCCAAATTCGTTGCGCAACATGTAGAGGTCGCCCTCCTTGAGCCGCGCCGCAAACACCCAGTCGCTCTGCGGGTAGTCCTTGATGAGCTGCTCCAAGCGGTTGATCGCCCCGTCCTTGTCGGTCCGTCCAAGCTTCTCATCGTACAGGGCCGCCCGGTAGGAGGCATACGGCGCATAGGGGCTCTGGGGATACTTGCCCACCAATCCCGTCAGGAGCCGTTGCGCCTCTCCGATGTTGTTCTTGGCCTCGTTGTAGTCCGCTTGGACGATGTACGAATACACCGCCGCGTCGCTGTCGGGAAAATCCACCGGTAATTTCTTCAGCTGCTCCGTGGCCTCTGACTCACGCGCGATCGCTTCCGTCTGGAGCTTCTTTTGCTGCGCGGGATCCCCGCTTGCGCGGGCTTCGGCGGAGGCCCGGACGGCGAGGGCAAAATCAGCCTGCCCTTTCAACAGGGCCGTCCGGCTGGCAATCTCCGTACGCAGGCCGGGAGGCAGTCCGTTCAGTGATCCACCGAGGGCGTCCGCCAGCTTGATCGTCTGCTCGGGATCGCCGGCCTCGAGGGAAAGCCGCATTTGCAGCCACTGCATGCGCGCGCGGAGGTCTGCCGGCAGGACTGCGGTCGCATCGACCGGCACGGCCGCCCTGGACGAAGCACCGGCCAGGAGCTGGTTCACCCGTGCATAAGCGCCGGACGTTTCACCCGTTTTGAGCAAGGCCTGGGCTAGGTTCCACTCGGACTGCCAGCGATTCACCGGATCAAACGCGGGGTCCCGCGCCAGGGCGTCCAGCAATGGCTCGATGGCCCGCAGCTTGGTCCCGTCGAAACCTGCGGCCCCGATTTCGGCCAGGATCCGCTGAAACATCAATCCACCGACGGCCAGCCCGGAGGGC
>Ga0265319_1000335_pt1 | contig 34634 bp, 47 predicted proteins | sample 4824metaG_FD_192443 | JGI IMG/M metagenome (GOLD analysis project Ga0265319, IMG submission 192443) | Rhizosphere microbial communities from Carex aquatilis grown in University of Washington, Seatle, WA, United States - 4-8-24 metaG | ecosystem: Host-associated > Plants > Roots > Rhizosphere >...
GAGGTATAGGTGGGGGTAAAGGTTACCGTGAGGGTCGGGGTTGGGGAAATGGTCGGCGTCGAGGTCGGGGAGCAGGTAGGCGTGGAAGTCGGTTGTAGGGTGCCGGTTGAGGTGATCGTGGGTGTTTGGGTTTGAGTCGGGGTGGAAGTCGGGGTGGATGAAAGAGTGCTGGTGAAGGTCATCGTGGGGGTCCCAAGGGGGGTTGAGGAGGCCGTCGGCGCGGGGCTGTTGAGGACTGAGGGGACCTGATCGGCGGTCCTTCCCTGGGCCGCGCCGGACCATAAAAGGAGCGCGAAAACCCAGGAGTGTTTATGATTTAGTGTATCCATCCCAATTTACTTCACTTCCCGGACGACCGCGTCTCCCATTTCCCTGCAGGAAACCGCCTTCTCGCCCTTCTTCGCCAGATCGGCTGTGCGAAGGCCATCCCCTAAAACTTTTTTCACGGCTCTTTCAACCGCTTCCGCCTCTTTTAGACGTTTGAAACTGTATTGCAGCATCATGGCCACCGATAAAATCATGGCCAAGGGATTCGCCTTGCCCGTTCCCGCGATATCGGGGGCGGAGCCGTGGGAGGGCTCAAAAAGCCCCACTTTCCCTCCTAGGGAAGCGGAGGGCAGCATTCCCAGCGAACCGGTCAGCATGGAAGCCTCATCGGAAAGAATATCACCGAACATATTGGTCGTGACCATGACGTCGAAAGATTTCGGCTTGAGAATCAACTGCATCGCCGCGTTATCCACGATCTGGTGCTCGAAAGCCACGTCCGGGTAATTTTTGGCGGTCTCTTCCGCCACATCGTGCCAAAGACGGGAGGATTCCAGGACGTTGAACTTATCCACGCTGGTAACCTTCTTGCGCCGCAGACGGGCCAGCTCGCAAGCCAAGGAAACGATGCGCTCCACCTCGGGGGTACGGTAAATTTCGGTGTTCACCCCGTACCGGTCCTTCCCTTCCCCGTGGATGCCCCTTGGCTCGCCGAAATAAATGCCGGAAATAAGCTCGCGGACAATCAACATATCCACGCCGTCGATGATTTCGGGCTTCAGGGTGGAGGCATCCTTGAGGGCGTCGAAAAGCTTGACCGGGCGCAGGTTGGCGTAAAGGTCCAAACCCTTCCGCAGGCCGAGAATACCCGCTTCCGGACGCTTCTTATTCTCGATCTTGTCCCACTTGGGTCCGCCCATGGGGGCCTTCAAGACCGCCTGGGCTTTCCGGCAAGCCTCCAGCGTATGATCCGGCAGGGGGTTGTCGAACTTATCAATGGCGATCCCGCCCGCGTCCTGGGGCTCGTATTCGAACTTATGCCCGAACACTTCCCCGACCCGGTCAAGGACCTTTTTGGATTCCTCGCAGATTTCCGGCCCGATGCCGTCCCCCGCGAGAACCACAATGTTAAAATTCATGACAACTCCCGAAAGGTTTCAGGTTCCAGGCGCCGGATCCAGATTTTTTTCTGGAGACCGGAGCCTTGTCCCTGGTACCTGCTTTTAAAGTTTAATGCCCTTCATGGCGCTGAAGGCGGCCTTGGCGCTTTTCTTTTCGTGCCGAAGAAGAAGCTTGTTGACCCCGTTCAAGTAGGCCTTAGCCGAAGCCTCGATCACGTCGGTGGAAACTCCCCGGCCGTGCACCTCATCCCCATTCACCGAAAGGGACACAGTGACTTCACCTTGCGCGTCACGGCCCTGGGTCAGGGATTTCAAACTGTAGTTTTCCAGCTTGCCCTTGAACCCCGTGGCGCGGTCGATGGCGTTGAAAACCGCGTCCACCGGTCCGTCGCCGGTCGCCGCTTCCTGCGTCTCCACCTCGCCCTTTTTCAGCTTCAAGGTGGCCGTGGGCAGGGTGGTATTCCCCGCCGAAGTGTGAAGGTAGGTCATTTGGTAGATCTCGCTGGAGGAGAATATTTTCTCCTCAATCAAGGCCTCGATGTCCTCGTCATAGACGCTTTTTTTCTTGTCCGCCAGGTCCTTGAACTTGGCGAAAAGCGTGTCGATGGACTGGGCTTCAAGGTCATAGCCCAAATCCTCCAGGCGTTTTTTGAACGCGTGGCGGCCTGAGTGCTTGCCCATCACGAGCCGGCTTTCCGGCACCCCGATTTCCTGGGGCGTCATGATCTCATAGGTCTGGCGGTACTTGAGCATGCCGTCCTGGTGGATGCCGCTCTCATGGGCGAAGGCATTGTTGCCCACGATGGCCTTGTTGGGCTGGATCATGAACCCCGTCAGGCTGGAAACCAGCCGGCTGGTCTTATAGATCTCGTTGGTATGGATGCCGGTGGAAAAGCGGTACTTGTCCGAACGGGTCTTGAGGATCATGACGATCTCCTCCAGGCTGGCGTTGCCGGCCCTCTCCCCGATTCCGTTGATGGTGCATTCCACCTGCCTGGCCCCGTTTTGGATGGCGGATACCGAGTTGGCGACCGCCAAGCCCAGATCGTTATGGCAGTGGACCGAGAGAACGGCTTTTTCCACGTTGGGGACTTTATGGCGGATGGTCGCGATCATCCGGCCATACTCATCCGGGACCGCGTAGCCCACCGTGTCCGGCAGGTTGATGGTCGTGGCGCCGGCCTTGATGGCCGCCTCCACCATGCGGCAGAGATAGTCCAGGTCCGAACGGGAGGCGTCCTGGGCGGAAAATTCAACGTCATTGGTAAACTTGCGGGCGTATTTTACCGAGTCCACCGCCGCGTCCAGGGCTTCCTGCTGGGTCTTGCGGAAAATATATTTCAGGTGGATTTCCGAGGAGGAAATAAAGACATGGATGCGCCGGCGCTTGGCGGGCTTGAGCGCCTTGGCGCAAACGTCAATATCCTTGCGCATGGCCCGGCACAGCCCGGCGATGACGGTCCTCTTCAAGCTCTTGGATATCTTTTGAACCGCCTCAAAATCCCCCGGGGAGGCCGCGGGAAATCCCGCCTCGATGATGTCCACCCCCAGCTTTTCCAGCTGGAAGGCGACCTTCATTTTTTCATCGGTGTTCAGGCTGGCCCCAGGCGCCTGTTCCCCGTCGCGCAGGGTCGTGTCGAAGATGTAAATTTTTTCCGTTTCTGTTTTCGTTTTCATTTCTAATCCTTTTCTCGGTTGAGGGTGGTTATTTTAAATGCCGGTTTTAAGCCTTTAAGGGTTTGATGGCTTTATTGTCCCTAAGTCGGCCAAAGCTCTTTTTATAAATGAAGGTGATAATCCCCCAAAATAAATAAAAGGTTAACACCACAAAGGCGGTCAATTCCGCCATTTTCACCAGGGAAAAAAGAAAAACCGCGATGAGCACCAGGGTGATGGGGCGGACGGTTTCCTTTTTCCATTTTTTGAGGCTGGGGTAGGAAATCGTGGAAATCATCACCAGCGCGATGACGACTGTCAACACGGGGATTCCGTAGAGTTCGAGTTGGAATAAGTTCTCCTCATACCAGCCCATTACCTTGTTCAGAATGATGCCCTTGCCATACCAACCGGCCCAATGGGAAAAGAGGATGTAGCTGGCCAAAATGCCGGCCGCGGCGGGGCTTGGCAAACCCATAAAATGGTTTTTTTCCTCCACCTGGGCCTGGACATTGAAGCGGGCCAGCCGGATCGCGGCGCAAACCACGTAAAATACGGCGATGGATATTCCCCAGAAGGGCAGGTACCGGAGCACCGACAGGTATATCAACAGGGCCGGGGCCATTCCAAAGCTCACCAGGTCCGACAGGCTGTCGAATTCCATTCCGAACCGGCTGGTGGTGCCGGTCGCCCGGGCCACAAAACCGTCGAAAAAATCCATAAAGGCCGCGATGACGATGAGATTGGCCGAAAACACAAAGGGAACCAGCTTGGTTTCGGCGGCCAGGGAAAGGGTCAGCGAGTCATTGATGGCGAAGGTGATCGACAGGATGCCCAAAACCATGTTGCCGGCCGTGAATAGATTCGGCAGCAGGTAGATGGTCTTCCGTAATTTGGAGCTGACCGGACGTTCCCCGGCGTTAGTTATTTTTGATTTCACGGCCACCATTAAAGTTCTCCTAAAACCGTCACGCCCGCCCGCACCTGGTCGCCCATCTTCACGCAGGGTTTAAACCCCTTGGGCAGGAAAAGATCCACCCTCGAGCCCAGCAGGATCCGTCCGATCCTCTCGCCCCGCCTGATCCGGTCGCCTTCTTCCGGGGTCGTCCGGACCCTTCGGCAAAGGAGTCCCGCGATTTGTTTGATCACGACCCGGCCGGCCGGCTTCGGTTTTTTACCCGGGGTTTGAAAATCCACCACCAGGTGGGACTGTTCATTCACCAGGTCCGCCTTATCGTCATAAGCGGCCAAAAACTCTCCCGGATGGTAAACCTTCCTTACTACCTTGCCGTCGAAAGGCGCCCTCTGGACATGGTTGTTCAGGGGGTTCATGAAAATGGCGATGTGGAGCGCCGGTTTTTTCAGGTAAAACTTTTCCCTGGCCATTCCCAGCACCACGATCTTGCCGTCCGCTGGACTCAATACCTGCTTGGGTCCCGGCGTCCCGGCGGGACTTCTCTCAAAATCCCGAAAAAAATTCAGGATCAAGCCCGCCACCGCCAAAACCACCAATCCCAGAAAACCGAGGACTTGGCTGTTCCAATGGCCGCTGGCCAGGAGCAGGCCGCCTCCCGCGAAAAAGACGGGCAGAAACATACTCCAGGTTTCCGGCATAAAGGGCAATTTCATCAGCAACACCTTTTCACCACAGGGTTAACAGAGTTACGCAGAGTACGGATCCAGATTTATTTAAAAAAATTCTTACTCCGTTTACTCCGCGCAACTCTGTGGTCCAATCTTATTTTTTCATCCAGCTGAACATGCTCCGAACCTGGGTCCCGACTTTCTCGATCATGTGTTGGGAATCATTGCGCAGGATCGAGTTGTAAACAGGCCGGTTGGCCTGGTTTTCCAGCACGAACTCCCGGGCGAACATTCCCGATTGGATTTCAGCCAGGATCCTCTGCATCTCGTGCCTGGTATTCTCGGTGATGATGCGCCGCCCCCGGGTGATGTCGCCGTATTTGGCGGTGGTGGAAATGGCGTCCCTCATTCCGGTGATGCCCTTTTCATAGATTAAATCCACGATGAGCTTCACCTCGTGCAGGCACTCAAAATAAGCCACTTCGGGCTGGTAACCGGCGTTGACCAGGGTCTCAAAACCCGACCGGATGAGCTCGGATAGTCCCCCGCATAGAACCACCTGCTCGCCGAACAAGTCGGTTTCCGTCTCTTCTTTAAAGGTCGTTTCGAGGACGCCCGCGCGGGTGGCTCCGATGGCCTTGCCGTAAGCCAAGGCGATCTTCATGGCGTTGCCGGTGGCGTTCTGGTGGATCGCCACCAAAGCCGGCACTCCCTTGCCGTCCAGGTAGGTCGTCCGGACCAAATGCCCCGGGCCCTTCGGCGCGATCATGAACACGTCCACGTCGGTCGGCGGGACGATCTGGCCGAAATGAATATTGAATCCGTGGGAAAACATCAAGGCCTTGCCCGCTTTCAGGGACGGCAAGACGTCGTTCTTGAAGAGGCTCCCCTGAAGGTCGTCCTGGATCAGGATTTGGATAATGTCCGCCTTAGCCGCGGCTTCCTTGGCGTCATAAGCCGGCAGTCCGTCCGCCTTGGCCTGCTGCTTGGTTTTTTCCGATCGGGCGCCGATGATCACGGAAATGCCGGAATCCTTCAGGTTTAAGGCCTGGTTGCGGCCCTGGTTTCCGTAGCCGATGACCGCAACGGTTTTCCCCTTCAAAACGTTCAAATCCGCGTCTTGCTCGTAATAGATCTTAACCATTTCATTCTCCTTGGATTATTTGGCTTAACTGTAACTGACTTTACTGACAGCTGACGGCCGAAAGCCGATGGCTGCTTTTAAAGATTCGCCTGCCCCGCCTTGCCAGCCCGCATCTTCACCTTGGGCCCTTCTTCCTCATGGACCTTTTTCCCCCGGGAAATCGCCACTTCGCCGGTGCGGACCATTTCCAAAACGCCGTAATTTTTCAACAGCTCCACCATGGCGTTGATCTTGCTTTCCTTGCCCGTCACCTCAATGATGAAGCTCTTCAATGCCACGTCCACGATCTTGCCGTCGAAACATTGGACAATCTCCATCACCTGGCTCCTGGTATGGGCCTCGGCTTTCACCTTGATCAAGGCCAGGTCCCGGGAGATAAAATCATCGTGGGTAAGATCCACCACCTTGATGACGTCGATCAACTTGTTCAGCTGTTTCTCAACCTGGTCAATGATCCTTTCGTCGCCGCGAACGACGATCGTAATGCGGGAGATTTTGGGATCATCCGTCACGCCCACCACCAGGCTGTCGATGTTATAACCCCTGGCTGAAAATAAGTTGGAAACGCGGGACAAGACGCCGGCCTGGTTCTTCACCATCACGGAAATGGTATGTCTCATTTCCTGCCTCCCTTCAGTTTCAGCTTCATGGCGGCCATGGCCTGGGCCCGATCCTCTTCCTTGGACAGGACCATGTCCTTATTGGCGGCGCCGGCCGGCACCATGGGATAAACATGCTCTTCCTCGTCCACCACGATTTCCACGATGGCGGGCCCTTTGATTTTGAAGGCTTCCGCCAAAACCTGGGTGGTTTCCCTCGGGGTTTCAGCCCGGTAGCCCTTGATGCCGTAGCAATCGGCCAGCTTGACGAAATCCGGCTGGACCGGAATGGAAGTCGAGGCGTAGCGCTTGTCGAAAAACAAATCCTGCCACTGCTTCACCATGCCCAAAAATTTGTTGTTCAGGACCACGACCTTCACGTTGAGATCGTGCTCCTTCATGACCGCCAATTCCTGCATGGTCATCTGGAAACTCCCGTCGCCGGCGATGTCAATGACCGTGGCGTCGGGAAAAGCGAAGGAGGCCCCGATGGCCGCGGGAAAACCAAAACCCATGGTTCCCAGCCCCCCCGAAGTGATCCAGCGGCGGGCCTTGTTGAATTTATAGAACTGAGCCGCCCACATCTGGTGCTGGCCCACCTCCGTCGTGATAATGGCGTCGCCCTTTGTCAAACGGTAGATCTCGTCCACCGCGAACTGGGGCAAAACCTTTCCCCCGGGATTTTGCTGGTAAGCCAAGGGATGCTTTTTTTGCCAGGCATCCAGCTCGTCGTACCAGCCTTCGTATTCTTTTGACACCGATTGTTTGGTCAAGGCCGCCAGGATGGTGTTCATATCCCCGAGGGTATGGGCCTCCACCTTGACGTTTTTGCCGATCGAAGTGGGATCCACGTCAATATGGATTTTTTTGGAATGGGGCGAAAACTCACTGAGCTTGCCCGTCACCCGGTCATCGAACCTGCTTCCGATGGCGATTAAAAGATCGCAATAGGTCAGGGCCATGTTGGCCCGGTAGGAACCATGCATGCCCAGCATGTCGATGAACTGGCGGTCCCCCGCCGGATAGGCCCCCAGCCCCATCAAGGTGAGGGTCACCGGGATATTGGTCTTGCGGGCGAACTTATAGAGCGCCTCGGAAGCGTTCGCGTTGATGACCCCTCCGCCGGCGTAAATGAGGGGCTTCTTGGCCCCCTTGATCAGCTCGGCCATTTTCGCGATTTCATTGAAATCAGGCGTCGGCACGAATTTGGACAGGGGAATGGAGGCGTGTTTGGGAATTGCCACCTCGGCCGAAGCCGCGGCGATATCTTTCGGCAGATCCACCAGCACCGGCCCAGGCCTGCCGCTGCGGGCGATAAAAAACGCGTCCCTCATGATCTGGGGCAGCTCCTGGATATTTTTCACCAAAAAATTATGCTTCGTGCAGGAGCGCGTGATACCGACCACGTCCGCTTCCTGAAACGCGTCCGTGCCGATCAAATGGGACGGCACTTGGCCGGTAATGGCGACCAAAGGCACCGAATCCATGTAAGCGTCGGTCAGGCCTGTGACGATATTGGTGGCTCCGGGGCCGGAAGTCACGACGCAGACCCCCACTTTCCCCGTCGCCTTGGCGTAGCCTTCGGCCATGTGAATGGCGCCCTGTTCGTGGCGGGTATCGACGAGCTTGATCCGATCGCTGTTTTGATACAAGGCATCAAAAACCGGAAGGATCGCCCCGCCGGTCAGGCCCCAGAGAATATCCACACCCTCATCCACCAGGACATCCACCACCATTTGAGCCCCGGTTTTTAGTTTGTTCTTAGCCATCGTTTTCTCCCTTGCGGTCTGTCGCCTATCGGACGTGAAAGACCCAGATTTTACAATAATTCCAGCCTTTTTCGAGGCTAATTCAGGGTTAAAAGGCTCCCGAACCTCTCAAAAAGGCTTTTAATCCAATGTTTTGGGGTTTTGCTTCGGTGGGATACTTGGCCTTAAAACAAAAAAGCCGCGGTAGCCCGTTTGAAGCGGGCCCCGCGGCTTGGTAGCCGTCGTTAGGAGCGATCCGCCTCCGGACGCAAAACTACTACGAGTACCAAAAGAAGTAGAGTTGTCGCGATTCCGAAGGACATTCATTTTCTCCTAAAATAATAACTACTGAGGTTCGTAAATATACCCATCCCCGGGGAATTTGTCAAGCTGGCAGTGCCGCGGCCGTACTACCTGAGGGATAATTGGACCAATCCCCAAAGGATGAAAAGGACCAGGGTCCAAACCAAAAAGGAGTTTTTTAAATCCCCCCACCAAATCAATCCCTTGGTATCCGATAAATATTTCCGAAACCTCCCTAAAAAATAAATCGTGGGAGGCGCCAAAATAACCAAAATGACCGCGGCCAAAAGGGCGTCCTGTTGTAGATTGGGTTTCCTCAGGAATTTCAGGACAAAAAAAAGGGAGATTAACACCATCAGGGATTGGGCGGTCCAAAAAACAACATACTCCAATAAATGGGGGGGCATTTGAAACAAAAAATAAGTCCAGGAATTATCCTTAATTAAATGCGCATGGGTTTCTTTTGGCAGCCTGGTTCCACACCGGTGGCAAAATTTCAAGGTCTTGCCCCTGACGAACAAGCTTTGGAGCAATACCCCGGTTTTATGGGGGCAGGCTTGGATGATCCAACCGATGGAAATCGCGAACCAAGCGCTGAGGGCCAGTTGGATCAGGAGTCCCACTAAAACAAATCGGTAGTCATAATTTCCCGTCACCCAACTCAAGACCAGGTTCAGGAACAAAAACCAAAACCAAGGCTCCAAAAGCCGGATGGCCTTGAAATCATCGGTGGTTTCCAAAAAAAACCGCCAACCCTTGGCGGCCCCCACCAGAATTACCGCGAAAAGGATAAAGGTAATGCCGTTCATGGAACCTCGCTTGGATCAAAAAGGTTAAATTCAATAACTATTTTTGGAGCGATGCCAAAGCTTCCGCCGCCATGGTCCGGTTTCCCCGGCATCCGATGGCAGACTCATAAGCTTTTTCCGCCTGGCTGGCCTGGTGGTCCAGCCACCACAAATTGCCCAGTTTAAAATAAAGATGCGCCGCCGGATAGCCCTCCTCGATCGCCCGCTCCACGAGCTCCCGGTTCTTCGCATAGTCATTCAACGCGTAGTGATATTGGGCCATCCATTCGTAGAAGCAAGATATTATCAGGGGATCCTTTTGCGCGAAAGGATAGTGATCCGGCAGCCCCTCCACGGTTTTCTTGTATTTCTCGGGGTTCTGCAGGATGTCCTCCGCCCCAAGGTTCCATTGGTGAAAATTGGCCTGGGCTTGGATCCAGCCCCCTGTTTCAATTTTGTTTTTGGGAGTCAGGGGTATCAAGCCCAGCATTAAGCCGCCATCATTGAAAAGATCCGAACCCAACGAGTGGATTTCCAGCCCCTCCAAACGCCCGGCAAGAAATGGGGCGTAATTAATATTCACCAATAGGGCCGCCCATTTCGCCGCACCGGGATCCAGCTTCGGGTTGCAGGAGGCGTTAAAGGGATAAGTCGCGACATAAAGCGAGTGATTGTGGGATAAAAGCAAAAAGTCGGTAAAAATAAGGCCCGGACCGGATTTTTTACGGAAATCATCCAGGAGCTGAAAGGCCCTGAAATTTTCATCCGGAACATCTGTTTTAAATGAAAAAACCTTCGGTCCCTTTTCGGTCAAATGGGGCTTCAGCAGGTGGTAGAAATCGGCGAGGGTCGAGGCGAAGAGAAATGGAATCAAAAGGATCCATCGAAAGGAATACCCAACCTCCAAAAGCATTTTTTGAATTCCAAATCCCACCGCCAGAAGAACGATGACCATGGCCTGCACGACCCGGAACATGACGGTATAATCCGCCGCGAAAAAACCAGGGAGCATGAAAATCAAAAGACAAAGGGTCATCCATTGAGCCAGGGGAGCCCGCCTCCAACGAAACATTTCGATGATTCCCAAAAAGAAAAAGGCGCTGAGAATGGGGTTCAAAAATCCGCCCCAAACCGGTCCATAGGAAGCGCCCTTATCGAGCGAGCCCCAAAAAATGGAGGTGAAATAGGAAAGGAAAACAATCCAGCGCCGGGCCGGCAAGGCCACATTGCCCGATCCGATGATCTCAAGGATGTGCGTCCCAAAACCTTCCCGGAACACCGCTCCCAGGAACGGAACGAGCGCGATCCCGCAAAAGAAAAGGAAATATCGGATGGACGGATTGCGCTCCGGCTTTTTCCAGCCGTGGAATAAAAGGGTCAAAAGGACGGCGGCCATGACAAAATACGAGGACGTGTAGGTCAAGGATCCCAGCCCCGTCCAAAAGCCCAACAGACCCCCCATTATTTTTTGCCGCCCGGGACTCTCCTCCCTCAAACACCGGGCCAGCAATCCCAATGCCGTCAATTCCCAGAATGGGATGAGTTGAAGGTAAAACCTTCCGCAATAAATCGGCCAAAAACAAAAACCCAGCAGACAAACGATGATGATTGAAAATGATTTGGAAAAATAATTCCGGGCCGCCCAGTAGCCAGCCAAAAGGGCTAAAAGGGAAAAAGCCGCTGGCAAAACCCTTAAAACGAACAAGGATGAGGGAAAAATTCTGATGAAGAAACTAAACAGCCATATGGGCAGGGGGGGATGCTGGCCTACCGTGTAAAAAAATTTCCAGTTCCAAGCCTTGACCAGCTCAATCCCGAATAACCCCTGCAAGGCCTCGTCGCCGGACATCCAGGGAGGGATCGAAAATAATTTATAAAATCTCAAGGCGATGGCGGCGGCGAGGAGAAAATAAAACCACCCCGCGGTGGCCGGAGGGGCTGTTTCCTCGAAACAAGGCGCCCCTCCCCTGGGGGGGAGCCTGGCTTGCCACAAACCCATGGTCAGGGGGACGCAAACCAAGAGTAAAAAAACCCACAACTTTGCCTCGAAGGATAAGGGCGCGTAGGAAAGGCCCATATTGGCGGTTAAAAATAATGTGAACAGGATGGAAAAACCCATTCCCTTCCGCTTCTGGTTCATCGTCAATCGCATCCCGATTCCTCGCTCACTTGTTTTCACCGGATGAACCCTCTTGTTTCAGGAATTGTTCCTTTTGGGCCTCGGCATCCCGGAAAGCTTCTTGGGCCTCAACCCTCATATTCTGGTCCAGGAAATATTCTCCCAATTTGCTGTAAAGATGGGCGGCGGGATAGCCCTTTTGGATCGCTTGAAACATGCAGTAAATATTGCCGTTATGAAGCGGGTCATAATAATATTGTGCCGCCCATTCCCAAAAACAGGATTCCAGGAACCGGTCCCCCGCCACGAAGGGCTCGCCTTTTTTCACGCCCTCAAGGGCTTTTAGGAAGTTTTCCTTTCCATTGAAACTCTTTTCCGCCTCCAAATTCATTTGGTGGAAATAATCATGCGCCTTATTCCACCTTTTGAATAGGTCCCTGTTGGTTGGCCCGAGGGGAATGATGCCCGCCATTAATCTCCCTTCTTCAGGCAAGACCTCCCCGGACGAAACCCTCCATTTCGCCTCAGGAAATTGATTCCGGAGATAAGGCAGGTAAAAAACATTGGTGATAATTCCCGCCCATTGCGCCTTTTCCGGATTTAACCGCGGGTTGGAGGCGCTGTTAAAGGGGTACGTCGCCACCGCTAGGCTATGGCCATGGTTTAAGGTCAAAAAATCCGTGAAAATTAATCCCTGTCCGCTTTTCAAGGATTCCGCCTTAAAAAATTCATAATCCTTCTCGATGTCGTTCATATTTCCCGGGACAGGCTGGCCCATCTCCATGGCCTTCCGCAGGTGGTTCAAGTCCAAGGAAAAGGAAGCCAATCCCAATAGAGTTATCAATATTATTTTTTTTCTTTTCCCCATGGGAAGGGTCAAACGGTAAATTCCCAACGCCGACACCAACAGCAAAAAGGGCATCACTTGAATCAAGCGGTTTAATTCGACGTAATCCGCCGCTAAAACCGCGGGAAGGCTGCAAACGACCAGGGAGAGGATAATCCATTGGACGATCCCTTCGTGGCGATGGTGGTAAAGCTGGATCAAACCCAACAAAAAGCAGGACCCTAAAACGGGGTTCAACATCCCTCCCCAAACCGGGCCATAGGAGCCACCTGCCTCCAAGGGTCCCCACAGGAGGGACGTAAAATAAGAAAAATGCGTCAGCAAACGGTGCGCGTTTGAAAACCAGGGGCTGGCCTGGGACGAGTCCAACAGGTGATGGCCGTAACCTTCCCGCAAAATAGCTGAGACCAAAGGAATCAACCCAAGGGCTAAAGCCGCCCCAAAATAATAAAGAGGACGCAACGCGTCCTTAACCAAAATGACCCAAACCGACGCCAAAAGGATGGCGCCAACCAAAAGCCAGGAAGGAAAGGTCAAGGTTCCAAGGCCGGTCCAGAGTCCCAGGAATGCGGCCCAATAACCGCCGGCGGCGTTATTTTTATTCTTGATCCATAGGGCCAATAGCAAAAAACTAAATAATTCCCAAAAAGGAATAAAAATTCCTTGATGACAATAACGGCCGAAATAAAGCGGCCAGAAACTGAACGCCAAAAGACCGGCGAATAAAAGGCAGAAAGACTTCGGGTAAAATCGGCGCGCCGCAAGGTAGCCGACCGGTACGGCCAGGGACGAAAAGAAAGCCGGAAAAAACCACAGGTTGAAAAAAGGAGAGTTGAACATCTTGAAGCACAGTCCCATGATCCAAATCAGCAGCGGGGGATGCTCTCCCACGGTATAAAAAAATTGCCAATCCCATTGCCGGGCCAAGGGAATCGCCAAAAAACCATGCAGCCCCTCATCCCCGGTCGGCCAAAAACGAAAACTGGTTAATTTAAAAAACCTTAGATACAGCGCGGCGGCGCCCCCGGCAATCCAAAACCCGAGATCGAGCGAAAGGTCCCCGGGATTCCCGGCGGTTGTATTTATGTTTTTTTCCTGGTCGCGGCTTAAAAGAAGAAGGACCGCGGGGATCAATACCCCGGCGAAAAACACCCAGCCCTTGACGGGAATGGAAAAGCGGGAATAGGAAATAATCGTGTTGGCCGCGATAAAAACAAATAGCGCGGCCATCGGATTTTCCCTGAGCACAAGGCTTTTTTTCAATGAAGCCATCTTTGGCCAAGCCAAACTAAAATCAACCCCAAAGTCCAAACCGTGAAAAAAATCCTCCCGGAATTGGAAAGGCGGGACAATTCCATTCCCTCGGATTTTTTCAGGAATAAAATCAAAAGGTAATTAACAAAACATATCATCATCGCACCAATGGCCAGCGGCAGCCTAAAACCGCCGTCGTCGAAGGAGTTGAGGGCGAAAAAACCGGAAAGACCCAGGTAAAACCCCATCCATCCCCAAATCCAATAATGGAGGATCCTCCTTTTCCAGGGGGCCTTCGCCCCCTCTTTGCCCCGGTCAATTTCCAGGTAATTTAAAACAAAAAAGAATAAATAAATAAAAAGAAGACCTGCCGCCAAGGAAGCCAGGAATTTAAAGGATTTGGATCTAACGGAAAGGGAAAATAGGGTGTCGATCCAAATAAAAAGGTAGGTGGTCGCCCACAGGTTGGCCATTATGCCGGGGGTAAGAATGGAAACCCAATTCAGAATTAAAACACCCAATAGGACGCAGACCAGAGCTGATCCGAATAATAGGCCCAGCACAAACCCGCTTTGCGTCAAATCCGAGAGCTCACTCATGGCCAATAGGCCGTGAGGTTCCCTGAAAATGGGAACCGTAATGAGGTACAAGAAATAAAGCGCCAAAGTCAGGACAAAAAATAACAGGGCTTCAAGGTAATCTTTGGCGTTATGGGCCATAAATCCGCCTATCCATAGTGGCTTAATACCTGATATTTGGTTGAAAATCTGATTTTAAGCTGGAGAAAACCTAACAATAGTAACCAAATTCCCATTTTTTAGGCTTTTTTTATGGCCTAAGCTTAATTCTTCCATAAAAATAAGGTTTTTTAACGGCTTTAGGGTCATTTAAGGCAATTAATAGTTTTATATCATATTGAATCATAACACATCATAATATATCATAACGTTGCTTAGGTTATCATTCAAAACAGCCTAACAAACATAATCTCAATGCCAACCCTGGAGCAATAATTTATTTAAGGAGATTTCAAATGAAACAAAAATGGTCAAAAGAAAAAATCGTGGAAACGATCAAGGAACTCAAAAAACAAAATATCGACATTTCCGCCAGCAACATCTCCAAAAATTATATCCCCCTCTTTACGGCCGCTTGTTCCAGGCGTTATTTTTCCAGCTGGTCCAACGCGGTTAAGGCCGCGGATATCGATTATGATCAAATATTAGAGGCGGGTAAAGCCAGGCGGAGGAAGAAACTGACGAAGTGGTCTAAGGATCAAGTCCTTGAGGCCGTTAAAAAAGCCGAGTCGCAAAATTTATTGACCACCTATCGGGACCGCTTGGCGCTTTACTCAGCCGCCCGCCGGGAGTTTGGCAGCTGGAAACAAGCCCTGGAAGCGGCTGGATATCGCCTCACCAAGGGCTCCCATAAAAACTCCAACCAAATTTTTAAGGCCGACGAAACGGCCAACAGCTCCCGTAAACCCCAGGCCATGAACGCCATTCCCTTCGTTTCCACGGAAGCCTCAAGAGTTTTTTAATGCTCCGGGGTTTTAATGGATGATGGCGACTTTCTTCGTCACGGATTTGTCGCCCACGGTCAAGGTATAAATATAAAGCCCGCTGGCCAACTTTTGGCCCGATGGGTTTTCGCCATCCCACCCCAGGCTATTCACGCCGCTTTGGGTTTGCGACGGACTTAAATTTTGCCGCCAAACCACCTCTCCCCTAACGTTGTAAATTTGAAGACTGACCGCCTCCGGCGATACCAGGGTAAAGCTGAACTTCACTTTGCCGTCGGAGGTAGGGTTGGGATAGCAAAAGGTTGTCTTTTCGGAGAAGGGCTGGCCTGACTGCCCTTGGATCCCGGTGAGCCCCTTGACGGCGGCCGCCGAAGGCCCCACCGGGGTAAAAACCTTTATGGAGTTCGACCGCATGTGGCTGGCCGCTAAACTTTTTTTACCATTTCCAAAGGCGTCCAAAACACCCACTTCAATGGGGCCAAAGGAGCTGTTCGGCTCCTCAGCCGTCCTCAAGGTTTGCGATAGTTTAAACTGACCCTGGTCCATTTGGAATATATCAATGGAATCCGAGTCCCGGTTGGCCACGATGATTTCCTTGGCCCCGTCCCCGTTCAAATCCGCGACAGTCAAGCCATTGGGATGATTGCCGCTGGTGGTCAACCAGGGCTGTTCCATGAGGGATCCATCCTTTTGCTGAAGATAAATTAATAGGGCGTTTTTTAAAAAATCGATCAACGCCAGATCTTCTTTTCCATCGCCGTTTAAATCGCTGATCCTCAAATCAGCGGGGGCGCTGCCCTCGGGCAGAAGGATGGTTTTTGAAACGGCGTAGGCCGAGATATCGTCCGGTTTCCCGGACCCCTTGCTCAGGATCACAATTTGACGGGCCGGCAAACAAACCACGGCAATTTCATTTTGGCCGTCCCCGTTTAAATCACCGATCGCCACTTGGGTCGGCCCCTCGGAAACCGAAATATCAAACCGCTTTCCAAGTTTTCCTTGGTTGACCTGAAAAAGCGAAAGGGTGTTGGAGCCATAATTGGCGACCACCACGAAAGGCGTCCCCCGGCTTCCGGTTAACCCGGCGGCGATCCCTACCGGCATTTTCTGGGTCGGCTCCTCGGCGGTTTTAACGAATTGCCCGTTGCGCCAGCTAAAAACTTGCGCCAGATTCGCGTCATAGGCCGTTACTAAAATATCCTGGCCGCCGCCATTTCCCAGCCCATAAAGACAGACTCCGCGGGGACTGCCCCCGGTGGGAATGGTGGCGCTCAACTTTAATCCGCCGGCGGAGGGGGAAAATACTTGAAGCTTTGAATTTTGGGCGTTGAGGACGGCCGCGGAGGTGGTTTGACCGATAAAGGTCGGGGATCCGAAATCGGCGACGACTAAATCGTTCGTTCCATTTCCAAAAGCATTTCCAACCGCCACGCCCCTGGGACTGACTCCCGCCTCGATGGAGTTGACTGGTTGAAAATCAATGGCCGCGGCGTAAAGAACGTTAATGGCCAGGAGCGACAAAACGATAATATTCGCCAATAGATGAAGACCTCTCATCGAACCCTCCTTAAAATAAATAAAATCAGGATTTCTTAGTCTATCCCTAATATCCTTCCGGTTCAACGTATTGAAGGAACTTAATGAACCGATGAGAATAAAAGATAAGGCGAAAAAGCTTTAAAAATGAGCAACAATATCCCACTCCCACCGAGTCCCGACCTGTTCGGATCGCGGACTTCCGCCCGCTGAAGATAGGCGCTCCACCCGGATCCTTATGAGGAGTGCTGGTGAATGAATTTTTACGCCTCCGGGGCGGCCGGACAGGAAGGCTTCTTCCCCGTTGTGGAGAATCTCCTGCTTGTTCCCAACAGGACCGGATGGTGATGAACTTTTTCAGGGACGTGGAGGATGCCCCTATCGTCGCGCCGGTAAAAAGAATGATCCCAGCCTGGCGGAACGACCAATGATCCCGTCCCGCGGGAATTCATATCTCCAGTACCCAACCCCTACCATTTTTTCGCGTGAGTTTGAACCTGGCTGATTCCGAAAATCCAATAGGGGCCGGTATCCTATTCCCGTAAAAAAGGAGGGTAACCATTCACCCAAATCCAGTTCTTGGGTCCCTTTTCGGCAAACCCGCGTGGCAGGCCGAAAACACGGAAAAAAGGCATGAAAGAAAAATCAGGAATTTTTTCGTGAAAGGAACCAGCGATGCGATTTTAAACCAATGGCAGGGAAAGGACTTGGTGGAAAATCAGGGGGAAAACTTGCGGCCCATCGTTAGAAGCGATAGGCCAATGCCAGCGTCGGGCGGCTCTGATCGAAATAAGCGATGGGTTTTAAACCATGTTCGTCGTTGTAATCTTTGGCCGCGGTGGGGGCATGGGCCATATCCACGATCCACAAGCCGGTAAAAGCGATGATCCCACCCCACATCAGGTTGTTTCCGGTATTTTTGGCGTCCGAGGGACTGCCCAGAAGCCCTCCCGAAAAGGTAGTCGTATCGGATTTGATCAAGGCTCCCAATCCAAAGGAAAGAACGGATACCACTTCCCCCGTCAAAAGCACGTTGCCCATCAAATTGTCGTCCGCGTAGAAATGACCGTATCCGTGGATGAGAAGCCCGGGGAAAAACGCCAAAAGAAAAGCCTTATTGGGGTCTTTATAAAAATAATTTTGGTGGTTGGTTTCCAAGCTTCCACTTAACCCAGCGTCGGCGTTTTGCGCGGAAGCGGAGGAGGTGAATATAAAAACGATTACAAGGAGGGATGAACAAATTTTCCAGAAAATTGTTTTCATAATTGTTCGGTTATTCTACGCATTGGTTTTGGCCTGGTCAAAAGAAAATTAGGTTGTTTCGCTTCAAAATAATGAAGTATTTAAGCCTAAACCTATCAGGTTGCCGCGGGGGCGTCCTTTTGTTTTTTCTTTTTCCCCGGTTTCGCCCCAGCTTCGGTCGCCGTCGGCTCCGCTTTTTCCTTTTTTTCAGTCGTTGTCTCGGGGGCCTTTTCCTCAACCGGCCGGTCCACCAGCTCCAAAAACACCATATCCGCTCCGTCGCCCTTCCGGTAATCCAACTTCAAAATGCGCGTATAACCGCCCTTACGCTCGGCATAGCGGTATATGAGGGTCTTGAACAACTTATTGACCACTTCGCGCTCGTAGATGAAACCAAGGACATGGCGCTTGGAAGCCAGGGTCTCTTTTTTGGCGATGGTTATCATTTTATCGGCGTAGCGGCGCACTTCCTTGGCCCGGGCCTTGGTCGTTTTGACGCGCTCATGTTTAAAAAGCGAGGTTACCATATTCCGAACCATCGCCCTGCGGTGGGCCGGTTGTACCCCTAATCGCCCGTGATGTGCTTGATGTCGCATGAAATTCTCCTAATCGATTTAAACGCTTGCTTCAACCCTCATGGAGGAACCGGATTTCCCTTTGGCAAGGATGGAATCAACGTCCATCCCGAAAGAAAGGCCCATTCCACCAAGGATTTCTTTGATCTCGTTCAAAGATTTCCGTCCGAAATTCTTGTACTTCAGCATATCCGACTCGGTTTTCCGGACCAAATCGCCGATAGTTTTGATATTGGCGGTTTTGAGGCAATTGGCCGAACGAACGGACAATTCCAACTCTTCAACGCTCTCATTCAAAAGTTCGCGCAAGCGCTCCTCTTCCTCACTGACCGAATCGTCCTGTTGGATGGGCTCTTCCTCGAAATTGATGAAGATTTGGAGGGAATCCCTCAAAATTTTGGAAGCGTGGGCTAAAGCGTCCTCCGGATGAATCCGGCCGTCGGTCCAAATTTCCATGATGAGCTTGTCGTAATCCGTCATTTGCCCGATACGGGCCGACTCCACCGAGTACTTCACTTGGGTCACGGGGGTAAAAATGGAATCAATGGGAATGACCCCGATCGGCTGGCCTTCCCGCTTGTTTCTCTCGGCGGGGGCGTAACCCCTGCCCTCGGCCACCTCTATCTCCAAGTCCAAAGCGGCGTCATCTTCCGTTAAAGTGGCAAGCTTGAGTTGGGGGTTCAATATCTCAACGTCCGCGTTCGCTTGAATATCAGCCGCCACAACGTTTCTCTCGCCCTTAACCGACAGGCGGAGGGTTTTCGTTCCCGGGCTGAAAATTTTCAATTTCAATTCTTTTAAATTAAGGATGATTTCGGTGGTGTCTTCCACGACTCCCGGAATGGAGGAATACTCATGGGACACTCCCTCAAACTTAACCGAGGTCACGGCGGCGCCGGTAATGGAGGAAAGCAGGATGCGGCGGAGGGAATTCCCCACCGATTGGCCGTAGCCCCGCTCAAAGGGTTCGGCGATAAATTTTCCAAAGGTTGGGGTTAAGGATTCCTTTTCATAGTCTAAAAACTTCGGAATCTGCACATTTCCAATTTGCATGACGCCTCCTGCTGAAATAATCCCCAAAGGGACTTAATTAAAGCTCCAACCTTATTTCGAGTACAATTCAACGATGAGCTGTTCTTGGACTGGCAAGGCGATCTCATCCTTCGAGGGTACCTTTTTGAAAATACCGGATAAAGAGGTGGTATCCACTTCAAGCCAGGCTGGAACCCCCCGCTTTTGCAGGGTTTCAAGGGAACGCTTCACGGCGACGTTTTCTTTAAAGCTTTCCAAAACCCCGACCTTGTCCCCCGACTTTAAACTGTAAGAGGGAATATCAACCTTTTTGCCATTGACCAAAACCATTCCATGCCGGACCACTTGGCGGGCCTGGCGGCGGGATTCGGCGAATCCCATGCGGTAAATCGTGTTATCGAGTCTTTGCTCCAGCAATTGCAGCAAGGTTTCGCCGGTAACGCCCTTTTTGCGGGAAGCAATGGAGAAATAACGGCGGAATTGTTTTTCAAGAACACCATAAATCCTTTTGACCTTTTGTTTCTCGCGGAGCTGTAATCCGTATTCGGTGTCCTTCTTCCTCTTTTGGCCATGTTGACCGGGAGCGTAGCTGCGCCGTTCAAACGCGCACTTCTCCGTCTCGCAACGGGTCCCCTTCAGATACAATTTCATGCCCTCACGGCGGCAAATTCGGCAGACGGCCTCAACGCTCATGAAAAACTCCTTTAAACGCGCCGGCGCTTAGGCGGCCGGCAACCATTATGGGGAACAGGTGTGACATCTTTAATGATGGATATGACTAATCCACTGGTTTGAATAGCCCGAATGGCGGCTTCCCGTCCCGATCCGGGACCCTTCACGTAAATCTCGACGGACTTCATGCCGGCGTCCACCGCTTTTTTTCCCGCGGCTTCGGCCGCGACCTGGGCGGCAAAGGGCGTGGATTTCCGGCTTCCCTTAAAGGTCATGGCTCCCGAGGACGACCAGGCAATGACATTGCCCTTGGGATCCGTAATCGTCACGATGGTATTGTTAAAAGTACACTGAATATGGACAACACCGTTGCGCGGGGCTTTTTTGCCTTTTTTCGAGCCTGCCGCGGGGGCCGCCTTTTCGTCCTTCACTTCCATTTTTGACTCTTCTTTATCCGCCACTCTTTTTCTCCTTGGACTTCTCATCCACCCAAAGGTGGATAAAACATCTCAAATTTTTATTCTTCCTTCTTACGGCCGCTACCTACGGTCTTTTTCGGACCTTTTCTGGTCCGCGAATTCGTCTTGGTTCTTTGACCCCGCACGGGGAGTCCTTTGCGGTGGCGGCTGCCTCGGTAAGTCCCGATATCAATCAACCGCTTGATGTTCATGGAAACTTCTCGGCGGAGGTCGCCCTCCACCTTTAGGTTTTCCGTGTTGATGACGCCCTGAATCTTGGCCGCTTCATCATCTTTCATATTCTTCACCCGAATATCGGGATTGACTCCGGCCTTCACCAGGATTCTTTTAGCCAAGGTTTGGCCAATTCCGTAAATATAAGTCAACGCCACTTCAATTCGTTTTTCTTTGGGTAAATCTATTCCTGCGATTCGAGCCATGCTTTTATCCTTGCCGCTGTTTATGTTTGGGGTTAGTACAAATGACACGAATGACCCGCTTGCGGCGGATAACTTTGCATTTGTCACAAATAGGTTTAACCGACGACCGCACCTTCATAACGACTCCTTCTTATCTTAAAACTTAGAACTCAAAACTTAACACTCCGCTTATTTAAAGCGGTATGTGATCCGGCCCCGATTCAAATCATACGGGGAAAGCTCAACCGTCACTCGATCACCAGGAAGAATCCGGATGAAATTCATCCGCATTTTCCCGGACACGTGGGCTAAAACCACATGTTTGTTTTCCAACTCTACCCTAAAGCTCGCGTTCGGAAGGGCCTCAATAATGATCCCCTCCACCGAAATCGCTTCTTCCTTTGCCATAAGCCTCCCAACCCCAGTGAGGGGTGTGGTTAAATCCGGGTCAAGATTTCCGGTCCATTCGACAAGATGGCGACAGTGTCTTCAAAATGGGCTGAGAATCTACCATCTTTTGTGACTACTGTCCAGCCATCCTCTAACACCCTTACCTCGTCCAAACCCATATTAACCATGGGTTCCAAAGCCAGGCACATTCCCTCGACAATTCGGGGTCCCTGCCGCGGCTTCCCATAGTTGGGAACCTGAGGCTCCTCATGCATCGCCCGCCCAATTCCATGGCCCACATAGTCTTTTACGACTGAAAAACCCTTATCTTCCACATATTCCTGGATCGCGTGCCCGATGTCCGAAATTCGATTACCCGGCCGGCATTGATCGATACCCCTATTCAGGGCCTCAAAAGTAACCTCCAGCAGCTCTTGAACAGCCGATTCGACCCGGCCAACCCCAAAGGTTCTTGCCGAATCACCGCAATAGCCCTTGTAAAAAGCGCCAATATCAACCCCGACAATATCCCCTTCTTTTAAAACACGCTTCCCCGGGATTCCATGAACCACCTCGTCGTTGATCGAGGTGCAAATCGTTGAGGGGTATCCGTGGTACCCTAAAAAAGCCGGAACACAGTCATTCTTCTTAAAATATTCAAAGGCGAATTTGTCCAAATCCGCGGTTGTCACGCCCGGTTTGATCCTGGCGCCCAGCTCTGCTAAAGCCTGGCCCACGATTTTTCCGCTAATCCTCATCAACTTCAATTCGGATTCAGACTTAATCGTGATCACTTAAACCTTCGCAACCTTTTCCAACGCGCCGAACAAGCGTCCCAACACCTCGTCATACTCGCCTTCACATTGAACACGCTTTAACAGCCCTTTTTTCTCGTAAAACTCGATAAGAGGCGCCGTATCCTTTTGGTAAACCGCCAACCGGTTCTCGATTGTTTCTGGCATGTCATCAGGCCGTTGAACCAATTCCTTGCCGCACTTGTCGCAAATCCCCTCTTTTTGGGGTTTCATCGTGTCAATGTTATAAGTGGCGCCGCAACCTTTACAAACCCGCCGCCCCGTCAAACGCTTCAATAAGATCGGTTTACCCACTTCAATTTTTAAAATCACCGAAAGGGAAATACCCATGCTTTGGAGCATCTTGTCCAAACTTTGGGCTTGGGGAAGGGTCCTGGGAAATCCATCTAAAATAAAACCCTTCGACGCGTCCTCTTCTTTTATCCTCTCGCGGATCAGCTCAATGACGACCGTATCCGGAACCAACTCCCCTTTTTTCATGAACTCCTGGGCTTGACGGCCCAAGGGGGTCCCCGCCTTGACGGCGGCCCGGAGCATGTCACCGGTGGAAATTTGGGGTATGCCGTATTTTTTCACCAGTTCGTTCGAGTAAGTTCCCTTACCCGCGCCAGGTTCGCCTAAAAGAATGATTCGCATTAAAACGCGCTCCGTCCTTTCAAACGGCCTTTTTTCATGAAGCCGTCATAATGCCTCATCAATAAATGGGACTCGATTTGCTTCATCGTATCCAGGGCCACGCCCACGATAATCAACAGTGATGTCCCGCCAAAGTAGATGGGAATATGGAGCTTTTTAGTGATCAGTTCGGGAAAAACCGCGATGCAACAAACCGCTAGAGCGCCCCAGATGGTGATCCGGGTTAAAGTCTTATCGATAAATTCCGCGGTTGGCTGCCCCGGCCGGATTCCTGGTATGAATCCGCCGTACTTTTTCATATTTTCGGATAGGTCCGTCGGATTGAAGGCGATGGCGGTGTAAAAGTAGCAAAAGAAAACAATCAGCAGCGAGTAGCAGCCGTAATAGAAAGTCGCCCCAGGGGAAAAATTACGGGTGATGAAGTCCATCAAACCGTAGAGCATGCTTTCTTCCATTCCCTTCTCGGCCAGAACCGACTCAACATACTTGGCGATTTGGGCCGGAAAGACGAGAATCGAGGAAGCGAAAATAACCGCGATCACACCGGAGTAATCGACCTTCAAAGGCAAAACCGTTGATTGGCCCTTGAAAACCTGGCGGCCCACCACGCGGGTGGCGTATTGAACCGGGATCTTCCTGGCTCCCTGCTGGAGAATGACGATGAAAGCGATGGTCAACATCGTGAAAAGGAAGAAGAATATGACGGAGAAAAGGCTGATCTCGTTGATTTTAACCATTCGGAAGGTGGAAAATATCTGGCCGGGAAGCCCCGCCACGATTCCACCACAGATGATGATGGACATTCCATTGCCAACCCCATACTCGGTGATTTGCTCGCCTAGCCACATGATGAAAATGGTTCCCGTCATCAAAGCCAGAACCGCCATGAATTGAAACCCTATCCCCCAATGATAAATCACTCCCTCACCAAAAGAACGGAAGAGGTAGGTGGTTCCAATTCCTTGGATAATGCAAAGGCCGACCGTTCCCAAACGGGTATATTGGGTGATTTTCCGCCGCCCCATTTCGCCCTCTTTGGACAACTTTTCCAAAGTGGGAATGACGGCGGTTAATAATTGGAGGATGATGGACATGCTGATGTAAGGCATGACGCCAAGGGCGAAAATGGAGGCTTGTTTGAGGGCGTTTCCGGAAAACAAGTTTAAAAAACCCAAAATACCATTGCTTTGACTCTTAAAAACGCTCGCCAAAGCTTCCACATTCACGCCAGGAACCGGGATGTGGGTTCCAATCCTGTAAACGAGGAGAATCCCAAAAGTAAAAAGAACTCGGCTTTTAAGTTCCGGTACCCTAAAAATATTGGTGAAAGCCGAAAACACTTAGAGAACCTCCGTCGTTCCGCCCGCGGCCTTGATTTTTTCCACCGCGGAAGCGCTGAACGCGTGGGCCTTTACGGTTAACTTATTCTTCAACTCGCCGTTGCCGAGGATCTTGACCGGATCGGAGCCGCCCACGAAACCTTTTTTCTTAAGGTCCCCGGGGGTCACCGTGGAGCCATTCTCAAAAATAGAGAGTTGATCCACATTCACAACGTCGAACATGGTCTTGTCGATGCTTTTAAACCCGCGGATCGGTATTTTGCGGTAAATAGGCGTTTGTCCGCCTTCAAAACCCGGCCGGACTCCGCCGCCGGTGCGGGAATTTTGTCCCTTGCTGCCGCGGGTGGCCGTCTTACCATGGCCCGAACCAGGGCCTTTCCCAACGATTTTCCGCCGCTTCACCGCGCCGCGCGCTGGTTTCAAATCTGTCATTTTCATGAATTCAACCCTTGTCTTTTATTTCGATTAAATACCCGATTTTATCCAGCATCCCGCGGACCACCGGTGTATCAGGCCGCACCACCGTTTGGCGGATTTTTTTCAAGCCCAAAGCCTCGGCGATCCGGACATGCTTGGGCAACCGCCCGGCTAAACTTTTAACCAATTTGATTTTAATGTCGCTCATGACTTAATGGCCCCCATCAAGCTTTCCACTGATTTTCCGCGGAGCGCCGCCACAATCTCAGGCGAACGAATTTCGCGCAACCCCTTCAAAGTGGCCTGAACCACGTTAAAGGTGTTATCCGAACGGATCGACTTGGTCAAAACATCATGGATTCCCGCCAATTCGCAAACCGCCCTGACTCCACCGCCTGCGATAATTCCGGTCCCCGGAGCGGCCGGCTTCAGCATCACCCGGGATGCCTTGAACACACCCACAATTTCGTGGAACAGCGTGGTCCCCTTCAAGGGAACTCCGATCAGATTTTTCTTGGCGTCCTCAACCGCTTTTTTAATGGCGTCCGGCACTTCGCTGGCCTTGCCCGTGCCGATGCCCACATGCCCATGGCCATCGCCAACGACCACCAACACGGAAAAGCTGAACCGACGGCCGCCCTTGACAACCTTGGCAACCCGGTTGATTTGAACCACTTTTTCTTTTAGATCAAATTTCGAAGCATCAAGTCTCGCCATATTATTCCTTCGTTTTAAAATTGAAGCCCGTTTTGCCGGGCCGCTTCCGCCAGGGCCTTCACGCGCCCGTGGAATATATAACCACCGCGGTCAAACACAACGCGGCTTACGGATTTCTCTTTCGCCATTTTAGCGATTTGCTCCCCCACGGCTTTCGCCGCGGCAAGGTTCCCGCCATACTTCAGTTTCCCACGGAGATTCTGGTCAAAACTAGCCGCCGCCGCCAAGGTGATTCCCTTGGTATCGTCGATAATTTGGGCGGTAATATTTTTGGTGCCGCGGTGAACCACCAAGCGGGGCCGTTCCGGAGTACCGGACACCTTTTTACGGATACGCGTATGGCGGTGTTTCCGCTTAAAATTTTGAAGTTGAAGCTGCATTTAAAAACTCCTGATTTCTTATTTGGCTCCCCCGGCTTTGCCGGTGGCCCCTGTTTTTCCGACCTTCTTACGGACATATTCTCCCCAATAGCGGATCCCGGTACCTTTATAAACCTCGGGCGGCTTCACCCGGCGGATTTTAGCCGCCGTTTCCCCCACCAGGTATTTATCGATTCCCTTCACCGTCAGGAGGGTTTGTTTTTCAATGTCGACCGTAACCCCTTTGGGCAATTCCAAAACCACCGGATGGCTGAAACCCAAGGACATGCTAAGCTTGCCCTTGTCCATCGCGGCCCTGTAGCCGACGCCCTGGATTTCCAGTTTTTTCTCAAATCCTGTCGTCACACCCTGGATCATGTTTTTCACCAAAGCGTTCATCAGCCCGTGATTCGCGTTCAACGCTTTCGAGGCCGCTTCTGTATTTTCGATGATTGAAACTAAAAGGGTCTTATCCTTGGTTTCAACCTTAATCCCAGGCATCAATTCAAAACTTAACGAGCCTTTGGGTCCCTCAACGGTAACCTTGGCTCCCTCGGTCTTGATTTTGACCCCTTGGGGCAACTCCACTGGTTTTTTGGCAATTCGCGCCATAACTTCTCCCTTAAATTCCGCACTCCAAGATTAATGGACTAAACAAAGCACTTCCCCACCCACACCCTGTTGACGGGCCTGTTGGTCGGTTAAAATCCCTTTTGACGTGGATAGAATGGCTATCCCCAATCCGCCGATTACCTTCGGCACCCTAGCTTTCCCCGAATAAACCCTGCGGCCCGAGCGGCTCACCCGGTTAATGGTCGTGATAACCCGCTCCCTCTTGTCGCCGTACTTCAAAGAAACGCGGATGGTTGAGGGCTTCCCCTTTTCCTCCACGACTTTGTAGTTGCGGATAAAACCTTCCTCGGAAAGTATCCTGGCGATTTCCAATTTCAATTTGGAAAAAGGAACATCCACTTTCTCTTTGTACACATGATTCGCGTTGCGAATCCTGGTCAACATATCGGCTATGGGATCCATCATCGACATAAATTATTTCTCCTTAAAAACTTACCAGCTGGCTTTTACGACTCCGGGAACTTTTCCCTCCCCGGCGAGGCTACGGAAACAAATACGACACATGCCAAACCGCCTCAGAAAGGCCCGCGAACGGCCGCACAACTTGCACCGGTTATAGGCGCGAACCTTGAACTTGGGTTTACGCATCTGTTTGTTGATCAAACATTTCTTGGCCATGAATTCTCCTAGTTTCTAAAAGGCATGCCGAGTAACTTCAACAATTCCTTGGCTTGCTCATCATTTTGCGCGGAAGTCGCGAAAGTTATATCCATGCCGTGCAAGGACTGGACGCTCTCAAAATTAATCTCAGGGAATATAATCTGTTCCTTCAATCCCAAAGTATAGTTGCCGCGCCCATCAAAGGAACGGGTGGGTACTCCGCGAAAATCGCGGATCCTGGGAAAGGCCACCATAAAAAGCCGTTCCATAAACTGGAACATACGGTCTCCCCGCAGGGTGACTTTCGCCCCTAAGGGCTGATCCGCCCGAAGCTTAAAATTGGAGATGGCCTTTTTGGAGCGGGTGATGGCGGGTTTTTGGCCGCTGATTAATCCCAACTCCTCGGCGGCGATATCCAAAAGCTTGATGTTGTTTTCCGAGGCCGCTTTCCCGACGCAGACGTTGATCACGATTTTCTGCACCTTCGGAACCTGCATCACGTTCTTAATGTCGAACTTCTTCATCAAGGACGGAACTATTTCCTTGGAATATTTTTCCTTTAAAATCGTCTTCGTCATCTTACTTTTCCTTATCCAGAATTTCGCCGCACTTCTTGCAAACCCGCGTTTTCTGACCGCTGGCCAAAGTCTTATGGGCAACCCTGGTCGCCTTGCCGCATTTCAAGCAGATCACTTGTAAATTGGAAAGATGGATCGGGGCTTCTTTTTCAAGGATGCCGCCCTGAGGCAATTGCTGGCTGGGACGCGTGTGGCGCTTGACCATGTTGATCTTTTCGACCAAAGCCTTGTCCACTTTCGGGAAAAGCCGGATCACGCGGCCTTTTTTCCCTTTGTCTTTTCCTGTTAAAACCAAAACCGTGTCTTCACGATGAACATGCATGGTTTACAAAACCTCCGGGGCCAGCGAAATAATTTTCATGAAATTCTTTTCCCTCAATTCGCGCGTGACCGGTCCAAAGATACGGGTTCCCCTCGGGGCCAGCTGGTCATTGATGATCACCGCCGCGTTTTCGTCAAAGCGGATGTTGGAACCATCGGCGCGGGTAAGCATCCGCCTCTGGCGGACAACCACGGCCTTGACCACTTCGCTTTTCTTGACGCCACCACCCGGAATCGCTTCCTTGACGGCGGCTACGATAATATCCCCGATCCCGGCGTAGCGGCGGCGGGTTCCGCCCAAAACATGGATGCACATAATGCGGGTGGCTCCGCTGTTATCGGCGACGTTGAGCATGGTCTGAGGCATGATCATAACTTCGCCTCCTCAACCACGACAGCCTTTTTAAGGATCTTCACCAGGCGCCAATGCTTGTCGGCGCTGATGGGCTTGCTTTCCGAGATCAAAACCACATCGCCCTTTTTCGTTTCATTCTTAGGGTCGTGAATTTTAAACTTGCTCCGCTTGCGCACCAGCTTTTGATAAAGGGGATGCTTGACCAAGCGCTCAATGGAGACAACCGCCGTCTTATCCATTTTACGGCTGACCACTACCGCGGTTTTGACCCTGGATGCAGGCCTCGAATTTTCGGATGTCATCAATTTCTCCTCAGGAGGCCTTGTGGCCCTTTTCTTTCTCTCTTAATATTGTCTTTAAACGAGCCACATGACGCCTGGCTTCCCGGATCTTCATGGGATTTTCCAGCTGTTTGGTGGATAGTTGAATCTTTAGGTTAAAAAGCTCTTCTTCTTTTGAGATTAACTGCAGCTTGAGTTGATCGATGCTTAACTCACGGACTTCTTTGGACTTCATGAGACACCCCCCAATTCCGCGCGCGAAAGATATTTCGTTTTGACGGGAAGTTTGTGGGAAGCGAGCTGAAAGGCTTCCCTGGCAACGGTCGCGGGACAGCCGCTCAATTCGAACAAGATTCTTCCCGGCTTAACCACGGCCGCCCAATGATCCGGAGCTCCCTTACCGCCTCCCATACGAACCTCAGCCGGTTTGCGGGTAATGGGCTTGTCCGGAAATATTCTCACCCATAATTTTCCAACGCGTTTCATGTGCCGGTTAATGGCCACACGGGCAGCCTCAATTTGACGGTCCGTGACATAACCCGCGTCCTGGGACTTCAGGGCATACTCGCCAAAAGCGAAGGAGGCGCCGTTTTTAGTCTGACCCCTCATGCGGCCCTTCATCGTTTTGCGATATTTCACACGTTTAGGCATTAACATGGCTTAATCCTTAGTTAACTTTAGCTGGTGCAGGTTTTTCGGGATTTTTTCTTTCCCGAGGCGCCGGCTTGGGTTTAGCGACCACAATTTCTTCCTGCTTATCTTTGGATCCAAAAATTTCACGCTTGAAAACCCAGCACTTGACACCGATTTTCCCATAGGTGGTGCTGGCTTCGGCAAATCCATAATCAATGTCCGCCCTCAAGGTATGCAGGGGAACCCGGCCCTCCCGGTACCACTCGGTTCGGGCGATTTCAGACCCGGCCAAACGGCCCGAGCACATTATCTTGATTCCCTTGGCCCCGCCGTCCAAGGCGCTTTGAATGGCTTTTTTCATGGCGCGGCGGAAAGCGACGCGTTTTTCCAGCTGGCCGCAAACCCCTTCGGCGATCAACTGGGCGTTGGTCTCAGGATGCTTTTCCTCGTTGATGTTGATGCGGACGTCTTTTTTAGTGAGCTGGCGGAGTTCTTCTTTCAGCTTATCGACCTCCGAACCTTTTTTCCCGATCACAATTCCGGGACGGGAGGCGTAAATATCGACTTCGACCGTTTCACCCTTCCGGCGGAGAACCACCTTGGCCACTCCGGCATGCTTCAACTTCAACTTGACGTATTTCCGGATCTCAACGTCTTGCAGCAAGGTTTGGGTGTAATTCCTTTGCTTGGCGATGAACCAAATGGAATCCCAATCCCGGGTGATGCCGATTCGTAAACCGATCGGATTAATTTTCTGTCCCAAAAGAGCCTCCCAAAACCTGTAACTAGTTTTTAGCTTCGTCCGACACAACAATTTTAATATGGCTGGTGCGATGATGAATCGCGCTGGCCCGTCCCATCGCGCGGGGGATAAACCGGCGCGTATTCCTCTTCATAGGACCCCCATCCACTTGGATGGATTTAATAACGAGTTTATCAATGTCAATTCTGGCGTTTTGGCCGGCGTTCGACACGGCCGATTTCAAAATTTTAGCCAATTCACCGGCGGCTCGTTTTTTGGTAAAAGCCAAAATATTTAAGGCGTCCGCCACCGGCTTTTTTTTGATCAACTCCACCACCTGCCGGGCTTTCCGGGGCGTCATGCTCGTGAATCTTGAGATCGAATGTGCTTCCATTTTTAAAACCTCGTTCTTTGCTTTGAGTCTATTTCAGGGCCACAGCTTTTTCAGTTCTCGCGGCGCCATGCGCCTTAAAAGTACGGGTTGGGGAAAACTCACCCAACTTGTGTCCCACCATGTTCTCAGTGATAAAAACAGGGATGAATTTTTTTCCGTTATGGATGGCGAAGGTGTGTCCCACCATTTCCGGATGGATCGAACAGCGGCGGACATAAGTCTTGATGACCTTTTTATCGTTCGCCCGGTTCATCTTTTGGATGAGCTTCATCAATTTTTGATCCACATAAGGACCTTTTTTTAACGATCGAGACATTTCTTAACCCTCTTTTTTATTTACGGCGTTTAACGATGTATTTATCCGTCAGTTTGTTCTGCCGGGTCTTGTAACCCTTGGTCGGTTTTCCCCAAGGCGTCGTCGGATGACGACCTCCCGAGCTTTTGCCCTCGCCGCCGCCCATCGGATGTCCGTCACCAGGACGGGTCACGACACCGCGGGATTGAGGACGCTCTCCCATCCAGCGCATTCTTCCGGCCTTACCGATACTGACGTTAATATGATCCAAATTCCCGACCTGGCCGATGGACGCCATGCACTCGGCAAGTATTTTCCTCATTTCCCCCGAGGGAAGCTTGATCGTCGCGTAGTCCCCTTCGCGGGCCATCAGCTGGGCAACCGCGCCGGCGGAACGGACCAGCTGTCCGCCTTTGCCGGGACGAATTTCAATGTTGTGAATCATCGAACCCATGGGAATCTCTTTCAGCTTCATCGCGTGACCCGGCTTCACGTCCGCTCCCAAACCGGACAAAACCTGATCGCCAACCTGTAACCCTTCGGGAGCGAGGATATAAGTCTTGTTTCCATCCAAATATTGCAGGAGGGCGATCCGGCAAGAGCGGTTAGGGTCATATTCCAGGGAAACGACCTTAGCCGTCATTCCGCCTTTAGCGCGGCCAAAATCGATCAAGCGGTATTGTCGTTTATGCCCCGCCCCGCGGTGGCGGCTGGTGATGCGGCCGTACATATTGCGTCCGCCGGTTCCCTTGATGGGAACCATTAAGGATTTTTCCGGGGCTTTTTTGGTGAGATTTTCGCCCGTAATGGCCGTCATGGCCCTTCGGCCGGCGCTAGTGGGTTTATATTGTTTAATTGGCATGAGCTTTAGGCCCCTTCAAAAAATTCAATTTTTTGGCCAGGCTTCACGGTCACAATGGCCCTTTTCCAACGATAAGCTTTCGACATGTTCTGCCCAAAACGGCGGATTTTCGCCGGAACATTAGCCGTGTTCACCTTGGTCACTTCAACTTTTTCTTTTTTGAAAATCGTCTCCACCGCGCTCTTGATTTCTTTCTTCGTCGCGTTCGGGTGCACTTCGAAAGAATACTTTCCCTTTTCCTTCAGCAAGGTGCTTCTCTCGGTGATTAATGGCCGGACAATGACATCCTGAATTTTTTTCACGAGACCTTCTCCTTCTTCGAAACCTGTTTGGCCTTTGCCTCAGTCAACTGCTTCAAGGTGCTCTGGGTTAAAACGACCACATCATGGTTCATGACTTCATAAGTATTCAGGTTGGAGCGGGACAAAAGGGTTGTCCTGGGCAAATTGCGGAAACTCTTGGCGGTCGCGGCGTTGACTTGGTCAATCACGATCAGGCACTTCTGCCCTTCCAGGCCCAAGCTTTTCAATAGACCAACCGCTTGCTTGGTTTTAGGGGCGTCAAATTTCAATCCCTCGATCACCATGATCTTCCCACGCAGCGCCTTGTCCGAAAGGGATTCAGCCAAAGCCTGTTGGCGCATTTTCTTCGGCAGTTCCAATGAATAGTCACGGGGCTTCGGCCCATGGGCGATACCGCCCCCGACAAATTGAACGGCCCGGATGGACCCTTGCCTGGCGTTACCGGTCCCTTTTTGCTTGAAGGGCTTTTTGCCGCCCCCCGAAACCTCGCCCTTGCGCTTGGTCTTGACGGTTCCCAACCTTTGGTTGGATAAGTGCGTGGTCACGCTTCGCCAGATATGATGGGTGCGCGGCTTGAGCCCGAATACGGATTCCGGCAAATCCATCTGTCCGGTGGATTGGCCCGTTACGTTGTAGACATTCGCTTTAGACATGGAAGTTCCCTTTACTTTTTGACGCTGGGACGAACGGTGACGATGCCGCCATCGGCTCCCGGAACCGCGCCTTTAATGAACAATAAATGGTTTTCGGCGTCAATTTTCACGACTTTCAAATTCAACATGGTGCTTTTGTCGCTGCCCATGTGGCCCGGCATGCGGGAGCCCGGAAAGACGCGGGACGGATCAGAGGAGGCGCCAATACCGCCCGGAGCGCGATGAAACATGCTTCCGTGGGAATTGCGTCCTCCCTTAAAGCCATGGCGGCGAACCCCGCCCTGGAATCCCTTTCCCTTCGTCACTCCCGTCACATCCACCCAAACCACGTCTTTCAAATTTTCAACCGTCAGGGTTTGTCCCACTTCGTAGGCGGCGGCGTCCTCGACACGGACTTCCTGCAAGATCCTCTTGGGGGTCGCGCCTGATTTTTTGAAGTGTCCCTGTTGAGCCTTGGTCGTGTGCTTTTCTTTTCTTTCGCCAAATCCCAACTGGAGGGCGTTGTAGCCTTCCTTTTCAGCGGTCTTTTTTTGAATCACCACGCAGGGACCCACTTCCAGCACCGTGACATGGGTGGCTTTGCCGCTTTCCTCAAAATAAGTGGTTTGACCGACTTTTTTTCCGATTAAAGTTTGCACGCTCTCGCTCATTTCCTTCACCCTTACAGTTTAATCTCGACATCCACGCCAGCGGGGAGGTCAAGTTTCATTAAAGAATCGATGGTTCTCTGGTTCGGGTTCACGATGTCCACCAGCCGCTTGTGGGTTCTAATTTCAAATTGCTCTCTCGATTTCTTGTCGACATGCGGGCTGCGAAGCACCGTGTAGCGGACAATTTCCGTCGGGAGTGGAACCGGGCCCAGAACAATCGCTCCTGTCCGTCTCACGGTTTCGATAATCTCGACCGTGGACCGGTCCAAAAGCCGGTGATCGTAGGCTTTCAACTTGATCCTAATTTTTTGACTCGTGGCCGTGGCCATGCTTTCCTCGCCCTTTCTTTATTCGACGATCTGAATGACGACGCCGGCGCCGACGGTGTGGCCGCCCTCGCGGATCGCGAACCTCAGCTCTTTTTCCATCGCTACCGGCACGATCAACTCGATGTCCATCGTGATGTTGTCACCCGGCATGCACATCTCCACTCCCGCCGGCAGGTTCACGCTTCCCGTCACGTCCGTCGTCCGGAAGAAAAACTGCGGCTTGTAGCCGTTGAAGAACGGCGTGTGCCGCCCTCCCTCTTCCTTCGTCAAAACGTACACTTCCGCCTTGAACTTCTTGTGCGGCGTGATGCTCTTGGGCTTCGCCAATACCTGGCCCCGCTCGATGTCCTTCTTGTCCACTCCGCGGAGCAGGGCTCCAATGTTGTCCCCCGCCTGCGCGTCGTCCAACAGCTTGCGGAACATTTCCACACCCGTCACTACCGTCTCACGGGTCGGCTTGATTCCCACGATTTCCACCGTATCCCCCACCTTCACACGTCCGCGTTCCACGCGGCCAGTGGCCACTGTTCCGCGGCCGGTAATCAGGAACACGTCCTCTACCGCCATCAGAAAGTCCTTATCCACATCCCGCTTCGGATCTGGAATATAAGCGTCAACAGCCTCCATTAGCTTCAGGATCGCGGGTTCCCCAATTTCGCTCGTATCCCCTTCCAGGGCCTTTGTCGCCGAACCCTTTATCACCGGCGTCTTATCTCCCGGGAATCCATACTTCGTCAAAAGATCCCTGACTTCCACTTCGACCAGTTCCAGCAATTCCTTGTCGTCCACCATGTCGCACTTGTTCAAGAACACCACGATGTAAGGCACTCCGACCTGGCGCGCCAGCAAAATGTGCTCCCTCGTCTGGGGCATCGGGCCGTCCGCGGCCGAGACCACCAGGATCGCGCCGTCCATCTGCGCAGCTCCCGTCACCATGTTCTTGATATAGTCCGCGTGACCAGGGCAGTCCACGTGCGCGTAATGCCGCTTATCGGTATTGTATTCCACGTGCGACGTGTTGATCGTCACTCCGCGCTCGCGCTCTTCCGGGGCGTTGTCGATATCCGCGTATCCCTTCGCCGTCGCCCAGCCCTTCTTCGCCAGCACCGTCGTGATCGCCGCCGTCAGGGTCGTCTTGCCGTGATCGACGTGTCCGATCGTTCCAATATTCACGTGGGTCTTGTTCCTAACGTATTTCTCTTTTGACATCGTTCCATTCCTCCGAGAGTTTAAAAAAATGAGTAAGATTGTTTTTCAACAACAACTCAACCGCTTGCCCGTTACCGCATGAGCGGCCACAGACCGCCTCCGCCGAACCAAAGATCCGCTTGGGCGAAGATGGAGCCCAAGACCGGGATTGAACCGGTGACCTCTTCCTTACCAAGGAAGTGCTCTACCAACTGAGCTACTTGGGCGGGGATAAAGCAAGAGGACAGTATTTTACGG
>Ga0265319_1000337_pt1 | contig 34596 bp, 34 predicted proteins | sample 4824metaG_FD_192443 | JGI IMG/M metagenome (GOLD analysis project Ga0265319, IMG submission 192443) | Rhizosphere microbial communities from Carex aquatilis grown in University of Washington, Seatle, WA, United States - 4-8-24 metaG | ecosystem: Host-associated > Plants > Roots > Rhizosphere >...
GACCGAGGTGCGCGGCTCGAGCCGCGTCGAGGACCGCAACCCCGAGGACCGCTACCAGGCGCTCGAGCGCTACGGCCGCGACCTGACCGCCGAGGCGGCCGACAACAAGCTCGACCCGGTGATCGGCCGCGACGCGGTGATCCGCCGCGTCATCCAGATCCTCGCCCGGCGCACCAAGAACAACCCGGTCCTGATCGGCGAGCCCGGCGTCGGCAAGACCGCTGTCGTCGAGGGCCTCGCCCGCCGGATCGTCTCCGGCGACGTGCCCGAGTCGCTCCGAGACCGTCGCGTGATCGCGCTCGACATCGGCTCGCTGCTCGCCGGCGCGAAGTACCGGGGTGAATTCGAGGATCGTCTGAAGGCCGTCCTGAAGGAGGTCCAGGAAGCCGCCGGCACGGTGATCCTCTTCATCGACGAGCTGCACACGATCGTCGGCGCGGGCGCCGCCGAGGGCGCCGTCGACGCCGCGAACCTGCTGAAGCCGATGCTCGCGCGCGGCGAGCTGCGCGCCGTCGGAGCGACGACGCTCGACGAGTACCGCAAGCACATCGAGAAGGACGCCGCGCTCGAGCGCCGCTTCCAGCCGGTGATGGTCGAGGAGCCCTCGGTCGAGGACACGATCGCGATCCTCCGCGGCCTCAAGGAGCGCTACGAGAACCACCACGGCGTCCGCATCCAGGACAACGCGCTGATCGCCGCCGCCGAGCTTTCCCAGCGCTACATCGCCGACCGCTTCCTCCCCGACAAGGCGATCGACCTGATCGACGAGTCCGCCTCCCGCCTGCGGATCGAGATCGACTCGCTCCCGACCGAGATCGATGAGGTCGACCGGCGCATCACGAGCCTCCAGATCGAGCTCGCCTCGCTCGCCAAGGAGACCGACGACGCCTCCGCCGAGCGTCGCCGCGCGCTCGAATCAGAGCTCGCCGAGCAGAGCGAGCGCTCCGACGCGATGAAGGCCCAGTGGCGCTCCGAGAAGGACCAGATCGGCGAGATCTCAGACCTCAAGAAGCAGCTCGAGGCAGCCCGCCAGGAGGCCGAGCGGGCCGAGCGCTCCTCCGACCTCGCGCGGGCCGCGGAGCTCCGCTACGGCACGATCCCCGAGCTCGAGCGGACGCTCACCCAGCACGAGGAGAGCGCCGGCGAGCCGGGCGGCGCGGTCTTCCTCAAGGAGGAGGTCGACGCCGACGACGTCGCCGAGGTCGTCTCGACCTGGACCGGCATCCCACTCACCCGCCTGCTCGAATCGGAGGTCCAGAAGCTCGTCCATATGGAGGATCGCCTGCATGACCGCGTGATCGGCCAGGACGAGGCCGTCGAGGCTGTCGCCTCAGCGATCCGCCGCTCGCGCGCGGGACTCTCGGACCCCGGGCGCCCGATCGGTAGCTTCCTGTTCCTCGGCCCGACCGGCGTCGGCAAGACCGAGCTCGCCCGCGCGCTCGCCGAGTTCCTCTTCGACACCCAGGACGCGATGGTCCGCATCGACATGTCCGAGTACATGGAGAAGCATTCGGTCTCCCGTCTCGTCGGCGCGCCCCCCGGCTACGTCGGCTACGAGGAGGGCGGCCAGCTGACCGAGGCGGTCCGCCGCCGGCCCTACGGCGTGATCCTGCTCGACGAGATCGAGAAGGCGCACCCCGACGTCTTCAACACGCTGCTCCAGGTCCTCGACGACGGCCGCCTGACCGACGGCCAGGGCCGCACGGTCGACTTCAAGAACGTCGTGCTGATCATGACCTCGAACATCCGCGTCGATCCCGGCGATCCCCGCCAATCGCTCCAGGAGCACTTCAAGCCCGAGTTCATCAACCGCCTCGACGACATCATCGTCTTCGAGCCGCTCACCCGCGAGCAGATCTCCGAGATCGTCGTGCTCCAGACGCGCCGCGTCGTCGACCAGCTCGCCGCGCGCGGCATCACGCTTGAGCTGACCGACGACGCGCTGACGCTGATCGGCAACCTCGGCTACGACCCGGTCTACGGCGCGCGGCCGCTCAAGCGCGTGATCCAGAAGCAGCTCGTCGACCGCCTCGCAACCGGTCTGCTCGACGGCACCTACCGCGAGGGCCAGACGATCCGCACCGAGAACGTCGGCGGCGAGCTCGTGCTGAGCGTCGCGGCGGCGGCTCCCGCGCCGGCCTGATCGCTGTTCCGGGGGGGCGCATGGCCCCCCCGGCCGATCGGCGCATGCGCCGATCGGGGAGTCGGCGCATGCGCCGACTCCTTGCCGAGCTCAGGCGTTGTACGCCACCATCGCCGCGCCGAACAGCACGCAGTAGGCGCCGAACGGGATCAGGTTGTTGCGCTTGAAGAAGCGCGTCAGGAAGTGGACCGTGAAGACCGCGACGACCGCCGCGACCGCCGCCGCGATGACCGCCGCGCCGCGGATCCCGTTCCCGTGCGGGCCGGTCAGGTCGCTGAACTTGAAGAGCCCAGCGGCGAGGATGATCGGCGTCGCGAGCAGGAAGCTGAACTTCGCCGCGTCACTGTTGTCGAGCCCGCGCCCGAGGCCTGCAGACATCACGACGCCGTCACGGCTGATGCCGGCGATCAGCGCCGAGGATTCGACGAAGCCGATTCCGGCCGCCTCGGTGAAGCTGAGCGTTTCGAGCTCACGCGCACCCTGCGGGTTCAGGCCTTCGCGCGTCGCGAGCTCGTGAACCTCGGCGCGCTTTCGCAGCCGCTCGGCGCCGATCAGGATGAAGCCGTTGACGGTGAGGAAGATCGCCGCGATCTCCGGCTTCGCGGTAGCGGTCCTGGCCGCGTGCTCGAAGACGAGCCCGAGGATCCCGACGGGGATGCTCGCCGCGATGATCAGCCAGACGAGTCGCTCCGCCTTCGTCTCGATCCGCCGCTTGCGCAGCGAGCTGAAGAACGCGCCGATCAGCTCGATCCACTCGCGCCAGAAGTAGACGAGCAGGCCGATCGCACTACCGACATGCAGCATCACGACGAACGCGAGCCACGGCGACTCCGGCCGCGACTGCCACGCCACGATGTTGCTCCACCCAAAGAGCTTCGGGAACAGCACCGTATGACCCAGGCTCGAGATCGGAAACAGCTCCGAGACGCCCTGAAGCGCCCCCAGCACCACCGCCTGAAAAGTCGTGATGAGGCTAGAGCCGATTACCAGCACGCCCGCAACCTACCGCCTAGCAAGCCAAACCGTCTCACTGCGACCAAGCTCAACCCCAAGACTCACCACCCGCCCGCCACGCCCGCGAGCCCGCACGATCCCCAAGACTCGCCACCACCTGCCATGCCCGCGAGCCAGCACGATCCCAAGACTCACCACCCGCCTGCTATGCCCGGCGAGGACGGCCGCCTCCAGCGGCCCCCGCAGCCGCAGCGATATTCAGGCGCACATAGTCCAGCACCAGCGGATCGCCCAGCCGCGCGACGATCTCGTCGAGGAACGGCTCGCGCAGCGCCGACGGCAACCGCTCGAGGTAGGGCGCAAAGATGACGGTCGCCAGGAATTCGCGCGGGCGCGGCGGCGTGGTCGGCTTGGGCTGCAGCCAGCAGTCGGCGACCTCGAAGCCCGCGTTCTGCAGCCGCCTCGTCGTGTCCTCGACGGTCGCGTAGTGCCACAGCGCCCCCACGCTCGCGAGGTGCGCCGCGTACGGCTCCTCGCTCGCGAGCTGCGCCCCGGCGGCGCGGGCCGCCTCGATGTTGCCGAAGCCGCCGCACTGCGCGACGAACTGCGCGCCGTCGCGCAGGACGGCGCGCAGGCGCGCGAACAGCCGGTCGTGGTCGAAGATGTGGTGGAAGGTCGCGGTCGAGACCGCCGCGTCGAGCGGCTGGGGGAGGTCGAGTTCGAGCAGGTCCTGGCAGAGCACGCTGACGCGCTCCGCCGGCAGCCGTTCGCGCGCCTTCTCGCACATCGACGGCGAGCCGTCGACCGCGAAGACGTGACCGTGGGGCAGGCGTTCGAGCAGCAGCTCGGTGACGCGCCCAGTCCCGCAGCCGGCGTCGAGCACGCTCTCGTCGCCGCGCAGGCGCAGGCGTGCCACGACCTCGGCGCCCCATTCCTGTTGCGGTGTCGAGATCGAGTCGTAGCTCGTCGCATTCCAGTCGCGCGGCGCCATGGCTGTACGCTATCACGGTCGTTTGTACGTCGTAGCTGATGACCCCGCGATGCTGTAGAACCCTGGCCGTGAAGGTTCTCGTCGTCGGGTCGGGCGGTCGCGAGCACGCCCTCGTGCGCGCACTCGCGCGCTCGCCACAGCAACCCGAGCTCCTCTGCGCACCCGGTAACGCCGGCATCGCGGCCGACGCGCGCCTGCTCGACATCGCCGCCGACGACATCGAGCGTCTCGTCGCCGCCGCACGCGACGAGCACGTCGACCTCGTCGTAGTCGGCCCCGAGGTCCCCCTGGTCGCCGGACTCGTCGACGCGCTCCGCGACGCGGGCATCGTCGCCTTCGGTCCAACCGCCGCCGCTGCCGCACTCGAGGGCTCAAAGGAGTTCGCCAAGCAGGCAATGGCCGACGCCGGAGTCCCAACCGCCGCCTGGTCGCGCGCAACGAGCGTCGCCGAGGCGATGGCGGCAATAAAGAGCTACCCCGCCGTACTGAAGGCCGACGGCCTGGCCGCCGGGAAGGGCGTCGCGATCGTCACAAACGCCGCGGAGGCGCACACAACCCTGGAAGCCCTCCTCGATGAGCACCGTTTCGGAACCGAAACGGTGCTCATCGAGGACCACCTTGTCGGCGCAGAGCTCTCGCTCCTCGCGCTCTGCGACGGTGAGCGCGCGGTCGCGATGTCCCCGGCCCGGGACTACAAGCGGATCTTCGACGGCGACCGCGGTCCGAACACCGGCGGCATGGGTTCGTTCTCGCCCGTCGGCGGGCTCGACGACCGCGCGATCGCCGAGATCGTCGCGACCGTCCACCAGCCGATCGTCGATCTGATGCGCGAACGCGGCACCCCGTTTCACGGAATCCTCTACGGCGGGCTGATGCTGACCGCGGCGGGGGTGCGCGTGATCGAGTTCAACGTGCGCTTCGGCGATCCGGAGACGCAGGCGTTGCTGCCGCGGCTGCGCTCCGACCTGCTCGACGCGCTGCTTCGCGCCATGCGGCCCGGCGGCCTCGCCGGCCTGCAGCTCGACTGGTCGGCGCAGTCCGCGGTCACGGTCGTGCTCGCGAGCGCCGGGTACCCCGAGAACCCGCGTCTCGGGGACCCGATAACCGGTCTCGACGCGCTGCCGGCGGGGATCGAGCTGACGCATTCCGGGACGGCCGGGCGCGCGGGCTCGCTCGTCACCGCCGGTGGCCGGGTGCTCGGCGTCACCGCGCTTGGCGAGGACCCGGCCGGCGCCCGATCGGCGGCGTATGCTGCGGCCCAGATGATCGACTTCCCCGGCAAGCAGCTGCGCACCGACATCGCGGCGGTGACCGTATGACGACCGAGCCCCAGCTCCAGGTCGTCGCCCAGCAGTCCGGCGAGGGACCCCCGCTCGTCGGGATCCTGATGGGCTCCCAGAGCGACATGGACACGATGCAGGGCGCCGCCAAGGAGCTCGCGGACCGCGGCATCGACCACGAGATCAACGTGATCTCCGCCCACCGCCAGCCCGACGAGGTCGCTGACTACGCGCGCAACGCGCGAGCACGCGGCCTGCGCGTCCTGATCGCCGGCGCCGGGCTCTCCGCCGCGCTCCCCGGCGTCGTCGCCGCCCATACCGACCTCCCCGTCATCGGCGTGCCGCTCTCGAGCCGCCTGTCGGCGGCCGGCGGCCTCGACGCGATCCTCTCCGTGATCCAGATGCCGCCCGGCGTGCCGGTCGCCGCGGTCGGCCTCGACAACGCACGCAACGCCGGCGTCCTCGCCGCCCGGATCATCGACACCTCAGGCCCGCCCGGCGGACGCCCGACCGCCGTCGCCTAGCGCTGGGGAGCGGGTCGCAGGCGAGCCTGCCTGCCCCGCCGACACGTGGTGCGCGGCTAGCGGATCACCTCGAACGCGCGGCTGCGCCGCGGCCCAAAGCGGTAAATGGCGAAGTGGCTGTCAAAGCTAGCCACGCGCGTGATGCCGAGCCGCTCCATCACGGCGAAGCTCGTACGGTCGACAAGCGAGAACTCCTGGTCGGCGAATTCCTCGCCGATCCGCCAGGCGTTGTCGAGATCGCCGTGCAGCACGGGTTCGATTCTGGCTTGTCCATCACGCAGCCCGCCCCAGAAACGCTCGGCAGCATCGCGCCCGGCACGCCCGGCGATCAGCCGCCAGCATTCGACGAGCACGTGGTCAGTGCTCACGAGAGGGTCGCCGGCCGTGATGACGCTGGCGGCACGGTCGTGGAATCTGTCGGACGCGTCGGCCGTTGCGTAGAACGCCGAGGTATCGACGAAAAGACTCACCGGCGTGGGTAGGCCGCCTCGATCGCCTCTCCCAGATACTCGTCCTTATGGGTGGCGATATCCGAGCCCCCGGAGTCGAACATCCCGACGATCGCGCGGAGATCCGTCCTGGGCGGAGTCGCACCTTCGAGATCGGCGCTCAACGCGCGGCGTACATACTCGGCCAGCGACACGCCGAGCTCCGCCGCCCGTCGCTTGGCGCGCGCGTGCGTCTCCCCATCGAGGGTGATCTGCGTTCGTACCACCACCATTGTGGCATCAGCATAGCGCTCCACCTCCGCTCCTCCGTCGCCCGGCCTCCATCGGGACAGCGGCGATAATCGCCGTGTGATCACGCGCTACACGCGGCCCGAGATGGGGGCGATCTGGACCGACGAGGCTCGCATGGAGCGCTGGCGTCAGGTCGAGGTCGCGGCGGCGCAGGAGCTCGGGCCTCCATCGCCCCGGACAGGCGGCCCACCGCGGGGGACCGGACCATCGCGCGTGGCAGGCCACCCATCGCGGGCGGCGGGCGGCCCGACAAGGGCCGAGCTGGCCTCGATCGCGGCGGCTACGTTCACCGTCGAAGCGGTGCGTGAGCGCGAGAAGGTCACCGATCACGACGTCGCCGCGTTCGTCGACGTGCTCGCCTCCTCGGCCGGCGAAGCCGGCCGCTGGATCCACTTCGGCCTGACCTCCTCCGACGTCCTCGACACCGCCCTCGCACTCCAGCTGCGCGACGCCGGCGAGCTGATCGTCGCCGGCGCCCGCGAGCTCGTCACCGCCCTCGCCACTCGCGCCCGCGAGCACGCGCAGACCCTTTGCGTCGGGCGCACCCACGGCATCCACGCCGAGCCGACGACCTTCGGCTTGAAGCTCGCCGGCTTCGCGTTCGAGGCGGAGCGCAACGTGAAGCGTCTCGAGCACGCCTTTGTTGACGCCGCGGTCGGCGCGATCTCCGGGGCGGTCGGCACCCACGCGAGCCATTCGCCCGACTACGAGGCGCGAGTCCTCGCCCGTCTGGGGTTGGCGAGTGAACCGATCTCGACCCAGGTGGTCGCGCGCGACCGCCACGCCGAGCTGCTCGGCGCGATCGCGCTCGCCGGCGCCGGCCTCGAGCGGCTCGCCACCGAGATCCGCCACCTCCAGCGGACCGACGTCGGCGAGGCTCAGGAGCCGTTCAAGGCCGGCGAGCAGAAGGGCTCCTCGGCGATGCCGCACAAGCGCAACCCGATCGTCAGCGAGCGGATCACAGGTCTCGCGCGCGTGCTGCGGGCCAACTCGACCGCGTCGCTCGAGAACGTCGCGCTCTGGCACGAGCGCGACATCTCCCACTCTGCCGTCGAGCGAATCATCCTGCCCGACTCGACGATCCTGCTCGATTACATGCAGCAACTTGCGATCCGCCTCGTTCGCGGCCTGATCGTCAACAGCGAGCGCATGTCGCGGAACCTCGAGCAGACCCACGGCGCGCTCTTCTCCCAGCGCGTCCTGCTCGCGCTCGTCGACTCGGGCCAAAGCCGCGACGATGCCTACCGCATCACGCAGGAGCTCTCCCAGCAGGCGTTCACGCAGCACACTGAGCTGCGCGAGCTGGTCGAGGCCGACCCGCGCACGCGCGTTCTCGACACCGATGTGATCTTCGACTACGGCGCCTACACGCGCCACATCCCGGAGCTGATCGCGCGCCTCGACGGGCTCGGCTAGCGCCCGCGCCGTTTCCCGGTCGCCCGCCCGCCCGGTCGGCGCGACACGCAGCTCGCAAGTCCCCGTCCGCCCAGGCCCTCGCACCGCGAGCAGGCGCGCGACGCTCGCTCACTTCCTAGCGCCGTCATCAGCCGGGATGCCACCGCTACAGTTACCGGCCGTGACCGCGCTCACCGAACTCCCCCTGATCGCCTCTGGCAAGGTCCGCGAGATGTACGAGCTCCCGTCCTCGAGCGAGCTTCCGGGCGGCGAGATCCTGATGGTCGCCTCCGACCGCATCTCGACCTACGACGTCGTCCACCCGAACCCGATCCCCGGCAAGGGCGCCGTCCTCACTGGCATCTCCGTTTTCTGGTTTGACCTGACGAAGGAGATCGTGCCCAACCACCTCGTCTCCTTCACCGACGGTGTTCCCGACGAGGTTCGCGGCCGCGCGCTCGCCGTCCGCCGCCTGCAGATGGTTCCGATCGAGTGCGTCGTCCGCGGCTATCTCGCCGGGTCGGGGTGGAGCGACTACCAGCGCACCGGCGGAGTCTGCGGCATCGAGCTGCCGGAGGGCCTGCGCGAATCCGAGCGCCTGCCCGAGCCGATCTTCACGCCGTCGACGAAGGCTCAGGAAGGGCACGACGAGAACATCGACGTCGAGGACATGGTCGGGATCCTCGGCGGCAACCGCGCGCTCGCGCAGCGCGTCCGCGATGTCTCACTCGCCGTCTACTCGGCGGCGGCCGAGCACGCACGCTCCCGCGGCATCATCCTCGCCGACACGAAGTTCGAGTTCGGCGTCGACGAGCACGGCACGCTGACGCTCGCTGACGAGGTTCTCACACCCGACTCGTCCCGGTTCTGGCCGGCCGACAGCTTCGAGCCGGGTCGCTCGCAGCCGAGCTTCGACAAGCAGTACGTCCGTGATTGGGCGGCGGCAAGCGGCTGGGACAAGGCGCCGCCGGCGCCGGCGGTTACTCCGGAGGTCATCGAGCGCACGCAGGCCCTCTACCGCGAAGCCTACGAGCGGATCACCGGCGAGCCACTCGAGCGCTGGCTGCAGCGCAGCGGTGCGGCGTAGCGCCGGGCGCAGCGCGCGCGCTTGCGATGATCCGTAGATCGCAAGTACCGCTGCCTCAACCCTCGCAGTAGCCCCGACACCGCATCGCGTCGTGGTGATCGGCGGCGGCTTCGGCGGCCTCAAGGTGGCTCGGCGCCTCGCCCGCCGCCGTGACGTGCAGATCACTCTGATCGACCGCGTCAACCACCATCTCTTCCAGCCGTTGCTCTACCAGGTGGGCACCGGCATCCTGACCGGCGGCCAAATCGCACCGGCCCTGCGCGATCTCTTCGTCGGGCGCGAGAACGTGCGAGTCCTGCTGGCCGAGGTGACGGCGATCGACGTCGACGCGCGCACCGTCACCGCCGTCGCGGGGGGCACCCTGACGCTCGCCTACGACACGCTGGTCGTGGCGGCCGGAGCCCGCGACACCTATTTCGGGCACGACGAATGGGAGCGCGACGCTCCCGGCATGAAGTCGCTCGACGACGCCTACCGCATCCGCACCAGGATCCTGAGCGCGTTCGAGCTGGCCGAGACGGCGCAGGACGACGCCGAACGGGCGGCGTGGCTGACGTTCGTACTCGTCGGCGCCGGGCCGACCGGTGTCGAGCTGGCGGGACAGATCGCCTATCTCGCCCGCCATACCCTCGCCGGTCACTACCGCCGCGTCCGCAGCGAGGACGCGCGCATTGTGCTGCTCGACGCGGCGTCGAGCGTGCTGCCGTCCTTCCGCGAGCGCCTCCAGCGGCGGACCGCACAGGAGCTGACGCGCGCCGGTGTCGAGATCCGCGTCGGCACGACGGCGACCCGCATCGACGCCCACGGCCTCGACCTCACGACGCCCGACGGTGACGCCCGGATCGACGCTCACACCGTCCTCTGGACCGCCGGTGTCGAGGCCGCGCCACTCGCGCGCAACCTCGCGCAGGCCACCGGCGCACAGACGGACCGGGCCGGCCGACTGCACGTCGCCACCGATCTGACGATCCAAGGGCACCCCGACGTCTTCGCGATCGGCGACATGGTCACGATCGAAGGCGTCCCCGGCGTCGCGCAGGCCGCCCTCCAGGAGGGCGCCTTCGTCGCCGATCTGATCGCCCGCCGCCTGGACTCGAACACCACTCCGCCGACGCCGACGCCGGCGACCGCCTTACGCTACCGCGACAAGGGCAGCATGGCGATCGTCGGGCGCAGCTGGGCGGTCGCCGACGTCCGCGGCCTGCAGCTCACCGGCCGAGTCGCCTGGGTCATCTGGGCCGCCGTCCACATAGCGTTCCTCGTCGATTGGCAGAAGCGCGCCGAGATCATCCGCCGCTGGTTCTGGGAGTTCGTAACCCAGGACCGCCACGAGCGCGTGATCAGCTACGTCAGCCTGCTCCCGGACGAGCTCGCTCGCGCCGAGGTCGAGACGGTGAGGCGCCGCACCGCGCGCAAGTCGCGTCGCTGAAACGCGACCGGCGGTAGCGGTCGGCGTTGTAGTGTGGGATGACACGGGCGGGCGAACACGGGGGAGCTCAGGTGGAAAAGAGGCGCAGCGGCAGCCGGGCAGCGCTCGCACGGGCGGGTTTCCTGGCGGCCATGATCTGCGCCGCGGCCGCCGCACTGGCGCTTGCCGCGACGCCGATCTGGTCGGGCGCGGCGGAGCTCAGCCTGCCCTCGAATACGGTGACGGCCGCCGGCGCACAGGACGCGGGCCTGGGCGGCGTCGCCTGCAGCAGCCCAGGCAACTGCGTGGCGGTGGGCGCGTACAGGTACAACCACACCCCGAGCAACTTCACCGCGATGATCGCGACCACCCAGGCCGCCGGTGCGTGGGGAACTCCGGTTGTGATCGCCCCTCCGTCCGACGCGGCGACGAGCAGTAACCCGACCCCGACTTTGACCGCCGTCAGCTGTCCGGCCCCCGGTAGCTGTGTGGCGGTCGGCCGCTACCGCGATAACAACGCGCCGTACCGAGAGCAGGCGCTGGTCGCGACGCAGACAAACGGCACGTGGGCCCAGGCCACGAAGCTGACTCTCCCCGGCGACGCGATCGGCGCCGGCCAGGACGCCGCTCTCACCGGCGTCAGCTGCGCGAGCGTCGGCACCTGCCTGGCCGTCGGCTACTACGCGAACACGACCAACGGATACGTCCCGCTGATCGCGACACAGTCCGCCGGCGGCGCCTGGAGCTCCGTGATCGGCCCCTTTCCGTCGGGCGCCGTCACCGCCATGAACTCCACCAACATCGAGCTGTTTGGCGTCGCCTGCGCTTCGGCCTCATCCTGCACAGCGGTCGGTGACTACGTCGAGTCCGGCGGGAGCTTCCAGGCACAGGTCGCGACTGGAACCGTGTCGGGCATCTCCGCGACCTCGGAGCTCACACTTCCCGGCGATCAGGCGACGACGCCGGGAGATCAGCACGCGCTGCTCGACGCAGTCAGCTGCCCCAGCGTCGGGAACTGCGTCGCCGCCGGCCAATACGTGGACACGAGCGACGACCAGGAGGCGATGACGGCGACGCAGTCGGGCGGCGGCTCGTTCGCCGCGACGGCGCTCGGTCTCCCGACCGGCGCCCAGACCACGCCAGGGAGCGAGATCGCCTCGCTCGGCGCGGTCAGCTGCTCGGGCGTCGGCGAGTGCTCCGTCGTCGGCCAATACGCCGACTCGCAGGCGAGCACCCAGGCGATGATCGCCACGCGCACGGGCGGCGGCGCGTTCAGCGGCGCCGGCGAGCTCTCCCTGCCCAGCAACCACGCGACAGGGGCGGGCCAGCAGAACGCCGGCCTGAACGCGGTCTCCTGCTCGGCGGCCGCCTCCTGCACGAGCACCGGCTACTACACCGACTCCAACGGCGCGAACGACTTCCAAGCAATGGTCGCGGGCGCGCTCCCGCCGCTCAGCGTGACGACCGCCACACTGCCGGCCGCGTCTGCCGGCACCCCCTCCCGCGCGCAGCTCGCGACCGCGGGTGGCGACGGCAACGACGCGTGGGCGATCACCGCGGGCGCGCTCCCCGCCGGGCTGACCCTGAACGCCGCAACCGGCGTCATCTCCGGCGCCCCGACAGCGATCGGCCAAGCGCAGTTCACCGCGACGGCGTCGGACCCCGGTCCGCCCTCACAGACAGCGGGCGCTCAGCTCTCGCTCCTCGTCGGTAAGCCTCCGGCGCCGAACACGGTCCTGCGCGGCGCCCACGTCACACGCAAGAAGAAGCTGAAGGTCACCTTCACCTTCAGCGCGACCGGTCAGCTCACCGCCTACGCCTGCGCCCTCGAGCGGGTTCGTGGCAAGCACAAGCGGTTCAGCACGCCGCACTTCGGCCCATGTGCGAGCCCCAAGACCTACAAGCACCTGCGGCCCGGTACCTACCGCTTCCTCGTTCGCGCGAGCGGCTTCGGCGGGCCGGACCCGACGCCGGCCTCGCACGTGTTCAAGATCCGCTGATCCCACAGGCGCGCGCCTCGCACGTGTTCAAGATCCGCCGATCCCGCGCCGGCGCGCGCGATTGCGCCGCCCACCCGCCGCCCGGCTCTACGCCGCGGCGTACTCGAGTGCCTCGACGCGGTCGCGGCAGCTTTTGATCTCGGTGATCAGCCCTTCGGCGTTGAAGCGCAGCACGACGTATCGCAACCCGTCGTCGAGCGGTCCGCGCCCGCCGCGCGACCCGGTCGGGCGGAAGGCCAGAATCGCCCGCTCCCCGGCATCCGTGACTGCCTCGACCCGCCCGTCGAGGCCAAGCGCCCTGTCCTCCTGAAGCACCTCGACGATCCGTGCGCGCCCGTCGAACTCGCCGGGGCCGCCGACCGTCCCGACCCAACGCGCCGTCGGTGCAAACGCAGCGGCCACCGCGTCCCAGTCCCCCTGTGACAAAGCTCTCCACGCCTCGCGCACAATCTCCTCGCGCCCCACGCGCGGAATGCTCTCACGTCATCAGGCGGTTTCGCGGGTAACCCGCAAGCGAGCCCCGCTGGGCAGCTTCCGCGCACAGCCCGCCGCACATTTCGATCCGGCGTTTCGGCGAGTTCAGGACCGAGGAGATCACGGCGAGCGACATCGGCCCGAGCAAGTGCGGCCGCGGCACCGGTCGCAAGGTCGGTCGTCTAGTCGCTTGCAGCAGAGCTGCAGTTCCGCCTATCGACGCCAGGCGTGAATGATTCGCCACCGCCGCCCGCCGTCAGTCGAGCTCACGAGCTCGGTCGACTGGTTCGTTGGATCTGCCAGCAGCGCGAATTCCGACCCATCCGACACACACGCGGCCGACAAAACACCAGCTGGGAGCCCGCCAATCGGCTCGGTCCCGACTTTGCGCCACGAGCGGCCCCCGTCGCGCCCAGTGCCGAGAATCCAGCCGTGTCGTTCGGTGACGAATGAAACCGCTCGCCCCGCCGGATCCGCCGACGGAATGCGCACCCTGCCCCGCGCCCGCATCGGCCCCGCCGCCCTCCTCACTAGCATCCAGAACCAGTGCACGCACGCGTCCTCGTCCGCCCCAAGGCAGGCATCCTCGACCCGCAGGGCGCGGCGGCAGAGCGCGCCCTCTCGCAGCTCGGCTTCGCCGGCGTCAGCGAGGTGAGGATCGGTCGCCTTGTCGAGCTCGAGGTCGAGGACCCCGCGAAGCTGTCGGAGATGTGCGAGCGCCTGCTCGCGAACCCGCTGATCGAGGACTACGAGATCGTCGATGGCTGACCCCGCGCTCGCCGCAGCCCCGCTCGACCGCGCCCCGTGAAGTTCGGCGTAATCGTCTTTCCCGGCACGTGTGACGACATCGACGCGCAGCTCGCCTGCGCCCGCGTCGGCGACGCGATCCCGCTGTGGCACGCCGACCACGACCTCCAGTCGGTCGACGCGGTCGTGATCCCCGGCGGCTTCTCCTACGGCGACTACCTGCGCGCCGGCGCGATCGCCCGCTTCGCCCCGATCATGACCGAGGTGATCGAGTTCGCCGGCGCGGGCGGGCACGTAATGGGGATCTGCAACGGCTTCCAGATCTGCTGCGAGGCGGGCCTCCTCCCCGGAGCGCTCCTGACCAACGACAACCTTCGCTTCGTCTTCCGCCAGGTCTCCCTCGACGTCATCAACCCTGACACCGCGTTCACCCGCTCACTCGAGCGCGGCCGCCCGCTCTCGATCCCGGTCAAGCACACGACCGGCCGCTTCTACGCCCCCGAGAGCGACCTCGACCGCCTCGAGCAAAACGGCCAGGTCGTCCTGCGCTACGCGCCCAGCCAGAACCCGAACGGCTCGCTGCGCGACATCGCCGGCGTGATCAACGAGCAGGGCAACGTCTTCGGCCTGATGCCCCATCCCGAGCACGCGGTCGATCCCCTCACCGGGTCCACCGACGGGCTCGGTCTATTCGCTTCCCTGCGCGACTCGCTGTCGGGGTCCTTGGTCTGATGTCCGCGCCCGCGCAGCCCCTCGATGGCTTCCAGCGAGCGCTCGATCTAGGGCTGAGCGCCGACGAGTACGCCCGCATCGTCGAGCTGCTGACGCGCGAGCCAAACGCCGTCGAGCTCGCGATGTTCTCGCTGCTGTGGTCCGAGCACTGCTCCTACAAGCATTCGAAGCTGCTGCTGAAGACGCTCCCCTCCGACGGGCCGCGCCTCGTCATGGGGCCCGGGGAGAACGCCGGCGCGGTCGATGTCGGCGACGGCTGGGCGATCGCCTTCAAGGTCGAGTCCCACAACCACCCGAGCGCGGTCGAGCCCTTCCAGGGGGCCGCGACCGGCGTCGGCGGGATCCTGCGCGACATCTTCGCCGTCGGCGCCCGGCCGATCGCGATCCTCGACTCGCTGCGCTTCGGCGAGGCCACGAGCGAGCGTTCCCGCTACCTGCTCCAGCGCGCTGTCGCCGGCATCGGCCACTACGGCAACTCGATCGGCGTCCCGACGGTCGGCGGCGAGGTCTACTTCGAAGCGCCCTACGAGCAGAACTGCCTGATCAACGCGATGTGCGTCGGGCTCGTCCGCACCGACGACCTGATCCGCTCCGCAGCCGCCGGCCCCGGCAACCTGCTCGTCCTCTTCGGCGCCTCCACCGGCCGCGACGGCATCGGCGGAGCCTCCGTCCTCGCCTCCGCCGAGCTCGGCGAGGCCGACGCCTCAAAGCGCCCCTCCGTCCAGGTCGGCGACCCCTTCGAGGAGAAGAAGCTCATGGAGTGCTCGCTCGAGCTGCTGCGCCGGCGCACCCTCGTAGCCCTCCAGGATCTCGGCGCCGCCGGCCTCACCTCCGCGGTCCCCGAGATGGCAAGCAAGGGCAACGTCGGCATCGACATCGACATCTCCCGCGTCCCCCTCCGCGAAGCCGACATGGAGCCCTTCGAGATCATGGTCTCCGAATCCCAAGAGCGCATGGCAGGAGTTGTTGAGCCGTCCCGGCTCAACCAACTCCTGGAGACCTGCGCCCACTGGGAGGTCGAGGCCGCGGTGATCGGGGAGGTGACGAACACCAACCGAATCCGAGTCTTCAACGGCCCCGAGCTCCTAGGCGACCTCCCCCTAGACGTCCTGGTAGACGGCTGTCCCCTCTACGAACTGAACCCAGCCCCAGCCCCAAACCCCCTCTACCCACCACCCAACGCAACGCTCGAAAGCAAGGACGCGACCGCCACCCTGCTCCATCTGCTGGCGAGCTCAAATATCGCCGACAGGCGATATTTGCACGAGCAATACGACCCCGTCGTCGGCTCCCGCACGATCCGCCGCCCCGGCTGCGCCGACGCCGCCGTCCTCACGCTCCCCAACGGCACAGCGATCGCGATCGCGATCGACTGCAACGGCCGCCGCGTCGCCGCCGACCCCTACCGCGGCACGATCGAGGCGGTCCTCGAATGCGCCGCGAACCTCGCCTGCGTCGGCGCGCAGCCGCTCGGCCTCACCAACTGCCTGAACTTCGGCAACCCCGAGAAGCCCCACATCGCCTGGCAGCTCACGGAGTCGATCCGCGCCCTCGGCGACGCCTGCCGAGCACTCGAGATCCCCGTCGTCGGCGGCAACGTCTCCCTCTACAACGAGGGCCCCGACGGCCCGATCTACCCAACCCCCGTAATCGGCCTCGTCGGCGAGCTCCCCGACCCAACCCGAGCCGGCCGCCTCGGCTGGGCCCAGCCGGGCGACGCGATCGGTCTCGTCGGCGACTTCGCCCCCCACCTCCCCGCCTCAGAGCTGGCCAAGCTCCGCGGCGAGCCGCTCCCCGACTCGCTCCCCGAAGTAGACATCGCCAAGGTCCAAGCAACCCAGCTCGCAATCCGCGACGCGGTCCGCTCCGCCACCATCTCGAGCGCCCACGACATCGCCGAAGGCGGCCTCGCAACCGCACTGGCCGAATGCTGCCTAGCGGTCGATCTGGGCTGCGAGGTGACCCTCGAAGAGGGCACCGAGCCCACCGAGCTCCTCTTCGGCGAGGCGCCCGGTCGCTTCCTCATCTCCGGCCCCGAGACGGCCGTCGCAGCCCTCGGCCAAGTGATCGGCCACGTCACCCCAACCGCGCTCCAGATCAACTCCGCCGACACCCAAATCGACGTCCCCCTCGCCCGCCTGCGCGAAGCCCACGCCTCACTCGCAACCCTCTTCTAACCCGGGGCCCCGCGGTGGAGCGTCCAGCTCACCGCACGGCGCAGCACGACCTCAGGCGCCTTGACCCGCAGATCCGCCAGCCGGTCATCCTCTCGCTCGAGGCTCTGCGCACCGAGCCTCCGCAAGGCGATGTCCGCCGCCTCACCCCTTGCGACGGACCGTCCTGGCCGTCGCTGCCGAGCAGCTCGCTGACCGCGTTCTGTATCTCGAGCGCGCTGACCGCGCTCGCGCGAGAAGAGCGCCGGAATCCCGGTGCTCCATTACGACGCGGACTACGACCTGATCGCGCAGATCACCGGGCAGCCGGTTCGCTGGCTCGCGCCGCGCGGATCGCTCACCGCATGAGCAACCAACCGCTCGCGCGCCGGCTCTACGAGCTCGTGTAGCCGGGGATCCCGACGCCTGCCCGGACGGGGCCGGTGACGAGCACGCTCCGGCTCGCACACACCGTGAGGGGGAAGTCGATCGTCTGTGAGCGGGTCTGGCCTGGCGGGTAGACCTTCAGCCCGAGCGCCTTCTTGCCGGTCGAGCACAGCGCGCCCCAGTCGACGAAGGCGACTATCGCGTGCGCGGTCCCGCCCGTGCGGATCGTTACCGTTCCGTGCGCGGTGTTGTTCTTGGTCGCCGGGACGCCGACCTGCACGCCGCCGAGACCCCACGCCGAGACACCGGGGTAGCCGTAGAGCGTGCAGCTCGCGTGCCCGATGTTGCTGAACTCGAGCGGGTAGTAGGTGCGTCCCGCGGTCCCGCCACCCTCGCCGTCGCCGAGCCAGACCGCGAGATGGCTCGACGTGCAGCGCGCGGCGCTCGCCGTGTGCGCCCGCTCGCGAGCGCCAGCGAAAGCGACCGGGATGGCGGCGGCACAGACGAATGTTGCCGCGGCGGCAACGCGAACCCTCCGACCAATCATCGCTCCTCCTCCCGCCTGGCCGTTGAGGCCAAGTCCGTCCAGATTATGACTTCTCGCCTCCACGTTCGCGTCGTTTGGTCGATTACAAGTTCAACCCCCGAGCAGTGGAGTAGAAGATGTCGCTGAACACAGTCGCCTCGCCGGCCGGTCAGGATCCGGCGCAGCAGACCGCCTCGCTCCAGAACAACTGGCAGAACGTTCTTGGCGGCGCCGCGAAGGCACTCGGCATGAGCACCGGGTCGGTCAGCGCTCAGCTCCGCGCCGGCGCGAGCCTCAGCTCGATCGCGCAAGCCCAGGGTGTCCCGCAGCAAGCGCTCACCGACGCCATCGCGAGCGCCCTCAGCCCGAGCACGCAGGCGGCGTCGACGAGCGCCGAGCGCCAGCAGATCGCATCGAGCATCGCGAACCGGGCCGGCGGCGGCCACGGCCACCATGCTCATCGCGGCGAATCCGCCGCGTCGACCGAGGGCGCCGACCAGCTGTTCTCAGGCCTCGAAGGCGGCGCGGTTTCCGTCTCGATCACGAGCGCCGACGTGCTCGTCGTTTTGACGGGCGGCGCCGCGAGCACGCCGAGCACGCCGGCAGTCGACGAGCTGGCCTGAGGCGAGGGCGGTATCGGCGCTCTCGCCGGCCCTCAGTTGCGGGGCGGGCGATGCGGGCGCTAGTGGCCCAGCAGGCGCGCCAGCATGCGCGTGATCGGGGTGCCCTGCGACGGCGCGTCGTCGCCGTCGCGCTCCGCTGCGCGGCGGTTGCTGTCCTCGGTGCCGTCGTAGCTCGAGACTGCGAGAAACGTCTTGCCGAGCATTCGTGTGTCCCTTCGTAGGGGTTTGATCCGCCGGTTCCTCCCCTCCGTCAATGATACGAGGTGAGCCGACCCCGATCGCGGCCGCAACTGGCGAGCCGACGGCGCTGGTAACCTAGACGGACCGCCGTTTCGGCCCGGCCGGCGCGGCGAAACCTCAGATGCTCCCATCGTCCAGCAGCCCCGATCCGCGGGACGGCCCGCGCGATGAGTGTGGTGTGTTCGGGGTCTATGCCCCCGGGCACGAGGTGTCGAACCTTGCCTTCTTCGCGCTCTCCGCGCTTCAGCATCGCGGGCAGGAGTCGGCGGGGATCGCGGCCGCCGACCGCGGCCGCCACATCATGACCCGCCGCGACCTCGGGCTCGTCAGCCAGGCGCTCAACGAGAACGACATCATCTCGCTGGGCGGCGAGCTCGCGATCGGACACGTCCGCTACTCCACGACGGGATCGAACGCGTGGGAGAACTCGCAGCCTGTCCAGCGCGCCGCCGGTGCCGCCGGTAACCGCCGCGAGCTGGCGCTCGCCCACAACGGGAACTTGATCAATGCGGTCGAGCTGCACGCCGCGCTGCGCGCGGAGGGTGTCAGCTTCGCCTCGACTTCGGACTCGGAGATCATCGCCGCGCTGATCGCCTCCCATCCTGCTGAGCGCGTCGAGGATGCCGCGGTCGCTGTGATGCCGCTGCTGCAGGGAGCGTTCTCGACGGTCCTGATGACCAAGGACCGTGTGCTCGCGCTGCGCGACCCGGCCGGGCTTCGGCCGCTTTCAATTGGCCTGCTCGCGCCGCTCGCCGAAGGTGACCCGCCGCGCTACGCGATCGCGAGCGAGACCTGCGCCTTCGACATGATCGGCGCCGAGCACGTCCGCGACGTGCGTCCCGGCGAGGTGGTCGTGCTCGACGACGACGGCCTCACCTCGCTTCAGGCGGTGCAGTCCGAGCGCGAGGCGTTCTGCGTCTTCGAGTACATCTACTTCGCCCGCCCCGACTCCCGCTTCAACGGCACCGCGCTACAGGTCGTGCGCGGGCGGATGGGCGAGATCCTCGCTCGCGAGGCGCCCGCGGACGCCGACCTCGTGATCCCGGTCCCCGACTCGGGCAACGCCGCGGCTCGCGGGTTCGCTCGCGGCAGCGGCCTGCCGGCCGACGACGGCTTCGTCAAGAACCGCTACATCCAGCGGACGTTCATCCAGCCCGGACAGGAGCTGCGCAAGCACGGCCTGCGGATGAAGTTCAACCCGCTGCCCGAGGTCGTCGCCGGCAAGCGGCTCGTCGTCGTCGACGACTCGATCGTCCGCGGCAACACGACCGCGCAGATCGTCGGCATGCTGCGCGACGCCGGTGCGGCCGAGGTGCACCTGCGGATCTCCGCGCCGCCGATCAAGCACCCCTGCCACTACGGCATCGACATGTCGACGCGCGAGGAGATGATCGCGCACGAGCGCACTGTCCCCGAGATCGCCGCGGAGCTCGGCTGCGACTCGCTCGCCTACCTGTCGCTCGCGGGCGTCTACGAGGCGATCGGCGCGCCGCGCGAGCGCCACTGCGACGCCTGCTTCACGGGCGAGTACCCGCTTACGGGAACCGAGAGCGCGAACGGCAAGTACGCGCTCGAGCTGCCGGTCCTGAGCGCGTAAGCCGCGGCGCATGCGCCGCGGCTCGGGCCGGCGCATGCGCCGACCCGCCGCTGGGTGCATGCACCCAGCGGAACAGCCGAGCGGAAAGTCGAACGCTCCCGGTCCCGGCCGCACCCGTCGCTAGCATCGCTCGGCCATGAGCCTCACGCACGACACGCGCAGTGCCGCGGGCATCGACCTGCACGGCGCGCTGCGCGAGCACTTCGGGCACGCGGACTTCCGCCCGGGCCAGGAGGAGGTCGTGCGCGCCGCGCTGGCCGGCCGCGACGTCCTCGTCGTCATGCCGACCGGTGCGGGCAAGTCGCTCTGCTACCAGCTGCCGGCGCTGATGCGCGAGCAGCTGACCGTCGTCGTCTCGCCACTCGTCGCGCTGATGGCCGATCAGGTCGCGGGACTCGATCGCATCGCTGCGGGCCAGGCTGTGCTGATCAACTCGCAGCGCGACCTCGCCGACAACCGCGAGGCGCTCGCCCGGGTGCGCGGCGGTGCGGTTCGCATGCTCTACGTCGCGCCCGAGCGCTTTGCCTCGCCCGGATTCGTGGAGGCGCTGGAGGGGATCCCGGTCGGGATGTTCGTCGTCGACGAGGCGCACTGCGTCTCGCAATGGGGACACGACTTCCGCCCCGAGTACTTCAACCTGCCGGCGGCCGCGCGGGCGCTCGGTGCGCGACAGATCTTCGCCTGCACCGCAACGGCGACGCCGCGCGTGGCCGGCGACGTGATCGTTCGCCTCGGGCTGCGCGATCCGGTTCGCGTGACGACCGGATTCGACCGGCCGAACCTCTCCTACATCGTCGTGCCATCGAAGAACGACGCCGACCGCCGTGAGCGGATCGCCGCGGTGCTCGCCGACCCGGCGGCGCGTCCCGCGATCGTCTACGCGGGGACCCGCGCGAGGACCGAGGAGCTGGCGAGCGCGCTCGGCGCGCGGCTCGGGGTTGGGGTCGTCGCCTACCACGCCGGCCTCGAGCGCGAGCAGCGCGCGGAGGCGCAGCGGCGGTTCATGGACGACGAGGTCGAGATCGTTGTCGCGACCAACGCTTTCGGCATGGGGATCGACAAGCCGGATGTCCGGACGGTCTGCCACGCAGCCGTGCCCGAGTCGCTCGAGGCCTACTACCAGGAGGCCGGCCGCGCCGGCCGCGATGGCGCTCCGGCCCGCTGCCTGCTGTTCGCCGCCGGTCGTGACAAGGGCCTGCACGTCCACTTCATCAATCAGTCGGCGGGGGAGGCCCAGAGCGCTCGCTGGGCGCAGTACCGCGGGATCTGGGCGTTCGTCGAGTCCGACCGCTGCCGGCGCGAGGCGATCAACCGCCACTTTGGAGACCGCCATCAGACTCATGTGGCGCCGGGCGTACCGTGCTGCGACATTTGCGACCCTGCTGCGCGCCCCGCCGGTCCTCCTCGAACCGAGGAGCGCCGGGTGCCGCGACGCGCCGCGGTGACGACCGCTGACACACGCGCGCGGCGGTCTGTCCCCGCACGTGCTGGGTCCGGCTCCACGCAGGTTGAGCTGGAGGATCTCGAGCGGGCGATTCTCGAGGTTGTCGTCAGCGCGCGGCCGTCCGTGGGGCGGACGCGTACCGTTGAGATCCTCCGTGGCGGGCGCTCGAAGCTGATCGCGCAGAACGGCTACGACGAGCTCGACCGCTACGGCGCCTTCGCGCACCTCTCGAGCTCGGAGGCGCTCGCGCAGGTCGACGAGTTGATCGAGCGTGGCGTGCTGCGCTCGACCGGCGGGCGCTTCCCGAAGCTCACGCGCGCTTAGGAGCCGTCGACGGCTCGCACGTCTGCGCGCCTCTCGCACAGCGCCTCGGGCTTCGCTGCGCGCCCTCCACCTTTTGCTCGCTCCCCGCCCGCCCTGTCGAGAGCGCGGGGTCAGGAGCTCGGCTTGATCGTCTCCTGGATGTCGAGCTCGTAGCCCGACTGCGATCCGTTGGACGCCAGGCTGTCGCCGTTCATGTCGAGGCCCTGGCCGGTGAACATCCCGATCTCATCGCCGCTTGCCGGCGAGAGCACCTGGAAGGACCCTCCCGGGACCGACAGCCCGATGAAGTCGCCCGCCTTCACGAAGAACTCAATCGGCTGGAACGTGTAGGTGCCAAGCGTCGTCGGAAGCGTGAACGACTGCGTCGTGCTGATGACCTGAAGCTGCCCGTTCGCCGCGGGGCGCAGATCCTGGAAGTGCATGTTGTCCTCGCACAGCGATGTGCACGTCCCGCCCGCGTAGAACCCCCGCAGCGAGACCGACGTCACCTGACCGCTGATCGTCACAGCGCCGCTTCCGGCGGGGGTGGAGCTCTGCCAGACGACCCAGTCGACGCCGCCCTGCGCGACCGTCGTCGGGTCGGTGGCAAGCGAGCTCCCGAAGACCTCGGGCATCCCTGGCGTCGGCGTGGTGCTCCCCTTGGACGCGGGTGCGGTGAAGAGACCCGGCAGACCGGCGTTCAGGGCGGCGTAGAGCGCCGCGACCGAGGCCTTCCCGGCGATCTTGGTGCCTGAGAAGCCCTGCCAGAAGCTCGTGAGCGCGCCGAGCTGCGTCGCGCTCCAGCCGAGCGCGCCGTCGTCGATCGTCGCCGGTTGGCTCAGCCCTTTCAGCGTGACCGGTCCGGCGAGCCGGTTGACGCTGCTTTGGAACGCAGCAAGCGCTTTGACGGACGCGCCGAACGCGTCGCCCAGGACGATCGTGCGCCCAGGTGCTGGGCGTTGGAGCACACCCGTGAACGAAGCGGTCAGGCTGCCCGACCACGAACTGCTGATCGCGCCGCCGCCCAGTGGGCAGAAGACCTCGACGAGCAGGACGTAGGTCGCACTATGCCGCGCGATCTTCGTCCGGCGTGCCTGCGCGAGGATCGCCAGCCCGGCCGGCTGTGAGGAAGCCGGTAGCGAGACGGCGACGGCGCGCGGTGGGCGGTGGCCGTTGAACTGGCCGTGAATCGTCTCCGCAAAGATTTGGACCGTGCCGGGGGACGGCGTCGCGACCGCGCCGGCGTCGGCAGCGCAGAACCAGCCGACGCAGGCGATCAGGGCGATCGCGCCGCTCGCAAGCGCCGTTACCCGCTGCATGCCCATGCTTCGCGCTCGTGTGCTCGGGTTGGTCAAACCGCGTCGAGGATAACAGCGACCGCGCCCGTCATGACGAGCCTGCGCGACAGGGCAGCTTCGCCACCGCGGCACGGACCACATTCATGTCCGCATGGCCGAAGTCCTGATGGGTCTGGCCGCGCCACGTCGCGACGTGTTCGATGTAGTACGGGCTCGTGAGGCTCTCGTTGTGGCCGATAACGTCGCGCACCGGAAGTCCGAACCGGCAGCGCAGCCAGCGTGTCAGCTCGAGACCCGCATGGAATTGCGCCGCGTCGCCGATGACCTGCTGGTCGGAGAAGCCGACGTTCTCGATGCCGATCGCCGTGTAGTCGAGCCCGACCACGTGCCTGCACATGATCGTCAGTGGTACGAGCTGGCGGATCGTTCCGTCGGGGGCGATCACGAAGTGCGCGCAGACCTGCGGCAGCGCGTGGAACTCGATGTCCGGCACGTCCTGTGCAAACGCGTTCCAGACGCTCTGCCACGTCGAGGTCTCCGTGAAGTGCCAGATGATGAGGTGCGGGCCGACGATCCTGTAGCTGTCGATCCCGTAGTGCAGTCGCGAATACGCTCGCATCTGCGCCTTGCGCGGAGCGCCGAACGGAATCAGGTCCTGCACGATCCGCGGCGGCGGGAGCAGCGAGGCGCTCGCGGAGGTGGGGCCGGTCGCAGAGCTCGCCGCTGTCGGGCCGCTGGCGCCTGTGGGGCCGCTCCCGGCGGTGGCGCCACCCGTCGATGTCGCGCGGCGGGCGCCGCCGTCGCGGCGCGTGGATGTGATCTCGCGCCCGTGGTGCGAGATCGTCGTGGCCGGGTGACCGCCCAGATGGGGCGATGCGAACGACCTGGGGGCCGCGGCCGCGATCAGCAGGATCGCCCCGACCGCCGCGCAACGCCGCGCCGATCGCCCACCCGCGGCGCGATGTCCGGCCGCTCGGAGGATCGCCCCGATCGCCGTGCGATGCCTTGTCGGTCCCACGCCGCTGACGCTAGCAGCCTGATCGAGTGGGAAGTCGGACGCGCTCGGTATGCTCGGCCCTATCGCCGCGAAACCAAAAACCGCAGCCGCCGCTGGGAAAACGGGCTCGGTCGCGCCGGGTGCCGTGCAGGTTCGCCGCGCGCTCCTTTCGGTCTCGGACAAGCGTGGCATCGTCGATTTCGCACGCGGCCTCGCCGAGCTCGGCGTCGAGATCGTCTCGACCGGCGGCACCGCGGGCGAGCTTCGCGAGGCGGGTTTGGACGTTCGCGCGATCGACGACTTCACGGGTTTTCCCGAGATCATGGACGGGCGCGTCAAAACGCTTCACCCCAAGCTCTATGCCGGGCTGCTCGCTGTGCGCGACAACCCCGAGCACCTGCGCCAAGCCGACGAACATGGCGTCGAGTTCGTCGAGCTCGTGTGCGTGAACCTCTACCCGTTCGAGCGCACGGCCGCCCGGCTCGGAGTGAGCGATGCCGAGGTGATCGAGAACATCGACATCGGCGGACCGACGATGATCCGCGCCGCCGCAAAGAACCACCCTTATGCGGCGGTCGTCGTTCGTCCTGAAAGCTATGACGCGGTGCTCGAAGAGCTGCGCTCGTCCGACTGCCGCGTCTCGATGGACACACGCGCGAGCCTTGCGGCGGAGGCGTTCGCGTCGACTGCGCGTTACGACACCGCGATCGCGCGCTGGTTCGCCGAGCGTGAGGGCGACGAGTTCCCCGCGCTTCACGTGCGTGCGTACGAGAAGGTCGTCGACCTGTCGTACGGCGAGAATCCGCATCAGCGCGCCGCCTACTACGCCACCACGGGTGCGCGCACACACCTGCTTTCGATGGTCCGCCAGCACCACGGCAAGCAGCTCTCCTACAACAACCTGCTCGATCTCGACGCCGCCCGTCGCCTCTCGGAGGATCTCGCGACGGCGCTTGGCCGCGGGGCCGGTCCGAGCTGCGTGATCGTCAAACACAACAATCCTTGCGGTTGCGCGCTCGGCGAGTCGGGGCTCGACGCCTACCGGAAGGCGTTTGCGTGCGACCCGGTGAGCGCGTACGGCGGCGTGATCGTGCTCGGCACGCCGGTCGATCGCGAGCTGGCCTTGGCGCTGAACGAGCAGTTCATCGAGGTGCTGTTTGCGCCGGCCTACGACGAGGACGCTCTCGAGGTCCTGATGGGCCGCAAGAACATCCGCATCCTCGAGCAGGGTGATCGCCGCGCGGGCGTCGGCGAGCCCGAGGTACGGCAGGTCGCGGGCGGTTTGCTGGTCCAGGACCGCGACGGCTCCGCCGACGCTCGCGAGGACATGCGCGTCGCGACCTCGCGAGCGCCGAGCGAGGACGAGTGGGACGACCTCCTGTTCGCCTGGCGCGTCTGCAAGCACGTTCGCTCGAACGCGATCGTTCTCGCGCGCGGCCTGGCCACGGTCGGGGTCGGCGCCGGGCAGATGAGCCGCGTCGACTCAGTCCGCCTGGCGGTCGAGAAGGCGGCGCCCGGAACCGTCGCCGGCTCCGTGCTCGCTTCGGATGCGTTCTTCCCCTTCGCCGACGGTCCCGAGCTCGCCGTCGCCGCCGGCGTGGTCGCTGTCATTCAGCCGGGCGGCTCGGTTCGCGACGACGAGGTCGTCGCGGCCGCCGAGGAGGCGGGCATCGCGATGGTGATGACCGGTCGGCGCCACTTCCGCCACTAGCGGCTCGTCCGCTCCGCCTCTTGCCGCGCTGTCGTGGCAGTCCTGAGTCGTTACGATTCAGCGGGTTTTCAGCGCCCGGCCTGGAGGTCGAATGAGCAAGCTCAGACTCGCTATCACGATGTCGCTCGACGGCTATGTCGCTGGTCCCGGGCAGGACTTGGAGCACCCGCTCGGAGTTGGCGGCATGGAGTTGCACGAGTGGTTTTTCCCGCTCAAGGAGTTTCGGGAGATGCACGGCGAGCAGGGCGGCGAGATCAACGCGAGTTCCTCAGTGGTCCAGCAGCGCTGGGAAAACATCGGCGCCACGATCATGGGACGCAACATGTTTGGCGGCGGCACCGGGCCGTGGGGCGACGATCCGTGGCGAGGCTGGTGGGGCGAGAACCCGCCCTATCACCATCCCGTGTTCGTGCTTACTCACCACGCACGCGAGTCGCTCGAAATGAAAGGCGGCACCACCTTCCACTTCGTCACCGAAGGCATCGGCCCGGCGCTCGCCCGGGCCAAGGATGCCGCCGAGGGGCAAGACGTCTGGCTTGCCGGCGGCGCGGCGGCGGCCAAGCAGTACCTGGCCGCACACCTTGTCGACGAGATCGACATCTCGATCGCGCCCGTGATCTTGGGCGCCGGCGAGCGTCTGCTCGCGGGCCTCGAGCAAGGAGCGCTGAAGCTGACCCAGATCCGGTCCATCGACGCGCCAGGCGTCACGCACATCAAGTACCAGGTCAGCTGAGCCGAACCCCCTTCGGCCAGAGTCGAACTCACGGTCGCTGACCTGCTCGAGCCCGGCGCGCTCCTGGATCGCCGCCGCGCTCGTTCTGGACTGCACGACTCGTTCATCGCAAACATCACGGAAGCGCAGCTGGCGTCACGACTCGGCGCGGTGTCCTGGCCGTGCGGGCGATCCCATGTTGCGGCACGGCAGCGGTCAATAGGCTTCGATGTCGACGATGACCGTGCGAACTAGCGGAATCCGGCAGCCGAGCGTGTGGGCGAGCGTCGTCAGCGACCAGGCGTTGGTGTTGCGCGACTGGTTGCTCGGCGTTGGTTTCTCCGAAGATCTGATGATCTCCGCAGAGAAGGACGGTCTAGTCCATCACTGCCAATTGGATTGGCCCGAGGGCGGTCGCGTGTTGCTCTCCAGCACCGGCGAGCGCAGTACACCCTGTCGGGCAGGCACCAGCTCCCTGCATGTCGTCACCGCTGACCCGGACGCGGTGCTGGAGCGCGCGCTCAACGTCGGCGCCACCATCGTGCATCCACTCAGGGATCAAACCGACTATCCATCGCGCGATTTCACCGTCGCCGACCCCGACGGCAACCACTGGACCTTCGCGACGTTCGCCGGCTAGCGCAAGTCGCGCAAGGGGAGTGCCTGGTCAGGTGCCCGTGGCGGCTTTCTGCGGGAGCGATCACCGGCTCGCCGGGATGGTGGTGTCAGGCGCCTGAGCGGTCGGCGTCGCGCAGGAGGTCTGCGACGACCTCGCCGGCCTTCTTGCCGCTCGCGCCAGCCAGGCGCTCGAGGCGTTCGGCGTCCTCGCCTTCGATGCTCACCATGATCCGTAGACCAGCGGTCGGGCTGCCGTCGTGGAGTTCGACTAGCGCGGATCGATCGCGTGACGCTCGTCGCACGGCAGAGTGCTGTATTCGTGGGGAAGCGGTCGTGGGAAGCGGACTATGGGCCGCTGCCAAGTGGCTCCAGCGTGCGCCATAACGTGTGGGCGGTGCGGCGCCCCACGAGGAGGAAGCCCAGCGGTCCTTGGCTGTTGTTGTTGACGCCGATCGTGAATTCCACGACTTGGGCGTAGCTCGCAAAGGGTGTCGAGCGCTTGTTGCCGTCGTACGGGCCGCGAAAGATCCGATAGCTCGGGCCACACTTCGCGACGACCATCGCAGCCGCGCTCGCGGCGGCCAGAGCCATTTGCCTGACAGAAGCTGGCGTTTGAGCAGCCCGTCGTCAGGCCGCAACGAGAGCGATCATCGCCGCTGTGGCGCTCTCGCGGCGCCGGACGGGCCGATTCAATCGGGCTGGTTCATGGGTTGTGTCTACCAGACGAGTGCAACGCCGTAAGGGACGAGCGCTTTGTCGTTGGAGATGAGTACTGCTTGCTCGACGGCTGCTTGGGCGATGAGCATCCGGTCGAACGGGTCGCGGTGGTGCCACGCGAGCAACCCGACGGCTTCGGCGTGGGCGATCGTGACGGGGAGCGCGTTTGCGCCAGCACCGATCAGTGTCGATGCGAAGCCATCGGGGGCTTTGAGCTTGCCGAGCGAGCGCTTGATCGCAACCTCCCAGACAACCGCGGCGCTCAGCAGGACATCGTTTGATGCGTCGTCGAGTAGATCTGCTGATGCTGACCCCAAGCGTTCGTCGTCGCCGAGCCACCAAAGCGCGGCGTGCGTGTCCAGCAGTAGCTTCACCGAGCGCCGAACGCCTCAGCGATGTCTTCGGGCAGCTCGTCGAAGTCCTCGGCAACCTCGATCTGATTGCGCCAAGCGCCGCGCACGCTCGCAAGCGAAGACGTTCCCGAGACGGGCACCAGCCGAACAACCGGGGTGCCGTTGCGAGCGATCACGATGTCCTCACCGGCAGCCGCGCGCTCAACGAGCTGAGACAGAGTGGTCTTGGCTTCGTGCATCCCGACCTGCGGCATGTCGAGACACTATCACACGCTAGCTAGGCTAGCTAGATGTTAGACGGCGGGGACATTCCACAACAGCTCCGCCGCTCTTCACCGGCAGCGCGCCGAACAGGAGCCCGTCCCACGGTCCCCGACGGTTGCGCAACGGACGATTTCCAAGTCAGCGCGTCGTCGCCGTGGCTCCTGCATCGCCGCCGTGAGCGAAAGCCAAACGCGGTCCGACCCGAGCGCATGGTCTTCGTCCTCTGCATAAGCGCGGCCGACCCTCGTCCGGACACTCCCCGAATTGGGGGCACGTTCGCGCGGTACCCTTCGTTGATGATTGGCGGTGTCACTGGTCGGCGGTGGCCCTGGTTCGGCGCCTGGGGCCTGGTGGGCGTGTGCGTTGGGCTGTCTCTGAGTGCGCTCGCGCTGGTGACTCTCCCGCTGGCTGTCGTTCTCGCGTTCGTTTTCCGACGTAGCCACGGACGAGAGCGGCTCGGCCTCGCTGCGGGGATCGGCGTCGCGGTCGCGTTTTTCGGGAGCCTCCATACGAGCTACCAAGCGTGCTCCTCCGCACCGTTCGTCGGGCGCGGGGGCGTCGTTTACTCGTGCGGCGGTGTAGACGGTCCTCGCTGGTTGATCGTCGGCACAGCCGCGGTGGTTGCCGCCGTCGCGGTGTACTGGTACGCCGCTTACCGCGCCAGCGCGCTAACCACTACCGGCGCCACACCGATCCGCGACTGAACGAGGCGGCGCCATGTCGCCGACGTTGGCTCACTTGTTGCCGGCTTCCTGGTGTAGGTGGTTGGCGATGTGCTCGCTGAGCGCGCAAGCGCGCGTCGTGCTGCTACCGAGTGGTGGCGATGTTGACGGGGTGGCGTTGGTCGTCAAAGACGGCGGCGATTTCGAGGTGTCCGCCGAGTGCTTCGATGTAGTTGCGTAGCGTGGATAGGTACACGTCGCCGCGGCCTTCGAGACGGGATACGTTGCCTTGGGAGATGCCGAGTAGTTCGGCGAGCTGGACTTGGGTGACGTGACGGGTTTGGCGTAGCTCGGCAAGGGCGAGCGCGTCGTCAATCGCTTGTTTGCGCTCATTGACGTTGGCATCCCAGTTCGGGTCGCTACGGCGTGCTCGTTTGCGTAGCTCGTTGAAGTTCTTGGTTTTGGTCGCCATTAGGGTGCTCCTTCGCTCTCGAGGTCCTTGAGGTGCTCGTCAAACAGGTCGTCGGCGAGCGGAATCATCTGCGCGTAGAACTCCTTCCAGCGATCGCGCTTGTCGCCACCAACCAGCAGGATCGCTGCCCTCCGCGGGTCGAACGCGAACAGGATCCGAATCGTGCCCACGCGCAGCTCTTTCATGTTCGCGTGACGCGAGCCCTCGACCGTATCGACCAGGGGTCGCCCCAGCCCGGGGCCGCGCTCCTCGAGAACCCGTACCACGGCATCGATCGCTTGCTGGTCCCAGGCACCCAGCGTGTTCCACCACGCCTCGAACTGATCGGTGAACTCGACATCCCACACCCCGACACGATACCTTAGAACACATATACCGTCAACCGCATACAGCCGTGTGGTCGCTCGCGCACCCCGTGGCCACTGGCTGCCGCTCCCAGATTAAGCGGTCGTCCGCAAAACGCCACCCTGCGCTTCCCCAGAGCGCGACATGCGAGCGTCTCCTTGGCATCTCATCGGACGCATGCTTTGGACGACAAGAACTACCTTGGCGGGTCAGTCGCGGCGCGCCTGCTTTCGCAGGCCGAGCGGGAGCGATGTCAGCGACTCGGCCGAGTATCGGAAATCGTCCAGAGCGTAAGCGACAGCCGTCAGTTCGAGATGCTCGCTAACCCGCGAAAGGGGGCGTGGTGATGGCTGCTCTCGTCGGAGGGAGCCGCAGCCGGGTGCCTTCAGCCGCGGTTGGTGCTGACGACCATTCCTTGGAAGTTGCGGTGGGTGTCGATGTAGAAGCCGACCGCGACGCAGTCGGTCGGGCTGGTGCAGGCGATCGAGGTGAGCCAGGACGTTTGCGTCGGCGGCGCCGGGTTTACGCCGTTGGGGAGCCTGACTTGGAGTGCGCGTTGCCAGGCGCCGCTGGTCTCAGTCGCGGCCATCGGCTCGCTGTCGATGCTGCGATCGACGTCGGCGTCGTTGTAGGTACCGACGGCGACGCAGTCGGCACGGCTGGTGCAGGCGACCGAGATAAGAAGCGCCGGAGTCGGATCGGGCGTGTTGCGGCCGTTCGTGGCGTTGGCGGGCAGCGCAAGCCGGTACGCGCTGCCCCAGACACCGCGTGACTCGCTGATTGCCATCGGCCCCCTCCCTTCGAGAGCGGTGTATGTGCCGACGGCGACGCAGTTCCCCGCGCTCGCGCACGTCACCGAATAGAGGTCAGCGGCGCCTTCGCCATTGGTGAAGCGCACCCCCGCGGGCGGCGCAACCACTCTCGCCTGCGTCCAAACGCCGCGTGTGTCGCTTACCACGAACGGTCGACCTACACCGGCGTAGCCGACCGCCACACAGGTCCTTGGGCCGGTACATGAAATCGAACTGAGACGCGCCCCCGAATCGTCGCCCGATGTGTTGCTCGGTGAACCTGGCGGTGGGATTTGAACGGCCCGACGCCATACGCCGCTCGTTTCGATGGCGACCGTCGCGGCTGTGTTCCCAGCGCCCGTGTAATAGTCGACGACGGCCGCACAGTTGCCATCACTGGTGCACGTCAGGGACGAAAGGCCTGTCGGCAGCCCGCCGCGATGGGTGTCGGCGCTCGACGGTAGCCTGACCGCGCGTGCCCGGCTCCATACACCGCCGCTTTCGGTCACGGCCATCGGCTCGGTGACGTTCCTTGCGTTGGTGTAGCTCCCGACTGCAGCACACTCGCCGAGGCTGGTGCACGCTACCGACATGAGAGCACCGGACCGGGACCCCTTAGCTGCGGTTCCATTAGTCGGCAGCGCCGGCGTGGTCGCGCGAGCCCACACCCCTCGCGTCTCAGTGATGACCATTGGCAGCGTGTGTCCGGCCGTGTCGAAGTAGGTACCGACAACGACGCAACTGCCGGGCCCCGTGCAGGCGATCGAAGGGTTGCCGGACAGCGCCGTTGCACCTGCCGGCATCGCAACCGCGTTCGCTGCCGGCCACACGCTCACCGCCGCTGGCGACGAACTCGCGGCAGCAGGTGCCAACCCAAGCAGCACGACAAGAACACAAGCGAGGCCAGCACGAGTCTGACGGCGAGGGGTCACGACACCACGGTAGCCGACACGCCATCACTCACCAAGATCGCCGCACCAGGCAAGGATTGAAGAGCGCTCTGAGACACGGAGCCAGACACACACCACCGTGCCCGCTCAGCGTGATTAGCGAGCGCCTACTCGACCTCGCGCCACGCGCTCGCAACGGACGATTTCCGATACTCAGCGGAGTCGCTGACATCGCTCCCGCTCGGCCGGCAAAAGCAGGTGCGCAGCAGGCGTCGGTCGAGAGTGATCCTTGTCGTCCCAAGCATGAGCGCGGCCGGCGCTCGTCTGGATGCTCGCTTCCAGGAAGCGGTCACGAGGTGGGGCGCGAGTCGCGCAGCTCCCTTCGCCGGTCAAAGCGAGCGTCTCGCCTGGGTGACCGCCGGGGGTTAGGTTAGGCGGGCCTATCGGCGGCCAGTCGACGCGAGGAGTAACGTGAATCCCGAGGGCATCCCTCGTGACGTCGGCAGCAGTGCCGGCAGCACGACTTGACTTCCGCCTATTTGCGAACTTTGCAGCGGAGGACGGAGTGCCCGGATCGTCGAACCCGAGGGTGGATCTGGGAACCGGACATCGGCCGCGCGCCGTGCCTAACGCATCACCAACCAGAAGGGGAGCCTCATGGCTACCACGACCCAAATCACCGACCGGTCTCAGACTCGCGCCGGCGCCACGATCCCCGAAGTCACCCACCACCGCACCACGCTCAACGACCGGAACCTGCACTACGTCACGGCCGGCAGCGACGGCACGCCGATCGTTCTCGTTCACGGGTTCCCGGAGAGCTGGTGGGCGTTTCACAAGCTGATCCCGCTGATCACCCCGGAGCACCAGGTCATCGCCGTCGACCTCCCCGGCTTCGGCGACTCCGGTCACGAGCCGGGCGACTACACGAGCTCCTTCGCAGCAGAAAGCCTGCGGCAACTAGTCGAGCATCTCGACCTGGGACCCGTGCATCTCGTCGGCCAGGACATCGGCGGCGTCGGCACCTTCCGGCTCGCCGCTGGCCACCCCGAACTCATTCGTAGTTACGCCGCGATCGAGACCGGCCTGCCCGGCTTCGGACTGGAGATGCTGGCCGACGTCACCCACGGCGGCACGTGGCACATCGGTGTTCTCGCTGCTCCTGGCATCCCGGAGATGCTGCTCGTTGGGCGCGAGCGCGAGTTCCTGGCCGGATACGCCTACCCCGCGATGAGCGCCACCGAAGGGGCGATCTCCGAGCAGGACATCGACGAGTTCACCCGGGTCTACTCCCGCCCCAACGGCTTCGGCGGCGCCACGGGCCTCTACCGCTCGATGCTCGGAGAGGGCGATGAGATCAAGCAGATCGTCGCCGAGCGGCAGCTCACGATGCCCGTCCTCGCCATCGGCGCTGGCACTGGACAGTTCACGTACACCACGATGGCCCAGGTCGCGCAGAACGTCACCGAGGCCAACCTCGACGGCATCGGTCACCTCGCCGCAATCGAAGACCCCGAGGCGCTCGCACAGACACTGCTCGACTTCTACCGAACACTCGACGCCTAGCCACATCAACCGCACATCCACACGCCAAGGGAAGGGGAGGAATGAATCATGAGCCAACAGCAACGTGACGCCCTGGACGAACTGCTGCGCAACGGCCCGCTCGATCTAGGGGGGAACGTCAAGGAGCAACGGATCATCTTTGAGGAGATGATGGGGGCGATCCCGATCCCCGACGACGTATCCGCATCGCCCGGGAGTCTCGGCGGGATCCCCGTCGTCAACATCGACGTGGACGGGACCGAACCAGAGCAGGTGATCCTTTATTTCCACGGCGGGGCCTACGCAGTCGGGACGGCCGCCTCGTCGGTTGGTCTCGCATCCGATCTCGCCCGTCACGCAGGGGCCCGACTGGTTTCCGTCGACTACCGGCTCGCGCCGGAGCACCCCTACCCCGCCGCCCTCGAGGACGCGATGGCCGCCTACCGAGGCCTCCTTGCTGGCGGAGTTTCACCGTCAGCGATCGCGATCGCCGGCGAGTCCGCCGGGGCCGGACTCGTGGCTGCGACCCTTGTGGCTCTGGCGCGCGCTGGGCTGCCGCTGCCGTCAGCCGCAGTGATGATGTCCCCGTGGGTCGACCTGACCCTGTCCGGGGACAGCATGAGCGAGAAGGCCGCGATTGACCCCGCGCTCACGCCGGACGGGCTCAGGCGTCGCGTCAGCGATTACGTGGGGGCGGACGATCCAGCCGACGGGCTTCTCAGCCCGATATTCGCCGATCTGACCGGACTCCCGCCGCTGCTCGTGCAGGTCGGCTCACACGAGATCCTCCTCGACGACGCCACCCGACTCGCGGCCCGAGCGGCAGCCGCCGACGTGGCCGTGACGCTACAGGTCACACCCCAGGTCCCGCACGTCTTCCAAGCGTTCGCTTCGATGCTTGATGAGGCCGGCGTGGCTCTCACGAGCGCGGGCGACTTCCTCCTTGCACACTTCGCCGCCGACTCCGGCGACGTGCTCGGCGAACCGGTCACCGCCGGGAGCACCACCTGATCGGAGTGCCCCCGACCCGTCGTCACTCGCTGACGTGGGGATCAACAGACCAGCAGCTTTGCTGCCGGCCGCAGAAGTCTTTCACGGCTGCGGCTCGCAGCCTATGCGGTCGGACCGCCCGAGCCGGCCACCCTCAACGACACAGCCGAAAGTAGGAACACAGAATGAAGGTCACGACGATTGGGAGAGGCAACATAGGCGGGACACTCGGACGGCTCTGGGCTTCCGCCGGGCACGAAGTGAGCCAACTGGGCCATGACGGAGGGGACGCCAGCGACGCCGACGTTGTGCTGCTGGCGGTACCCAGCGCCGTCGTGCCCGACGCCCTAGCTGGCGTTTCCGGGTTGGACGGAAAAGTCATCCTCGACGCCACAAACCGGATCGGTGATCAAATCCCGCCAATCGGACATCAGTCGATCGCCGAGTATGTGAAAGCGACCACCGGTGGCCCCGTCGCGAAGG
>Ga0265319_1000338_pt1 | contig 34526 bp, 35 predicted proteins | sample 4824metaG_FD_192443 | JGI IMG/M metagenome (GOLD analysis project Ga0265319, IMG submission 192443) | Rhizosphere microbial communities from Carex aquatilis grown in University of Washington, Seatle, WA, United States - 4-8-24 metaG | ecosystem: Host-associated > Plants > Roots > Rhizosphere >...
GAATTCTTTTCGGGCGGCTTCAAGTTTGTCTTCGTCCGCTTTATCAAACCATATCTGCTCGTCGCGTAGCGTCGCCATGGCTTCAGCCCATACCTGGTCAACGGTAGCCCTGTCAATGAGCTTCTTGCGGCCTCCAATGCATCGTAGAACCCAGAAGCGCCGGTTACCGGTCTCATCGATCAGGAAGTCATACTTGTTGGTTGTGCCGGCGAATACCGTCATACGCGGCTGGAACACGGCCGTGCGTCCCCAAGGCTCTCTGAAGAGGTCTTCCGACGACGACAGAAAGCTCTTGAGCGTTTCCGCGCGGGTGGCGTACATGCCGTCGAGCTCGTTCAGTTCAGCTATCCATAGGCCGGACAATTTCTCGCCGACAGTCTTTACACTTTTCATTTCCGAAATCTTCACGCTATCGGAATATGCTCCGATCTTCAAATGTTGCAGCCCAAGCATCTGGAACATCGTGCTCTTGCCGATGCCGGTGCTCCCGGCTATGATAAGCGCGGTGTCGAACTTTATGCCGGGCTCGAAGGCTCTTTGTATTGCGGCCGCGATCCACTTACGCGTCATGGCGCGGTTCAATTCGGTGTCCGCGACGCACAGGTGATCTATGAAGAGCGTATCGACGCGCTTCACGCCGTCCCATTTAAGGCTGTTTAAGTAATCCCGGAGCGGGTGTATGCGCTGTGCCCGGAAGCTGCAAAGATGCTCCACGGCTTTTTCGATAACCTTGTCATCGAATGTGGCATAATTCAAGCTCAGATATACCGAAAGCAAGGCCCAATCATGCTTATTGAAATCTTCGGTTTCCCGGTCAACCTTGTCCCACGGCAACGCGGTCTTCGTTATCAACCGATGGGACTGCATGTTGTAGATGATGCCCTTTAAGTGTTCATCATGCTCGAGTATAAAATAGCAGTTATTGGCCGTGGACTGTATCGGGGCACCTTCTACCGGCATGCCGGTGGTCTTATTTTTCTTCTGGTCTGGCATGAACATCTTCCAGTCCGCGGTAACGGCCGGGGCTGGAGCCGGTAAAACCTCGCCATCGACCGCGAAAGCCTTACGAGCCTTCTCGGTGACCACCTCGGGCATTTTATCTTCGATCCATTGACACGTGGCGCCGAAGTCGCCGTCGAACATGTGGATCTTGAGCAGGTCAAACGCGGAGTTGCAATGCCCGTTCGCGGCGGGATCGTCGGACTGGTTACTGTATACCAATCCGTCTTGATAGATTATTACCCCGGCTTCGCCATGGCCTTTTAAATAGCGCCAGCGGTCGGGATCCCCCGTTGGGGCATAGATATCGCCTAGCCACTGTTCCATCGCTTCTTGAGGGGTGTACAGGCGATTAAACGCCCCCGACGTGTCATCACGGTCACAGGGATTCTCGTGGCGGGTGTTCTCGCCACGAAGTGAGAACAGTGTCTTGTCGTACGGCTGGGTCAGTGTTGCATCGACATCGATCGATTTGCCGACCACCACGTTGAATACCGTCGCCGGTTGGTCCACCGAATGGCTGCCGTAATACATGACTTGATTGATTCGATAGCTGCAGCCGCAGAAGTTCTCCGTGCCGAACGTCTGGGCGACAACCCGCATGCAGTGCTGCCATTCTGCCGCGTTGACCGTTCTCGACAACGGAAAGAATACCCGCCATCGGGGATTATCGAGGGTGTGCGACCGGGTTGTATGCGCTACAAAGGTGTAGCCGGATTTTCGCAAATGGCTTATGAGATCGGGTGCAGCGGTATCGGCGTCATACGCCAGCATATCGGCGCCACCGATCTCGGTGAGCTTGCGCCGACCGGTATTGTTTGTCAGAAATCCCGCCATCACGCCGCCGACGTTCTTGAGTTTTGCCCGTTCGAGCTTTTCAAGTGCGAGATATTCTTGGCGGGTTTCAGCGGTTTTGACTATATTTGATTGTAGATGCTCGACGAGCCCTTGGAAATCCGTTTCAATGTTTGTCCAAGAGGCGCTTTGGGTATTCTTAGCGCATGCCAGTTTCATTCTCACTCCTTTTTGTAGTATTGTGATTCGAAGCCTTCCAGCTTCAGGGGTAAACCGGTCGCCCAGGCGACCGGTTTCAATTCGCAGGTTGCATTCTCCAAAATGACTTCATCATGCACGTGCAGGACGCATGACGCGTGACAGTTCATAAGATGTTCCGCCAATAGATCTCTAGCGATGGCCTGCACGACATTTTCGCAGATCATGCCGCCATATAATGTAGTTCGTACGCCGACGTTCCGCTCGGATTGCTGATAGGATACCGCTCTCGCGCCCGTACGCTCGGAATCGGTCATCTGGACGCTCTTGTAAATCAGATATCGACCGCTCGGCAGCGTGATGTACATATCGTTCTTGATGGTTGAGAAGGTCAACTTGCCGACCGACACCGGCCATCCCTGAGTCACTACATCTAGCGCCGCCTCATTCAGATTCCACCAGTACTGCACGATCGCCGGGCAGGTGGTGCGCCACAGCTGCACCAGATCGAGCATTTCACTCTCAGGCATGTCCGCGCCCATCGCATGCAGCGCACCGACGCTACCTTGGTACTGCAGTGCGAGCGATGCGATCTTACCCTTCTGCCGGAGTTCCTTGGTGATCTGATCGACCGGCACGTGGAACATGCGGCTGGCGGTTTCTTCGTAATACGGGGCTCCCGCGAGGAACACATCAAGTATCCACTTCTCCCCGGCGAGCCAGGCGCACACGCGGGCTTCGATCGCCGAATAATCATCGACGCGCAACACGCCACGGGGTGGCGCGACGACGGCCGACCGTATCAGTGTCGACAAGCATTGCTCGATATCCCCGAAATACAGTGAAATTTGTTCGGAATCACCATTTTTGACCAGCTCCCGCGCGAACGGCGTATCAACGCACTTGGCTCGCGGCAGGTTCTGCGGCTGGAAAAGCCGGCCCGACCACCTACCGGTATGAGCACCATAGTACATCATGGTGCCGCGCACGCGGCCGTCGTTGCACAAGGCCTGTTTAAGCGCTTGAAACTTCTTCACGCTGGCGAGGGCGAGGGTTTGCCTGATCTCGAGCATCCGGCGTCTGACGGGCTCCGTTTCAGTGTTTAAGAGGCTCTTGACGGCGGCTTTGTCGAGCGATCCGAGCGGATCGCCAAGAAAATTTCTCAGTTGGGTAAGGGAGTTGGGGTTCACGAGGCCGGAGATCCGGCGGGCTTCATCCATGAGCGCCGCGCGGTTGGCCTCCGACATGGCGATCGCGGCGGTCACGAACGACTCATCGACTAGGAAACCTCGATCATTGATTGACTGATCGATTTCCCAAATGCGCCATTCTTTGTCTGGCATCGGGTAATCCTGCAGCCATGCATATAGGGCTCTCTCGATCTCTACATCCTGCCGGTTGTAGTCTTTGAACAACTCCCAGTCGTCGCCCTCGCGCTCAGCCTGCTTCGTGCAGAACTTGGTAATGAGCCGTTTACCGCCGTCGAGCTTGCCGGCGATACCGGCACGCTTGCAGGCCTCGTCGAGGCTGCCGGGCAGCCCCGCGAAGCGGCCCCAGGACATGGTGCAGCGCCACTGCTCGGGCGGCATTGGTTTACCGAGGTACTGGGCGAGTATTACCCGCTCGAACGCGGCATTATGGGCAATTTTCACGACCGCCGGGTCTGAAATGGCTGAGATTACCCGGTCGGATAGCCCACTGTTTTCAGATATTTCGACCACGGCGACGGGCTCGTCATCGAAGGCAAACCCGAAGAGTAGTATCTCCGATCCTTCCGCGTATCTGTAAGCGCCACAGGTCTTTAGGTTATAACGGCTGGTCGTTTCGACATCGATGAACAGGTTGATCATGGTGTACCTCCGATCCTAATATACAGTATCGCTCGACTAAAAGCTTAAAATATTTATAAAATAAATCGCGCATTTTAATTGGAACGTAGTATATTATGACCATGGAGGTGACAATGGAGCTTAATCATCTGCGAAAACTATCCGAACCTAAAAAGGTTTTCAGCGTGGCCTATTACGAGAGCGTGGTAGCCAAAATGCAGACCATCTGTGACAAAGAGGGCATCAAGCCTTCTAATTTGCTGCGCAACCTTTTAAACGAGTTCATCGATCAATACAACAATTCAACCAAAGGAGAGTGAAGATGTCTGATTACACCCCGATTCTCGAGCGCATCGCGGTCGCACTGGAAACCCTTGCCGGTACAAAGCCGGTGGCCGCAACACCCGTAACCCCGGTGGCACAGGTAGCACCGGCAGTTGTCAAAACACCTTTAACCCTTGATCAGCTGAAGACCGTTTCGGCACCGTTCAAGTCCGCAGGACAGGTGGTTCTCTGCAAAGAGGCCATATCTGAAATCGGCGCAACCAGCATCGCCGAACTCACCACGCGTGCGCAACAGGATCGCTACATCGCCGTCGTCAAGGACAAGGCCGAGCTGTTGCCCGTCGAACAACGCAATGCCGTCAATGCAGCCATTGCAACATTTTAAACCAATTTCAAAGGATTCATCATGGCCTCGAAAGTTGTTACCGGAGTTTGTCGTCTCAGCTACGAACACATTTGGGAAGCCCGTTCAATCGACGGTACCCAGGAACCGAAGTTCTCCGCTTGCATTCTCATTCCCAAAGCCGATACCGCGACCGTCGCTAATGTCAAAGCCGCTATCGCTGCCGAAGTGAAGGCTGGCTGGCCGTCGGGCAAGGTACCTGCAGGCGCCAAGATGCCGCTCAAAGACGGCGATACGCTCGTTGACTCAAACGGGCAGCCCCGTTCAGAGTGCGTCGGCATGTTCGTGCTCAACGCATCGAGTAAGTCGCGCCCCGGCGTTGTCGGCCTCGATCGTCAAGACATCATCGACCGCGATGTTGTCTACAGCGGTTGCTTCTGCCGTTTCCAGATCGCGTTTGCACCGTATGATCTGCCCGCGTCGAAAGGCGTTGGCTGCTATCTCAACAACATTCAGTTTGTCAAGGACGGCGACTCGCTCGCCGGTAAGCAAAAGGCCGCCGACGCTTTCGCCGACGACTTCAAGCCGATCACCGATGACGCTGTCTAACCATGAGATACACTCCGCATGAATACCAGGCGTGGGCGGCCAAGCAGGTCGTCCATCGCCGGGCTTTCGCTCTTCTGCTCGCCATGGGGCTCGGGAAGACCGTTATTATCTTAACGGCGCTGAACGAACTCATAAACGAGCGGTTCGCATGCGGTAAAGTTCTGATCGTAGCGCCACTCAGGGTGGCCCGGGAAACGTGGGTCAGGGAGGCCAACAAGTGGGATCACTTGAAGGATCTATCTCTGATACGCGTTCTCGGGCCTTCTGAGCAACGCATCAAAGCATTGAACACTCAATCAGATGTATACATAATCAATCGTGAAAACATAGCGTGGCTGGTGGAGTACTATGGCAATAAATGGCCGTTCGATACCGTCGTCATCGACGAACTCAGCAGTTTCAAATCACATACGTCAGAGCGTTTCAAAGCCCTCCGGCGTGTGCGCGGAAAAATTAGCCGTATATACGGACTTACCGGGACTCCTGCGTCAAACGGACTGCTCGACTTGTGGGCACAAATGTTTCTGCTTGATCGCGGAGAGCGTCTTGGAAAGGGCATCACGGCATACCGGGATAAATGGTTCTACCCGGCACAGCGTGACCGGGAAAATCCGGCCATTGTGTACAACTGGGAACCCAACAAGGGCGCATCAGAAGAAATATATGCGAAGCTCGCCGACATCAGCGCGTCGGTTGAAAGCGGATTAGTCAAACTGCCCGAGCGAATCGATACAAACCATATGGTCACCATACCGATGGCTGATTACAACAGCATGGTCGAAACCCTGCAGGTCGACGGCATACTCGCCGCGAACAGCGCGGTCGCGATCAACAAGCTGCAGCAGATCGCCAACGGATGCATCTATGGCGACGACGGCAGCTTTCATAAGCTGAACGATGCCAAACTGGAATGCCTCGAAGACCTTATCGAAGCCGCCAACGGCAAGAACGTGCTTGTATACTACCAGTATCAGTTCGACATAGAAAGAATCCTTGAAAAGTTCAAGGATAGCCGTGAACTTCGCACACCCGCATCGATAGCCGCCTGGATGGACGGTAAAATCAATATTGGTGTTGCTCACGCGGCCTCCTGCGGTCACGGTCTGAATCTGCAAGACGGCGGCAACATCATCATATGGTACGGCGTACCGTGGTCGCTTGAATTATATCAGCAGGCCAATGCGCGGCTGCATCGGCAGGGCCAAACGGAAACGGTTTTTGTTCATCACATTCTTGCCCGTGGTACTGTAGATGAAGATGTTATCGATCGGCTGCACGGCAAGGATATAACCCAACAGCGTTTGCTGGACAATTTACTCAGGAGGAAAAATGGCTAAGAAAGTCCTTGGAACCGGCTCACCGATTCCGCCCGAACTTGATTTCATGCACATCCTTGCGCGATGCACCGAACGGGCGTTACAAAACGCGGTTGATGACATTGTAGAAGAGCTTATCGAAAAGGATGCCAAGCTGCGCTCGCGTATCAAGAGTCAAGTGCGTGATTGTATGCAGATTGCCGACATCGCGGAGATACCCGAACGCGAGCCGGTATCAAAAGAAAAGGCCGCCGATGCGTTCGCGCTCACGCTCGATGCCGCGATCGCTCAAGCTGGTGTAGACGTGGTGCCTAAGAAAAAGCAGCCCCCAGAACCGGTACCGGGGTTGACCGAAATGGATATCGAGGAGATCCTTGGTAAAACTGAGTCACCTAAAGTTGTGGAGGATGACACGGTATGAGCGGCGAAGAAGAGCGTGTAAAGGAGGGCGTATGAGAGATCGCAGCGACAACTACCCGGATTTCTTCTATAAGCAGCCGGAGCCTTCCATCAATGTGACGACGGTGGAGTACGATCTCACCGATGAAGAGATGGCGGACTTGAATGCTTGTATCGAAAGGAACCGGGACAAATGATCACCAAAGTCGACAAAATACCTGTAAAAGGCGCAGTGCTGGTCGATTTCTACTCCCCTACGTGCGTTCCTTGTAAAGTCATGGAACGTGTACTGGAAGAAATTGACGCACAGGGCCTTAAGACCCGTGCCGGAGAGCGTTTGAACATTGTCAAGATCGATGTAACAGAAGGCAACGAAGCCCAGCGGTGCGGCGTGATGTCGGTGCCGACGCTGGTGTACCTGGTCAACAACATCGTCAAGGAGTCCGTTGTTGGATTCCCGGGCAAAACGGCTCTTGACAAGGGGGTAGCACGATGGCTGACTACCGTTTGAAAGAGTATCCGATTGTCGGTAATAAGCCGGTGCCCCGTGAGATCGTCGAGCATCCGCCTCGATCGAGGTATGACATAGCGCTCGACAAGTATCCAATGCGTACACGGCCGGCAGCCACCCTCGAAGAGATTGATGCGTGGGTGCTGCTCAACCCGGAGCAGTGTGGTGACGCAGAATATATCGAGGCACGCTTGCGGGAGAGGGAACGGCAATATGCGTCCGAGAGCTACGCCGAAGCATACAAACAGGCAATGAGAATGCAAAAGGAGGCCTATGAGAACCTGTACTGAATGCCTTTATTACTACCCATTCTCGGCACTCTGCCGGCGTTATCCGCCATCGACGACGGACATCCTGGTCAACAAGGAGACCTGGTGGTGTGGGGAATTCAAAGAAATCGGACCGAAGGGCAGAGCAACACCCGTTGTGCCCCACACGGCAAAACTCAAACCTGAACTGGAGGATCTAGTATGACCCCGTTGAAAGATCGCGTAATCATCAAATGTGACCAGATGGAGAAGACCACCAGGGGCGGCATAATCATCCCTGACACCGCCACCGGCATCCGCCGCGACCGCGGTACCGTGATGGCGGTAGGTAAAGGTGAATGGCTGTCGATTGCCGGCCGATACCGGGAGCCAGAGGTGAAAGTCGGCGACCGCGTTCTGTACAGTCACGTTGCCGGGGTGTTCATCGATGAAGAAAAAACGATGCTCAACATTCGGGAATGCGACATCATTGCCATCGTCGACGACGAGGTCACCATGACCCCCAATCCCTACAACGGGCATGCAAGGGACGTGGCATGAACACCACCGATATCATCAACACCTATATGACAAAAGAGAAGATGAACCGAGCAAGACGACGCGAGTTTGTCGCGTCGTTTGCCGGCCTGTCATTACGGAAGAAAATAGCGAGAGTGAAAGAGGTAGAAGCGGGGCTTATCGATCACGAGCCAACAGCAGAGCCCGCAGCTCCGCCTGGTTCTGCATTATCTTCTCAGAGTTGACTTTTGTCTGCTGTATAATGGAGTGATCCTTTTCGAGTTCCGACACTCTGTCGGTCAGACTCGAGAGGATCGCCGACCCTTTCCAGGTCAGCCCCATCACCCCGCCCACGCCGCCGAGTAGAACTCCGATGATCAGAATCCACCCTTGAGGTGTCGGCCACGAGACAAAAACTTTCGAGCAATCAGCTTTGCAATGTTCAGTCATATAACCTCCACTTACTTTTTCTTCGGCGGTTTTGGAAACTCCGTCGTTATGTGCGTGCTACCGTCAGAGCTGTTGTACCAAAACATTCTGCCCCGGCCGAATTCATCATCGGTAAAGCCTTTGTGCACGATATCGCTGCCATGGGCTGATTTGGCCTCTGCAATGAGTCGGTCGTCGATGGGAGCTGTACGGGCTGCATCCTCTTTGAGTTTCTGAGATACCGATTCCATGTATTCCCGGTTGGACTCGGTAGCGGCCGCTGCGGCTTCATTATCCGCTTTGGCATTCTTCATGTAGTCCACTTTATCCAGTAGACGCTGGGTGGGGCTGTTGATCGGTATTATGCTCTCCGGGGCCCTGTATCCCTCCTGATGCATTTCCACGACCTTGTTGTATGCCTTCTGGTTCTCGTACCAGGCTTGCCGTGCCCACTCAAGCTGTGCGTCACTGGCATGTGCCGGTTTTGGCAGGCCGAGATATTCCGATACCGGCTCGTTCTTCGAACCCGGTGACGGATCGAGCTTCACCTCATATGCAGGCTGCGCCGTTGACCGGCCGCCGCCTTCAAGCGGGCTATACTGTTCGATGGTAGAGAGAGAGTGCTGCTGACGCATGTCAGGCTGCCGAAGCATTGCCATATCATGCTCCCGGCTGATGGCGCCTCCGCGCCCGGGGCCACCCTCGGTATTCGGGGATTGCTCGGTGTACCCTTCCACATGGGTGTCTTCAGGCACTTGGGCATGTTTCAGTTCTGCCGCTTCTATCTGCTCGGCCGGAGCCTTTTTCGACGGCATGAGGCCTTTGAGTTTATTCAGCGCTGTTTGAACGATTTCGTGCATGCCGGCAGACTTTGCCGCGTCAATGCCCAGTTTGGCTTCTTCACCTTCACCGCCGGCAGCGTTGGCAGGGTCGCTGGCCATCATAAGAATGGCTTCGAGACCGCCCATGACGTGTTTCGACAGGTTCGGATTTTTTTCAGTCCAGCCGTTCTTTGTCACATAGTCATCAAAGGCATCAGCGAGCGGCTTGAGCAGGTAGTCCTTCATGGTTCCACCACCGGCATCCAGCGAGGCGTCTGCGGACTTATCATCGCCCGTAGAGCGAAGAATGGCCTGGCTGATTCCTTCTCGGATTTGGGCGAGAGCCTGGGACGGCACATGCAACAGCGTTGACGGACGCTGGTACTCATACTGAGTTGGTTGATTGGTCACGTCAGCAGGCTGTATGCCCCCAATTTTGTCAAGGGTGTACGGTATGCGTCCGGAGGGTTGCGACGGTTCCGCAGTAGCAGTTGGTGCGGAGTAGGGGGCATCGATTTGGCTCAGTGTCGGCATTATTTGTCCTCTCGAAAGTAAACGTTGAACCGGTCAAGAATGAACCAGACGCACAGAAGAGTCAGCACGCCTGTATCGACGAGATTTGCATAGAAATCGGAGCAAAAGAACTGCATGTTACTGCCTGTCGAGAAAATTCTCGAACCGCCAGATGTGCTTCTCGTCAGGCTCGCACTCCTTGCGTTCCGGGAAATAGTTCGTGTTATTTTTCACAGGTGTCCATTCATATTCTTTGCTGATGAATGTACCCAGGTATGGTTTCGCAATTTTGAGAATGTACTCCTCTGGAATGTCTTCCGGATTCAGAATGCCCTCGTTTGGGTTTTCAACCATATAGCAAATCGCGGCAGTCACTCCGATGGCGACTTGCACCGATGTGGCATTCTGCAAAGGAGCCAGTTTACGTGCGGTTTCGATATCGAGTGACGACCCACACCACCAAACGTGCTCATCGTCGTACCCGCCGATCATGATGCCGAGCACGTCAGAACCGTATTCGATTTCGTTTTCGTAGGCAATGCGTTGCTGGCAGAGAGGCTTGTAGTCGTTTGCCCGCAACTCCCAAAGACTGGCGACCATTGCATCACAACCGTGGTAGCAATAGTATACAGTCGGGCGATATTGCCCGTCTTCCGTGGTCAGAAAATCACTGATGGTGTACGCCTCCCCATGGCGGATAAGGGTGCCCATTATCTGTCCATCGGCGCTAATGGCGGCTGTCTTTTCATCCCCCTCTTCATCCTTATAGTCGGCGTCAACCGGCGGCGGAACGAAACCGCGTACACGGGTATTCATCCCCATTGTATGCAGAAAAATCTGGTTTTTCGGGCCGTGCTCCGGTATCGTTGCGTCAACTGGCGGCTTGCCTTCATGGGTGCCCCAGCCCAATTCGGCGGGGCTTGTGGCCTCTTCCAGAAGACCGCAGCATGACCAGGTGTTGACGAATTCGCCGCTTTCACGGGGCCGGGTCATGCGCTGAGTATCTCTCTCAGTATCGATAACGACTTTGACTTTCAGTTTGCGGGCGAGCTCGGCATAAGAGCCGTCGAACTCAACCTTTTTCTTCTTCGCCAGATCCCGCAGACCCTGCTTCATGAATGCACTGATCAAGCCGGGATTTGCACCGAATTCGAGCACTGCGGTGCACTCTCCACCCTTCCATTCGTGCATCACGGCATCGAGTTCCTGTCGACGGGCATAGAGTGACTTTTCTTCGGCCGAACGCTCATCGAATCCGTCGGTAAAGTCCCACTCCTCGATCGACGTGTTGACATATAAGACCTCGTTGTCACGGCACCACTGCAAAATTTCGATGCAACTGATGTCGTACGCCAAGTCGATGCAGAGGTCGCCTGGTTCGAAGTGGTCTTCCATGAACTTTTCGAAGTTGTCCGGGAGAACCTGTTCCTGCTCAAAAGTGCAGCCAGCGTCGATCCAGTTCTGGATGACTTTGCGTCTGTCCAGCATGTCGACCAATACGACCCGTGACAGGTCGAGATCGAGGTGCTTGACGAGCATAGGGAACATGCACTCCCACACGCTGCCGAGGCCGATGCAACAAACGTCGCCTTCGAACTTCGGCTTGACCTTGGCGATCGGTGCCGGATTGGCAATAAGCTGCGGTTCTTCTTCGCCCGCGTGCCCATTGTTGACCATTTTCACCTTCGCCGTGGACAAAGACGGCACTTCATGTATATCAGAAAGTTTTGGCATGGATGCTCCTTATTGCGGCCAGTTCACATTTTTGTGTGCGATGATGAGTTCATACTGTCCCCCTGCCGCAATCGGATCATACGGGTGAAACACGATCTGCCCTGCTTGGCAGATGACCTCCAAAAACCCTCCCGCAGTGCTGTAGTACCGAGGAAGCATAATGCGGTCACCGCCGGCAAGAATCCAGGTCGCAGAGAGAATGACAATGTTAGTTTGGTTGTAGCCGGACGGGTATGCCACGTTCGTGTCCCCGGTGTTGAGAGACCCTGTCAATTTTTGAGTGTAGTTGTCATTCACCGTATCGGGGACGTTATCCCGACAAATGTTGTGCGTTCCAGCATTCGCATTGTTGGTAAAAGTGGTGATCTTATTCCCGGTGATAACACAGTTCTGGGCAGTAGCAGCCAACGTAAGGCCGGCAATCAAGTTGCCGTTAACCACTGCTCCGTTTGCCGACGAACCGATTGTCAGGGTGCTTCCGAACGTATTATTACTCAGAATGGAGGAGGTCGCCCCATAGTTGCATGGCTGTGAGAAATTACAGCTGTAGAAATTGTTGCCGGGCTGCCCGAGAACGATGATGCCCCCGTTGGATATGATATTCCGGAATGTCATATTGTATGATCCGTTGCTCATAGCTATACAGTGGGATGTTCCCCCGGGAGTGGTTTGTGTGAGGTTCAGATCTTGCATTAACACATCGTGCACTGCTACTGAGTCTGCCCACATGTCGCCAAAATCGCTCAACTGAGTGATAGTAGTGTATGTTCCGGCGCCTTTGATTGCCACACCAGTTGCAAAGCTTAGACCGCTTCCAATTGCATATTTTCCGGTGTTTCCCCCGTTGAGCTTAACGGCCACGTTGCCGAAGTACACACCCAACGAAGCGGATGCTGTGAAGATGGCGGCACTGATTGCTGCGGCATCGTCAGTTGTGCCGTCAGCTTTCGCGCCAAACCACTCCGGAAGAAATTCCACCGGAGATGTCTGCGTGGCATTCGGAGATGACGCATCATGAAACTGAATGTGGCTGCCTGCTCCGCCGGTGGTCACATCGAAATGGTATGAATGGTCATTTGGCTGAATAACCGGGTTGCAAACAAGTTTGAATGCAACCGGTTGAAGTACCGCACCAACGTCCATATACAACGGGATGTAATCTATGGCCGGAGTAGATGTCAGTTTATACGTCCCAGGCGGGGCATAGATGGGCAATTTGGGGGAAAGCCCGTTGGCACCGGTCACCGCAGCCAGAAAAGCCAGTCGATCATCGGTAGCGCCGTCCCCTTTCGCGTTGTACCACTTTACGTTTACCTTGTCCACGACAAAGCGAACCCACCGACCCAAGGACAGGTACCCCGTCGGCTGAATGAACATGCCCAGATCGTCACTGGCGGCGGTTGCGCTGCTCCAGTACCACCAACCCTGACCGCCGTCGCCAACATAGCTCACTCCATCGACCCACACAGCCTGACCATTGGACACCCCAATTACATTGCGAAGATCGGTGACCAGATTAGCGGTGAACCCCGAAATGGCGGATTGAGTGTAATTATCGTTTTCCCATATGACGCTGCCGCCCGAATCGGTCAGAATGAACTTGTACGACACGCCGGCCGTCAACCAAATGATCGGCACCGGGTTGCCGGAACCGTTGGTCGGGAATCCGCCTGCGTTGAGCACGATAGGATTCGTGAACGGGGTTGCCCCGAGAGGGTCTTGATACGACGGCAGCTGAGCCGTGTTACCGGCGCCGGCCGCATATGTGTAAAACAGGCCGCCGTCGAGCGGCACGCCAAGATCATCGAATGTCCGATTCAGAAAGAACGGGCTATAAGTTGCCATTTTTACTCCTTATCGATCGTTGACATGAGTTTTCTGCCTTTGGATTTCAGGGACTGACCGGCACCATACAACGCTCTGGCGGTGGAAGGGCTCTTGCTGATCACGTTTGCCACCGGCAACGCCAGGGACAATCCATGCGTTGCTGCCGCGTGCCCTACCGCCATGCCGAATCCTAAAAAGTCGTCAAGGCCGATGGGATTCTTCCGGCTCTCTACAAGAATTTGTTTCCGTGCAGCACGTTCCATGGGAATCATTTCAGACAGCTGTTTGTTGAGCTCTTTGATCCCGGGTTTACCCTTATTTTCCAACTGCGTCTTCAGTTCGTCATAGAGCGCGTTGTAGAACGAGGCTTTATTCGTGGCATTCTCGTTTGCCATCATTTTGCCGTTGTGCTCGAGCCAATCGCCGTGCCCTCCGATCTCCTGCTTCAGCAATTGCGCTTCAGCGAGATCAACGTTATTCTTTATCGCGGGTGCATGCGCAAAATCGAGCCCGTATGTGAATTCAAGCTCACTGGAAACATCCTGCGCAACCTTGTCCATGGCCAGACGATTGAGACGGGTAGTTCCCGCCACTTTCTGTTTGGCGGCGTTGACCGCTTGCGCAATGTTGATGCGGCTGCTCGGATCGGCTGCGTCGAATTCAACGGACTGAATTTTCTCCCGAAGCTGTTTCGCCACGTCTACGATTTTAGATTGCCACTGGCTCTGAACTTGAGATGCATTGCCGAATACGCCGTATTTCGAATACATAGCGTTCGTGGCGCCTTTAGACATCTCGGGGGAGTTGATCTTTACCTTTGTCCCCTGAATACGGGCAGCCATGTTCTCCGCCGTCTGTCCGGCGCCGGTTAATGCGTTTCCCGCTACATTGGATGCTGTTTCCGGGGCATCCCTAAGGGCACCCGGTATCGCTTTCACTACGCCTGGGGTGGCCTTTATTGCTTTTGCAGTCACATTAGCGGACACTTCGGCTACTTTATCCAGTGCAGCAAACATTGATTTGGTGGCGGCGCCCGCGGGTATGATTGCCGCCCCCAGCTGCGCAAAATTCCCGACAGCGTTGGCTGCATTTGATATTCGTGGGTGCGCTGCGGCAAACTTGTCGGCGGCATCTGCCAGGTTGTCCACCAGCTTCTTCTCACCGGGTACCCATGTTGGCACTTTTGATAACGCCTGCAGGCCTTCACCTGCATAATGTTCTGCCGTCTGAACCGCTTGACCCATGTTACTCAACACCGGTGTGTTTCGGGTAGCATAGATTGCCTGATTCAGTGCCTTACCTGGCAGGTTGGCCAGGTCTTTAGCCGCAGTGCTATATTCATTGAGCTTCGTTTCCGCGGGGGTCTCACCAGCGGCGTGCGGCACCGGGCTGGTTTGTGCGAACTCCGGATAGTGCGAATTGAATGCCTTTGTGATCTCATTGGCGGAGTTCAAGTCACTATTTTGAAAAGCCCGCATAACGCTGTTTGCATAATCCTCGGGTGACCCTGGAGCGGCGTCTCTGTAAGGCACCGCTCCGGTGAACAGCACTGTGGCATGCTGCATCAGTGCACCTGGTTTAACCTGAATGGGCTGTTTCTCGGCTGCCGATAAAGCAGGCTTGCCCACAACGATCGGTTCAGAATGGGGCACGGGTTCAGAGTGTGGCCATTTCTGCGGTATCGCGGGGGAGTGCGGCACCGTGGTGTCACCAGCCATTTGCTCATCCGTCATTGGATGAATCGCATCAGGGGCAACCGCCATCTCCGCATCGGTCATCGGCTTTATTTCGGGGGCTGCCATAATCCGTTTTTATCCTTTGTGAAGGTAATCGACTGTCCGTTGATAACCCGAACTCGAGTAGCGCCGACCGGTTCCCCTTTCAGAATGTGCAAAGTGTCCGACAGTACCCCTATGTTGCGGTTACGACCCGTTATCCTATCAAGATCCTCGGCGGCCGCCTTTTGCCGGGGATCTGCGGGAGCCTCGGGCGCCGCCGGAGCTTCGGGCGCCGCCGGAGCTTCGGTAGTGGACATAACCACCCCCGTCATCTTTGCCCAGCGATCCGGATCGGATTCGATCAGCGGTGAGTACTTGCCGTCAAGAAACGCCCCGTGTTTGGAAATTATTTCGTTGTCTACTTTCTTCACGTCTCTCACAATGGACAACAGCTTCTGCTGCGTTTCCGGTTCTCCCAGTGTCTGAGGGCGACTGAGAACATGCTGTAAGAAGCTCGCGGCATCCTGCCCCAAGCTGGTGAACATGCCCTTCTTGAGCTCCTCGGCATGGGGGGCTCCGCCTTGAAATATTCCCTGAAGGTCAGTGGTAACCACGGTTTTCTCATCGGTCGTCCACTGTCCCGCTGGTTTCTGCAAGATCGTGAGCGCACGGTCGGCACGCATGTTGTTGATGGTTGCCTGACCAACGGCCGTACGGGATGTCGCAGAAAGATTGTCGAGGTCTTTACCTGCCTTCTCCCATTCACCCTGTGCCTTCTCCGGAGTGTAACCTTTAATGGGTTTGAGACCCGAGGGCCATTCACCACCGGCTTTGGTCGCTTCGACGGCCTTGTTATGCCGTTGTTCTTCGTTGAATTTCTTCTGCTCCAACTCATCTTTCTTTGCCTGCTCTTCATGCTGGAATTTGCGTTCCTCGGCAGTCATCGCCATGTTGACCAGGGGCGTGTTGGCACGCTGTTGCTCGATGCGGGTCTTTGCACCGATCTGCTGAGTGCCCCACATGTCGAGGAATCTCTGCAGTTCGGGAGTTTTGGTGCCATCGAGCAGCTCTGCCGGTATTGGCGGCATGTTGTTCTGGATGTCTTGTGCGTTTTGTCCGCTGCCGGGAATCGCGGCGAGTGCTCTGGCGTGGTTGTACAGATCAACTTTCTCCGAAATGTCCCCGGTGTTCTGAATGGCAAGAGCCTGATCCTCGTAGAACCCATGAATGCGATCGACGTGATCATTGTAGAAGGTTTGTGCATCACCGGCGAGCTTGAAGGCCTTGTCGCCCATGCCGGCCTTCTGAAGATTCTGCAGATATGCCTGCGGCTGAAAGGATCCAGATTTCGGGTCAAACGATGACTTAAATGCATCATTGATTGCCGACTGCTGGCGCATAGGCTCGGTAGCGGTCAGTGTGTTGATCTTGGACTGCAGAGATGCGCCCGAGGTTACCACCTTGGCGTTTAAGCCGGCCCAGTCGTAAGAGCCGTCCGGCTTTTTCAGGCTGGGATCTTGCGAGATGTTAGACAGCGTGCGCTGGTCGTTCATCGACTGCTGCATCTGCTGGTTTTGCATGTTCTGATTGCGAATGCGGTTGCCCTGTTCGACATAGTCGAGCACGTTGGTTCCGCTGCCACCCGAAATTTGATTTGTGTCGATCTGTCCGATAGTAGGCATTATGGATTCCCTCCCTGACCGTACCCGCCGCCATATGCGCTCGGATTGTACTGGTAGCTGCTGAGATTACTCAGGCTCAGCCCCGTGACTCCGGTGCCGCCTGATGACGACGAGTATCCAAGCGGCTGAGACGAACCGCTCGATGTCTGCGCGGCCGGAGAACCTTGCTGATTTGAGGTATCTCCGAGCTTCATTTGCCCGATTTGCTGTAGATGTGCACCTTGCTCATCGGCTGCACTCTGTGCTCCTTTGATGCCCGCAGCATGCACGTTCCCGAGCTGAAGATTCAGATTTGTCATGTTCTCGCCGTACCCGGTGTCGAGATTTGCCAAAGCGTTTGAGTTGCCCTGTCCAAGCTGAGTCTCCCACTCCCCGAGGCCTGCGTTCGTGTTAAACGACGATAGAGCCCGATTGTAGGCGTTCTGGTAGCTGGTGCCGGCAAGTTGCTGGTTGAAGTAAGACATGGCCTGCGCCGTTGCGCCGGACGTTCCCAGGCCCTTTGCAAAGGCACTGGCGTTGACGCCAGCTTGCCCCTGTTGCAGCTGGAACTGGTAACCTGGCTCGTTTTGGAGGTCTTGAGGGTTGAAGGAGAAATCTCCGATCCCACTCAGCCGTTTGACGCCCATCTGACCAACGGCTTGGTAGGGCTGTAGTTCACCGGTAGCCTTATTGTAGCTGGTAGTGAGGGCGTCCATGCCTTTATGGATGGCCGTATCCTCCTGTTGCGTGGCAAGATACGATCCCAGGTAGTTGGCTATATCCTGTTCTGCCATGCCGCTTATGCTCATAGCGTTGCCGCCTGCTGAGCTGCCACCGCCGCCTCCCGATGACCCGCCAGAACCGCCGATCATAGAAGTTATCGAACTTACGTCAAATGCCATGATTTTGCCTCGCTTTGCTTATCTATATTATACCATTTTCTCACTTGTTACGCTACGACCGCGTTAGAAATAAGTACGCCGGCCGGATCGTTCCATATGTCCAATGGCGTTGGATTGTCGCCCCAGCCCTTCCCGCCCAGGAATTTGGCAAGGTAATTGACCAGCCCCGAACAGATCATGTCGTGCGGATTCGTCTGAATATGGACAAACCACAGCGAAAACCGCTCGTGGAGGCCGATTTCCTTCAAAATCTGGTCATAGCCGTAGTCGACACCGATGGTCTTCAGTCGACCGAGCTCATTGACGCCCTTGATCCGGGCATCCGTGTTGTCGAAGATCGGGTACCGTTTAAACCCGAAAAATTTCTGGTTCTTCTGCGTCAGGTACTCTTTTTCGATGGAGTCGTCAAGCTCGAGCCCGGAACCGACCATCTCGGCGGCGAAATACGACGTCGCAATCGGGTTGGCAAACAAGGCGTGGCTGGGGTCGGCTTCGTTACCCCATTGCTTCCAGTCCCAGTTCGACGACACGACCCGGATGCATCGGGACACGAATTCATTCGACGTGGTGAATCCCACATCGAGAGGTTTCACGACTTGAGCGTTGACGTTCGGCATGGTTACTCCTTCGGAAGTTTTGCCTTCAGGTCGGCGTTATCTTTTTGCTGGGCGGCGATGATGTCATAGAGCTGATCGAGAATAGCATTGAACTGCCGCTTTGCGTTGTTGACCAATGCATCGAGATTAATCTGCTGTTGATCCATAGAAACTCCTTTAGGTTGAGTACTCAAAAGTCACCCACACTGCGTTTGAGGTTAGCCCGGTTGCACCGTTTACATACATCGACAGCGTCGATGCCGCAGATGCATACACGTAGAGGACTGAAGAGGTTGCCCCGTCCGCGAGCAGCTGCCCCATGGCTCCAAAATCTGCATAGTTGGCAATTGCATATGGGAGGGTGGCAGTGATGGTTGACATCACTCCCCCGCTTATGTGCAGTCTGACGTAGACCATCTTCCCGACTTTAGTGTACCAGATGTGCTTGACGGGAGAGAATATCCCGGTCACGGATGATGATGCTCCGTAGTCGGTGTTTGCAACGGTGTAGATATCCCCGGTAGTTTTAACGGCGCCTGCCACGTCAAGAGCTTCGGCTGCGGCAGTAGATGCGCCAACCTTGGTCTTTCCACCGCCAGCCGCTACAAAAACATTGCCGCCACCACCGGCCAGATTAACGCTGTCGGTCACATAATTGTTCAAGTAAACTGCGTCACCAACAGAGTCAATAACCATTGCGGTGTTGCCGCCGTCGCTTCCAGCTTTGATCGACGCACATTCGACAATCCGGTTAACAGTCAGGGCAGCAACGCCAGAAGCTGGCTGATAGATAGTGACATTTCGTGAGGAGCCTGTGACCTGCATGACGAGATTGTGTTTACCATCATAGATGTTGGTATTACGGTATTGAGTCGCTCCATTCTGGAACCCCGAATAATTTAAAGCTAACGAACCAACACCGTTGATATCATATTGACCATTGATTTCATTTTGGTGGAAGTAAAGGGTTGCGCCGTCCGATGTGACAACAATTGGTTTCGCAGTTGCCTTACTGGTGATGAGCAACCCACTTACGGCATTGGTTGAGACGTGTGCGAACCCGGCGTAAGGGATATTGGTTATCAGTGAACCGGCCTGCGCACTTCCTAAAGCCTCCATCGCTATGTATTTTCCAGCATCATTAGCCGCTTGGAAGTACGCCTCATACCCAGAATCTGTTGCTCTCGCAACAATGGTTGCATAGTGACCAGTTGGTGCAGTGACATACGTCTGCACGTCTGCGGTTGCCGCGTTCGATCCGATATACATACCATACTGGTTAAATGTCATCACGGCGGTGTTGTTCACCCCAATGGTGACGGGGTAGTTGTCTTGCGTAAATATACGGAGACCGTTGGTGTTTCCCAACGAGCGAACCACTCCGGCACTTGCGACCAATAGACCCGAAGTCGTGTAGCTGGGCGACAGAGTATCCAGTAATAGATATTGAGTGCCATTCCCATAGACTGCCGCAAACCCGGCACTCGATGCGGCAGTGTTGTTGTCGTTTCGACACCATATTCTGGTCGCCGAATCTTGTGTGACTGTAACATAAACGGGTGTTCCAGCAGCAGCGATATTGGCCCCGATGTAGATACCCGAAGCGTTAATGTTGAGTGGAGACAGCGACAGCTTCGAATAGGCGATCGCCGCAGAGTTGGACACGTCCGCATTGATGATCAGGCTGCTACCGATACCGCCGCTCGAATCGTTATGGACAACTCCAGCGGTCGGCGCCAGAACTGCCATTTTTATTGACCCACCGGTGTCGATAGTGAGCCTGTCAACGCCATTAGTTGCAAGGGAAAGCAGCGCAGTTGAGTAATTGCCGCTGCTCAGCCGAGCAGCACCCTGACCCGCGTTGGCATTACCGTAGAGATCGAGAAACGCTCCATGCGTTTGGCCCGATTGAACAGCCGACGAAGTAATCTGTACCTTACCGGTGTCCTGGTTGTTGCTGATCAGAATGGATGTATCATCCAATAGCACCCGCTGCATCATCGCTCCGGCGTTCGCCCCCATCGTCAATTTGAGAGACGTCACCGACACCCCGGTACCGCGTGTAGCTTCGAGCCACGGAGTACGGGTTACGTTGTTGGTTGTGGCGACCAGGGCACGAAACTCCTGGTTGTTTGCATCCAGGCCCCAGTTACCTTCGTCCGATGCACGGCCCGAATCTATAAATAGTGCACGGGGGTGTGTAACACTGTCCGTGTTGGTGATCTTGGTATCACTGTCGACGATGGTCACGATGGTGCCGTCGTCTGTAACGACGGAGTCACCTTCTTGATTGCTTCCGATGTATTTGCTCAGATGGTTCAGTGTGAGCGCGTTGCCGGTCAAGCCCGTTGCCGGAGTCGGCACGCCTGAGCCGGTAAATATCATCCGCCAGTCGACGTACGTGGCTCCGAGATCCGTCGACCGGACACGGGCCTTGACGGCATTACTGAAGCCATTGGAGGTCTCAAATATGATGGTGCCTAAAGGCTTGAATTCAGCTTCCGGAAACGCGGCAATCAGTGTGGACAGTTCGGTTGACGCCCCTGCTCTTGCATTTGATACAGTGGTGTACTGCGCCTGCCCCATGACCGATACGATCGGATTGATCGATGACGTGGTCGCGAAGATGTGATACAGAACAAAATTGCTGGCAGACACTTCCGACTGACCCCAAACACCTGCTCCGCCGGCGTTGATGTTGTTGTACGACAACCGGCCGCTACCGGTGTTCAGAACGCTATACCCAGCCTGTGTACTGATTCTCAGGGCAGCGCCGGCACCCGATAGCCACGCCACGGGGAGACCGGTCGTCGAGGCCACTCCGGCAAGTGCAAAGTCAAGGTCTTCGTCTTCGATGTCTCCAGCGGCAACACCGAACTGCGCGGAGGCGTTTGACCCTCCCGACCCGTCGGCAACGATACTGGTCAAACCGAGACCGTCGACCCATTGAGTGTGCAACACTTGATGGAGGTATGCGTGCATTTCACCATTCATTGAACTGATGCCGTGCTGTTCCTGGTTGAGAAACAAGGCTTTGGCGTTTGTTGCGTCCCAGTAGATGTACGAAACGATAACTTGTGCCTCAATGAGCGTGCGAATGGCTGTAGCAGACGGGTTGACCGCCTCGGTGAGGTTAAGAGTCACATTGTCGAAGTAGATATAGTGCGAACCTTCGACATTGGAGATCGTTAGTGTTGAGGTGCCCTTTTGGTAGTTCTTGCCTTTGACCCAGATAGAGAACGTCGTGACATACACCGTCGGCGCAATCTGGAAAACCCTTGTTGCATTTGTAAAGGTGATCGTGCTGTCGTTGTATTCGTTTTCGAAACCGGTGCGCATCGACTGAGAGTCATACACCACCGAACGGTTGGCGTCCGACCGGATCATCTCAGGCACGGTGTCGAGGTTACGGGCGCCGATGTAGTCCGGGTAATCGTAATACCGTGCGGTGATGACCGACGTGTCCTGTACACTGGTCTGCGTGAGAACATTCTGTGTCGGTTCACCGGACAGATTCAAAAATCCAGCCGTGAACGTCTTTGGCGGATACGGGTACCATCCGGTGTCATCGGCGTACTGATGCAAGCCTCCGGCCGGAGTCACGCCGGCATTGATACCGGATGTCTGCGTCGCCTGGGCGTAGACGTTGACCCCTCCTGCCGGGGTCACGCCAATTGATTCAGGAATCTTTATGGTCATGGATGTGCCGTAATGTGTGTATCAGACCAAAGTGAAACCGTCCAACCCGCGATGTCGCCAGTGAGAACACCAGCGCCCTGTGATGCCCCGAAACCCCCTCCATAGATGTCCACTTGCGTGTTTGTCCGAATGATATGGTCGATGTAGTTCGCCGGGATGACCAGAGTCCCGGTATAATCGGTGGCGTTTGGGCCAAAGACGATACTGTTCTTCACGTTGGCAATCGACGGGTACACCGCATTCACCTTGGTGCTCAGTGTCGCCGTGCTGCTCTTTGCGCTGAACGTGTTGCCATCAGAAGTTGACTTACAGTAAATAGTATAACTGGTAGCATTCGTCAAGTTGGGTATTATCGCAAACCCATCAGCGATGTACTTCGACACCGGGCAAACCTTCAAGATCGCATCGCCCGAGTTGTTGTAGAAGAACAGGAAATCGGTACTCGCGTAAGAACCACTATTGCTGATCGTCGCCTTAAGTTCCCCATCCACGTTGCCGTTGACCGCGAGGGCGAGTCCGGTCGGTACGATGGTCGTGGTTACTCTGACCGAAGTCGAAGCCGAATCCCCGTCGGCATTTGTGACAACCAGAGCGAGTGCTCCAGTTTTTCCTGTGACGTCGATCACGATAGATGTATCGGTGCAGGAGGTCAACGTCTGTCCTACGGTGTTAATCGTCACCGTGGCATTGGCCTGCCCAGTATAGGGTTTGAACGACCATCCGGTAATCGTCAACGTGGTTCCTGTGATGCTGGCAGAAGAGATGGTTATTTTCTCGCGTGGCGGCAAACCCGCTGTCCAGTTAAACCAGTTCGATGATGCTGTTGGAACAACACCGCCAACTTGGGTAGGGGTACGACGGAGCGTGGCCGCGTCGGTTAAATTGAATACTTTACCGGCCTTGTTCGTGTAGCCCTCGGTGCCTGCGGAGAGGGAGTTTCCGGGGGAATAACACGAAGCGCCGCCTCCAAGGGAGATATCGGTTCCATTACCTAAAAAGAAATTCCAGTCCTCCCCCATAATATTCGCGGCTGGCACATATATCCCATAACCGGTACAATTGGTGATACGATTGCCGAGTACAAAACCCCCCGTGACTCCCTGAATCCCCATATTGCAATTGTTGATTACATTCAGTTGTGCCGACGTGTTAGCTGCAACCTGCAACCCTATCGAGGAACAATCATATATGACATTGCCTATGGGGGAAACACATAGGTATAACCCTCCTGTGCTGCATGAGTAGATTTGGCAGTTTACAACCTGTGCTGCGGATACTATCCCATATGTTCCATTACCCACAGTACATTTAGAGACGTACTCCCCGCCAAGACAACTGATTCCGTACGTTCCATTATTGTGTATAGAGCAACCGATGAATCGACAATAATATGGGGTACCTGTATATGCTATTCCTATTCCAGTTGCATTCTTGCATTCGAGATACTTCACATTTATTTGGGCGCTCCTTGACAAACAGTTCGCTGCAGCGCTGTTGCCGTTAAGGACGCCGTAGGTTCCATCTGTCCCCCACGCGGCATTAGTTCCGATCAGAGTAACCCCCGCGACAGCAAACGTAATTGCCGTGGTCAATGTCTGACCCGCGGGCTGATATAAGGCAGTATTGAAAAGAATAGTATCTCCGTTAGCAGCGGTACTTGCCGCACTCTGAAGAGATACCCACGGATTTGCCATCGTCCCGCTATTCGTTCCCGGTGCCCCCGGAGCAACATACCAAGTAGTAGCCATTATTCACCAGCCTTTGGAAGCTGATCCTCTTCCGGGATTTCGGTCATATCCATATCCACGGCGCACCCAATATGCCGCCCGGTCACAATGTCATGGTATCTGGTCGGGTCGATCGCGCTTTGGTGCTGACAGTTCGTATCGCATTCTGGCAAGCCGTTCGCTACGAGTTCGGGATGTAAGTGCGAGCAGAAAGACTTCTCTATCCACAGACAATCGTCAACAACATGCCCGCAAGCCGGGTCAAGCTGCACGTTGAGCAGGTTGCCGCGGGTGAAAGTCAAGTTCTGGTATTCGGTGAACATGAGCGTTGGAACCGGTTGACAGAAATTGCTGTCGTCAATCGTATCACCGTCGTTGAGTTCCATCGGCATAGGTGAATCGTCGGGGCCGAGGGCCGATTGATCGTCGATGATCCGAGCGGTCATAAGAGGTAAGGCCGAGGCCTCGGTCTGTATTGTAGACACGCCGCCTTTGATATTGCCCTTGCCCGTCACAGGCGTTGCAACTTCGGGCTGCCGAAGGTTCGCACATTGACTGTTCATTATGAGTCCGAGGACTCGGGAGAAAGTTGCCATTTAGTTTATTCCCTTCACGCTTAAACCGTCGTCAGCGTCCGAAGTACACGGGCGCGAAAATATGCTTTGTTATCCGTGCTGCAGCGCATCTCGAGGCCCATGGTCGGCGTTGCGTTGCTGTCTGCCTCGTTCCACGATCCAACCTGCTGCCAGTTACCCGAGGTGCAGTTGTAATAACCAGTCACGTGCCAGGTGTTTGCGAATGACCAGTCGGTGGCGTTGCCGGTCATCGATATCGTCACGTCGAACGCCCCGACTGTGGCGATATTCAGGTTGCCCAGTTCAATCGTTGCCCCGGGATATGCAGATGTAAATGACCGGGTAAAGTCCTGCACGCCAGGGCCCTGAATGCCGGTCTGACCCTGTATACCCGTTGCACCCTGAATGCCCTGAGGCCCTGTTGCACCCTGAATCCCCGGGGCGCCCTGGATGCCCGTCAGACCCTGTATACCCTGAAGCCCCGTTGCCCCTTTGTCACCCTGGATGCCGGTACCGCCGGATATACCGGTGTCGCCTTGAACCGGCTTATTGCGAAACCAGTTTGCCCATACAGGGCTGACCAGTTGTCCGGATACGATCGGTTCTTGTACAGGCACGGGAGAATAGGGTTTCATGCCCACGTGTCTCCCTTATGCGTGAAATACGTGTGCGGTACCATGCCGATGTCCGGTGACAGCATGGAACGGATACCCGGCCACACGATGCCCGGCAACTGGTTATTGCTGTTCAGATACGGCCATATGAACCCGTGACCGCGGTCAATTGCGTCGGTGTTCCGCTCGAACTTCACCCACTGATGAAACCATTCAGGTTTGCCGTTGGTGTAGATGATACCGACATCGACGAACACGACCTTCATCTGGTTGAAACAAGGCTTGTTCGCCGGCAACGGTATATCCAGTATCGACACCATCATGTCGGTGTCGAAGTACGCAGCCGTGGGATACTGGCCACATAGCCACACTCGGGCGACGTCTGACATTGCAATGGTCGCGAATTCGTCGCCGCGGTAATTGACCGCTTTTGTATTCTTCGCCCGCATCCAAATCCTCTTGGCGTGCTCATCCTGCATGATAGCCTGTTCCACTTCATCAAGCGTCATCGTGGTAGGAAGGTCTGCAACAGACTTTTGATCACTAACAATATGATGACGATGCCCGCCAGCCATGGCAAGCTCGTGAGTGTGATCAATACAAGCCTTTCGCATTTCATCGAGAGGCCTTTCGCCGAAGTGAATGGTTATGACATCAAGCGTTTTCATTGTGAGGCTGATTCCTTATGATGTCGTAAAGTCGTTGCGCTCTCGCGCCCACCTGTTTGAACCACAAACTGTTCTTCATTTCGAAAGCCGCCCGGGGCCAGTTGTGCGCCACGATCGCCAGCAAGAAATGATGAAACTCCCCGAGGCCTGTCTTGCCCAGGTTGAAACACATGTTGACCAGAACATCTATCACGTCGGCCGGGATAAACACGCCGGCGGGGATCAACTCATGCACGCCATCGATGGCATGGCAGATGTCTTCCCGAAAGAACTCATCGCACTGATCTTCAGTGATTGTCTGACCGTCTTCGAGCTTGTCGCCGGGCAAAACCAAATGACCGATACCGACGGTGAGGTACCCCTCTGAGTCGTGGTACACGGTGAGCGACTTGCCTTCATCTATGATAAGCTGTGCTTTGTATCGGTCGAAACACATTATGCATCCTCCGCCTCGATGTCGGCATATGCCGCGATCCACACCTGTCGAACGGCCGCCATGGATGAAAGCCGGAATGACCAGTCACGAGACTTCCCCATGCCCAAAGGCCACCGTACCCGCTTTTTGAACTCACCAATTTTGCCCATGGATGCCCAGTGCTCTTTCGACCAGGTTATCCCGCCGTCCTTGCTCCACTGGAGCGCCATTTGGGGGTTGTCACTGACCGGATCAGAGTCTGCAACGGTGGTGGTAGTAGATGTGGTCGAGGTATGTGCCCCACTCATCATGCCGTCACCGATGCCGACACCCTTCTGAGTGTCGACTTCAAAGCCGTAGACGTACAGATTCTTCATGTCCTTGTGGGTATGCGATAACGTGCGAATGCGGTGGATGTAGGCACCGTTATCCGTGAACGTGTCCAAGTCGAAAGTGTATATGTTGCCGTTGCGGCGATCGAGGCACAACGTCACCGGGCTCGAAAGTGACCCGGCGAATAGCGCCAAGTGGGTTTCAAACTGACCCGTCAAGGGATTCCAGTAACCGCGGCGGTGCCATGCTTTAGTTGACAAATCATAGCAATGCGACCGTGATCCACTGGGAAAGTTCAGGCAATAAAAGAAATGACCTTCCTGCTCATAGGTAAAAGCCGTGGCGTCGGTGGTCACCGATACCTGCCCGATGAGATATTCCTCGGCATGTGTGGTGATCCGCTGCGGGGTGAAAGAGTTTGACATCCATACGACGTTGCCGCCCGACGGATTACTGCCGAGCCAGAACACATCATTCCCGTTGGTCTGCACCGATGCCGGAGCCATGCAACCAACCGCGATGACCAACTCCTGAGCACGGGCAAACGGCGGAGCCCCGATGGCGTCCTGTCCGGTGCTGTACCAGAGCTCGGTGGTACGCTGTCCAAATATCCATAAGTAGGTAGCGGTACTGATGATGGCCACCACGTTGTCGGAGTCGGTTTCCTTGGCTACCTGGTGCGCTGCCGGCCATGTGAATACATCATATGCTGCTGATGCGTAGGTCATGTTAGTACCGATATCATGGGTAATGAAATACCCGTCTCGGTATGCCACGGTGCCGGGGAAGTTCGGGAACACTGAACCAATGCCGGGGTTAGAGGTGATGACAGTTAATGTGTTGCCCCGCAGATCGTACCCATACCCATGCAGCCCGTCCGTAATGAGCATCTGATTGCCATTGTCCACCATGTACACATAGCCGACGTTTGTGTTCAGAGAACCCTGCGAGAGAACAACACCTGACGGAAGAATCTCATACAGTTTGTCCTGGTAGACCGCGAACATGCGGCCCTTACCCGTGATGTAGAACCCCCGTGGCGGGGACGCATAGACGCTGCCTTGCGAATTGGAGACTGTCGTGAACAGCTTCAGTCCGGGCGTGCCATAAAACACCGCAGAGTTCTTCGCATCCTCTTTCTCGAGTTCGGGATAGAGGTTGATCGTCTCTTGGTTGTCGACAGACTTTGAACGCGCCCGGCTTTGACCGGCCACGAATGGCAACTTTATAAGTGACATGTCTATCCCGTAAGAATATTTGGAAACCCGATTTGACGACCCGTCAACGCGAAATCGATGCCGGCGATGATTGGCTCTTTAGCGTTGACCCTTTTGATTGACGCCATGTACTTGGCAGCCATGGCATCTACGCGACCCATGACACTCGCCGGAGGGTTATGCCCGAGTGACGGCAACAGCTGGGCAAGCCCGAACTGCAGCGCCAGTTGATACCCTGGAGGAAACGACACGTCATCCGTGAGAGCCTTGAAAGCGCTCACCTGTGACCACCGCGTAAGGTTGAAGTACAACGGGATGGTAGGATACGGAAAGAACGTAAACGTTGCATTCGGGTATGATGGTGTATACAACGCCAGATATGGGTATGTGCTGGTCACCGACTTGAGCATGATCTTCTGATACTGCTCATTGGTCACCAGAGCGATGTTGTAGTCTACTTTGTTGTTCGGGTCACGGGAGTCGCGGGCGAACATGCTGTCAATTTCGACAGGCCTTGGTCCAACCCAATCCGCGCCGGCACCCTCGCCGATTGTATACACACCCTTGCCTCCAACCATCTGATACACATCCGTGACCAGCTGGAAGCAGGCGTATTTCTGATTGTTCCACTCATCCAACATGCTGTTGAGCAGAGTAAATGCCGCAGCAGCTTCAGCCGCCTGAAGGTCGTCGGAGACCGCCAGGGCGTTTATGGATCGCTCGGCTGCGACTATCAAGTCCAACACTTTCATATCTTGACCTCCGGGCGACCTTCTTTGAATGTTTCGTTAAGCAATCCAATGGGAGACTGTACAACACTGATTGCCCGCATGAGGGGCTCCACGTTTTCCCGGGCGATATTCGAACTCTTGTGGTCGTCATTTGCCTCGGGGCATTCTGACGGCTTGTTCTCCATGTTCCTTATCATATCGAACGGCATGGTTGTCTGGGAACCACAAGTCTCCATGGAGGCAAACAGATCCTGAACCAACTCCGTGGGCGACTTCTGAGCCATCAGGAACTCATGGTAGTTGCCTCTGAACGTGTGGCGACCGGTATGCTGCATACTGAGGTTCGGCTCGAGCCACACTTGAATCTTGTCCTGGTGACAATACTTACAGAATGCCGTGTCTTCGCCCCACCATTCGCGGCTGCCAAACAGGAAGCCGGTCTGGAAGAACTTCCACTCCACATCCCCCGTGAGAGCGTCTTTGCCGATCATCGACGGATGCTTTTCCATGAACGTGTTGAACACGGTACGATTGATGCGCAGCAGGCCTGTGGGCACCATAGCGGCATAGATAAGACCGGTGTCGGGATTGAACATAGCCTGAAGCTGATCGTTGCAATGCACCGACACCGGGTAACCGACTTCTTCTGACTTGTAGGGGTATGCCGCGCCGACGACCTGGACGTCATGGCTGAGTAGCTTCAACAGGGCGTCGGGCGGAAACCCGACGTCACTGTCAATGAATATCATGTCCATGCAATCCGAAGCAAGAAAGCGCTTGACCAACGCATTACGCGCCTGGCAGATATAGGGATCGCCGGGCTTGTCGGCATAGGTAACATCCCAGCCGGCATCCGCGAGCGTCCGCAGATTACTAATTAAGCTGCTGACCGTAGTGCAATCAATCGAACCCGTTCCCGCCGGTATGGCGAGAAACACTTTCTTGTTACTCGGCACAGCCACCTCCCGGTTAAGCAGTGAGACCAACACCCGATGACGTGCTGAGCACAGCAAGGATGCTGGTCACAGCTGCCGCAAGGTCAGTCGTGCTGGGAGTCGTGGTCAGAGCCGTGATCGCCGATGCCTGCTTAACGGGTGTCGAGCCGGTGTAAAAAGCGATCTTTGTGTCGGCAAACAGTCCGCCGTCTGCGAGCTGATTACCAACCTGTTCCTGAAGAGTCGTGGTCAGGTAGAGACCCACGTTTGAGGACGAAATGTAACTCATGATATGATTCCTTTTTCTTGGTTGTTAAAGAATGGGGCTGTTAACCCCATTCCAGTTTCTGGACTTATACTGCGAGGTAGAGACGTGCCGCCCATTCGGGACGGATCATCGCCTTACCGTACAGTGCATCGAAACGGCTCAGCTGACGACCGTTGGTGATGTCACCGTTTCTCCAGTAACGGAGAGACATGCCATCATAGTCGGCACGCTGCATCTTACCCTGGTTCGGCCACACGGGCAGCTTCACCATGGCCAAGGCCGCTGCAGTCTGGTGCAAAAGCACGATCTGCGCGTAAGCGGTCGACGGTGCACCCGTGAACGTGCAAAGCGCGGTGTTCTGGGGAAGCCCAGACACGTTCTGCAGTCCGAGGGATGTTGAGGAGTAGATTGCTCCGCCGTTCACGAACACGTTGACGCTGACGCCACCTGCAGTGAGAGTGTAGGTCTTCGTTGACGCAGAATATCCGTTGGCTCCGTCCGTGCCTTCCTGCACAACGAACTGAGCGAGCTGACCTGTGGAGGCCTTCGTCTCAGGGTTGACAGAGTAAACAGGGTTGGATGCCGTTGTGCCGATGGTGAACACGTCGCCGACGACCACGGTCTGGCTCGCGTTCTTCAGTGTCAACGCTGTTGCACCTTCGGTGGTGATTGTCGCACCGACGGTCGTTCCTGATGCGGCAGTGCGGGTACCCGTGGTCATGACGGGCATGTTCTGATCCATGTACCACGACATGCCGTGAAGTGTCGACATCCGACCTTCCTTGAAGATCTTTCCGATATCAGCCTGCGGGTTGAACTGCAGCGTGTACTGCCCGGCGAGATATGACTCACCGATCGAACCCATGACAAGGCTGATCTTGTCATCCACGGGAACGAGCGCATCGTTCATCTTCCGCTTGCCTTCGAGGATCGACTTGGTCTGCGTTGCGGCAGAGGTCGTGTCGATCAACGATGCGTTGGCGATGGTTGTATACATCCCGGCGAGGTCACTGTCGACCTGGCTCGCGATGGTCTTCCCCATCGGCTCAGCATAGCGCTTCTCATAGTCATCGACCAGGAGAGCCTCTTCGCTGTCGTAGAACTCGGAGTCAATACCGATCTCGGTACCGACAGTCAACGCTGTGGATTGTTCGGAGTGGGCCTGCACCTGCATGGCAGTTCCAGTACGCACGGTGTACTTGTTGGGCAGTCTGATCTGCAAGGTCTTACCGATCTTGCCAGACATCGACTTCGAAGAGTTCGCAAACTCTTCACCATAACTGCGGTCGACCGCTTTGGCGAAGCGGATCTGCGAATGGGCGACCATCAGGGGAATCCTGGTGATCTCGCTGGGTTGGAGAAGACTATTGGACATGATAAAACTCCTGGTTATGCCGGAATGAGACCGCGCTTCTTTTTCCATCGAATCGCGTATTCTTCATCCGTCTCGACATGATTGTTTTCAGTTTTCCCCGGTGTCGTCTCTGCGACGGGAGCGGGAGCCCTCGACGTTGTTGGCTTACGAACAGCTGGCGCAGCAGTATCATTTTCCAACAACGCTGAAATTCTACCGAGTTCCCTGCTGATACGATTCGCCGGCAGAGCATTGATACGCTCGACCACGTCTTCGTGTGTCGCGAGATAGTACGCGACGGCTGCAGGGTTATCTTCCTCACGGATGCCGTGGAACAGAGGTTCGCTCAGCTCCATGTCGTCAAGAGCCTTGACGGCAGTGTCGTAATCCGTGTGTGCCCGTTTGAATTCAGCAATGTTGTTCGTGATCTCCTGGTTGCGGCGTTCCACTTGCGCGACACGCCGGCCTTCTGTTCTGGCCTCCTCGATCTTGTGCTCAGTCCACGCTGCCATTGCATCGTCGTACTGGTCGGAGGTTGAGAAATCGTTACGCTTTGGACGATCAGTAACCGTCTGGCGCTGCTCAGTCTGGGTTTGTCCACCCTTCTTCAGTTCTGTGAGTTGCTCCTCAAGAACCTTGGCACGTGCCCGGGCTTCAGCGCGTTCACGCAGGAGCTTCGAGTACTGGCGGTCTGCCCGATTGGGCTGCCTTTCGGTCTCGACTTTCTCTTTGTCAACTTTGGACTCATCAGTCGTTTCGGTCTTCGATTCAACAGGTCTCTCCTCGGTGGTGACTGCCGGGGTTTCCACCTTGTCAACGGTTTTATCCGTTGCCGGTGTCGACTCCGTAGTCGCTACTTTGGCCTGTTCGACGGACGTGCCTTCAGTAACATCGATCTTGTCAAGGTCTGTTCTGTCCATACTTACTCCATCACCGGTTGGTCTTGAGCCGGTACATTTTGAGAATCGGAACCCGGTGACTGCGCCGGTACGTTATTATCTTGTTGCGGCTCCAGCTGGGCTGCCGCAACATCGAGTGCTTTGCCATGCGCCATCATACCCACCTCGTGGGCCTGATCGATGAGCGCCTTCTTCAGTTCGGTCTGTGCCTTGATGAGCACGGTCTTCAGTTTCAGATCGCGCTCCGCCGACTTGTCCTTGATGGCAGACACGAGCTGCTGAATCAGGGCATCCTTCTGCTGGGCGACAACGTGTGCCTGCTGCAGCGTCTGCTCGAGCTTCTGTACGAGGGCTCTCACGGCTACCGGGATGTCCTTCATATTCGGGTTCTCCTGCAGATTTGCCGGCAGGAGCTGCTTGCAACGGTCGACCACGACATCTTCGGCGCCTATGGCCTCGGCAACGAGGTCGATCATCGAGCCGCCGAGCTCGGGCAGCTTCTCGATGAGCTGCATCAGAAGGTCTGCGGTCTTTTCTCTCTTGGTGCTGTAGTTCGGCCCGGTGTCAGCGACGACATCGAACTTCAGATTGGTCATGATGTGCTGAACGATTTCCCCGGTCTGTTCGTTCGGGTACTCCTGGTTGATCTTCACCATCTGCTCTTCCATGGTCTTGCCCAGGATCTTGACTGTCCGCGGGGTGTCATACACCGTCGGCAACATGGAGCAAATGACCTTCCACCCGTGCATCATGCTCTTGCGCAGATTGTCCGAGAAGTGGAAATTGATGAGCTCACCCTCGCGTTGGTTGGCCACAATGGCCTTGCCCGACTTCTCCGATTTACTGCGCCCCATGTTGACATCAGGTAAACCGATGATCTCTTTCAGGTCGTTGTCGGCCTGTTGCATCTCGGATATGATGGCAACGTTCAGCTGCTGCGGCGATACACGCTGCGGCGGGGGCACGAGCTGTGATTCGAAAGTCGTCGGCTTATAGTGCAACGACACAATGTTTGCCTGATTGGCGGCTTTGTACTCATGGGCATAGCCTTCGTCCTGACCTTCGGCGATCATCCACTGCGACTTCGGCGCCAAAGCAACATACTCGGCAAAGCTTGACTTTGAATAGTTCAACATTTTCTGCGCGTCCGTGGCTTCATGGGCAACGCCGTAGAACCACCGCTTGCCATCGTATACAACCTCTTTGCCGACACACGGAACGATCGGGAGATACTCGCCCGGGATGATGCCACGATCGAGAATCTTATGGGCGACCAGCAAGAACCATTCGATGGTCGTGTGCTTGCAGGGACGCTTGTTGACCACTTTTGGCACACCGTCACCGGCCGGCGGCAGCTCAGACTGGTATATCTTCATGCCGTTGTCAAGCAGACACAGATGGTCTTTCTTCACGGATTTCCGGAAGTAGTATGCCCGACGGAGGGTCTTCTCTTTGACCCATGGCGCACTGATCGAGGTTGTCCAGTCGCCGATATCGGGACGGACGAAGTCCTCGTTCTCCTGTTTGTATTCTTCTTTGTCAACATCTTCGATGAAGAAACAATAGTTACAATCGGAGAAGTCGATACGCTTCGACTGGTGAATAGGGAACAAGACTTTGCGGGAGTCGATGATACGATCGAGATAGATTTCCTGGTCGAACGAGTTCTCATCGACGTACCGGGTCTTGATCCAGTAATACCCGAGGCCGACGTTAGCCGACATGTCCATTGCACAATCATATGCCGACGCGCTGTCGGCACTGTTTGTAATATCGCGGACTAAACCTTCGGCTATCTCGGCAGATTTGGGATCAGCGCCGTCGTTCTTCGGTCTCAACGTGAGACCGGGACGATTCATGCGTTGATCGTTGCAGAGGCGGTTGATGTACGTGCCGCACTTGTTGTAGGTCATGACGGGACGAGGGCCGCCTTCGTTCTTGAGACGCGCCTCTTCGAGGATTGGATCCCACTGTTTTCCACCGAGAAAGAACCGTTGGTTAGTCTCGATGTCCTGCAGTATGTATCCAATCGCCGACTCGGTATCGTCTGAGCGCTGGCGAGCTTCCGCGAGGATTTCATCGTCGTCCTTCATCTCCTGAATCTGTTCAGGAGTCATCTTGTCGGACTCGGTGATATCCATATTTGAAATCAGTTCATCCATCCGTCATTCCCTGATTGAATGTTTATCGCGACGGGTCGCACCCTTTGGTTTGGCAAGCCGTGCGTAATAGGGTCTCTGTACTGCCATTTATCCAGTAGAGCATAAGCAATGCGGAGGCAGTCAGACGCATCTTTATATTTCTCATCCTCTTTCTCGGTTCCCTCAACAAGACGATGATTCGCCAGCGATGCAATTGTATTTCGACACCACGGAGCCACGAACAAGGAGGGCTCATTGTATACACTCCGTTCGGCAAGGGCATTCCACTTCAGATCGGTGATGATCACTTGCCGCTGTATGTCGATGATCTTGGTCTGCGGCAGTTGAAAGTCGAGGCCGCCGTTCTCGGGACGATGAAACAATGATACTATGCCTTCTGTTTGACCTGACCAGCTCCAGGCGCCCGATCCTTGCGCATAGCGAGTGTCCATACCTCTGCGCATAATCTTGAGCCCGTGTGTGCCGCTCTCGTCCTGACGATAGATTTCTTTGGCGATCTCATCGAGGCCGCCATTGAACTGCATCTCGTGACGGACGTCATGATAGTAGGCGTTGAATGTTTCAAAGGTTGGCCATTCATTGTAAACCCATTTGTAGTAGTCCTCCGGCCACCGATGCCTGTCGTTTTTCGGTATCACGGCGATCCACAAACAGAACGGGTAGTAGTGGCTGTGCGG